>Ga0316228_1002530_pt1 | contig 15964 bp, 12 predicted proteins | sample TBH18021metaG_FD_206005 | JGI IMG/M metagenome (GOLD analysis project Ga0316228, IMG submission 206005) | Freshwater microbial communities from Trout Bog Lake, Wisconsin, USA - TBH18021 | ecosystem: Environmental > Aquatic > Freshwater > Lake > Hypolimnion/Profundal zone | place: USA: Wisconsin... | reverse complement strand
GCCGCAACGTTGCTCAACAAACTGAAAGACCTAAATGCGGACTACCCCGGCCAGGTTTATCTCCTCGCGCACAGCATGGGGAACGTTGTTGCTGGTGAAGCGCTGCGCCTCGCGAGAACCAACGTAATCGTCAACAGCTACATCGCCAGCCAAGGAGCGATCCCTGCACATGTCTACGACGCCAGCGTTACCAATCTCATTGACTTCACTCATACCAGTACGAAGATCCCGGACTGGCTCCACTGGCAGACTTTGGCAAGCTACGGTCCAACGACACCAAATATTTATGGTAGCCGGATGGTTACAAACTCAGCCGCCGTAGGACGACGAGTAAACTTTTGCAACGCCAATGATTATGCCCTTTCTCCAGACGCATGGTGCTTCAACCAGGAGCTAAAGCCCGACACAGGGATCGGATACTCCTATGGTTATCTCGGGTCTACCAACGACCCTCCGCCTTGGAACAACTTTTTTTATTCCTCTACCGCTCGCAGTGTTACATTCGACATCATTAATCGGCAACAGGACCTTTACACTGTGATGGCGTATGCCGCAGAATCTAGGTCAAAGGCCCTCGGCGCGACAACAAATGTCGGGGGATTGACAGGGAATGTTGATCTACAGCAGGTGTGGCAGGATGATCCCTCAGGAAATCAATTCCGAGACCATTTCTGGCACAGCGCGCAGTTTCGGGGGGACAATTGGCAACAAATGAGTTACTGGAATGCCCTTCTCGGGGTTACCGGCTTTAGCCTGAGAAACCCATGAGAGTTCGGCACGGGGTGCTTTTGCTTTTGATCATCGTGGCCGCGCTGGCCTCGATGGCGCTCTGGATTTGCTCGGGTTTCAAGATTCGAGGAACATCCTCGGTTGCATTGCCTACCACCAGCCCTTTAGATCCAGCCAACAGTATTCCGGCTCTAGGTCAAATGAGCAGCAATGCACTTCCCTCCGCAACGAGCGTTTCCGCCCCCTCGCCATCTGCGGCGTCCCGGCTGCCCTTGTTGCTTCCGAGAGAACTAGAGACCAAAATGGGGCTGGCCGCCCTCAACGACGAACAAGTCGTCTTCTATGGTTGGGTCTCAGACCAATTTGGACGCCCGGTGAATGGGGCGACCGTCTCCTGTACCATCCATGTCAATAATGGAACACGTGTTGGAACTGAGCGGTTTTCGTTGCGTACGGATGCCAAAGGGACGTTCACTGTCAGCGGGTACAAAGGGAAGACGCTTGGAATTGCGCTTGTGAAGGAAGGCTATGTGATGGCCACGGTGGAGACCTCGTTCGTTTACTCCCACTTATGGCCGAGATCTGAACAGCACGTTCCTAACCCGAACAAACCCGTCGTACTGAAAATGTGGAAATTGCAAGGGGATGAGCCGCTGGTGCGGATAGAACAGAAATACCAATTGGATGTTACGGCTGTACCGGTGAAGATCGATATCCTTGCCGGAAAACTGGTCAACAGCGGGGGTGACCTCAGCCTGACCGTGGATCGACCAAGTGGGGCGGTTTCAGAACAACGACCGCAAGACTGGGGCGTGACACTGGAAGCGGTGGGAGGTGGGATTATCGAGACCTCGTTTCAACAAGCCAAGGTTACCTACCAAGCTCCCGAGGATGGCTATACGCCAAGCAACGTTATCGCTGTGTCCACCACCAATCACTGGTCGGGCTTGGTACAACGGATGTACTTTTTACGAAGTCGAAATGGTGACGTATACAGCAAACTGTTTCTCTCGTTTCTGATAAACCGCGAACCTGACAAGCCAGCGACGCTGACGCTCAGCGGATACGCCAACACCAACAGGTCCCGGAATTGGGAAGCCACTGCGCTGCGGTGACGCAACGGAGGACATTTCCGGAGAATTCGAACCTATGGACGCAGCCAAATTGCTCTCTTTCCTGATCTTCAACGGCGTTGAAGTTCTTGTCCACCTTGGCATCGTGGCTTTCGCCATTCTGGCTGCCTGCCGACATCGGCTGATCGGAATATGGCTGTTGGCTGCCGCGGCCCTGTTGTCATTTCTCCAGCTTGTCGTTTGGGTGATCGGTTTCGCGCCGATCAACGGCGCCGGTCATAACGACATCAGGCAATTCATGGGCGCTGTCACCTTGCTGCGCTATTCAGCGGGGATCCTCGCCCTCTGTGGTTGGTGCAGCCTCGCTTTTACCCGCCGGCGGCCGGCCGCTCAACAGATCTCTTGCAGCCAAACACACGTTCCACTCGAGACTGACCCAGATCGCACGATTCGGTCGCCATGATAAGTGGAGACCGCAACAACCCATGTGCTGGCGGCGACCGCGCAAGAGTTGTTGCGGTTACACCATTGAAGCACCAGCAAATGTGCTCAGCCCCTTCCTTCCCCACCCGCATCTCCAGGTCAAAAGCCCTCCGCCTCGCACCCGCAGATGCGCTCAAATGGCTAGTCAACAACAATATTCTGGCAGTGCTCGCCGATAGAGGCTACGGACTCGTCGACGAGTTTCTTCGCATCCGCATGCGCCTCGACGAAGAGGAGGAAGAAGCCCCCGAGGTCGAGGCCTATCTCCTCAACCACGCATCTTTCCACCAACTCCCCTCAGTCGACGGCTACGCCCCAATCCTGGAGGCCGAAGAGGTCGAGGGCGCCCAAGACGAACTGGGCAGCGACACCTATCCCCCGGATGCCCCCCGGGAATAGGACGGCAAGGCTCCTCGAACTTCATCACGTATGCTCCTGGCGAGAAACGTATTCCGTCTCCCGGAATGGAACGGGGTGCCTTGGTTGCGCTCGTCCCTCAAGACGCCGTGGCGGGCGGGTTCTGAGGTGGTGCTTTGCGCTGGGTGGCTTCCTTGACCAGGCGGACAAAGCTGACGGTGGGCAGGGTCACGGCGCCGTACACCGAGCGGACGGTGACGCTGAGGAGCATCTCCCTGGCTGCGGAGTACAGGAGGCTGAAGCCGTTGACGAGCGCGAGTTGCTCTTTGCGGTCCTGGGGGAAAGCCTCGTCGATCTCAACCTTGCCTTGAACCGTGATTTCGGCTTCGTAGGCGAAGGGCTTGGCGGGATCTTGGCTGCCGAGCAGGAGCGTGAGGCGGAGGCGCCATTGGTTGGGACTGGCTGGTTCTTGTTCGAACCAAATGGCCGGCTTGAGGGAGGGTTCGGCGGTGTGGGTGCCGCCGTCAATCGCTCTGACCCGCACGGTGGTAAAGCCGTTCTCCTTAAGCTGCAAGGGCGAAAGTGGAAGGGATATTTCCATAGGGCGTTATCGGAGCATTGCTCGCCGAGCGTTGAAAGTGGGTGGCATTTTCTTTTTCGACGCCCTCTGTCTGAAACCGTTCTGGTGAAGGCGTTGAAAAAGAAAATGCCCCGTCGGAAATGGTGCCTGGTGGGGAGAGCCCGGAAGTTGTCTGGTCGGACATGCCGCAAAACACCTCCTCCCCGCGCTCTATCGGTTCGGGGAGTTCGGCTGGTAAATCCCAGCGCGAGGGGGTGGCGCACTTGGCCGGCCCGTTCTGAATGGTGATGCCGTTGGCGGCCTTCGTGAGGGACACCGCGACGGAAATCCATACGCTGCCCGTGGATCTCTGGGCAAGTTGGTCAAGCAGCGCTTTTTCGCACTTCATGCGAATAAGGTTGTCATTTCCCTTTTCCTGAGGGAGCCAGGTTTCCCAGCGTTTGACGCTCGCTTCACCGACGCCGAGGAACGCCGCGAACTCACGCTGGTTCTTCCGCAGGAGCTTGCGAAAGGCCTTGATTTCCTCGCTGGTGAGGAGGCCATGTTTCTTGCGGTAGGCGTCGGCTGTCCGCTTGCGCAACTCGTCGGCTTGCGGGAGGTCAACGGTGACCCATCCGCACTTCGAGCACGCAAAGGCGGCCATCTGGATTCGAAAAGTATCGCCCCTAAACTCCTGCTCAATCACGGCGTCCCGCTTGGGCAGGAACTCTTCATTGTCGCATCGCAGGCAAATCATAACGGTCATTCTGGTGGGCTGTCCTCATGGCAGTCCACATAAATATAGCACTCTTTCTTCAGCACGAATTTAAGATACATCCGCTTCTGGAGGCACGAACTGTGCCAACTGTATGCCCAAAGCTCGAGATTAAGTAGTTCGCGCTCGTAGGATCTTTGGGGAGGTCGTGTACCGGCATAACATCGAATCGGCCCCGCTTCTTGAATTTCCTCAAGCAATTCCATCAACAGGGGACACAGGTCTGCCGTGTCTATTCCCAGCGCGTCGAGGTCACCCGACAGGTGTTTCAGCGTGCCGATTTGGAAGCGGCCGGCCCTGAGGGCAACCAGCGCATCCGCGACTTTGCCGCAGATTTCCCGGTTGGATGGACGTAACATTTTCTTGACGGTGTCTCATTTGCCAGTATCATATGATACCTGATGAGACAAATGCAAATGGTTTTTTTAGGTTTTTTTGCTCAGAGGGCCGAAAGATGCCTTCGTGACGGGTTTGTCTTACATTGTCTTAATCACTCATATTCGTCGTTGTTCTCATTAATTTCCCCTATTTCCAGTTTGCTGTCAACGCATAAGTTTTGTCTTGCGCGGATTGTGGGGTTTGTGTATTATGGATTTTATGGAAGCTAGAGACCGATTGGCGAAGATGATGGAGACCGAGAGCGCGGCTTTGCAGAAGCTCGAAGTGGAGCTTCGGACCGTCAAGGCGCGGCTCGGAGGTTTTCGCGACACGCTGGCCGCGTTCGGCGCAGAGACGGAGGAGGGGGCGACCCTAGCGGTTTCGCGACGGGTGCAGGATAAGTTGAAGAAAGAGCAATCGACCGTTGAGGAATTCGAGGCTGCGATTGTCGACGCGAGGGGGAGGGTTTCGGCTTTCGAGGAGGCGTTGAAGCTTTTTCCAAGGGAGGGCGAGGAAATCGAGCTGAGGGCCGGGAGCCAACTCGCCGACGTTCGCAGGGTGCTGAAGGAGAAAGGCGTGCCCATGTCGTTGGCGGAAATCCTGGTCGCCATCGGGAAGAGCGCTGAGGATGTTAAGGTGCGTAACTCCCTCCGCGGGTCGCTGGCGAAATATGCCCAGGATGGGCGGGTGTTCAAGAGGGGAGAGGCGCCGGACACATTCGGGTTAATTGAGTTTTGTTCCGAGACCGCGAACAAAGGTTGAAAGGTGACAATGAACCGTTTTGACGACACGTCGTAATGACAAAAGAGCCGTTGACCGGGTATGAACCGGCCAACGGCTAATCATTTCCGCAACGGGACATGCGGAGAGGCGGTTGGTGACCGCTCTAAATACCGTGTCAATTATGGCACAAGAGGTCGCCGCCGTCAACAGGAAAAGTTGTCCCGAGAAAGGCCAATCATGGCTACGACCTGTAATAGGTGCGGTAACCCGATTGTCTTCCGGAGGTACGCTGTACATCCGAGGACCAAGAGGGTGATGTTGCCGCCCCCGGGTGTAAAGGCGCTGCCCATTCATTTGAAGGGCGGTTGCCGACGAAGAAGACGGTAAGGCCCCGGACGGCGGGGCAGAACTCAAGCGGACCCGGGCAACCGGGTCCGCCCTTCCAGAATCCGGCCGGCGAAAGTCGGAGACCGTCACTCCATCGCCGGGTAATTCGGCAAAATCTCCCCAAACGTGAAGCTCACCCGCCACAACCTCACGTTGATCTGCCCCTCGCCGCCGACCACCATCGCCACGCCGTCCGTCCGCGGCACGAATTCATACTCGGTCTCCGTCTCCTCCGGCAGAATGTAGCCGTTCCCGTCGGCGTCCGTTCCGAGAAACATCCGTTGAGCAATCGCCCAGGCCACCGCCGTCGCCTTGTCGCACGCCGTCACGCTCCCCTTGACCGTCCGACCGCCCTCCGTTAAGCCCGCGTCCTGGATGATGCTCACGCCGCCTGTGCCATCGGACGCCCGGGGGATCGGCTGGGTCACCCAGCGCGTGCCCGAGTACTTCACCGATTCCGTCACGTGGCATTCCAGCACGCCCGTCTGGCCGGTGATCTTGTCCACCGCCTCAACCTCGAAGTCGCACTTCAAAAGTTTCGTTAGCCCGGTCGCCGGGTCCCCATTCCACTCCAAGTCCTGCGTATGCTCCTGCCGCAACACGCTCGCCGTCTCCGGCACTGTCACGCCGCTGATCGTCTCCGCGAACGCCTTCGCATTCGCCGCCGTGTTGGCATACGCGCTCCCGCGAACCTGCCACCGCCGCATCAGCGTCAGGTAATCGTTGCTGACCGTCAGCGAATACCGCCCGGCGGCCGGGCCTATCCGCGTCGGCAACAGCACCGAGAACGAGTATTCCAGCCTGAGCCAGTGGGTGGTCATTGTCCCCGGCGTCGGCGTCGCGGTCACTTCATAATTCAGCGGCCCGTAATTCACCCCGCCCGCCGTGAAGATGAGCGAGTACGTCCCCGATACCGCCGTATCCTCCGCCGTCAACAGCGCCGCCACCTGGCCCTCCGTGGCTTCCATCACCACGGCCGCCGCCGTCTCCCCGTTCCAGGTGAACGTCACGTCCAGGCCCGTCAAATCCACCGGCACACCGTTCTGTGTGACCTGGTATTGGATCGTCACCGCCTGTGACGCCGTCAGGTCCGTCGTTCCCCCAAGCTCTGCCGGCATCTGGTATTGCACCGCCGCCGTCCGAAGGCGCTCCTCGGTCACCATCGCCTCGTCGTAGCTGGCCCTCACCGCCGCTGCGTATATCATCCGCGCCGTCGCCTCGTCCATCGCCACCACCGCACCGCTCACCCCCTGCGTGTCCACCCCGATGGCCATGTACGTGCTCTCCGTATTGACCTGCACCAACGCCCAACCGGCCCCCAGTTTGCCCTGATACTCGAAGTTGAACGCCAGCCGCACCCCCTCCTCGATGCCCTCCGCCGTCACCTGGCGCGAGTCCCAGGTCAACTGCTCGCTCAACAACACCGCCCCGCCGAGGCCCAAGGCCCCCCGCGTCGCCAGCCAGCGCGCCTTGGCGACCGCCGCATCGTATGCCGCCCCGATCTCCCCGCCCGCCACCACGCTGCCCGTGAATGTCGTCATCACCAGCCCGGTCCCCCCGTCGGATTTCGATGCCGCTTGCAGCGTCCAACTCACCAGCACCGCCAGACGGCGCCGGTACTCCTGCTCGAACGATAGCTCGATGAACGTCGTCCCCTCGAAGCCCGGCGTCTCGTCTTCCATCCCCGCCAGCCTCTCGGTCTGATCCCCGTTCGCATAGACCGAGTTTACCTTCGTGTCCTGCCTCAAGACCTGGTCATCGGTGTAGCCGTATTGCTGTGCTACTTTCGTAAGCAGCAACGCCAGTTTCGCACGCGCCAGCGTTTCATCGGGGGCCAGGATCTTCCCGGTGATGTTCAACATTTCCTCTCCCGTCTCGTTATCGGTACGCGGCGTCGCCACAAACTCACACGTCGCATACCCGCTCTCGTTGGGGAAGAGGCTGTAGCTCGCCGACATCGTCCAGTCGATCCCCGTGATGGCTTGATTGATGTTCGCCCTCAGCTCATCCACACGAACCACCTGCTCGAACGCCCCGTACTCCAGCAGGCCGTCCGCTCCGTTCACTTCGTTGAGCATCGCCATTTGCGCCGCGAGCAACGCCGCCCGCCGGTCGGCCAGCGTGTCCGTTGGGTCACCCGCCAGCGTGCCCGTCGCCGACAACGTCCCGCCCGCCCGCTGCCGTTGGCTCCGCATGTCGTTGAACCGCCGGGCCTGGTAGCTCAGCGTCCAGTCCTTCACGTTGCCCAGGGGCACTGGCGTTGTGTTGCCCGTCTTCGTGAACGTCGCCTCTTGATTGTCCGTCCGCCACGTCTTGAACTCGATGGTGAACGACAACTCCGTGAAGGTGTCCCCGTCCGTGTTCGCGGATACCAACCGTGGCGTCGTGTCATTCCGCATCTGCACCACGTTGTCCCCGGTGTAGCCGTATTGCTCGACGGCGGCCGGCAGCAGCGCCGCCAGCTTGGCGCGCGCCGTTGCCTCATTGGTCGCTGTGATCTTGCCCGTCAACAGCAGGAACGTCTCGCCCGTCGCCGGGTCCCGTTCCTCCGCGTTGTAATCCACCGTCGCGAAGTCCGTCTCATCCGGGAAGATCGTGTAGCTCGCCGTGAAGCTCCAATTCACCGCGTAGAGAAGTTGGTCAATCGTCACGCTCGGTCGCTCCGGGCGCACTACCCGGTTGAACACCGACCCCTCATCTCCGAACTGCAACAACCCTTCCGGGCTTGTCAACGCTGTCATCACCGCTGCCTTGGCCGCCGTCAGGGCCACGCGCCGATCTGCCAGGGCCAGCGTCGCATCCACCAGCAGCCAGCCGCTTCCCGCATCGAGCCCGGCCTTCACGCCCGCCAGGCGGCCCGCCAAACTCGTAGGCGCGGGGGCCACTGGCGCGGGAGTTGGCGCGGGCGCCGCTGGGACCGCCGCATTTGTCACCGCCTGGATGCGTTGCGCGGGCACCATCAACGTAATCGAGCCCGGCCCCAACACCGCCTCGATCCGCGAAGGAGGCACCGTCAACGGTACCGCTGGCGCTGCCTTGGGTAGCTCCGCCCGGACCGGCACCGGCGGCGGCGGGGGAGGAGGTGGACTGGCCGCAGCTCCCGCCGCCTTAGAAGCGGCTAACGCCCAATCCGCTCCGCCTGCTTGGTGGGGATGGGGGTGCATTGGACTTGATTCAAAATCCGATCAATAATGTCTGTGTTCATTTCTTTCGCTTAATGCTCATATCCTGGCCATTCCGCGCCCAGCATTTCGTTCGTCACCCTGGCCAGCACGTCGTTGAAAGGCTCGATCAGCCGATACATCGCCGCCGCCTCGGCTTGGGTCGCTGGGTCCTCGGCCATCACCGCGGCCGCACCCCGCCACCGCAACATGCCCATCACCCACTGGATCAGCCAGTAACTCACCCCCTCCGCGTTCGTCTTGCCCCATTTCTTCGTTGGCGTCGGCCGCCCGGCGATAAGCCACAGCCGGTAACACCGCCGCAACTCCGGGTCTCGCCGCACCTTCGCCAGCGCCCGCCGTTCGATGTCTCGCACTCGGCTTTCCGAAATCCCACAAGCCTTGGCCACTTCCTCGCGGTCGCATTTCATCACCCCATCGCTCAGGAGCGCCATCCCGGTTTCCTCTCCCTCCAACAACCGGCATTCCTGTATCTTTTCCCGTCGGGCCTTGCGCCGGGCCTTGCGCCGGTTCCCGCCCTTCCGCTTGGCGACCCTTTTCCGCTCCTTCAAGCACGCCGGGCATACTGTCCGCGGACGCCCCAGGCCGTCGTCTGCACGCCCGTATCTGAAGGGTGTTTGGCATTTCAGGCAGGTGGCCGCTAGGATCATCGCGCATAGTCTTCTTCCCGCTTTCTGGTCGCCGCCGCCTCTCGCTCCTTCTCCTGGAGCTTCCCCACAATCGCGTAGAACGGACCCCGCCGTGGATCGGTGTCCTCCCCATCCTGATCCCGATGCCTCAGCCAGTGTGTGTAAACCTCATCCGACACCTCTTGGCGCCCCAATGCGGCCGGGAGCTTGTCCAACTCCAACCCCCAGGCCCGCACGTTCGCCATCGCCCCCTTCGCCCCAATCCGCTTGGTCCCCACGTCGGGAATCCAGTACTCGGTCTTCGAGAGCTGGGCCTGCAAGTCCTTCACCCGCAAACTCAGCGTCCGCCCCTCTTTCCGCAGGTAGATGTTGATCGCGCTGACCGTCTGCTCCGGGTTGATGTAGAGCTTGTAACTCGTCCACCGCCCTTGGTTCGGCCAGTCCTTGAGACAATCGAGCGACTCCGATTCCAGCCGGAAGCACGTCGTCGGCACCGCGTCCGCGTTAAACGCCGTCAACAGGTCTTGCAAGAACACGTTGATGTTCGTCTCGCTCACCACATCCGCCGCCGTCAGTTTGGTGTGGCCGACCGTGAACGCCTTGAACTCGCGCGTCTCCTCCGCTGGATGGCTCTCAAATAAGAAGCACGCGGCCAGCCAGGAGGCATAGCCGATCCCGTGAACCATCTTCTCCCGCTGATCCATGCCCGTCAGAGCCGTGGTCTCCAACCAGTCCCCCAAGCCCCGGGCCATCAGCCGCACGAACTCCTCGCGCCGCTCCATCAGCGCCCGCCAGATCACCACGAAGCATTCCTTGTTCGCCTGCATCCAGTCCAGGTGCTCGACCACCCGCCTTGCCTTGCTGACCTGGACATGCACGAAGCGCGACCGCAACGCCGCATCGCTCGACGTGCTCTCCCCGCTCACCGTGAAGGTCGTGTTCATCTGCCGGGGCTTGCCGTCTATCGTCCACTTCACCGCCTGCTGGCGGTTGTAGCTGTCACGAATCAACGACTCCTTGTCCTCGGCGATCTTCCCCTGCCGATACTCATCACCCCAGAGCGCCATCGAGGCGTAGTTCTCCAACTGTTGTTGCATCCCTACTACCGTCGTGGTCTTGGAAACCAATCCCATCCCCGCCGACATCAGGAAGCCCTGGAGGTGCAGCAGCCATTCCGTAAACATCGTCTTGCCGCTCGACGCCTGCCCATGCACCCACAGGCCGGGAAAGAGCCCATACTTCGCGAAAATCTCTGGCCCCGCCGCGTAGGCGAGAATCATCCCCATCGCCAGCCAGCCTTCATAGCCCCCCACCGAGTCTTTGAACGCCGTGCAAACGTGGACAAAGAACTCGCGTAGGATGTCCTCCTCGCTCTTGGTGCGCCCCGCCTTGAATTCATAGGCCCCGTCTCCTTTCCGCATCAGCCCCTCAGTCGGTCGCATGTTCGGTCGGCCCTGGACGAACTGCGCCTCACGCCCCATCAACGTCGGATAGTAACCCTCCCCTTCATACCAGTAGATCCCATCCGCATCGGCCTGGAGTGCCTTGCCCCCAGGCCCATAGACGCAGTCGCCAAAGAACCATAAGACCTCCTGCATCTTCCAGCCCGCCGGCAGATCGCTGGCCGCGGCCTCTTTCTTTTGGGCCGGCGCGACGGCCGGCCGCTTCACCACAAACGCCCCCACGGACTCCACTTGGTTGATGACTCGGTACGCCGCCACATTCGCATTGTCTTCGTGCATTTTCTGTAGGTCTTTCTGATTGCCGCCCCAGGCAAAGTTTCCGCGCCCCAAACACCATTCTCGAAATTTCTCCGGTGCCGCGAACGCGTGTTTGTCCAGGATGTCGCTCCCCTGGTGATTGACCCCGCGGCTCGTTTCCCCGTTGATATTGCTCAACTGCACCAACCGCTCCACTTCCCCGTCCGACTTCCGCAGCAGGAACAAGCAGTCCATCCGAAAATTACTCACCGGCTCCGGTGTCCCCTTCAACATCAGCGCCGCGAACCAGGCCCGCTCGTCCTGCTTCGCCCCCTCTGAATCCCGCTTCAACTGCATGAAGAAATCGAACCCCGCCTTGTCCGCCTTCGGCGAGATCGGATGCCGCGCGTAGTATTTGCCCGCGTAGCGGGGATTGCCCGGGAGCACCGCCTGCCATTGGGAGAGCGCGTAATGCACCCGCCCGTAGCCCTCCCAACTCGGGCCTTCGCGCCGCGCCAACGCTTGCAGCCGCGCGATCACGTGGCGCTCCTTGTCCCCGCCATTGGGTAGTTGCGGCTCATAGAGCATCCGCTGGACCTCGTGCCGGATGTAGGTCTCATCTTCCGGCTCGAAGAACTCCAATTGCCCCATCTCATAGGACACCACCGACATCGCCACGATAGCTTCAAAGGCCTCCGTGGAGCGGCGCTCCTGCTCTGGCGTGTAACTATGCTGATGCGCGGTGCCCTCTGGCGGTTTTTCACCGCCATCGCTGGGTGTAATGGCCATGTAATCGTCACATCATCCTTGATGCACTGATTGGGCCAGGACGCCGTCCCAGTCCGCTTTGCCCTGCGCGTTGCGCCACTCGTTCGGTATGATGCAGATCATCCCAACCACATGGAGCTTGGCGTGCAGATCCTCCCCCAGGTATCGCGCCCATTTCTGCGCCTCAAATCGTTTCTCCCGCTCCGGCTTGTAGCTCGCCAGCCTCGGGTCCGCCTTCTCCTCATTGTCAAATGCCACCACGACCCGATTGCATTTCACCGCGCGGAGCCACGCGTCCAGCCGGTCCCTGAGTTGCTCGTTCTTCGCCATGCTGATCCCCGGCAGCGACGCCACCCCCCACGGCGGTTTTCCGTCCTTACGCCCGACCCCGACCTTGCGCCACAGCGCCACCGCCTTGTACTCGCCCTCCGTGATGATCACCGTCGAATAGAACTCCGGCCCGGTCGGCACGTCCAAGCTCCGCGGGATGTACGGCCGTGGCGTTCCCGCCACCGTCCCGCTCGGCGCGCCGCCTTTGTGCGGACGCAAACCGATCAACTCGCAGTTCTCATCGAAGTATGGGATCAGGATCGGCTCGCACCAACCCCACACGTTGCCCCCCTCCTTGTCCGTCCATTGCCCCTTGGCGGCCCGACCCTCCTTCAACCGGCGGATGATGCCCGCCCCGCAGAATTGCGCGTTGGGACCCCGCTCCCGTTTCTTCCCCTTGCGGTCCTTGATGGTCCACAACCCGGCCGCCTCCATTTCATCGAACCCCAAGCTCTGTTCGAGCGCGATGAGGATGTCCCGGTTCGATTGCGGATTGGACTTGAACCCCAACCCGACCGACACCGCCCATTCGAACCCACGCCTCTCCCACAGCTTCTCCGCGTCGGCCGCGGAGAGCGCCGTCAGCCGGTAGAACTCCCGGAGCCCTCGCGTGCCCAGGGGCAGGTCCGGCGCCGCCTCCTGTTCCACCTTGGCCGGCTTCCTGGGCTCGACCACCTGGCCGCCTGGGAACTCCACCACGTTGGTTGGTCCAGCCTGGCCGGGGGGCGGTAGCTCCACCGGCCCACCCGCCATAGCTTGAGCGGCGGCGGGAGGGTGCGAGGCGCCGGGAGCGCCAGGCTCCCCGGCCAGAGTCGAACCAGCCGGAGGGCTCGCGGGTGAACGAGGGGCATCCGCGGGATTACTCCCTCCGGCCGGATTGTTCGAAGGCGAACCGGCGGGGGGGCTGGGCGGCTCAACGGGTGGGAAGCCCGGAGCGCCGTCCGCAGTGGGGGCTACGGATGCCCCCTCGCCAGATTGGTTGTCCGCCGGAGCGGACGAAGGGGTTTCAGCGCCGCCGGGCTCTGATTCATGGGAAGGCTGGGCAGGGGTCTCAACCCATCCAGCGTCCTGCACTGGCTCAATACCAGGACCAGGGGACCCACTGACAGGTCCCGCGGAGATCTCCTCCGGCGACACACCGGCCGGCGGCGCTAAATCATGGGGGGGCCCGGGCCTTTCAATCTCGCTGGGCGGCGGAATCCTCCGGGGGGCCTTGCCCGGCATGATGCTGGCGGCATAAGCCTCGCGGTCCTGCCAGAGCCCCGCCTCTTTTAAGAGGACGATGGCCGCATCCTTGCGCGGTATCCCCAACTCGTAGGCCAGGAAGCCAACCTCATCCCAAGAGCCCTGATCGTCGTTGGTTCGCGAGGGGCAATGGTCGTGCCAGCACTTGAACTTCTGCCGGTCGCCCGGCACCCCGAACAGCTTGGCCCCGTTCTTCCCGCAGTAGGGGCATTTGGTGAACTTGTTGCCGTTATCCGGCCCCTTGCCGCGCTCCACCATCAACCGGCGCAAGGGATGCGTCCGGCGAGCCTCGTCCACCCTCGCGGAGAAGTCGCTCATCGACGGGACCCCCCCACATGTTTTGTGAAAAAGGCACGCAGAGGCACAAAACACTCACATTCACCAGCAAATACGCACATGCCGAGATGAGCCACATCTTGGTTTGGATGTCGTTGGCGTACTGGACGGGGCGAGGGTGGGCGCCGACCTTGGCGCACTGGGCCAGGAAGGCATCGTAGAACCCATGCTGGACGCTGGGGTCCATGAGCACGAGCTCCTCGGCCATGAAATCGCGCCATTCAATTCGGCGCTTGCGAGCCAAGCGATGCCCCGCGGGGAGGGCCAGCACCTGGCGGGACTCGGCGACAAATTTGTAGGCGAGTTCCGGGAAGATAACCGGTGGGCGGAGGAGGCCGGCATCGAGATCGCGGGCGTGGAGGCGCCGTAACTGCTCGGTGCTGGTCAATTCGAAGAGGGAGAGCTGGACGCCGCGAAAGCGCTGACGAAAGGCGCGCACAATGCCGGCGAGCCAGGCGTTGGCGGCGGGGGCAATAACTCCGACCCGAAGGGTGCCGGCCAGGCCGTGCTCAGCGGCGCGAACCCGCTCGTGGGCGCGGGCAGCAGCGGCCAAAACGACTTGGGCCTCCTCGACGAGGAGCCGGCCGGCGGGGGTGAGGCGCACCGAGCGCGTGCTCCGGTCAAAGAGGCGCGCGCCCAACTCGGTTTCGAGCGCCTTGACCTGGGCGCTGAGCGAGGGCTGGGCGACCCGGAGCTTGTCGGCGGCACCCCGAAAGCTCAGTTCTTCGGCCACGGCCAGGAAGGAGCGGAGATGACGTAATTCCATGGATTGATACTAATTGCCTATCAATGACAACGCAAAGATGTATTGGCCCGTTTGGGGCCAATCCGGCATGATGCGGGCCGATGTGGATTGTTCGACTGGCCCTGCGGCGGCCGTACACCTTCGTGGTAGCTTCGCTGGTGTTGCTGCTGTTGACGCCGTTCGTGCTACTGCGCACGCCAACGGACATCTTTCCGTCGATCAACATCCCGGTGGTGAGCATCGTGTGGACTTACGGCGGTCTGGACGCCCAGGAGATCGAGCAACGGATCAATTACCAGCAGGAACGGCCCCTCACGACCACGGTCAACGACATCGAGCACACCGAATCCAATGCCTACAACGGGATTGGAGTCATCAAGGTGTTCTTCCGCGAGGGCACGTCGGTGGACGCGGGGGTGGCGCAGGTGACGGCGATTGCGCAAACGATCATCCGGTCGCTGCCACCGGGGACGACGCCGCCGCTGGTCATTCGCTATAGCGCCTCGACGGTACCGATTCTGCAATACAGCATCAGCAGTCCCAAACTGACGGAGCAGGAGATCTTCGACCTGAGCGCCAACCAAGTGCGGGCGGGACTGGGAACCGTGCAGGGAGCCTCGATCCCCTGGCCCTATGGCGGGAAATCCCCACTGGTAGCCGTGGACCTGGACCTGGCGGCGCTGAAGGCGAAGAACCTGGCGCCCGTGGATGTGATCAACGCCATCAACGCCCAAAACCTCATCTTCCCCAGCGGGACGGCCAAGATCGGCGGCAGCGAGTACGCGGTCGAGCTCAACACCAGCCCCAAGATATTGGAGGAACTAGGCGAACTGCCCGTCAAGACCCTGAACGGCGCGGTGATCCGGGTGAACGACGTGGCGCAGGTGCGCAACGGGTTCGTGCCGCAGCAGAACGTGGTGCGCAATGACGGGATCCGCGGCGCGCTGCTGACGGTATATAAGACCGGGTCGGCCTCGACGCTCTCGGTGGTGAGTGGGATCAAGAAGGCGATGCCGCGGATCCTGAGCGGCTTGACGTCGGACCTGGTGGTGAAGGAATTCGCGGACCAGTCGATCTTCGTGCGCGCGGCCATCAGCGGGGTGGTGCGCGAAGGGGTGATCGCGGCGGCGCTGACGGCGCTGATGATCCTGTTATTCCTGGGATCGTGGCGGAGCACGCTGATCATCGCCTTGTCGATTCCGCTCTCGGTCCTGACCTCGATTGCGATCTTGAGCGCGCTGGGGGAGACGATCAACCTGATGACGCTGGGGGGGTTAGCGCTGGCGGTGGGGATCCTGGTGGATGACGCCACGGTGGCCATCGAGAACATCCACCGGCACATGGCGACCGGCAAAGGCCTGAACGACGCGATCCTGGACGGAGCCCAGGAGATCGCGATGCCGGCGTTCGTTTCGACGCTGTGCATTTGCATCGTGTTCGTGCCGATGTTTTTTCTCACCGGGGTAGCGCATTACTTGTTTGTGCCGCTGGCGGAGGCGGTGGTTTTTGCGATGCTGGCCAGCTATGTTCTCTCGCGGACCCTGGTTCCGACGCTGGTGATGTGG
>Ga0316228_1002526_pt1 | contig 15994 bp, 18 predicted proteins | sample TBH18021metaG_FD_206005 | JGI IMG/M metagenome (GOLD analysis project Ga0316228, IMG submission 206005) | Freshwater microbial communities from Trout Bog Lake, Wisconsin, USA - TBH18021 | ecosystem: Environmental > Aquatic > Freshwater > Lake > Hypolimnion/Profundal zone | place: USA: Wisconsin... | reverse complement strand
CACGGATTTGGCGATATCCAACCCAATCGTCGCAATCGTTGCCATCGACGCTCTCCCTTCGGCTCAGCCTGTATGACTACCGCAGGCGGGAGGAGAGCCGTCCACAACATCAAAAGCAGAATGTCCGCTCTGAAGTTACAGAGACCTGAAAGCGGACACGCAGCTCCCGATTTTATCCGACGGCAAGTCGGATGCGATCAGCGAAAACAGCCTCGAAGAGATGCTTCGGCTCGGCGGAATTGGCGACTTCAAGGTTCGATAGCGGTACGTTAAAATGGGACCGTTTGAGCGTGCGATATTCCACAAACGGCATAGTGTCGGCGTGCTGGTGGGCGTCCGCTCCGAGCCAAAGCGCAGAGGCAAGCCGGCGGAGCGGATCCCGTTCACCGATGAGACTCGGCGTCGGCTGACCCAGCACCACCGCGCAGCCTACGCACTCCTCCGCCGCGTTGGAGGAGACGGCGCTGTTAAAGCGCAACGTGCTGGCGATCTGGGTGCATGATGGCATCCCAGTGGCTTTCTCGGCGCGTTGCGGGCTGAGGTTGAGCCGCGGGTTCGGACCGATGCGTGACGAACAATATCCGTCACAAAACGGACGATAGTGCTGACCGACTATCCCGAAGTTGAAAAAGCGATGACCGCCGCGGCAGACCGAAAGCTGCTGAAGGAACTTTAGGAGCAAGCCGCCTCCGAGGCCCGGCAGAGTGAACTGGAGGCCACGCGCAACCGGTAATCGACGAAAATGGCGTACAAGAAATGAAATCAATTAAAAAATATGCCATTATAAAATATTTCTGTGCCTGTTAATGCGAATATTAAAATTTGCATCTGATCCATGGCGCCTTACGTTGACACCTTCTAAATAGGCAGCGGCTAGAAAAGCGCCCTTGTGTATGCGATAATTTGCATGCCTTTCGACAGTCCGCATGTAGTCTTCCGACCAAATTCCCGGCCGTATAGTTTTAGTTTGATCCTGAGTTCGAATCCAGGCGCGGCAACGCTCCACTTGCTCTCTGCAATCGTTTGCGTCGAGGTCACGCCATTTAGCTGATGATCCAGGGTCGCCGAAGCCTCCCGGACCAATATCGTTGCTGGACACGACCGAAACGATCTCTTCAATCGTCGTGGTATAATCTGAACCCAAAAATTTCATAATATATCCCATCAAGGCGCCGTGAGGTCTTCCACCGAGATTTGAACTTTTTTATTTGGGTCAGGCCCGGCTGTCTCACAGTCGACTATGCGCCAATTTACGGGACAATGCACCACTGAATATCGAGTGTCGCAGCCAAGCCGATGAATACCGGCCATCGTGCAGCGGGACCGGGGCGAGAGTTTCGCCACGCATCTTCTTCGATGAGTGAGCCGCCCTGATCGAAGATGCCTCACCAATCTCCAACAGGTCGACGGACAATCACGCGCGACAGGCCCGTGTCGTCGCCATCGGCTATTGCGAGACTGACATCGACCTGTCCTCGCCGCTTCAGGTCTTGGACAGGCATTTCAAGCCGAGTGGTCATCTCGCGAGGATCGACGATCCAATCGCCCTCATGACCGAAGGTGAGCCGCATGAAGCAAGCCTCCGACAGCTCGGCAGCGGGTGTGAGGCTGAAACCGAGAATAACACTTCATACGTTTTGCGGCACGCTCCCCAAGTGAGGCCCTGCTCCAAACCCTGCTTCAGATGCCAACGTCCGCTGCGCCCGCTACCGCCGCCTGTCCGACGGTAGCTCCCTTACGCAGCGCCGTCGCCATTGCCGTCGACAGCGTATCAATGGCGGCAGCACGATCCTTGGCCATGATCGTGGGTGCCGAGCATTGGCGGACCGTCGAATTTCTGCCAGCTCAAGTGCAACGTCCCGGGCTGCGAGCCGTCGACGATGTCCTAATCGAGCAGGACGCGACCGAACTCGTTGGTCAGCGCGCCGTACTTCACAGCGTTGGTCGCGAGCTCGTGGAAGGCCATGGAGAAGGCCAGGGCCAGCTACGGCGTCAGCACCGCATCCGAACCTCTGATCGTGATGCTTCGGTCGCCCTCCGCCCGGAACGGCGCTAGGGCGGTCGTCGCCACCTCGTGCAACGTCGCGCCGTCCCAGCTGTCGCGGGTGAGCACGTCACTCGCGACGGCGAGGGAATGGATGCGCCTCTGGATGACGTCCCGGCTCTCGTCGTGGGCCAGGCTCGAGCGCAGGGTCTGCGTGACGATGGCCTGAACGGTGGCCAAGGTGTACTTGACGTGGTGGTTGAATTCGTTGGCGAGCAGCCCCCGGTGCGCTTCTTCTTGCTTGCGGTCGGTCTCACGTCGAGAGCGATGCCCGCCAGTCTCAACGGCGCTCCACCGATGCCGTAGAACGGTTGGACCGCGGATCTTGAGCCACCAAACCTCGCCGCTCTCCGTCGCGATCCTGTACTCGATGTCGTAGTCACCTCGACCCGCGATGCTGGCCGCGACCGCCTCGTCCCGTCGGGCACGGTCGTCCTCATGAATCAGGGCCGTGAACTCGCCACCGCTCAACGGGTCCTTGGGGCTGCGGCCGAGCATGCATTTGAAAGTGTCCGACGCGATGAAACGCATGTCGGCGAGATCGAGAGCCCAGGAGCCCAGGCGGCCGGCCTGAAGCACGAACCGCAAGCGCTCCTCGCTTTCGGACAGGTCGCGGGTTCGCCGCTCGACCGCGCGCGCCAGCGCCTCGCGGTCGGTCTCAAGGTGGTCGAGGCGTGCCTTCTTTGAGGTGGCGTCGAACCGAGAGGCGACCCAGAACGCCAAGTCGGCACCCTGGAACACGGGGGCGACGAACAGCCGGTTCCAGAACACCCCGCCATCCTTGCGGCGGTTGAGGAGTAGCGCCTCGACAGGGACACGCTTCTCGATGGCGTCGCGGAGGCGGGCGATCTCAGCACGATCCGTGTCCGGTTCCTGGAGGAACCGGCAGTTTCGTCCGAGGATTTCGTCGCGCGGGTAGCCCGTCAGGTCGCAGAACGCATCGTTGACGAAGACGATGGGGTTGTCGTCTTGGAGCGGGTCGGTGATTACCATCGCCATCTGAGCGGCGCGAACCGCGGCGGCGAAAGGATCGGCGCCGTCCACCGTGCGGGCCAGTTCCGTGACGATCCGCTCGCGCTCACGAAGGACGCCTAAGCCCTGGACCCCGAGCGTCGTTTCGACGGCGTGCGCCCGCGATGCTTCATGCTCGCAGGGGGCGAGCGTTCCCCCTGCGGGTGGAAAATTGGACGGCGGGTGGAACTGACCGCCCGAAGTCATCCGATCTCCGGCGGCGCCCCCGAGGGGATGCCGAGAGGTTCGTTGGAAGGCGGGACCTCATCTGGCGCGTAATCGGGTATGCTCGACGGTTCGGGTAGCGGTGTCCGGTCAGGGTTCGGGGGGTGCGCCGGCGACGGATCGGGAAACGTCGGGTCGGGCCGCTCGGGAGCCACGGGGTTTGCCATCAAAGGTTCCTCGTCAAGGGAGGTCCGGAGGCGCAGACCTCAATCCATAAAGTGCCAGGCGGTTTCGGCGGCGGCGCGCCGCTCGTGAACGATGCCGTCCGGTCGAAGGGCGCCTTCCGCGATCCGGGCCAGCTCGGTCATCGCCGTCGCCGGTCGTCCTCGCGGTCCTGGTTCGGAGACGTGCGCCCGCCACCTCTCAATGGCGGATCTGGGTCTGCGCCATGTCGCGGTCCCAGGTGGTCCGGGCCGCGTCGCGGGCGGCGCGGGCGGCGTTCGCGGTGGCCGTGGCGGCCCTGACGATGGAGGCCCGCGCGGCCGTCGTCGCCTGACGTATCGCCGTCATGTTCGAACGGACTGATATTTCAGCGGCGTCCCTGGAGGCCTGGACCGCCAATCGTGTCGCCTCGACGGACTTGCGTGCGGCATCCGCAGCCTTCCGCATCGAGGCGTTTGCGGCGACGCCCGCCGCCCTGTTGGCTTCGGTGATCTTGGTCTCGGCGCGTGTCGCCGCCTCCGCGGCGTCGGTGGTGAGTTTGCCGACCATGTCGGCGGATTGCTTCGGGCCGTCCGTCACAGCCGCCTTCGAGGCCTGCATCGCGAGCCGGGCCGCCTCACGGGCCGCATCGGCGGCTTGGCTCGCCGCGCGCCCCGCCTCCCGCATCGTCGACGCGGCATTCGCGGGGGCGGTGGCCGGCTGCTGCGCCCGGGCCGCGGTCATCGTCGACAGGACGAGGAAAGTCGTCGTCAGGACTGTGATCGTTCGCATGGGAAATTCCAATCGTGTTTCTAGGCGGGGAAGGCAGCGGCCTTCGACCGGTCGATGTGAGGGTCAGTCCGTCCGCGGAGTCTTCGCGGCGGTGTTCCAGTAGGCATCCGCCTTCGCGGTCTGCTGGGCGAACGGCTCCGCGTTCGTGAAGCGGCCCTCGATGACCCGCGGAGCCTGATCCATGCCGTCCTTGCTCGTGTCGAGGACGAGGATGTTCAGGTTCGGCGTGACCTTGAACTGGTCCCAGGGAACCGCGACGTGGCGCTCGCCGAGGCCGAACACCCCGCCGCGGGCGACGACGAGGTAGGCGATCTTGCCGCCCTCCGGACCCATGACGATGTCGTCGACGCTGCCGAGCGCCACGTTGCCCGGCGTGCGCACCTCGCTCCCGAGCAGGTCGTCCGAGCGGAACGCCGTCGTCCGCGACGCGACCGGCTTCGCGAGGGAGATTTCCTGCGTGCGGAGGCCCAGGGCGTTCGCGACCCGGAGGTCGCGGCCCTGCACGTCCGTCTTGTATTGGTCGTAGCTCGCTCGGATCTGGACCAGCACGTCCTCGCAGGCCTGCTGCTGGCCATGGCGCGCCAGGATGTCGGCGCCCCCGAGCAGGACGCGGACCTCGTAACCGGGGCGGACATTCGCGTACCGCAGCATCGCGGACGCGGCGCCCATCGCCAAGCCTGCGTCGGACCCTGCGCTTCCGAACCAGTACCCGCCAAGCGGATACCCGTAGCCGTAGCCCGAGCCGCCCAGCCAGTACCCGTCCTTCTCCATCTGCGCGTCGAAGCCCTTGAGGTGGTCGAGGCAGACCTGGGCCGGCTTGGCGCCGGACGCCGGCGTAGGGCCAGCTTGCGGCTCATCGGCGGCGCGGAGCGGCGGCGACAGGAGCAAAGCGGTGCAGACGCCGAGCGTGAGGGGGTGGATGAGGCGGCGCATGGCAGTCTCCTTGATGCGGACGAGAGGACACTGACCATCCGTCAGACGATGGCGAGGTCGTTCTCGACGATGGCGACACCGGGGGAGCTCCGGGCTGTAGCGCCCGCGAGCCGGCGCTGGTGATCGATATGGCCGCCGCTCGTAAGCAGGACGCGATCGCCGTGCATGTCCACGCCGACGCACCTGGGATCGAAGAAACACGAGCGGCCAAGCGTGCCCTCGATGCCCCCGGCGATGTCACGGGCGTTCGTGCGCGGCTTGATCGTGATCCGGTTCGAGAGGCCGACGACGCCCACCGGCGACCGGACGTCGAGAGCCGCGGCGTCCCTCTGACAGCTCCCGTCGACGGCCCAGTCCAGGGCGACCCAGCCATCCTGGACCTGCGCCGTGACCGGGAGAATCGCGGCGTCCCAGTCCAGACGGTTGTCTTTGGCCGCCGCGATGTCCGCGTCGGTACGACGATGATCGAAGGCGAGGTCCACCGCGATCTCCCCGGCGACGGCCTTCACGCCTTTGACCCGGCACGAGACAGCCTCGGCGGCGTTCTTCTGCGCGAAGCTGTCGACGTGGCCGGTCAACGTGACGATGCGGTCCCTTGCGGTCACCGTGAGATCCGTGGCAGTCACGCTCGGATACCAGGACAACGCGGCGAGCACGTCCTGACTCAATCTTGCGTCGGCCATCATGGCAGCATGCTTTCGTCGCTGAGATCCCATCGGCAAGCCGATCGCCGGATCTTCTGGACGACATCGTAGCGTCTCAGCCCGATACACGAGCCAAGCATTTTCGACATTTGGCTATGCAAGGATGGATACGTCGCCGCCGAGCGAGACATCGACCTTAGGCGACGCTTCGATGACGTGACTTGAGAAGCAGGACTTTCGGTGCGGGAACCCGATCCACGAGGGCGGTCGTGCCGGACCTGTCACTCGGCTACCGCCCGACCGGGCTGCCCACTCAAATCGGCGGGTTGAAGGACCGCCGTTAGCGCGTGGATGCATTCCGTGATGTGGGTCAGGACCACCCGGATCCGTGGGGTGTCGCGGTTGTCCTTGTGAACCAGAAGCAGGATGTCGGCGTTCGGTGGCTCGGTCGGTACCGGGAGGCGCGTCAGCCGCGCTTCGTCGTCGCCGCGAAAGCGTGCCAGGCAAGCCAAGCCTCCTCCGTTGGCGGCCGCGAGCACGGCGGCCTCATGGCTGCTGGTCTGAAGAACCACGGTGGCACGTGATGCCAGTTCGGTCAGCCACGCGGACTGGGTCATCTCCTGCGTGTCTTCGAGCTGTGTGATCAGACGATGCCCGATGCAACCGTCCTCAAGGTCCAGACCGCCATGGCTCCGGAGGTAATCCGGCGTCGCGTAGATGCCGAAGGCAATGCTCCCGATACGCCGCACAACCAGGTCGTGCTGCTCGGGCTGCCGCATACGCAGAGAGATGTCGGCTTCGCGCATCGCCAAGCTCAGCTCCCGCGGATTCGGAATGAGCTCGATCATGATGTCGGGATGCTGCTCGTGAAGTTTGGCGAAGCTCGGCGCGAGGACGTGGGCGGCCAGCGTCTCCGCACAGGTCACCCGAACCAGGCCACGCAGGCGGGTGTCCCGCCCGGTGACGTCGCGTTCGAGTGCGATGGCCTCCGCCTCCAGGCGTTCAGCCTTCTCCCGGACATCGACACCGGCCAAGGTGGGAACGTAGCCGTCCGGCGTACGGTTGAGCAGGCGCACCGCGAGGGTCGCCTCCAGCGAACTCAGGCGCCGTCCGACGGTCGATTGCGAGACATGCAGCACCTTAGCGGCGGCCGAGAGTGAGCCGTGCCGGGAGAGCGCCAGGAAAAATCGCAGGTCGTCCCAGTCAAGCATGTGCCGCCCGCCATCCGTTTTTGCATTCCTCGTCGTCGACTTTGATGGCCGACTTCGCTCTTGGAAAGCCTATACTTGATCGTGGGATATAACCACGGCACAGATTTCTTCGAGGTTCGAGAATTTTAGCGCCGGCTATCCGCGGGAAGGTAACTTCATGGCACGATCCCCAATAGATCCTCCCGCCGTGGTTCCCGCGCCAATCGACAAACGCGAACTCCAGGCGGTGATCGCCAGAGGCAAGGCGGACCCGACCGCCGTCCGAACCCTCCGGTGCCGGACGGTGGCGCAGGGACGGCTCAGCCAGTTGAACTACATCCGGAACCTGCCGCCGCAGCCCGTCATGGAGGACGAGCCCGAAGGCTTACTCGGCGACAGCACCGCGCCGAACGCCTCGGAAGCCTTACTCGCCGCCTTGGGCTCGTGCCTGTCCATCGGGATCCATGCCAATGCCCTGGGTCGAGGCATTCCAATCCGTTCGCTGGAACTGAGCGTCGAGGCCGACATCAACACGACCTCGGTCTGGGGGAGCGGCGACCTCCACCCGAAGACCATTGGCTTCGAGACGATCCGCGTCGCAGTGAACATCGACGCGGATGCGTCGCGAAAAACCCTCGCGGCACTGATCAAGCACACGGTTCTCTGGTCGCCGGTCGCGAACACGCTCCACAATCCAGTCCATCTCGACGTGGCCCTCGCACCGGCCGCCGCTGCTGCAGCCTGATCCAACGCGCAGCGTTTCCGCCCGCACGACCGGTCTGCCAGGCGGCGAGAGAGGGAGGCGGTCCTGACCCGACGCGATAGTCGCGCTCGCCAAACAGCGAACGCGGCCGACTACAGCCGGAAGGACAAGCTCATGTCGATCAATTCGTCGCCGGCCGCACCGATCACAAAGTGCCCCATTCCCAGCCCGTCCAGCTGTTCGGACGGACGCTTCGGCAAGCTTCGTCTCATCAGCTTGTCGACCGCCCTGCCGCTGGCGGAGCGCGACACGCTGGAACCGTTGAGCCGACGAGTCTCGCTCGACCAGAAGGAAAACCTCTTCCGTCAGGACGACCCCGCGGGATCGGTCTACAACGTCACCTCGGGCGCGCTGCGCCTGTATCGCATCCTGCCGGATGGACGTCGTCAGGTCACCGGCTTCGCCTTTCCGGGCGACTTCCTCGGGCTGTCGCTCCTCGACCGGTTCAACGTCTCCGCGGACGCGCTCGAACCGGTGATCGCCTGCCGCTTTGATCGGCGAGCCTTCATGGAGCTGATCCGGTCCCAGCCAAGCCTGGTGATGCACCTGCACGAGATCACGGGCCATGAGCTGTCCCGGGCCAAGGACATGATGGTGCTGCTCGGAAGGCGCACGGCCGACGAGAAGATCGCGGCCTTCCTGATGGGTTTGCGGGCGCGCTACGCGTTGATCGGACGAAGTTCGGTCACCCTCGAACTTCCGATGAACCGCCTCGACATTGCCGACCATTTCGGCCTGACCATCGAGACCGTTAGCCGGACCTTGTCGCGCCTCGACCGTGAGGGCTGCATCCTGGTCGTGCCGGGGGGCGTGCGCCTCGTCGACCACGCCAGACTCGACCGGCTGTCGGCGCACTGACCCTCGGGATCGCGCCGAGCCGTCTTCCGCGTCCGCTCTCCCGCAGGGTGGCGACGAACGAAGCCGGCACGGGGGCCAGCCGCTTCCCGTCCATGATGCCCGCGATGGGATGGCGTCATAAGCCCGGCGGGCGGATCGGGGGACGGACCGGCGGCCGCTTCAGGTCATGCCACCGGGAGCGCGAGCCGGGCTCGGCTGGCGCCCGCGTGCTCCCTGTCACCGCCGGTTCCTGCGACCGGATCTCGCTCGGAACGATGTCCTGCACCGGCGGCATGTTCGGTCCACTGGAGCCGGCCTGAGGCACTTCCGCGGGCGCAGCCTGCGCCAGGGTCGCGACGAGGAGCGCTCCGAGCACGACGAACGTGGACGTCGGTGATCTGGCCATGGCTCGGTGGTCCGATCTCTGGGCGTCGGTCTGGGTCTTCCAGCCCCGATGACGGCCATCATGGGCTCGGCGGCGGCCCGGGACTTTGCGGTGGATCAAAGACTGTCTCCGGCCGGGGCCTAGTGTCCGGCCATCGGCACTGACGGCACGTCCGGATGCCGGAATGCGCCCCCGACGGCCCCTCGTGGTCCCCAATGGCGGCCGACTTCGCGTGCGCGGTTCGGCCCGCCGAACGCGCACAATCCCGAACGCCCTTCCAGTGACGGGTCGCAACTTTCTCCAATCCAGGACACACGTCATGACCATGGACGAGACCTTGCAGGCCGACGTCCTTGCCGAGCTCGGCTGGGAGCCGAGCGTGACCGCCGCCCATATCAGCGTCACCGCCAAGGCCGGGTTGTAACCCTGACCGGCCACGTCCGGAGCTACAGGGAAAGGTACGCCGCCGAGAAAGCCGCCGGCTGGGTGACAGGGTCATCTGAGCGAGCCTCACGCGCACCAGCGCATCGAGCGATCCGATCCGAACCCGCTCGGTGCAACCTCGCTCAGGAGCCCATCCGATGACGCACCCCCAGATCCACGGCCACGACCGGGCCACGCTTACGCCCTGCAGCCGCTGCCTGCACAATTGATGGATCATTCATCCACACCGATAGGTGTAAGGCCCGACACATGAGAACGACCTTGACGGTCCGCATCGTGGCATCGTCGTTGAACGAGACGTACTCGCCCGGATGAAGCGGATGGTTCCCGGGCCGCTGGAACGCCTCGATGGCCCTGTCGTGTGTGCGGGTCTCGAAAACATGACGGACCTTCCTTGGATCGTGCCGGGCGGCGAACGAACGCCGCGGCGCCGGCTAGCGCGACGGGACCGGATTGCCGCCGGCTGACCCGGGAGCGACAGCGTCGTGGCCAAGGCCGGATCCTGGGACCGCAAGTGTTCCAGTCGTGTCCGGCGTTGACTGGCCGCAGGTGCAATCGAAGGTCTCGTCGCTTGCCCCGGCAGCGCGATCCGGAATGGTCGGGCGGTCCGAACCGCCTGACTGCACCGAGCCCGCAGCGTCCGCCCCCGGCACCGTTACGCGGCAGTTGCAGTCAAGAGCCTCCTCGCGGACCGGCGCCTCGTTCTTCACCGAGCCCGGATTGTTCGCGCTGTTCACGGCATCGTCCGGCAAGGCGGCCTGGGCAAAACCGGAGCCGGTCATCGCCAATGCGAACACGGCTGAGAGGATCGGGGCGGGAAGATGCATCGAATATTTCCTTCGTCCGATATCGAGAAAAAGTGTCGATCCATCGCCGAACACCTATGCGCGCTATCCCGAAGGGTGGCTTTGTTTTGGATCAAAGACTCAATGACTCGATGGAATATTGTTGGTCTGCGCTTCGAAGACACGCTTAAAGGCAAGACACCGCATGGCTCATTCCGATCCCACTCACCACGGCGCGAAAGCCTACCTCGTCGGCGGCGGCATCGCCTCGCTCGCCGCGGCAGCCTTTCTGATCCGCGACGGCGACGTGCCCGGGTGTGACATCACCGTGATCGAGGAAAACGGTGTCCTCGGAGGCAGCCTCGACGGATCGGGTACCTCAACGGACGGCTACGTCCTGCGTGGCGGCCGCATGCTGGAGAGCAAGTATCTCTGCACCTTCGACTTGTTCGCCTCGATCCCGACGCTCGACGGCACCCGGACCGTAACCCAGGAGACCTTCGCCTGGAACGAGACGATGAAGACCTCGTCCAAAGCGCGCCTCGTGACCGACGGCAGCCGCGAGACGGCGCCTCGGTTCGGGTTGAACGAGGGGCACATCCTGACCATCGAGCGCTTGGCGCTCCTACCGGAAACCGTGCTCGGCAAGACCACCATCGCCGAGCAGTTCGACCGGTCGTTCTTCGAGACGAACTTCTGGTTCATGTGGTGCACGACTTTCGCCTTCCAGCCTTGGCACGGCGCGGTCGAGTTCAAGCGATACCTCGTGCGCTTCGCCCACATGGTCTCGGGCTTCAACCGCCTGAACGGCATCATGCGCACAGTCTACAATCAGTACGACTCCATGGTGTTGCCGCTTCGCAAGTGGTTGGACGAGCGTGGCGTCGTCTTCATGTTCGACACACGGGTGACCGACCTCGGCTTCGTCGGACAGGAGGGCGCCGAGAGCGTCTCCCGCATTCAGACCGAGCGGATGGGCCAAACCGGCGAGATCAGCGTCCGAGATGGCGACCTTGTCCTCGTGACCCTGGGCTCGATGACCGAAGGCTCGTCCCTGGGCGGCATGGATCGCGCGCCCACGCTCAAGGACAAGACGGACGGAGGCGCCTGGATGCTCTGGGAGCGGCTCGCGAAGGATCGCCCCGAGTTCGGGTGCCCGACCGCCTTCGCCGACCATGTCGACCAATCCAAGTGGGTCTCGTTCACGACCACGCTGCACGACCCGACGTTCCTGCGCATGGTCCGTGACATCACTGGCAACGTGGCCGGCGAGGGCGGCCTCATCACCTTCCCGCGCTCGAATTGGCTGGCCTCCATCGTCATCCCGTTCCAGCCGCACTTCATCGGCCAGCCCGAGGACGTCGGCGTGTTCTGGGGCTATGGCCTCGCGGTCGACGAGCCGGGCAATTTCGTCCGGAAGCCGATGTCGGCCTGCACCGGGCGCGAGATCATGACTGAGATCCTGGGCCACCTGCGCATCGAGGCGGAGGCGGACGGCATCCTGGACAAGGCTGTCTCCTTCCCGTGCATGATGCCGTTCATCACCAGCCAGTTCCTGCCGCGCCGGCCCGGTGACCGGCCGCAGGTGATCCCGAAGGGCACGACGAACCTCGGATTTATCGGGCAATTCTGCGAGTTGCCCGAGGACGTGGTGTTCACGGTCGAATATTCGATCCGCTCGGCCCAGGCAGCGGTTTACGGCTTACTCGGCCTCAAACGCGCGCCGCCCGCCGTCTACCATGGCAAGTTCGATCCCCGGGTCCTGTTCAAGGCTTACGGGGCCCTGCATGACCTGCAGGATGCCTGAGGCCTCTGAACGTAGCCGTACGGAATATCCTTCGGAGATGGCTGGCATTCCCGTCCTCGGCAATGTCAGGTTCGCAGGTCCGTCACACGCATCACAAGAGATGCGCTCATTTTCACCGCGGCTCTATGGTTACGTCGTAACGCATCCGGGTAACATTGAGGCTGTCGACGCGGCTGACCTGACCGGTATTTTGGACCGAGCCGATTGAGAGGCTACTGCATGGTCGAGGTCATGGGTAGCCGGAAGGCCAGATCCGGGTAGCTGACGGGCGCAGGTGGCCGATAGCCCAGCGACGAATGCGGTCGGACGCGGTTGTAGGTGGTTTGCCATAGACCAATCACGATCTGCGCCTCCTTCAGCGAGTAGAAGATCTCTTGGCGTAGGCACTCGTCACGAAGCTTGCCGTTGAAGCTCTCGCAGTACCCGTTCTCCCACGGGGATCCTGGCGCGATGTACTGGATCTGCGAGCCGGCCTTGGCGACCCACTTGCGCAACGCCTTCGAGATCATCTCAGGGCCATTATCGCAGCGGATGTGCTCCGGGATGCCGTGCAGACACATCGCGTCGGCCAGCGCCTCGATCACGCCGACGCTGTTGATGCGGCGCGCCACCTTCAACGCCAAGCAGGCTCGGCTGTGCTCGTCGAGGAGCGTCAGGATGCGCAAGCTGCGGCCGTCGTGGGTCTGCGCCTGCACGAAGTCGAAGCTCCAGACGTGATTGCGGTGGAGCGGGCGCAGCCGCACACATGAGCCGTCGTTCAGCCATAGGCGGCTGCGGGGTTTATGTCGGCTGGGGACCTTCAGCCCCTCGCGACGCCAGATGCGCTGAACCCGGTCCTTGCCCACCTGCCAGCCGTCTGCTTGCAGCAGCGCGGTGACACGACGGTAGCCGTAGCGCCCGTACTCGGAGGCCAGGGCAACGATGGCTCGGGTCAGCCCATCCTCGTCGGCCGGCACCGTCGGCACGTAGCGCTGCGTGCCGCGGTGCTGACCGACGAGCCGGCAGGCGTGACGTTCCGAGAGGCCGTACTTCTCCCGGATCCCGTCGACCGCCTGCCGGCGTCGCTCGGGGGCTACAAGTTTCCCGAGGCGACGTCCGCCAGCACCTGCTTCTCCAAAGAGAGATCGGCGACGAGCCGGCGCAACCGAGCGTTCTCACGCTCCAAATCCTTCATCTTCTTGGCTTGATCGACTTGGAGGCCGCCGTACTCCTTGCGCCAGCGGTAGTAGCTCTGCTCGGAGATCTCCGCCTCCCTACATGCAAGGGCTAAACTCTTACCCTGGGCTGTCTGCACCTCGATCTGGCGCAGCTTCAGCACAACCTGCTCCGCGCTCGTCTTCTGACCTCGTCGCATGTCCGACTCCTTCGGTCCTGGCTGATCCTCTCAATCGGCTCGGTCCAAAGCCAGCCGGTCAGGTCAAAGTCGGCAAGGGCAAGCAGATCCATCGTTCCACCAGCGAGACGGAGTGTCCAAATATAGCAGCTATTGGCTTATGTATGGATCGATCATCTTGGGGGCATCCAAACGGCGGAACCCAAAGGAACGACCCCATGACCATCCTCGTCACCGGTGCCACCGGCCGCGTCGGCCGCAACGTTGTTCAGCAACTCACCCAGCGCGGTGCGAGCGTCCGCGTGCTGACCCGCGATCCCGCCAAGGCCGATTTCAGCTCCGGCGTCGAGGTCGTGAAGGGCGACCTCCTCGACATCGACGCGCTGCGCGCCGCCTTCTCCGGCATCCGCACGCTGTTCCTGCTGAATGCCGTGACGGGTGACGAGTTCACCCAGGCGATCATCACCCTGAACGTCGCGCGCGCCGCGGGCGTCGAGCGGGTCGTCTACCTGTCGGTGTTCGACGCCGACCGCGCCGTCAACGTCCCGCACTTCGCGGTGAAGTACGGCGCCGAGCGCATGCTGGAGACGATGGGCTTCAGCGCAACAATCCTGCGCCCAAGCTACTTCATCGATAACGAGGTCATGATCAAGGACGTGATCCTGAACCACGCCGTCTACCCGATGCCGATCGGATCCAAGGGCGTCGCCATGGTCGATGCACGCGACATCGCCGAGGTCGCCGCGATCAAGTTGATCCGTCGCGACCAGGCGCCGGGCAAGCTGCCAATCGAGACCATCAACCTCGTCGGTCCCGACACGCTCACCGGCGCGGACGCCGCCGCGATCTGGACTGAGCTTCTCGGCCGCCCGGTCTCCTACGGCGGCGACGATCCGAGCGGGTTCGAGGCGAACATGGCGACGTTCATGCCGAAGTGGATGGCCTACGAGATGCGCGTGATGGCCGAGCGCTACGTCAGCGACGGCATGATCCCGGAGGCGGGCGACCGCGAGCGGCTGACCGGCATCCTGGGCCGCCCGCTGCACACCTACCGCGACTTCGCCGCCGCGCTCGTCACCGAGGGCGCGGCGACACCCTGAGCGCCCGCCTCCCGCGCGGCGACTGTTTGGAAAGGGCGAGGCTCCGGCCTCGCCCCAAGCCCCTGCGCTTCCGTTTCAGTGCGCTGCCACGGCCGGTCGATGCCGGCTTCCCCCTTGATGCGTCCCGAAACCGGTCGGACTGCTCACCACCCTGTCCGGCCATTCCGCATACGGGCCAAACCGTCCGTCTGGGCCGCCGTCAGCACTTCCCCATAGCGGTCATTCGTCGGCAGCCCGGCAAAGTCAGCTTGGGGCGTGAAGCCGGATTGTTGGCCTTCCCGATCCAGCCAAGCAACTCTCGCAGAGAGTTCGAGACATTCGAGCGCGCGATGCCGAGCATGCCGGCGATGTCCTCGGCGGTGAGAGGCCGGTCGGAGAGGTAGAGCAGCGCGTGGATCTGCGCGACTGAGCGATTGACGCCCCACTGGCCGCCCAGGTCGCCCCAGTGCAGCACGAAGCGCTCGACCGCAGCGGGCAGGGAACGCGGTACGCCTGTTATTTCTGTCATGACAGAACTAACAGACCGAACCGAACCTCATGTCAAGGGGATGGGACCAAAGGGGCGTCGACGCTCAAACGGCATCTCCAGATCGAGGCAGGCGCGTCTGCGCTCGACACCCACTGCCGAGGTTGGGGCAATGACGGCGAGGTGGTCGAACCTAAGCATCGTCAATTGCTGGAGGGGACCAAGATCCGCTGTCCATCCCGGGCCGGAATTGTCGGGCTGCTGACGTATCTCCGCCGCGAGGGGGCGCGGATAGCGATCCGCCCGGCCGCTATGTGTCGAGGCTGTGTCAAAACGCGGATGCGCTTTGAAGTCGTAGAACAAACGTCTCCGCAGCAACCACGAAGGATCTCCAAAGCGACCGGCCGATGGCAATAAGAAGCCCGTCAGGCCGGTGCCACCCTCTTCGAGAGAATATCTTTCTACAACGGCCGACAGCATTCGAATTTTGACACAGCCTCGGTCGCGAGCAGACACGAAGATGACGTCCGCTTCCGTTCATCGCCGCCCGGAAGCGGACTGGCGGACATCCACCCAACCCAGCCGTTTAGCGGCGCCCACCAACGCGACCGGAGCTGGCCGATAGCAGCCCGTCTGCTCTGAGTCTCAGGGTGGCGACAAGCGGAGGTTCGCCGCGGCTACGCTGTTGGGCTCGAGAGAACTTAATACCGGGCTCGGAGACGTCCACATACTAAGTAACTTGTCTTAGAGCGCGTCCCGGGCCGCTTGCGACGGGTGAGCGGGTGACGCGTTGACGGGTGAAGGAGCATGCCGATGCCTTCACCTTTGTCCGTCGACTTACGCGAGCGTGTCGTGGCTGCCGTGGCCGCAGGTGCCTCCTGTCATCGGGCCGCGGCTCGCTTTGGGGTCAGCGTGTCGAGCGCCAGCCGCTGGTCGCAGCGCTCGCACCAAGAGGGCCATGTCGCGCCCAAGCCGATGGGCGGCGATCACACCTCGAAGCGCATCGAGGCGCATGCCGCGCTGATCCTGGCGACCTCCCAGCAGGAGCCACGTCTCTTCCTGCGCGAGCTGCGCGACCGATTGGCTGAGCAGGG
>Ga0316228_1002523_pt1 | contig 16031 bp, 15 predicted proteins | sample TBH18021metaG_FD_206005 | JGI IMG/M metagenome (GOLD analysis project Ga0316228, IMG submission 206005) | Freshwater microbial communities from Trout Bog Lake, Wisconsin, USA - TBH18021 | ecosystem: Environmental > Aquatic > Freshwater > Lake > Hypolimnion/Profundal zone | place: USA: Wisconsin... | reverse complement strand
ATCGCGCAGGAAATCGCGGACTCGGGTGAGCGCCGGATAGAGTTCGGCAACGATCGCCTGCCGGGTCGCGGCGCGCAGCCGAGCCTGATCGGCGGGGCCGACGGAGGCGGGGAATTCCTTGACCGGGCCGTAGTAGGGCGAGTCCTCGGGCTTCTGCTTCAATTGGGTGTCGAGCTGCTCGATCATGTTGCGGACGGTCAGCTTGCTGTCGACGACACCGCTCGCCAGCCCCTCGCGCCAGCGCCCGATCGCACGGTCGAGATAGACCACCGCCTGATGGTGGCGGGTGAGATTGTCCTCATAATCCTTGAGCGTCTTGAAGGGCGCGGCACCCTTCCCGCTGGCGAAGGTCGGGTAGAAGGTGTGGAAGCCGTAGAAGTGGTTCATCGGCCGCACCTTGGTCAGCGCAAGGAAGTCGGGCTGAAGCCCGCGCAGCGTGTCCTGAGTGCTGAACTTGAAGGTGTCGTAGGCGAGTTGGTCGGTCTCATCGAGGACCGAGCGGTCGACGGTGGCGAGCGCGGCGAGGTCATGTTCGGCCGCGGCCTTCTCACCCGCGTAATAAGCGTCGGTGATGCTGTCGCCGAGCTGGTCGGCATAGCGCATGTCGCCGCGGAACAGGGCGTTGAGCGGATTGCGCTTGAGGCTCGCCTCGTCGCTGGCGGTAAAGATGGCGAAGAGCTTGCGATGCTCGCTGGACGGCGTGGGCGAAGGATCGGGCGCGGCGGGCATCCGCATGGCCGGCGGCGCGGCCGGGGCCGGCATCGCGGCGGGGGTCGTCGCGCAGGCGGCAAGACCGAGGAGGCTGGCGGAAAGCAGGAAGGTACGGGTCATCGGCAGCAAACCTCGGGTTAAACGATCGGATGTCGCCGATACGAAAACGGGCGCTGCCCCTCAAGGCAACGCCCGCTTCGACCGACAGTGCTGGCGGCTCTACCAGAAGAAGGACGGGATCGAGTCGACCACCTGGCCGTCGCGCACGTCGATCAGCAGCGCGTCATTGTAATAGCGCACCCACTGATAGGGCCAGCTGACCGGTGGCAGGCTGTAATAGCTCGGATCGCCGATCCAATATTGCTGCGCGTAATAGCCCGGATAGAGCTGGTAGCCGATGCTGACCGGACGATAGCCCCAGCCGAACGGATCGATGTAGACCCCAAGGCGAAAGATCGAGCGGTTGCGATCGCGGTAGCGCTGCCAATCGTAGCGCGGGTCGCGGCGCCAGTCGGGCCGCCAAGCGACCCCGCCCTGCCGCCAGCGATCGCCATCGCGATCGTAACGCCCGTCGCGGCCGGTCCAGCGCCCGTCGCGATCGCCGTCGCGGCGGCCGTCCCAGCGCCGATCGCCGTCGCGGCGGCCATCACGGCCCTGCCAGCCCTCCCGGCCAGGCTGGGGCTGGTACTGGCGCCCGTCGCGGTAGCCGTAAGTGGCACCCTCGATCTGCACCGCGGGGCGCGGCGGCGTGGCGTCGGGGCGACCGCCGCCGCGCCGATCGCGCGAACGCCAGTCGGCCACACTGTCACCGCTCGGACGGCCCTGCACGCCCTGCGGCGGCGTGAATTGCGGCTGATCGGGGCGATGCCCGCCCCAGCGCGGATTGCCGCCGGCATCGACCGCGCGGCCGCCGTCGAAGCGGCGCTCGGAAGGCACGAAATTACCCTGGGGCGGAGCGGGCCGCTCGGCGCGCTGGACGGGCTGGAACTGCGGCGGCGGGGCCACCCGCTCGGACCGCGGCTGCGGCCGCTCACCGCGTTCCTCGCGCGCCTGCTGGCGCTGTTCAAAGCGCGCGGCGCGCTCATCGGGAGTGACCGGGTCGGCCGCCAGTGCCGGCACCGCGGTGGTCAGAAGAAGGAAGGGAAGAAGCAGACGCATATCGCAGACTCACCAGGTTATGTTGTAACCCCGTGAGTGCGCCTTCGTCGATGAGCCGAGAATTAACGCGGGCGCGAGGGTTTGTTCATCGGCGCGGCAGCCACGGCCGTCGCTGCGGCGGCGCGGCGGATCGCGCGCAGGATGCGGGGCTGAGCGCCGCAGGCGCAGCGATTGGGCAGCGCGTCGATCTGCTGCTGACTGGGCTGCGGGCTGGTCTTGAGCAAGGCCGCGATCGCCATGATGAAGCCGGGCTCGCAAAAGCCGCACTGGGTGACCTGCTCGGCGAGCCACGCCTGTTGCACCGGGTGCGAGCGGTTGGGTGAGAGGCCTTCGATGGTAGTCACCACCGAGCCTTCGAGCGCGGCAAGCGGCAACTGGCAACTACGCTCGGCCCGCCCATCGACGATCACCGTGCAGGCGCCGCAGCTGCCGTCATCACAGCCATGTTTCGTGCCCGTCAGGTTCGAGGCCTCGCGCAGCGCCCACAGCAGGGGCGTCTGCGGATCGAGTTCATAGGCGAGCGCCTGGCCGTTGACGGTCATCCGGGTCATCGGCCCACGGCTAGCCGCTAAGGGCGGGACCTGCCAAGGTGCTGCGCATGGCGACGATCGACACCGCATCCGGCCGCATGGGCCTGCTCGAAGCGGGCAGCGGCGGCATTCCCCTGCTGCTGCTCCACGGCGTGGGATCGGACAAGAGCGTGTGGCGGCCGCAGCTAGACGCGTTTGGACCCGAACGGCGGACGGTCGCGCTCGACTATCCGGGCTATGGCGAAAGCGCGCCGCTGGCCAACGCCAGTCGCGACGACTTCGCCGCCGCCTGCTGGGCCGCGCTCGATGCGCTCGGCATTGAGCGGGCGCACATCTGCGGATTGTCGCTGGGCGGAGTGGTGGCGATCGCGATGCATGCGGCGGCGCCGGAACGCTGCGCGTCGCTGATCCTCGCCGACAGCTTCGCGGTGCATCCCGAAGGCCACGCCATCTACGATCGCTCGACCGCGGCGGCGCGCGACCTCGGCATGCGCGGGCTCGCCGAGGCTCGGGTCGGATCGCTGGTCGCGCCGGGGACCAGCGAGGCGCTGAAGCGGGACCTCATCGCAACGATGGCGGGGATCGATCCCGCCGCCTACGTCCAGGGCGCCGAAGCGGTCTGGCTGGCCGACCAGCGCGAATGGGTCGCGGCGATCGCCTGCCCGGTGCTGGTGGTGTGCGGAAGCGCGGACACGATCACCCCGCCGTCATTGAGTGAGGATCTGAAGGACCGGATTCCGCATGCCGCGCTGGTCGAGATCGCGGGCGCGGGACACCTCAGCAACATCGAACAGCCGGCGATCTTCAATCGCGTGCTCGAAGGCTTCCTCGCCGGGGCCGAGCAAGCGGACTGACACCGGGACGCGGGTCGCGCGTTGAGGCCGGATCATGGCGTATCGCTCCGACCCGCACGACCGCGCCAAATCGCTGGGACTGGTGGTCGCCGTGCATGTCGCGCTCGGGCTGGCGCTGGTCGCGGGCCTCCGCGGGCCGCAGCTGATCCGCGCCGCGCGCGAGCGGCTGACGGCCATCGAGGTGCCGCTGCCGCCACCCCCGCCGCCGCTAGCGCCACCACCCCCCGCGCCGTCGCAGGCCGCGCCCAGGCAGCCTGAAGGGCAGACCGACCGCGCGGCCAAGGCTGCGCCGGTGGTCGTGCCGACGCCGCCGAAACCCCTCCCCTCCCCGGTCCCGGTGGCGAGTGAAGCGGGATCGGTGGCGGGAACGGCGGCCACCGCCGGCGCAGGGCAGAGCGCGGGGGCGGGAAATGGCGCGGGACGGAGCGGCACGGGCGACGGCGGTGGTGGTGCGGGCGGCGCCGGCGAGGGGGCAGGCCAGGGCAGCGGCGCACGCTGGCTGGGCGGGGGGCTGAGCCGCGGCGATTATCGCATGATCCGCTCGTTCGCGGTGCCGGCAGGCAGCGCGGTTTATGCCATTCGGGTCGGCGCCAACGGCCGCGCGGCGGGATGCCGTCCGCGCGCGAGCAGCGGCAGCGCCGAGCTCGACGCGATGATCTGCGATCTGCTGGTGCCGCGTCTGGTGTTCGAGCCCGCGCGCGATGCACTCGGCCGGCCATGCCCCGACGAGGTCACTTATGTCGCCAACTGGTCGCGGCGCTAGCGTGCGGCGACCGCCTGCCCCGTCGCGGCGCTCGCCCCGCCGAAGAGCTGCGCCATGCGCTGGGCGTCGCGGCGGTAGATGTCGTCGTAGATCGCGAGCTGGCCGTTCTGGTCGGGCACGGCGGTGAGGTAAGTGATGTAAACCGGCACCGGCGCTTGGAGCGGCACCTGCTGCTCGGGTGCGCTGCCGGTCGCTTTGAGCGGCTTGCCGTAGAGCCATGTCGCGAGCCGCGGGGCCGCCTCGAGCCGCACGCACCCGCCCGAGAAGAGCCGCGAGGCCTCCCCGAACAATTCGGTCGAAGGCGTGTCGTGAAGGTAGATGCCTTGCGCGTTGGGGAACATGAACTTCATCACGCCCATGGAATTGCCTGGCCCGGGATCCTGGCGCAGCCGCACCTGCACCTTGCCCGCGGCGACCGCCTTCCAGTCGACAGTGCTGGAGTCGGCGAGTGTCGCTTCGTCCGACCAGTCGGACAGCAGGCGATAGCCCTTCTGGCGGAGATAACCGACGCCTGCCTTGACGACGAACGGCGCCACCCGCTCCGCGGCGAGGTCGGCGGGGACATTCCAGTAGGGCCGAAGCACGGTGTAGCGGATGAGGCCTGCCATCATCGGGGTCGGATAGATGGGCTTGCCGACCACCACCTTCATCGCATCGACCGGCTCGCCGTGCTCCCACATGCTGAGCTTCTGCTCGGCCGCGTTGACCAGCACGTAGCGGCCCGCGGTTGCCGCGGGGAGCAGCCGGGCACGCTCGAGATTGACGGTGAGCCGCTGGCGCGCCGTCTCGTCGGGGGCAGCGATAAGCGCGCGGCGCAGGGCGGCGTAATAAGGATGCATCCAGCCCATCTGCCGGATGTAGTCGGTCAGCGAGGGCGCGGCGGCTGCCGCCTCGAGGCTGGCGCGCGGGCTCGGCGCCGCGGGACGCAGCGCGGGATCGACGAAGATGGTGCCAAGGTCGTTGGCGCGGAAGCGCAGGTCGCGGACGTAGGCGCCGAAGGCGCGGCTCAGCAGCATTTCCTGGGCGCGGCGATCGGAGCGCCAGAAGGCGCGATCGAGCTCGCGGACGGAATAAGTGGTGGGGTCGAGGCCGTCGGCGCGGGCATTGCGAAGCAGCTCGAGCAAGGCTTCGGCCGCGCCCTCGTTGCCGGGCGCCAGCCACAGCGGCTGACCGCCGCGCGCGGCATAGAAATCGTCCACCGACTGTCCTTGGCCCGGCGGAGTGACGACCGGAACAGGCTTGTCACGCGCGGAGGCGGACGCGGCGATGCCGCAGGAGGCGGCAAATGCCAGCAACAGACGTGCCGGCCGCCCGAGGCGACCGGCACGCGAAACCGACTTCAGATACGCGAAGTCATGCATGGCACGTGGCTTAGCCGCGCTCGCCGCTGCGCACGGGGGCGCTGTAGGTCGGCGCCGGAGCCGGGGCGGGAGCCGCCGACGACTGGGGCGGAGCACCCTGGTAGTACTGGCCGTTGTAGACGTACCCGTCGACCTGGCCGTCGTTGTTCTGGTCGGCCCAGACCGCGCCGGCGAGACCGCCGACCACCGCGCCCGCGACCGCGCCGGTCAGGACGCTGACACCGGGGATCACCGCGCCGGCGACCGCGCCGAGCGCCGCGCCGCCGATGGCACCGGTCGCAACCCGGCCGGTGGTGCTGTCCCAGCCCGAGGGCGCGCCCTGGTAATATTGGCCGTTCTGGACGTAGCCGTCAGCATAGCCGTCGTTGTTGCGATCGGCCCAGACCGCACCCGCCAGACCACCGACCGCGGCACCGACCGCGGCACCGGCGATGGTGCTCACGCCCGGAAGCGCGGCACCGGCGACGGCACCGACGCCGGCGCCCACCGCGGCGCCGGTCGCGGCGTCGGCCATGCCATCATTGTTGTAGGTGCTGCACGCACCGAGCGAAACGGAACTGGCCAGCATCAGGGCCAGAGCGGTTTTCTTCATCATGCCTTCTCCCGAGTTATAGGCGGACTGCACGCGCGCAAGGCCCGCAGGACCGGGCCGGTAAAAGCGTCTGTGCGACGTCAGCGGGTGTTGGAACGCAACCGTCACGGCCAAGGTTCCGGGCGGCGCCCGCGCGCCGATTGTCAGCCCGGTTCGGGCGCCCTACGAACGAAGGCCAAGGACAGACAGGTCAGGGGCCGGTTCATCAGCGCGTATTCGGACCGGTCGGGACAGCCCTCCTCGCCCATCACGCACCCCCGCCGGGCGGTTTATCGGCCCGACATCGACGGCTTGCGCTGCCTGGCGGTCGGGGCGGTGGTGCTGTTCCACATGAGCGGCGCCCTGCTCCCCGGCGGCTTCCTGGGAGTCGATGTCTTCTTCGTCATCTCGGGCTATCTCATCACCGGCATCCTGCTGCGCGAGAATGAGGCGGGAAGCTACAGCCTCGGCCGCTTCTATGCGCGCCGGGCGCGCCGCATCTTCCCCGCGCTGATCCTGGTGCTCGCGACCGCCCTCGTCGCGGGCTGGTTCCTGTTCGACCGCTACTCCTATGCCGAGCTCGGCAAGCACAGCGCGCTCGGCGCGGCCTTCGTCCCCAATATCGGCTACTGGCTCGAGGCGAGTTACTTCGAGCCGGGCGCCTTCCGCCGGCCGCTGCTTCACCTCTGGTCGCTGGGCGTCGAAGAGCAGTTCTACCTGGCTTGGCCGCTGGTGATCGCACTGTTCGGGCGCCGCCGCTGGCGGGTCGCGACCGCGCTGACGGTGATCGCACTCTTGTCCTTTGGATATTGCCTGTTCCTGACCTGGACCGATCCGACCGCCGCCTTCTACTCGCCCCTGTCGCGCTGCTGGGAGCTGGCGGTCGGCGGCATCGTGGCCGTCGCGGCGCAGCGCGGCAGGGCCATCCCGGCGCCGCAGCTCGCCGGGCTCGCGGGCTTCCTTCTCATTGCGGCGGGCTATCTCCTCGTCAGCGCCGATGGCCTCGTTCCCGGGGCGTGGGCGCTGCTGCCGGTCACGGGCGCGGCGCTCGTCATCTGGTCGGGTCCGTCGACGTGGGCGGGACGGCTGCTGGCCTCGCCGCCGCTCGTCGGGGTGGGGCTGATCAGCTATCCGCTTTACCTCTGGCACTGGCCGCTGCTTGCCTTTGCCTCCTACGCGAACGACTTCGCGCCCTTGTCGTCGCGGCAGGTCGTGCCGCTGATGGCCGGCGCGCTGGCGCTGTCGGCCGCGACCTACTGGTGGGTCGAGAAGCCGCTCAAGCGACGTTCGCCCTGGCTGCTGCTCGCCGGACTGGCCGCCGTCGGAACCGCGGGGGCGGCGATCGCGGCGGCGCATGGATGGCCGCAACGGGCTGCCAATCAGGCGCACGGCCGCTGGCTCACTGCCGCTTATCGGGAGCTGCATGAGCGGGGGCTGGCGAGCGCCTATCGCGCCGAATGTGATTTCCAGGAGTGGCATCGCTTCGCGGTGAAGGCCGCGATCGACCCGGCCTGCACGCGGCCGGGCGCGCGCGGAACCGTTTTGTTGTGGGGCGACAGCCACGCGCAGGCGCTGTCGCTGGGCCTGCGCGAGCAGCTGCCACGGGGCGTCGCGCTGGCGCAAGTCGCGACCAGCGGCTGCACCCCAGCCCTGCCCGCCGAGCGGCCGTGGTACCGTGCGACGAACCCGGCGATCCGCGCCTGCGAGCGCAGCAACCGCGCTGCCCTGGCGGCGGTGGAGCGGCTCAAGCCTGAACTGGTGATCCTGACCCAGGCGCGCTTCCATGAGCAGACCAATTATGCTGCCCTGGCGGCGCGGATCCGCGCCGCTGGTGCGGGCCGCGTCGCCGTGGTGGGTCCGGTGCCGCAGTGGACCCGCAGCCTGCCCGAGATGGCGGCAGCCGACTGGCCGAAGGTGCCGCGCGTCAACGCCGTCGATCTCGACCCTTCGGTCGCGCGGACCGATGCGGCCATGCTGGCCCGGCCCATCACCGGTTTTCGGTACATCCCAGTGGCGCCGGCGCTGTGCGATCGCCGCGGCTGCCGAACGATGGCGGGACGGCAACTGCTGCTGGTCGACGAGGGGCACCTGTCGCCCGACGGGTCGCGGCTGGTCGCGAGCATCGTCCTCAAGGCTCTCGAGTCAGGCCGGTAGCGACGCGCTCGGCCGATTGCGCATTCTCAGGAGGCGCCGCGCCGCACGGGTGACCGGCAGCTCGATCCAGCGGTGGACGGGCAGACTGATCAGCACGCACAAGGGCGGCATCAACGCGAGCTTGAGATAGGGGTTGTGCGGCGCGAACAGCAGCACGGTCGCGTGCGACAGATAGAGCGCATAGCTCGCCTCGCCGCCGAGCACGAGCAGCCGCCACCAGCGGCCCTCGAAACACCCTTCCCACTGCAACCCGCCCCATACGACCAGTAGCGCCGGAATGCCCCAGATGAGCGCGCGGTCGGTCGGAAGGAAGTTCCAGTCGGGAATACCGAAGCGCGGATCGGCGAGCAGCGGAAAACAGAGCAAGCCGAGGAGCAGGGCAGCGGCGCCGAGCGCGCGCAACCGCGTCGGCCGGACCTTTGCGAGCGCGACGCCGAACAGAAATTCGAAGATGATCGGATTGCCCAGGAATCCGAGCAGCGGATGGCGGGCGGCGAGCAGGAAACAGGCGAGGAAGGCGGCCCCGAGCAGCCAACGCGTCCATCCGCGCCACAGCACGAGGCAGGCACCGGCGTAGAACAGCAGTTCGTACATTAGCGTCCAGCCGGGCACGAGATAGGGCAGGTTTATTGCTCCGAACCAGGGCCACAGGCTGGCGCTGGTGGCGAGCCGGGCGGGGTCGAAGGCGCCTCCCCAGGGCAGCAACGGCAGCAGCGCGAGCCAATAGATGGGGTAGATGCGGGTCAGCCGGTCGCGCGCGAAATCGCCCGCCGTGCGCTGCCCGAGTACGCGGGTGATGATGAAGCCTGAGATGACGAAGAATATGTCGACCCCGGCATTGCCCGGTAGGAAATAGCCGCTCGCGCAATGGGTCAGCACGACCATCAAGGCGGCGCCGAAGCGCAGAACCTGGATCGTATCGTAGCGCGGAATCGATGTGCCCGGCTGGTGAACGTGCAACGACACCTTGTCCCTTTGCATCCGAGCCGCTTGATCATTCTGATATGCGGCTTGCGCCCGAGAGGAAAGGCCGACGGAAGCGATCGGTCAGGGCAGGTCCGGCACGGCGGCTGCTGGCGCTGGACGTCGCAGACGCTGCTCGACCAATCCGCGCAACCGCGCCTCGAGCCATGCCAAGGTGGCGGCGAGGAGGCCGACGCCGAGCAGTCCCAGGGCCAGTGCGGGCGCAGTGCCAAGCGCGGGCGCGGACTTGAGGATGATGTCACGGCCGATCTCGCTGTGCACCAGATAGAGCGGGTATGTCGCCAGCCCCGCCCAGCGCAGCACCGTCCGCCGCGCGCCGACCAAACGGACGAGAGGCTCGTTCCAGAGCACCGCGGCGACGATCAGCCCGAGGGCGATCAACCACATGCCGACGGGCCAGATGGCGGAGACCTCCAGCCGGTTCGCGCTGCTGTAGGCGTGAGCATTGGCAACGAGGCCCATCAGGCCGGCCCAGAAACATTGCACGAGCATCGGCAGATGCAGCCGGCTCGCCCGGCCGGTCGCGAAGGCCCACAACCCCATGCCGATGGCGAAGTGACAGCCATAGGTCAGCAGCGTGTACGCCCCCCACGGGGCGCTTTCGATCAGTTCGAAAAAGGGACGAATGGGCTTGCCGATGAGGCCATCGACCGTGCGGAGGAACCAGTAAGATCCGGACATGAAACCAAGCGCAAGCGAGAAGTGCGGAAGGCTGATGCGTGCCCGCAAGCAGATCGCGACCACGAGATAGAAGCTGATCTCGATCGGCAAGGTCCAGTAAACCCCGCTTAGCCAATGGCCGGACGGCAGCAGCAGCACCGACGACAGATAAGCCCACAGGTCGCCGCCCGCGACGAGGAGCGTGATCGTCGCGCACAACAAGGCTGCGGGATAGAGCCGCAGCGCGCGATTGCGGAGGAACACTTCCGCGCTGCGGCCATCGGCGGTGAAGGCGATGACGAACCCTGACAACATGAAGAAGATCGGCACGCCGACCCATCCCGACGCGATCAGCGGGTTGCGATCCGTCGCGGTGAGCAAGTCGGGCCGGTCAAGCTGGCTTGGAATCCACCACCAGTAGAGGAGGTGATACAGCGTCACGAGGACGGCGGCCGCCAGGCGGACGAGATCGAGGCCAGGATAGTCCCTGACCTTGAGTGACCTGTCTTCGGCGGTGGACCCGGGAATGACCCAATGGCGCTCGCGAGCCTTATCCATCTCGCGCGGCGATCTGGGCGATATTGTCCGCCAACGCTACGATCGGCAAACCGCTGTGAAGGCGGCCGTCACTGCGCGAAGGCCTGGTTCGAGAAAGATCAGCATCGGCGCGGATCACAAGGTGGCCTCACTCACGATGGTGCCACCCGTGCAAGGAAAACGCTGGCGGAGACGGAGGGATTCGAACTTAGCCTGCAAGTGCCTGATTTTCGGCGACCTACCTTGTTCGTTTCCCAACCAGGTCCACGCTTGGGTCCACGTGACGATGTTTCCTTAAATCCGGCGACTAGAAAACCGGCACATTTGGCATGGTGTTCATAGCGATGTCGACGCGCTGCGGCAATCCATGGGCTTGGAAACGAACGCACGCCGGCTCCCTCGGCGGATTGCCGCCGTGACTCCTTCTCCTATCAAACCTGTCTCTTTTTGCCTTCGAACCCGTCCTTCACGTCGTCGATCCAAGCGCTCAACTCTCGGTCGCTCCACCGTGCTGCGAAGGGCGAGATTTTGTACGGAGGAGGGAAGCGTCCCTCTTTGATCATGCCGTAGATCATGGTCTTACCCAAGCCGGCACGCCGGCACACCTCCTCGAGCTTCACGAAGCGCTCAGGCCTTTCGAGATCGGGCATCATTTGCCGACTGTGCGAGCACGCGCGAACGCGCGATCGCCATCGAGAAATGCCGTCAACATCGCAGGGACAAGCTCGACTACGGGTTCCTCACGCCCGTACGCGCTGGCATACAACGCTGCGTAGGCCTGAAGTGCTTCGTGCAAATCAGGCGTGATGGTTATTGCTAATTTGATCGGCGTACGATCCGGCAGCTTGGCAAGTTTCAGGTCAGGCATGTCGCGCTCCTAACCGCGCCATGGCGCGAGAATGAGATCCTTCTGGACGACCAGGCGAACCGGGGTGCCAGGCCGGATGGTGATGGTCGGCTGGACGTTGAGCGTCTTGGACGTGAGCTGGTCCCCGGCGCGGGCGACGTTTTGCTGCCCGGACTGGCGGATCGCCTGGACAAGGCCACTTTGCCCCGAGAACTGGAGTTCCGAGCCGACGCCGAGCAGTGTGGAGATGACGGCGCCTTTCAGCAGCGCCCAACCATGGGCGTCCACCTTATCGGCAAGCCCCGAAAAGCCCGAAGCGTCGCTCGCCGGCACATTGTCGAGACCAAGCGAGCTGCCGTCCGGCATGACGATCCGCTGCCACACGACCAGCGCGCGTTTTTGGCCGTAGGCGACGACGCTGTCGTATTTGCCGATTAGACGTGCGCCTTGTGGCACGAGGAGGATCCGACCGGTCGCGCTGTCGAACACATTCTCCGTGATCTGCGCCGTGACGAGGCCAGGCAGATCCGAGCGGATGCCTGTGATCATGCCTCCGGCGATGACGGTGCCGGCGGTTAGCATGTACGGTGACACCGCCCGCGCCAAGACATGCGGATCGGTACTGTCCTCCTTCGCGAAACGCGCGACAAAGTCCGACTTGCGCTGCTGGTCGTTTGGGTCGCGCTCGGAATCGAGCGCAAGCTTGCCTGATTCCTCCGCCGCGGGTGCTTCAATTGAAGCAGTCACCGGCGGTGTCGAAATCTCGGTTCGTCCGCCCGATTGAACCAACAACGCCGATTGGCGCGCCGCCTTTACTTCCGCCAGTAGGCGCTCACGTTCGGCCTCAGCTGCCTGTTCGGCTTGGGCCTTGCTATCCGAAAGTGGGGGCCCCGCCATCGATCCATCGACCGAGAGCTGCTGCTGCCTTTCAAGGATTGGCTTGCCGAGGTCGCCGGGCAGCGGTGGGCCGAGCTGCGGGACGTCGCCATACGTCTTTGGCAAGGTACTCAGCGCATCTGCAGGCGCCTTCGCGCCCAGGTCGGACTTGTCGTCCCCATTGGCGATGACCCGGAATACTGACGGCTTCAACGCGATGCCCGTGACGCCGACCAGTGCAACGACGGCGGCACTGGTAATACCGATGATGACCTTTCGCTTGAAACGGATTGCCCGAAGAGGGGACGCCCGGATGACAAGCGTTTTAGGATCGACCTTCAGCGCGGTGGGCGGAACATCGCGATCAGCGCCAGCGCCGTCAGAGCGCTGACCTGAATACGGATCCAGGCTGGGCTGCTGAGGCTGCGGCGCGTGAGGCGTATCGGGACCCTCGCTCATGACGCCCTCCGGGAGGCCAAGCCCTCTCCGAGACGGGTGATCCGAACGACCTGCTGCCTCTTCAGGCCAAAGCGAAGCTCGGCGATGTCGAACAGTCGGTCGACCACATAGAAATGGCCGCGCATTCGATAGTTGACGAGCTCGGCACTGCCATTGGCACCCACCACGAACAGCGGCGGTGCAACCCCCGTCGCGATCTGAGCCGGGAACTCGATAAAGGTTTGGCGGCCGTCATCGAACGCGCGAACCGGACGCCAATCAGGCTTGTCGCCGGTGACCGCATAACCGAAGTGAAGCTGCTCGATCGACAGCCCCGAGGACACCGGGGCCGCCGCCTCCGCCGCCTCGGCCCGCTTCTGGAGAGCGATAAGCTGATCCTGCGGATAGGTCCACGAAAGTGCGGTCAGCGCGGTTCGCACCGTGCTGGTCAGCGACAGATGGTAGACGTGGCGGTCGGTGGTGATGACCAGATTGGTCGAAAGCCCTGCGATCGATGGCTTGACCAGGACATGGCTGCGTTTTGTCTCGCCCGCGCCGCTCGCCGTGTCACCGATGATCCAGCGCACCGTATCACCCGCGGCGACGGCCCCGAGCGTCTCACCGGGCTGCAGGGCGATGTCGGTGATCCGGCCGGGCGCGGTATAGACGTGATACACCGACCCTTCGGCGTAGGGGTAAACCGACGAGGCGTTGACGAAACCCGTCGCTTCCTCGGTCGCAGCACGGGTTGCCGCCGCAACGCGCGACGCATGCGTCCAGCGAGGGTGGCGCCTGGGAGCATGGTGCACCCCTGCCTTAGCACCGCCATTACGCGCGACGTGCACCTTCGGGAGTGGCTTTGGCGCGACGGCGGCCTTGGCCGCCATAGCGAACCGAGGGATGACCGGCGCCGGCGCCGCGGCGCAAAGCAGCAACGCTGCGCCGCTCAAGCAAAAAAGATGGTTGACGTTCATTACTGGGCCTCCTGGTTCGACGCGGGGGTGGCGTCCGGGTTTGGAATGGGCACGGCGTCTGCGGACGGTGCTGGCTGTTCGGCTTGTGCGGGTGCTGGCGCCGGTGGTGTGGGCGGCGTCGGCGGCTCAAGCTCGCGGCTCCAGTCGATTGCATCGACGTAGAGGCCGAGCGGGTTCTTGCGTAGCGTCTCGGCCGAGGTCGGTGGCTTGACGATGACGGTCACCATGGCGGTCCAGTGCGAGGTTCCCGCCTGGCTGCCGCGCTCGTAAGCGGTCTCAATCCATTTGACCTGGAACGAGCGATCGGATGCACGCACGACACTGGTCACTTGGACCGACACGGTGCGCTCGCCGATCTTGGCGAACGGATCGGCCGAGCGCGCATAATCTCCGAGGAACTGCGCGCCGTGGCCGGTCGCGAAATCGTAGGCCTCGAGCCAGCTTGCCCGCATCAGCACCGGGTCGAGCGAGACTGAGCGCACATTGGCGATGAAGTGGCCGAGCGCCCATGCAATCTGCGGGTCGGTCGGACGATAGGTCGCCTCCGCCTCGCTGATGGCGCGCGGCTCGCCGAGCCGGTCGACCGCGACCACATAGGGCACGACCCGGCTCTGGAGCGACTGCCACACGAGGGCGCCGGACAGGCCGGTCGAGAGGGCAAGCCCGCCAAATGCCATCAGCCGCCAGTTGCGCGCCTGAATCCGCGCCGAGCCGATGCGCTCGTCCCACAGCTGGCCTGCGCGCTGGAATGGTGTTTCGGGTTGGGGGGTTCGCCCGTAGCGCTGGATCGATCGTTTGAACTGCATCAGTCTTCCCTTTCCTTGATGTCGGGGGCGGCGGAGGCGCCGCCGCGGTCGCCTTCCTTCAATGTTTGCAGGGCGACGTGCCGGTGGTGGCGGGCCGACTGCTGCGCCTTGAGATCGCGGGCCCAGCCTGGGGTGTTGCCCGCTGTGCCTTGCGCATCCGGCGAAGAACTCGATCCGCTGGCCCCGCCGCCCTTGAGCGCGTTCCATGCCGCATCGCGGCCACTGGCCGCCGCCTCATCGAGTCCGAGTGCATTGGACGCGCCGGTGCGGGCGGCGTTTCCAGCGGCTTGCGCCACGCCGCCGAGGCCAGCGCCGACCGATGATGAGCCGGCAGCTTCTTGGCCGAGCTGATATGAGGTCGATGCCGCGGAGCCCATGGCGGTGCCCGCGCGAACCGCGCCAAGCGCGGCGCCGCCGGCGGCCCGCGCAGCGCCAGCCCCAAGCATGGTGACTCCCGCGGCGCCAATCACCGTGCCCGCGACTGCGCCAGCGCCAAGCTGGGGCGCCCCGGCAACCAACCCCGACGCAATGCCGGGACCAAAGATGCCAAGCCCGAACAGCGCGAGGCTGGCGAGAACGAGGCTCATCGCCTGACCGATGTCGGGCTGCTGGCCGTTCAGCGCAGTCGTGAACTGGTCGAAATAGTTCGAGCCGATGCCGACGATGACGGCGAGCACCATCACCTTGATGCCCGAACTGACGACATTGCCGAGCACACGTTCGGCAAGGAAGCCGGTCCGGTTCCACAGCGCGAACGGTACGAGGACGAAGCCTGCGAGCGTGGTCAGCTTGAACTCGAGGATCGCCACGAACAGCTGCACGGCCAAAACGAAGAAGGCGACGATGACGATGATCCAAGCGAACAGCAGCACCGCAATCGTCAGGAAATTGTCGAAGAAACTCGTGAAGCCCATCAGCTGCGAGGCTTGGTTGAGCAGCGGCCAGGCGGCGGCGAAGCCGGTGCCGGCGAGGTGGCCGGGCTTGAGCAGGTCGGCGGCGGTCAGCGTTCCGCCGCCAGCGGTCAGCCCGGCCTGCGCGAATGAGCGAAAGATGATGTCGGCGAGGCTGGAGAAACGGTTGAGGATGAACGCGAAGGCGCCGACGTAAAGGATCTTCTTGAGGAAGCGTCCGATGACATCCTGCTCGCCGCCCATCGACCAGAATAGGCCGGCGAGCGTGATGTCGATCCCGATCAGGGTCGAGGTCAGGAACCCGACGTCGGGCCCAAGCAGGCCGAACCCGCTATCGATGTAGCGGATAAAATCCGCCATGAATCCGTCGATGACGTTGAGATCGGTCACGGGTTCGTCCTGCTGATCGGGTGGCGACGATGCGGGGTGTTCGGCGGGCCGCAGCCCGCCAAACCGTCAATGCGGAGTGTAGGCGGTGCCCGTGCCGAGGAACTTGGCAGTCGCCGCCTTCGCCTCGGCCTCGGCCTGGACCTTGCGCGCCTGTTCGATCGCCTCGGCGCGATATTGCGCCGCCATCAGCTGTTGGATCTGGAACTGCTGCTTGGCGGTCAGCGCGAGCAGTTGGTTGGTGGCCTGTGCCACTTGCAGCGCGCCCTCGGCGCCCTGGCTGCGCGCGACGATCCCGCTTAGTGCCTGGGCGTCGGCCTCGACATTCTCGGCGACCCTCGACTGGACCATCATCGTCTGCTTGTAGGCAGCCATCGAGGTGTCGAGCCGGGTCTTGGCGGCGACAACCTGGGCATTGACGGTGAGCGCCTGGTTAAAGCTTTGCGGAAACATCTGCCGGAATTGCTGATCGAGGCCTGCGACGCGGAACTGGATGCCCTCTGCCTGGC
>Ga0316228_1002521_pt1 | contig 16049 bp, 18 predicted proteins | sample TBH18021metaG_FD_206005 | JGI IMG/M metagenome (GOLD analysis project Ga0316228, IMG submission 206005) | Freshwater microbial communities from Trout Bog Lake, Wisconsin, USA - TBH18021 | ecosystem: Environmental > Aquatic > Freshwater > Lake > Hypolimnion/Profundal zone | place: USA: Wisconsin... | reverse complement strand
CGTTGCCCCATTCGGGTGCCGGCTGAAGTGAGAGGATCAGTGTGTCACTACCCGGTTGCCGGTGCGCTTACAAATGTCCAAAATACATCGGAAAATCGAGATTCTAAAGTAACTCCTTTTGAAAACCTCCGCATAGGAATCACAATCCAACTTCTCAAATGTGAAAGTGAAAAGGAGAGCTTATGAAGAGACAGATCGTCACATTATTAGTGGCTGTGATGGTTTTCCCGATCTGCGGGTGGGCACAGACAACCGATGAGAAGAGCAAAGCCATGAAGCGGTTGGATGATGCATCAGCGGATTTGAACCGGCTCACGAATGCCCCTGATAACGGCATTCCCGACACCATACTCGCAAAGGCCAATTGTGTCGCCGTCGTTCCGAGCCTGGTGAAAGGTGGGTTTATATTCGGTGCCGAGCATGGACGTGGCGTGGCAACCTGCCGCGTGGCAAATGGTAAATGGAGTGCACCGGCGTTCTTCACTCTCACCGGAGGGAGTTGGGGAGCGCAAATTGGGGGCGAAGAAGTCGATCTTGCTATGCTCTTCATGACCCATGAAGGCGCGGAAAAATTGCTGGCAGCAAACTGGAGGATAGGCGGAGACGTTGGAATCGCTGCTGGACCTTGGGGCCGCCAAGGCACCGCCAGCACGGACTGGAAGGCGAACACAGGCATTCTGACCTACTCGAAAGCGAAGGGTGCTTTTATTGGCGCTACACTGAACGGGGCCAATGTTCATGTCGACGAGGAGGCAATGAGGGCGTTCTACGGCAAGAGCGATCCCGGCTTCCGCCGAGTATTGACCGGAAATGTTCAACCACCGCCTGCGGCACGCCAGTTCTTAACTTCGGTGCGGCGAGATTTTCGCGAGGCGACCGCGAGTGAGTGATGGCTGCTAAGAAGCCGCGATAGGGCGTGGTTGTTCGACGGAGGACGCCCTCGAACAGCTCTCGGCAGAGCCGAGATTGATAGTCTTAGCAGCAAACCATGACCGTTCGTGCGTAGATGTCTATGCAATGCGAAACGCTAAATGCCGGGCACTGAGCCAACTCGAAGCACGAGACGGTCAGTTCGGCGCATTATCGTCACGGAGTTTTTCGCACGGCGGTCAAGGTCTCTGGTCAGAGGTCTGGTGCTTCTATCGTTTGTAATCGTGAGCGCCTTGAAGATCATCAGCGGCCCAGACGTTGTCTTCTCGGCGGTATATCTTGTCCCGATTGTGTTTACGACATGGTGTCTGTCGGTTTCGGCGGGTCTGGTCATGGCAGCAGCCAGTACGTCGGTGCTTTTGTTTATCAATCTATCTGAAGCACAGAAGTACCTGAGCCCTATGGTTCCATATTGGAATGCTGCGATGGATTTAGGGGTGTTCGCGATAGTAATTTCCATCCTCGCGGAGGCGAAGCAGTTATATCAGCGCGAGCAGGAACTATCTCGCGAGGATTTTCTGACAGGCCTGAACAATAGCAGAGCGTTTTCAGAGGCACTGCAGAGCGAAGCTATCCGGGCTCGCCGCTATCATCATCAAATCACGATCGTTTACATCGACCTGGATAACTTCAAACAAGTTAATGACCGGTACGGACATCACGCTGGGGATCTGTTGCTTTCGGCAGTAGCGGACGCCTTGCGTAGCAGCATACGCGAAGTCGACGTGGCGGCTAGATTGGGCGGGGACGAGTTTGCGCTGCTGCTTCCTGAAACCGACAGTGACGCAGTGCGATTGGTTCTCGACAAGTTTGAAAGCGCCGTCCCTGAAGCCGTGACAATTCGAGGAGCCCCTTCCCCCGTGAGCTTCAGTGCAGGGGCCGTTACGTTCGTTCAGCCACTCGACTCAATTGAGCAGATGATCCAACACGCTGACCGCGTAATGTACACCGTAAAGCAAAACGGAAAAGGCTATGTTATGCAAGAAGTAATCGCCTGAGTAGAAGTGCAGTATGGCATTGCGGACTTCTGGCGTGAAGGCCGCGGAGACGGCCCTTTTTCGCGTCTCCGCAGCAATTGCGAGCCTTAGGGCAAAGTCCGCGCAAGCCCGCCGGTGTTCATTGCTGAGCTTCAGAGCTCCATCGCCTTCGGAAACACGAAGTAAAACAACAACCCAATCAGCACCAGGTAAGCCAGGAAGATCAATGTCCACGACATATTGTGACGAATCACCTGTCCTTCACTGCGCACGAACTTGCTTGTGGAAACTCCAACGCTCGCGGTTTGCGGCGCGATTGGCTTGCCGACTTCGGCGCCAACGGAGTTGAGCGAAACTGTAAGCAACAAAGGCAGATGAAGCAGTCGTCCCGTGACCGCCTGAATCGGGCCGAACATCGCATTGGTGGACGTGTTGCTTCCCGAGAGGGCTACGCCGATCCAGCCCAGCACGGGTGCCAGAAGCACATAACCCCAGCCAATCTTCGAGAACCCGTATGCCAGCGAATTTGCCATGCCGGTGAAGACAAACACATATGCCACGCCAAAGATAAAGAACGCTACCAGTAGCGCGCCCCACATCTGTTTGAAGGTTCGCTTAAACACCTGCCCCAATATCTGAGGACTCGGCCGCAACAGCAGCGCAATCAGAATCCACGAGGCCAGAATCGCCGTTCCACCGCTCAGCGGATTAAAGCTGAAGATCGAAGCAATCGGCTTACTGGTGACAGAGGAGACTGCTGCGATCTGCAACTTGTACAAACTGATTCCGGGCAGATGCGACCACGGACCGGTCCAGAGAACGACTACAACAATCAGAATCAGGTAAGGGAGCCAGGCGCGGAAGGCCTCGACGAGCTCCTGCGGGGGATCGGCTGCCAGCTCCTCCTCTTCAGAGAGGATGCGCCCGCCAAACGTACGGATATTCTTTGGCCGCCAGACCTTGACGAAGAAAAACAGCGACCAGAATGAGACTAGCGCGCCGCTGAGGTCGGGCAGATACGGACCGAGAAAGTGCGCCACCGGCCACTGCCCCAGGATGTAGGACAGCGAACCGACAATTCCCAGAGGCCACGCCTCCATCAGACCATCCCGCCCGCTGACGAGGTAAATCAAAACGAACGGCGGCATCAACGCCAGCACTGCGACGATGTCGCCAACGGAGGCAGACAAGGCAAGCATCGGCAGGCCGGTTACCGCCGCCAATGCAAGAATCGGCGAACCGAGAGCTCCATAGGAGACGGGCGCGTTATTGGCAAGGGCAGCCACGCGGATTGCCTCCAGGTCCGCGATCCCCAGCCCAACCAGGATCGGCACCACCACGGCCCACGGATATCCGAAACCGACGAGCCCTTCGAGCAGCGCGCCAAATGCCCAGGCCAGCATGATCGTCTGAATGCGAACGTCAGCCGTCGCCTGATTGATCATCCAGTTTTTGAATTGGTCGAAATCTCCGGTAAGCACGAGCGTGTTGAAGATGATCAGGCCCCAGAAGGTAATCCAGTCAATGACCCACGCACCTTGCAAGCCTCCGTAGAGATAGGAGCGCAGGGCCGACGACAACGGCGCATGCCAGGCCAGCACGCCGACGGCGATCGTGACCACGCCTCCTATGATGGTGGCGATCCAAGCAGTAAGACGAAGCACCGCGAGCATGAACAGCAGAGCGGCAAGTGGAACAAGGGCCAACAGAATGGTTGACCACATGCTCCCAGTAGGAGTCAGAATCTGATGGAACATAAACCCCTCACGTAGAAGTCTTGCCCCATCCAATCGAAGAGCCGAGCGTCTGCTCGCAGACGCGCAACAACGTGATCTAAGCCGTTCCGATCAAGCCCCTTAGCGGGGCAGCTTCGTGGATGACCTGATGCCGCTTGGAACTACACAGTTGTCTGGTGTGACACCAAGCCAGGCTGGCCGCCGACGCGGATTCGGGAAAGACTGCACCAGCACCAGTACTGCTCTTCTGCGTCATGCCACAGCGCATCTCGCTGTGGCAATGCAGCAGGAACACTTGGCTTTCGTCCGACCAGCCGGTCTAAAGCGGCAACTCAGCGTGCAGTGAGAATAGCGGGCTGTTGGTACCTTCGCAAAGACCACTAGTCTCAACCGATCCCTTCGCTGGCCCTCCAGTGAGGAGCAGAGATCGTGCACCTGCAACGCCAACAGGCAACCGGCCAACACTTTGTTGCATCCCTAGGCCCCAGTGAGGTGGAAGTTCTCCGCAAAGCAGGGATATGTTGCCCGTAGGTCGGTCGAACTCGGTGTGAGGACGCACCTGATGAACTTGTGGCGCAGCTCAATAATGTGTGTTGCCGTGTTGGGTATCTTGTTGACACGCAGTGCCACACCGCATTTTCCCGCAGCCTCTCCCCTCCACTTAACGGTCAGCTCGCACCTGAACCACGATCACAGACAATGTTTTGATCACGAGGATTTGCAGTGGGGTGTTTGTGCCGCGGTGTCCGCCCTGATCCCGACCGTCTCACCCCTCAATTCGTATACTGCTGAACCCTTCATAAAAAACTCAACACATTGTCTGTATTCCAATCGTCCCCCGCCGACATTCTGACCGGTTTATCAGGCCGGCATGCAGTGCTATGTGCTGCATCGAACTCCACTTGCATGATGGCCAACTTCACCCCGCGCTATTGCGCGGGAAGCCGAATCTGAAAGGTGCGTCGTGGCTGAAGAGAGCCGAAACAATTGGAGTGATCTGTGTATCGTGCCCCGCTAGCAGTGTTCCCGACGAATTAGTGAGGTAAAGGGCTCTGATTCTGTGTGGTGCAAAATGTTCAGTGTTAAGAGAATTCTTTTGGTGATTGATGACCCTGACGCCTCGCGGGGTGTGGTTCAGCAGGCTCGGGCATTGGCTCACCATTTTCATTCGGAGATGGTGGTGCTGCATGTCGCCACAGGGTTAATCCGTGGGACGAAGGAACTCCCCATGCTGACTGGCGCGGAATTGTTCGGTAACAAAGTCAGCGGAACTCAGACAGATCTAGACCGGCCCCTCGGATCGCAGACTGAGGAAACGTGCGTTGCGGTCAAGCGTCTCGCAATCAAAAGCGAGAAGAGCCATGCGTTTCTTCAGATTGCGCAAGCGGAAACCGTCGACCTGATCATGATGTCCTCCCATGGCCGTACGTTCAGCCGGTTTCTTTTGGAACCTGGTATAGCGAAAGGAACTGAGTGTCCGATTTGGACGAGTGAGCACATAGAAGAATCGCCTGCGAAGGAGTTCGCAATCCGCAATGTCCTATGCGTGGTCGATTTCGAACTGCGTAGCCACAATGCTATTTTGTGGGCGGCACGAATGTCCGCTGAAGTGGGCGCGCGTCTTACGCTCGCCAACGTCACTGCCTCGGCGGAGCGCTGGGGACCCGGTGGCAGCTACGCCAATACTGAACGGCAAGAGACTCTCGTTGGTGGCGCCTCGGAGCATCTTGAGAAGCTCAAGCGGGACATTGGCATCGATGCCGACGTGTTTATAGGCAGTGGCGATGTGCCTAAGGTGCTGAGCCAAGCTGCTAAGCAGACCAAGGCGGATTTACTGGTCAATGGCTGCTACCCATACCTCGGCAATTTGGGGATACACGGCTTCGCAATTATTTGCGCCCTGCAGATTCCTGTTCTGAGCGTGTGAGGCCAGGTCCTATCGCAGAGAGACCCATCTCGTCAGAACCAGCTATGCAACGCGTAGTTATTTACGATCCCAGGCGGGTTCCACCGAACTGGATGCACCTGCTTCACGCTGAGCAATTCGCCGTATTTTTCCAGGACGTACGGACATCGGTCGGACTCAATTCTGAAGGGTCGCCTTGGACTGCAGGCGAAGCAGAGAGCTGTTTTGTCTTTGATAGCCTTACCGAGGCGAAACAGTTCTGTCATGAATTGGTGGAGCGCGCCCAGCATGTGCGGTGCAATATTTTCGACGAGCGTGGAATGGCCGTCGAGCCACTCTACACCATCGTCAACAAGCGGCACGAAATGAAAGTTGGCGATGGAGACCAAAAACTCCAGTGCTGAATGCGCAGGTTGATCCGCGTTTCCTGGTTTAGCCGAATCGATGCTGATCGACTCCACGATATGACCACGGCTAGCGTCAATTCGGACCTAACCAAGCGTGTCGTATTAGGGCGGGCCGGAGCATTTTGTAATTTATTAAAATAATAGATGTACTATGATAAATATATGTAATATGATGTAGTGACATGTTCACCAACACTGATGACACCCGAGCTTCGCTTGAGGAGGTTGGTTACTTCACCACGAGTGAAATAGCCAACACGATCTATCTCGCCGGAGAGCTTGATCGACCGATTCTGCTCGAAGGCCCCGCAGGTGCAGGCAAGACGGAGATGGCCCTCGCAATCAAGCGCGCAACGGGCATGAAGCTTATACGCTTGCAGTGCTATGAAGGCCTCACAGACAAAGAAGCGATCGGTAGTTTCAGTGATGAGCTGCGGCAACTTTATTTGCGATTTCATGACGGCACGTTTAACGAAGCGGTGAAGAAAGTCTCAGATCGTGCCTTCTATCTGGCGGGGCCACTCCTGAGCGCGCTGGAGACGCCAGCTCGATGCATTCTATTGGTCGATGAGATCGACAAGATCAGTCACGCTTTCGAGGCGCAGCTGCTTGAGTTTCTGGGCGAATGGCAGCTAACAATCCCTGGACTTGGAGAAATCAAGGCGAAGTGTCCACCGTTCACCATCGTCACGGCTAACGACGAACGACAGCTCGGCTACCCGCTTTTGCGGCGCTGTGCCCGCATCTATATCAATCATCCGACACCTGAACAGGAAGCGGCTATCGTCGCGAACCGGACACCACATTGCTCAAGGGGCATCCACTACTTCATCGCTGGCTTCGCGAAGACGCTGCGGGCTTTCAAGATGGAAAAGCCCCCTTCGATTTCGGAGATGATAACCCTCGCCCTGGCGCTCGACAAATTGAATCTGAAAGAAATCAGTGATGACCACAAGGGCGTCATGCTGCCCTTCATTGCCAAGACGGAGAAGGATCGCGCGAGCCTGCTAGTCCCCGGCCGATTCGAGAGCTTCATGGACAATGCGCGGATCATTGCAGACGAAATGTGCAGGCACGACGTCCGGATGCCGGAAGCTTCTATTCATGCGGGTAAGGTTACCCAGCCCGATCCGGTGATGCAGTTGGAGGCTGCCGCTCAATGATCCGGCTCTGCACTGGAGTGTTTCTTTGGCTGGCGTTGTCCTTTTCCGCGGCGGCAGGCACATTGCCGGAGAATGGTCATGATGAAGTGGTTTACTACGCCGACGCGTATGCCGCCCACTATCAAATTCCCAAAGAGCTAATCCACGCGATCATCACCCAGGAGTCCGGTTGGAATCCGAGAGCGGTGTCCCCGAAGGGTGCCATGGGGCTGATGCAATTGATGCCGACTACCGCGGCTGAGTACGGCGTGCGCGACCCTTTTAATGTTTCAGAAAACATCTCCGGCGGGGTTCGATACCTGGCCGATCTAATGCAGCAGTTCGACGGAGACTCTCGTCTGGTATTAGCGGCATATTTCCGAGGTAGCCGCCCAATTCTACGTCGTGGTCTTCACTACTCCGGCGCCGATGTGTATGCGTATGTTGCTTCCGTCCGACGTCTTTACCTTGCGGAGCTCGTTCTCCACAAACCTCCCACTAATTTTGCCTATGGAGGCGATCAATAATGAAGCTATTTGTCCTATCTCTTGCTCTCTTGATGGCAACAGTGGCCGCATCAGCTCAGTCGGCGTTGCCAACCCAATCCGCCACCGCGCCTCCATCTGCCGCAGCAGCAAGTGCTGCGAGTTCAGCTCCGGCTGCAGCCGTCGTGCCAAATCCGGCAACCGCGCAGGCAAGACCGCAGATCCAGGCGGGAGAACCGTCCCGTTCAGTGGACGCTCGAATTGAAAACCGCCCGGTCGACAGTTCCATCGTCGGGGAGATTCATTGCAAGCCACTATTTATTAGCACTATTCATCTCCCCGAAGCAGTCACATCGATTGCGGTCGGTGCGCCTACGCTGTTCACAGCCGAGCACGTCGAGAATGACCCGAAATTGGTTTACGTGAGCCCGCTCACACACGACGCGGCGGAGAGCAATCTGCTGGTCGCCCTGGCCAGTGGTGAAACCATCAGCCTGAAATTGATCTCGTCGGGAAATTCCGCCGCGCAGTATGACGTCGATTTTGTGCTCGACTACAGACAGGACAAGGCTTTATTGGCTTTTGTGGGAGACCTGGAGTCCGGCATTGTCCATCCTGGGATGGCGGCCACGACATCGCTCGCGGCACCGTTCGTGAAGCGCTATTCGGTGCGATCCTCGATTCACACGGCGCATCCTGTCTCCGTGATTGACGCAGCCCTCGCGGCCCAGGCCGGGCTAGCGACGCCCCGCTGGGTCTTGTCCGACGATCTCGTTAAGCTAGACAAGGCGAATGCCACCGCGACCAGATCCATCGCCGCATCTCTCGGACGCGCGGTGCAGGTTGGCGACACAATGATGGTGTCCTACTCCGTCTTAAACGTCAGCAGAGATTGGGTGCAGGTTCTGACGCCACAGATTCAGCTGGGCAACCCGGTTCACAAGAAACCCGGCAAGAGGGGAATCCTCGCCGCGCCGGTCTCGATCCAGGACTTTCGCCAGAATGTCGTGAAGCTGGCTCCCGGCGAACGTTCAGATGGCGTGGTGCAATTCTCGCGTCCGGGTTTCAAGCAGAGCAGAGAAGCGCTGCTTCTGCAGCTCGCAACGGCCGATGCTGTCGACCATCCCATAATGATTCCACTTCCGTTTGTTGCACCAGGTTTTTAGAAGGAGAGATCCAATGGCCCAGACGACAGAACAACCTACGCTCATTTCTCCTGCATCCGAAGCGGACACTTCACCATACACTCGACCAGCGAAGAAAACTCACGTTCCACCGGGAATGGGCAAACTGATCTTCGTTGGCTTCGGACTACTGCTAGTTTTGTTGGCCGTGGTGCTCATCTTCTCCCACAAGATGTCGCCCACAAAATCACGTGGCCAAGCTTCCAAGCGGACACCAAATCGACAGCAGGCCAGGGCGACGAACGGTGTGGTGCCCGCCGACCACAACAACACACCGAGCGCTGCAATAGGTGACGATCCCGATAGCATCACGCCGAACGGAATCCTCGCGACTAAGAACAGCCTAGAAGCGCAGAAACGCCGCGCGAAAGAGGCTGCAGACGCCGTCAAGCCTTCCGAAACGAGGAAGGGAGCTGCTAACGGCACCCAACAATCAAAGGGGTCTTCCGGCTCGACGGTGCAAACCTCAAAGCACCTCAATGCTCCACCAAAAACGATCGGTTCCATCGCCCCGTTCCAACCGCCGGTATATAACGGAGCCGTTCCCCATGGTCAACTTGTCGGCGGACCTGGGGCCGTCGCGACGCATTACCAATCCGGGCCTCTTATAGTGAGTCAGTGCGCGCATGGAACGATGAGGTGACCAAGACGCGCATCGTCTTCTCGCGCAAGAGCGTGCCCGCCGCAGCCGATGCAACACGGTATCTCGGACCTGCGATCACGAATTTTGGTCTGGAGCCTGGATTTCACGTTGCCGCCCGGATTGAAGCCTCGGCTACTACATCGGTCGCGGCTCCCGTCACCGCCGTGATCGAATACAACTACGAGCGCAACGGGCAAATTGTTCTGCCGGCGGGGAGCCGTGCGATTGGCCGCATCAACGGCGCCGATGCGCGCGGAAATATGGCCATCTCGTTTGATTCCATCGATCTGCCAAATGGCTCCACCGTGCCTATCAGCGCAGTCGCGGTCGACACAAATCTGCGCTCGCTCAAGGGGCAAGTGACCGGCAGCAACCGCGGCAAGGCTATGCTCGTCGCCACGCTCTCAGGAATCGGACAAACCACAGCGATGATGCTTGGAAACAACACAAGTACGGCATTGAGCACCCAGGATATGATGCGAGCGCATCTCTCACAAAACATGGGTAACACCGCCGATACCCAGATTGCCAAAATGATCTCGAATGAGAGAATCATCGTCACGCTTGCCGCAGGGACCGAGTTCTATATGGTGTTTACTAAGGCGGCGCTTCCACAGAACTCCGCTCAACAGTCATCGTTGGCAACTAACTCCAACCACCTACCGCCCGTTCCAGCGTCACTGTCTGGACGATAGAAAACTACCTGAAAGCTTCCCATTGCATGCATCGACCGTCCTTAGACTTAGCCCGCCGCGAGTTCTCCAAACGCGGCGGGTAATCAGCACGAGACAAACCTCACTGGACGCAATCGAGTTCTGCCACTAAGTTATCTTCGTTGCACTTCTCGACGAGCTTCGCAGCTCTCACTTGTTGTCGTCGTGCCCGCTTGAGCATTCGCTCTGCGTGTTCCCGCTCACGATTTGTGCCCGACGTCTTCATGTTCGCCATACCAAAACGATCGCGACCAGCTTACCTGCTGGCCGACATCAGTTCTTAAGGCTATCGACCGCCATTTGCAGGAGATGTTCGACGCCATCTTTGTCAGTGCCTTCCAGCGTCTTCACCGAGCGAAGGAGCGCGAGAACCTTTTCAATGGCGAGCAGGGTGGCTTGGTGATTGCATTCCGACATTGTGATGTTTGCTTGTTCCTTGGTGTTAATTGTAGCGGAACATCGCTGGCTACTACACCCTGCGATCTTGGCGCGCCGAAAGGGGGACGTTCCGACTGACGAGCTCTGAGCCATTTTCGTTCGAGCTACCCCGCAAGCGACCCGACCGAGATGGACCTCGATAAGCCTCCTTTGTCGAGGTGGAATCCACCGTTCTGGAAGAAATCTTGCCCAAACCCGAAAATTTCAGCATTATCTTCTTGCGCAATAAGAACAATAGTGACACTATTACACATATTACATATTGCACACGGAGGGTGTATGGGCTGTTTTCTCTCACGCATGAAGGTCCGCTACGGAAAGTTGATGGCGGTTGTCTCTCTCTTTACGCTGTTGTTGTTTCCCATCGCGGGTGCAGCGCAGAATCTCGGAAAGTCGCCAGCGACTGGGCAGGCGGTACAAGGGCAACAGGCTACGCAGGTTGAGGGCACGGTGCTCAACGCCGTCAACTGGATATGCAACGTGATCTGCCCGGTGATCGCCGCCGGTTGTTTTGTCGCTGCCGCATTCAAGTATCAAGCCAACCGGCCATACATGAGCAGTATCGTGGGCGGTGGTATCTTCCTCGCGGTTTCGGCCGTCACGCGCCTCATCGAGTATTTCATCACACAAGGCCAACAGGTCGGGGGCAGTCTTCCCCAGCTTCCCATTTTCACGAATCATCCCGCAGTCGCCGCTCTGCACCACTTCGTGAGGAACGTCTAGTGACGACCGCTCTGCCGGATTTTGTGTCGGAGATCTCGGGCTTCATGGTGACTCTCCTTCCGGTCGCCGCCCTCGGGTCCATAGTACTCGCGGGGTTGCGACTGCGAGGAGAAGGAGGCACCAACTACGACGCGGGTGGGAGCTTCTTTAAGTGGCTGTTCTGGGGAGCGCTCCTGCTGACCCTGCCGGCAATCTTCTCTGCGACGATCCCTGCGCTTTTCTCTGGGGGGCCAGCTCCCGTTCCGCCTTCCGGTGCTGGGACGGGAACTTTCGGGTCGGTTGCGACCAGCCTCACCACAGGAATCGCGAGCTTCGTCAACAATATCCTCGTCGGACGCATTGCGCCATTAATGGCGGCTGCCCTCTGTTTCAAGTCCATTCTCGATAGTTCCGAGGGGCATTCGCCGTTGCCGTCGATCATTTCGGCGCTTTTTGTGCTTGGTTCCCAGGCATTCTGGACCCTTGCGAAGACCTGGTCCACCTCTTCCAGCAGTACTACTGCCACCGTAGCTTTCGCGTCCGCTGACGTCCTCGACGGCATGTTCAACTACCTGGCCATGACGATCAGCCCGTATGTAGCAGTCCTGTGCTTCGTAGGAGCGGCGATCAACTACCAACGCTCCAGGCCGTGGGGCGTAGTGGCACTCTCTGGACTCGCATTTCTGAGTTTCAGCGGATTGTGGTCACTCGTTACGGGTTGGATGGGGGCCCCGATCACATGGTAGACAGCTCCCTTCTTATCAAACTGCGCCAGCTCGTCATCTTCGCGGTTCTCCTAGCCGTCGCGGCGATTGCCGTTGTGATATCGGCGCGCATACGGGGAGGCCTCATCGGGCTTCGGGCTGGGTTTACGGTCTTCAACGTCCTCTCCTTTTTCTACTGTCTATCGCTGGTTGGTCAAAAGGCGTGGGAAACCAGCGGCCGAATCGCGAACGTGTCTCGCCACCCGGCCAAGGAGTCAAGCAATGTCGAGTGCAACTGATCCGGCACAGGCAATCCTGGCGATGGTCAACTGGCTTGGCCTGATCGTAATGCCGGTCATGGCGGCCCTGTTCCTTGCCATCGGAGTTTACAAGTACTCCAAAGGCGAGAGCATGGAGCGCTGCGTTATTGGAGTCATGGTTGCTATCAGCATCTCCGGCATCACCCGCCTTGCGGAGTACTTCGTCGCAACGAGCGCCGGAAATTCGGTTGTTACAGACACATACTCCAATGCACTTCTGAACCTGACAAATTGGGTGGCGAACGTGATCCTGCCGGTCTACGCGGCGATAGAGGTAGTGCGCGCCGGAATCTCGTTTGAAGACCTCACCAGCATGCGGACCGATCTCAGACCAGTCAAACACTTTGCCACCGCGGTGATGTGCTGCGCGGTCTCGGCAATCATGCGGCTGATCGAGTATTGGGTCGCTAACGGCCAGCAGATTGGGAGCTAATCGAATGTCTTTGCAAGTTTCACCGGTATCGCGCAACCTGCACAATCCGGTCTATCTCATGGGCCTCGAAATCGAGGACATGATGATTATCGGCATCGTGTGCATCGTGGCACTCATGGGCGGCCAGTTCCTCTTCCCGGACCGCTATCTCGTATTTCTTCCTCTTAACTGGGCGCTGATGCTGCTGGTTCTGATCCTTGGAGTACCAGCACTCTCCATCTTCAAGTACGGCAAACCACGCGGCTATATGAAGGACCTGATTGCGTGGTACACGAAGCCGCGCGCTTATGCAGCGTGCGAGCGCGATGAAGACTTTCCCGCTCAATACCTGTCTGAGGAGGAGGGCTGATGCCGACCACAGCCGCCGAACATAACCGTTCTCTCGTGACGCCAGGAATTTACTCGCTGCTTCCCATCCGCGATTTTCTCCGAGGAGCACTGACAGCTGCCGATGGGGTCATGGTCCGAACCGATGGCTGCTACGTTGCGGGCTTCCATCTCGGCGGCTCGCTGACGTACTTCGGCGACGACGCTGCCATGAACGAAATGAAGGCTCGGGTCGAGGCCCTGCTTCGCACCGTTCCCGAAGAGAGCATGCGCGTCCAGTTCCGCTATGAGGTGGTTGAGAACGCGAACGGTCTCATTGACCGCTACGAAGCGCTGCAACGCACGGAGTCCGATGTTGCACGCCGCATGGATGCCATTCGCATTGAAGGATGGAGAAAAGAAGAAGAGCACAGCGAGTTCCTGACGCGACTGGCCGCAGTGTACTTCATCTGGGATCCCGCGCTCCACGAGCGGCTGAATCGCACTACAACCAGCGTGCTGGCCAGCCACAAAGATGACTCAAGAGCGCAGGCTGCGCAGCCGGCGGAGAGTGAGCCGAGTGGCGGCTTTCCCGGTGCTATCAAACGCCTCTTCAAGAAAACTGCGGCGCCGGTATCGGCCAAGTCACAAGCCCAGATCGGCAAGAAAAAACACCTCTCGATTGTCACTCAGTTTGAGAGCTTCCTCCGCGGCATTGAGTCGTCCTTGAAGACGGCGGGGTTGAGTCCATCGCGCATGGCAGCGGATGAGTTCTTTGCGGAGGTGAGCCGTGCGCTCAGTCCGAATCCGATCTCCCGGCGAGGCTTCCGTCCCCCGAACCGCCTTGATACCCGCGCTCTCACCGCGCGAGAGCAGCTGGGGAGCGTCTCGATCCTAGATGAGACGGAAGACTACCTCAATATCGACGGGTATCTCTACGGTTGCATCACGATGAAGGTGCCGCCCGAGGCCACCTTCCCGGGAATTATCCGGGAGCTGCTTACCTGCGGTTTTCCTCTCACGATCTCCGTTCACATCGTCATCCCGAACCAGCAAAAGGTGATCGAGAAGTACAAGAGCCGCTACAAGAAGATGCAGGCGGCGCAGCTGGACAAGGATGGCAATCACAAGGTGGACGTTGGGGCTGCTGTCCAGGCGCGTGAACTGCTGGAGATCCAGGAGCGGCTCATCTCAGGCTCCTGCAAGACGACGCAGGTGTCATTTTCCATCACGTACCGCACCTCCAAACCGGCGACGACTTCCAAAGAATACGAGCGAGCGGAGCGCCAGCTCGCAAGCTTCCGTCAACAGCTACTGCAGGTGATCGCCAGGAGAAATGGCGCAAATGCGCTGGCGGAGACGCTCGCAAAACGCCGCATCTTTTTCAGCACATTGCCCGGTCTTGCAACGAGTGATCGCCGTGAGATGGACCTACTCAGCGAGCACGCCGCCGATCTGGTGCCGCTGGAGATGCCGTGGAGTGGTATGCAGCGCGAGCCGCTGACCTTGTGGCACACACCATACCGCCACCTGCTTCCGTATTCACCCTTCGACGCGAGCCTGGAAAATGCCAATGCGCTGATCTGCGCGAACTCTGGTTCCGGCAAGAGCGTTCTCATCGGCAAGCTGCTCCTTACGTGCGCACGGCGCGACACAAAAGTTTCCATCCTCGAGCGCGGTGATTCCTACAAGACCGCCGTCGAGTTGATGGGTGGCCAGATGCTCAAGATGTCGCTCGACTCCAAGTTCACGATCAATCCATTCGATCTTGAACCGGGACAGACAACTCCTTCCAAGGATCACGTCGCGTTCTTGAAGACGCTCTCTCGCTACATGATTGGCGGAGGCGGCAACTACGATGCGGACATCCTGGACGGAATATTGGATCAGGCGATTAAGACCACGTATGACCGCATCGCTTCCAAACGCTCGGGATCTAAAACCCCCGTATTCAGCGATCTCAAGGCCGACCTCGAAACCTACCAAGAGCGTGGCCAGCCGAAGATCGAGGAATTAGCCCACATCGCGGCTTTCAAACTCGGTTCATGGGTTGGACAGAGAATGTATGCCAACCTCTTCGACCGTCAGACCACGGTGCCGATGACAGCTCCCTGGCTGTACTTCAACATCGAGCAACTCAAGGATGATCCTCGCCTTGAGACCGCAATGAGCCTGTTGATCGCCTACGCGACGACGAACCGTGCGGCGGGCGAATCGGGCCGGCGCTCCATCGTCATCCTCGATGAGTGCTGGTCGCTGCTTGATTCGCGGGATTTGTCCGTAACGGTGGAACAGCTATTTCGCACGGCCCGTAAGCGCAACGCCTGCGTGTGGGGTGTTTCCCAGTCGGTAGAGGACTTCACCGGAACGCCGGATAATCCCAAACCCATCGGCGCTGCCATCCTCTCGACGACGGCGACGCGCCTCATCGGCCGCCAGAAGGGAAACATCGAGGTATTGGAACACTTTCTGCACTTCAATCCGATCGTCTGCAATGCGGTCAAAAGCATTGGCATGACCGAGAAGGGCAAGCAGAGCCAGTTCCTTTTGGCCGTAGGCGATAACCCGGAGACGACGCAGATCGTCTTTGTGCGCATTACGCCGTTTGAATACTGGACCATGACCACAATGCCGCGAGAGAAGACCTATCGCGACTACTGGCAGCGTCTGCACCCGGACCTTTCCATGTTCCACCAGCTGTACTCACTGTCCGAGCTATATCCCAACGGCATTTCCTCGCTCCCCGAATTGCCCGAGGAGGCATCGGGCGAGGTCTATCAGTCCAACCCAGCCGTATTCACGAGTTCACAGACGCAGGAGGCGCACGCATGAGTTCATCTCCCACGAAAACCACCTTCTTCCGGCGGCTTGCGTTCGCCGCCGCGCCGCTTGTTGTATTGCTATCGGTGTGGCCGGCCACACGCGCGCACGCCGACATTTTCAGTGTATTCACGAATCTTTTCAATACTGTGACGAACACTCTCGGAGGCCCAAGTTCTGCGATCGATAGTGCTAGTTCTCAG
>Ga0316228_1002517_pt1 | contig 16059 bp, 14 predicted proteins | sample TBH18021metaG_FD_206005 | JGI IMG/M metagenome (GOLD analysis project Ga0316228, IMG submission 206005) | Freshwater microbial communities from Trout Bog Lake, Wisconsin, USA - TBH18021 | ecosystem: Environmental > Aquatic > Freshwater > Lake > Hypolimnion/Profundal zone | place: USA: Wisconsin... | reverse complement strand
ATAGGCCCGGGCCCGACAGCCGCCGCAGATATCGTCGTAGCCACATCGGCTGCACCCGCCTTTGAGGGGCTGATGCCGGAATTCGTTGAATAGCGGGCTCTCCCGCCAGATAATATCAAAAGGAGTATCCCGCACATTGCCGGCTTTCAGCGGCAGGTAGGGACAGGGCTGAACATCGCCGTTGGGCAGCACTACACAGTAGGAAGTCGCTGCCAGACAGCCTTTGGTAAACCGCATCGGCATGTTGCGCTGCTTGGCGATACGCATAAACTGCGGCGCGCAGGTCGGTTTGAGTTCAATGGGCACCTGGGTTTGTTTGTCCAGTATCCGCGTCAGCAGGGCCTCATACTGCGCCGTCTTCAGGGTGGTTTCCTCAATGTCTTTGCCTCGTCCGGTGGGAACCAGGAAAAAAATATGATGGGCCCGTGCTCCCAGTTTGACCGCAAGATCAGTGATTGCGGTAATTTCCTCCTCGTTCCAGGTCATTACCGTGGTATGAATCTGAAACGGCAAGCCAGCAGCGCGACAGGCATCGATACCGCGCAGCGTTTCCTCCCACGCGCCCGCGCTACCGCGGAACCAGTCATGCTTGGCTTTATCCTGACTGTCAAGGCTTATTCCGGCGCAGGCCAACCCTGCCGCTTTCAGCTTTGCTGCCACTTCCGGGGTAATCAGCATCCCGTTGGTGCCGAGAACCGGACGCATTCCGCTGCTGCTGGCATGAGCGATAAGTTCATAAATATCCGGCCTCAAGAGTGGCTCGCCACCGCTGAGAATCATAATCTTAAAACCCGCTTTGGCAATCTCGGACAGCAGTTTTTTCCCTTCGGCGGTGTCCAGTTCGTCGGCGCGCTTGGTGCCGGCGTCGCGGTAGCAATGAACACAACTGATATTGCAAGCCTGAGTGGTGTTCCAGGAGATGATCATCGCCTTACTCCTTCCAGTCGGTAAGATAACAGGCCGGGTCTTCTCCCCACAGGTTGCCTGAGGTGGCCTCAGCCCGGATACGGCAGCCGCCGCACAGTATCTTATAACGGCACTCGCCGCACCGGCCCTCCAAGTGGCTGGCTTTGTCGCGCAGCTTCAGCAGAAACTCGTCCTGAGTTACTTTTTGCCAAATCTGACTGAAGGGTTTTTCCCTCACATTGCCGAGGGACTTATGGCCCCAGAACTGGCAGGCATGGACATTGCCCTGGGGGTCGACGTTGGCCATTTTCTCGCCGGCGGAACATCCGCCGTGCATCGCCAGCAGCTCTTGGATTTCGGTAACCCTCTCAGGCTCGGTCCGCTCCATATGCTGGAGGATATGAATTCCGTCGGCATGGTTATCGGTGGTTAAGATCTCCACTTCGACGCCGCGACGGTGAAAATCCCGAGTTTTCTCGATCAGCAGTTCGATGGTCTGACGCTTTTGTTCGACAGTGGTGTCAAGGTCAGCCATTTCTTTGCCGCGGCCGGCATATACCAGGTGATACATGCAAAACCGCGGTATTTTTTCGCGTTCGACGATAGCCAGGATTTCCGGCAGAGTATGGTAGTTGAGCTTGTTTACCGTGAAGCGAATGCCGGTCTTGTTGCCAGCAGCTATGGAATTGCGAATGCCTGCAAGGGCTTCGTCAAAGCAGCCTTTCCGGCCCCGGAAATGGTCATGGACTGCTTCGTCGCCATCCAGGCTGACTCCCACATATTGAAAACCGGTGTCATGGATGCGTCTGGCGATTTCGGGGGTAATCAGTGTGCCGTTGGTGGAAATCACCGGCCGGATACCCTTCTCCCCGGCATAAGCTCCGAGTTCAAACAAGTCGTGCCGCATCAGCGGTTCGCCGCCGGAAAACAGCAGCACTGGCACTTTCATGCCTGCCAGATCATCAATGAACGCCTTGGCCTCGGTGGTGGTAAACTCGCCGGCGTAGGAGCGGTCCTCGGCTTCGATATAACAGTGCCGGCAGCTTAAATTACAGCGGTTGGTCGAGTTCCAGACCACAATCGGCGTGGCGTCGGAAGAAAACTGCAGCATATTGGGCGGCAGATCACGGGAGCTGCGGCCGTATTTGACGATATCGGAAACCGTCGCGGTGCCGCAAAGTAGTTTGGTGCATCCTATCATGAAAGGGCCTCCTTAATAGATTCCGCGGTAGTCATGTTTCAACAAACATTCCAGGCATACCGGCTGATTGCCGGAAGGCTGGTATAATTGGCCGCATTTGGTGCAGCGCGGCAACTCGCAGTTGGCTACATGGTAAGCCGCCAACCTCTGGGCGGCCTCCACAGACAGCGCCCCTGACGGGCAATGAGCGGCGCACACGCCGCAGCCGGTGCATTTTTGCGGGGCATGGAAAAAATCCAGGGCTGCGCCGTGGTCCTCAAGGGAGATCGCCTTGGTCGGGCAGATTCGGGTACAAAAACCACAAGCTTGGCAACCAGGCGCGATCCGGATATTGTAAAACAGCTTTGTGGTCCCGGCAGCAAAAAGATTCAGGCGGTCGGCAACCTTTGCGAACAACGCCCGCCGCGGCAAAGGCTCCCCGCCGCCGGCGCCAGAGGCCACCACTTCCCGGACGGTACCGATGGCCGCTCCCAGCAGCTGAGTGAAAAAATCCCGGCGGGAAACGGTTTTTTCCCGGCGTTCGACCTTTCCGGCGGACTGTCCCCTGACAAGCAAAGAAAATCCGTCCGGCGGCAGCAGCCCGCCAGCCTCTTCCGCCAGTTCCCGCAGATAGGCCGCAACGCCCGGTTTACAGTCAGCACAAGACTGATCGTCAACAACCACTTGCCGAAGGCCATCTTTGCCGCTGCCCATCAGGGCCAGCAGCAACCGGGCGTCAAGAAATCCCAGACAGGGCCAGGGGCTCATCTCGTCACGGCGACGGCAGGACAAAACAAGCGGCGAACCGCCATCGACGAGAAGATTGTCCAGAGCCTGGCGGGAGTAGTTCTCTCCCCAAATCGCTTCAGCCGGACAAACAGCCAGACACAGCCCACACTCGCTGCAGCGATTTCGGTCAATAGCCAAAGATGTGTCGATGCATTGCGGCGGACAGATCTCATTGCAACGGCGGCAGGCGGTCTTCTTGTAAAGAGAGTTGAGACATAATTCTTGATTAATGGCAACCTCTCCGGCCATGTGCACACCGCCTTTGGTAAGAATTGCAAGCGATTTTTTTACTATACAAAAAGGCGGCTTCCTTTCCAAAATGGTAGAAAGCAGCCTCTTTAAGGTTCATCGGGCCGCTTAAAGCGGAGTGTTTCTCCGCCCTGCGGGAATGACCTGCAAAATCCAAACCACTTACTTGCCTTGCTCTTTCGAGGGAGGAGTGTCAAGGGTGACGGTTTTATTGACTTCTTCCTTTACATCGGTTGTGGCGGATCTGAATTCCCGGATGCTTTTGCCAACCGCTTTGCCGATCTCCGGCAATTTGGCCGGTCCGAACACCACCAGGGCGATGGCCAGCACCAGGATAAGTTCCGGTACGCTAAAGTTAAACATGGTTAGCCTCCTCTCTTACTCCTATTATCACAAATCGGCATCAATTAGACAACTATAATTTTTTAACACAAGTTTTCGACAGATAGCTTCAAGCAGCCGGAAAGACGATTCTGAAGCTTGAGCCTGCGCCGAGCTCACTGGTCACCTCGGCGCAGGCTCCGTGGCGATCGACGATCTCCTTGGCTATCGCCAACCCGAGACCGGTGCCTGCTGCCGCCCTGGTATGGGACTTATCGGCTTTGTAAAATCTTTCCCAAATAAACGGCAAATCTTCCTGGGGAATGCCAACCCCAGTATCGGCAATAGACAAAGCGACTTGCTCCCCTTCACGGACAATGCTTACCGTAACTTCTCCGCCGGCTGGCGTGAATTTCAAAGCATTATCAAGCAGGATCAGAAGCAACTGGGTGAGCCGATCACCATTACCCCGAATGTCGGAGCCGGTGGCAGGCAGCGCCGCTCCCAGGGCCACACCGGCCTGATCAGCCCTTTGTTTCAGCATAGCCGTCACGCTCTGGGCAATAGCCGCCAGCGGCAGAACTTCCATCTCCAGGGAAGCACTCTGGGCCTGCAGCCTGCTTAGATCCAACAATCGGTTGATCAGGCGTTCAAGCCTGACTGTCTCGTCCCGCATGATGCTGTGACATTTTTCCGCCTGGTCAGATCCGGTGATGGTTCCGTCCAGCAAGGCCTCGGTATAGCCGCGGATAACCGTCAGCGGCGTACGAAGCTCGTGGGAAATATTGGCGACAAAGTCGCGGCGCAGCTTTTCCGTCCTGGCTGTGTCACTGGCAAAGCGGGCCAGTTCCTTGGCCAGAGTATTCAAGGATTTTCCTAATTCGCCCACCTCGTCATCGGACTGGATCCGAATCCGGGTGTTGTAATCCCCGCGCGCCATCGCCGCCGCCGATTGCTCCATGTCCTTGAGCGGGTTGGTGATCCCCCGGGCCAAGAATCTTGCGATCAGCACAGTCACAAGCAGAGCCAGCAGGCCGATACCCCCGATATAATAGTACAATTGCAACAGAAATTGATTGATCCCCCCCACCGGGGAATTCAGGACAACCGCGCCCAGGACGGTGCCGTCCTCTTTGGCAAGGGGCACGGCGACAATCAACATATCTTCGTCGTAAAACGGATGATGAAATGACCTTGTCACCACCTGTCCGCTAAAAACCGGTTCAAATTCTGCGGCAAGATTACGCTGCAGCATTCCGCCGCCCATCATTCCCGGGCCGCCCGGCCCCATACCCATTCCCGGGCCGCCTGGTCCTATACCCACCCCCGGGCCGTGGCCCATTCCCGGACCACCCCGCCGAGGGGAGGAAATCGCCACAACTTTGCGGGAAGTATCAATAACCCAAACCCGCGCATCCAGAAAAGTATCTACAGCATTAATAAAGTTGGTAAACTGACCGTAATCGATTCGCCCATCTTGATAGCTTTCCACCACCCGGCCAAGTTCAAACCCCTTATTGACAAGTTCCTGCTGCTTGCTGGCCAGGAAGTGTTCCCTGAGCAGCGCCGATATCGCCACAGACACCCCTGCCAGTATCAGTACTGTCACCGCAATATAACTGTATAGCAATTTCCGGCGCAGTGAGCTCTTCATGTTCTCACCTCAAACTTGTAACCGACTCCCCATACCGTTTTTATGTCCCAGGGGGTGACCTCCTGGGCGCCGATTTTTTGCCGGACCCGCTTGATATGGGTGTCAACCGTGCGGGTGTCGCCGCAGTAGGTGTATCCCCAGACCGATTCCAACAGCTGTTCACGGGAAAAAACCCGACCGGGATGGGAAGCCAGGTGCCAGAGCAGTTCCATTTCTTTGGCTGTGAGCGAAACCACCTTGCCGAACGCTGTGGCGGTATATTCACCCAGATTGATTTCCAGCTGGGGAAACTGCAGAACATCAGTAATGTCCGATTCGCCCACCGGCGCCCGCCGCAAAACCGCTTTGACCCGGGCGACAACCTCACGGGGATTAAACGGTTTGGCGATATAATCATCGGCGCCGGTGTCCAGCCCCAAAATCCGTTCGTCGTCCTCACCGCAGGCGGTGAGCATAATAATCGGCACCCGGGAAAATCTGCGTATCTGGCGACAGGCTTCCAAGCCGTCGATCACCGGCATCATAATATCCAAAATCACCAGACTTGGCGCAAATTGCTGAACTTTTACGATGGTTTCGGCCCCGTCGGCCGCAGTTTTGACGACAAAGCCTTCTTTTTCGAAATACAGTGTTAACAGGTCTCTGATCTGAGCGTCGTCATCGGCGATAAGCACCGTCTTCTCCAGCAAAACTACCCCTCCCGTCGGCCCCACATAGCTGAAAAGACCTGGCTTTCGCCAAGTCTTTTCATGTCGGTAGACCAAGCCAGTCTATCCGACCCATAACTCATCCTTTTTGGGGGAAAGAAAAGTGTTATATCATCCCATCCAGAACAGTCATGATATCCTTGCGCGGCCGATAGCCGACAATGCGATTGGCCTCTTTGCCATTTTTAAACACGATCATGGTGGGGATACCGGAAACACTAAACTGACCGGCGATCTGGGGCTGTTCGTCGACATTTACTTTAGCCACTACGGCCTTACCGCCGTAAGCCTCCGCTACTGCTTCCACTTCCGGACCCACCATTTTGCAGGGTCCGCACCATGGAGCCCAAAAATCCACCAACACTGGTTGCGTGGCATTCAAAACTTTCTCGGTAAATTCGGCCTGACTTGCGATGTTCAATACAGCCATCAATATTCTCCTTCCATTATGGAAACTTATTTGCCGTAAAAATTAGTTTTTTGCCCCCCACCCCGGGGGGTTGGTTCTATTGTAAAAAATTTCCCGGCCGAAGTCAATGGGCCTGACGAACAGAAGCTACTAATACCTTGCGCGGCAATTCCCGCACTTATACGGTGGCAACCTGCCGAATCTTGATGTCCATAGCAACCGCCAGCCGCCGAAAAGTCCAGGTACTGCAGGTCTCAGCCGGCTTTGGCGAATGTGGAGTCTGCATAAACTTTACAGTCAGACAGATTTTGGCTATGATAGAAATAACTATTCAACAGGAGGAAACAACCATGGATCTACTGCAAGCCATCAACAACCGGCGCTCAGTCCGCAATTACAGCGATCAACCGGTCAGCCAGGAAATGATCAAAGCACTGCTACAGGCGGCCGTGCAGGCCCCCAGCGCCTCCAATTCCCAGCCTTGGGCTTTTGGCGTCATTCAGGACAGCGTCCTGTTAAAACAGTATTCCGACCGCGCCAAAAAATATCTGCTCAGCATCATTGATCAGCAGCCGCCTCTGGCGAAATATCGCGAAATGCTCACCAACGACAAATTCAATATCTTTTATAACGCCAATACCTTGCTGGTTATCTACGCCAAACCGGAGGGGCTGCATCCGCAGGGCGACTGCTGCCTGGCTGCCCAGAATCTGATGCTCGCTGCTCATGCTCAAGGTTTGGGCACCTGCTGGATCGGCTTCGCCCGCACTCTGCTGGACCTGCCTGAGCTGAAAAAGGAGCTCGGAGTCCCGGCGGAATACACCGTCGAAGCACCGATTATTGTCGGCTATCCCCAGGGCAGAATCCCCCAGCTGTCCAAGGACGACCCTGAGGTCATTTTTCGGCGCTAGAGCCACCTACAGTCTGACAAGCTTTGCGCCGCGGTTGTTGGGCAGGATGCAGCCGCGATAGACGGCGTAATAGTCCTGGGCGTTTTTGCCGCAAGGCAGACCGGCATCCTCAGAAAAATCCACTCCGAGATCACCCCAGAATACTGCCGTCTCCCGAAACAGGTAGGTTTGCACCAACGGATGGACGCTATGGGCAAATTTCACGCCGGTTTTGGCGGTGATCATCCGGGTAAGGTCGTTCTTGGGGCTGTCACTCGGCTCTTCCGTTATATCGAAGCAGACTCTTTTTTTAGCTACCAGATACGGCCGGTGGCCGTTATCCAGCTTGATATCCCAGGCCAGGTCCACAACCCCGGCGATATCCATTCGCTGGATATCGGAGGTGTGCCCGGTGACAAACAATTCTTCGTCATCAATTACCACAAGTGCCGCAGCCAATTTTTCCGCCTTTACCATTACAACATCCCCTGTTTTCATTAGTAATAAGAACCCACCTATTGGCCCACACAACCTATTGGCGCGAACTTTCTCTTGCTTCGCGGTTGTCGCCAATACTTTATTTATTACACTTTTGTCTGCCGTTATCCTTCATTTTTGCGCATTGCCCTAATTCCCAACAAGAGCTACTCGGTGAACACGCTAAATGCCCCCTTTGCTTTAGGGGGCATTTTCGGTGTGAAGCCACTGGCCTGATAATATGCCCCGGTGGGGGGCCAAAACTGTAAAAATGAACATAACTTGGCCGGCGTTGGAAGTATAACATGACTAAAAGCCAACAATTATCCTTATACGCGGAATTTGACCACTGCCGCCAGCATATCCTGAGCCAACTGCGCCAAAGCGTCGCTGGAAGATGCAATTTCCTCCATGACAGCCAGTTGTTCTTCAGCAGCTGCCGAAACGTTCTGGCTCTCACCCGCCGACATCTTGCAGCGGGCGTCGATCTTCCTCACCGAGCTCACGATCTGCTGGCTGCCGCTCGCCGTTTGCTGGGCGGCTGCCGAAATATCCCGTACTTGGCTTGACACCTTTGAAACCAACTCCACAATTTCCTGGAACGCCACTCCGACTGCATTGACCACCGCGGCTCCGGTTTTTACTTCTCGTGTACCGTCGTTCATCGCCACCACCGCTTTATCGGTATCTACTTGGATTTCCCCGATTAGTTCGGCGATCTTCTGGGCCGCATCTTGCGACTGCTCAGCTAGTTTCCTTACTTCCTCGGCCACCACGGCGAAGCCCCGGCCCGCCTCTCCCGCCCGCGCCGCCTCAATTGCCGCATTGAGCGCCAGCAGATTGGTCTGACCGGCGATGCCCGCAATGGTATCGATAATCTGGCCAATTTCCTTGGAGCGCGCGCCTAGCTTAGCCACAACCTTTGCCGACGCATTGACCGTATCCTCGATTAAGGCCATCTGGCTGACTGCCTTATCAATCCCCTGTCCGCCTTCTTTGGCCTTATCAGCCGCCTGAGCTGACTGCGCCGCCACCTGATTTGTGTTGGCGGCTATCTGCTGAATACCGGCCGATATCTGCTCCACAACTGCGGAAGCTTCGTTGGCTGCATTCATTTGTTCATTCACTCCCGCAGCCACATCGGCTATGGAAATAGCGCTCTGGTTGGCCGCCTGGGCTGATTGTTCCGAACTGGCGGTAAGTTCCTCGCTGGAAGCCGCTACCTGTTCCGCGATGGTGGTTATCTGTCCAATCAAACTCTTGAGCTGCGCGATCATCGTGTTAAAGGATGCCGCCATCTGACCGATTTCGTCCCGGCGATCCACCCTTATCTGCTCAGTAAGGTCACCACCTGCCACTTTTTTGGCAACAGTGGCTAGTTGATTGACTGGGCGAGCAATACTTCGGGCAGCGAAAAAGCCTATTGCAATACCGAATAGAGCACTGAGTCCGCCTGAGACGACTGCGGCCCTTTCACTGTTCTCACTAGCTGCCACTGACTTTTCCATGCCGGCATCAATTTGCCCCCGCCGCAGATCCATGTATTCCTTCGCCTTAGCGCGCAATTGACGACCAAGGTCAGTAAGTTCTCCCCCCATTACTTGCACCGCTTCTTGCTCTTTACCGGCCTGTTTAAAGGGTATGACGACCTTTTCGGCTATTTCCATGTATTTCGTATCTAGCGCCAGGAGCTCACTTACTATCCTTTTGCCTTGCTCGGTCCGCGCAACTGCCAGTAAATCTTTTTCAAGCTTCTCACTTTCCGACGCCACGCGCCGGAAATTTTCGAGGGATACCTTATCGCCGGAAATAATAAACCCGCGAAGCGAAGCGATCTTGTTTTCTGCGTTCCGGGCGATATCCGCTGTCTGAATCAGCCGCGGGATGTCCTCATGTTGTGTATAGCTGATTATTCTTTTAGTAATTTCGATTTGATAGGTTATAAAAGCAAAACCAACTGCTCCAACAACGACGACTACCAGGAAAAAAGTGATCATTTTTGCTGTCAGATTCATTCGCATGAGATACCCGCCCTTTCATGGCCCCAAAAATTGTTGCATAATTACTACATTCTTGTGCCCTGATGTAGAATCATACAACAGAGTATTGTAATGTTCTTGTGTTTTTTCAGAATTGAAACCCCTTTTCATCCACTGACCCGCGTATTACGAACGCATTATTAGGGTGAGAATCGAAAACGTATGACCGGCTAAACGCCAATGCTATACCTTAAAATTAGCCACAGCTGCCTGAAGTTCCGCCGAAGTTTGTGCCAGCGAATGGCTGGAGGATGCAATCTCCTGCATCGAGGCAGACTGTTCCTCGGTAGCGGCCGAAATGCCCTGGGCCTCTGCTGCGTTTTCGCGGCTCACCGCGTCAATGTTCTGTACTGATGCAACAAGGTTCTGGCTGCCTGCCGCGATCTGATCGATGGTCTGAGTGACCTCCTGAATCTCTGCCGATAAGCGCTCTACGGCGTCAGCGATGGTTTTAAAAGTATCCCCTGCTAATTCGACCACTTCGATACCTATTTTCACACCTTCTCCGCTGGTCTTGGTGACAGTGATGGCATGATTCATATCGGTCTCGTTTTTCCGGATGAGACCGGCAATCTTTTGTGCAGCCTGGTCGGATTCTTCTGCCAGTTTCCGGACCTCTTCGGCCACTACCGCAAAGCCCCGGCCGGCTTCCCCCGCCCGCGCGGCCTCGATGGCGGCGTTGAGTGCCAGCAGATTGGTCTGTCCGGCTATCGAGGAAATCAGGGTAACGATTTCTCCAATCTCCCTCGACCCGGCGGCAAGTTCACTGATCGTCTTCTGGACCGCCGCAGATCCCTCGCCGATATCGCGCATTTGCTGCATTGCCTTATCGATAGCCCCTCGGCCCTGTTCAGTGGAATCCAGCGTGTCGGCGGCTATTTCTTTTATCTGCTTGCCGGTTGTTGCGATCTGCCCGATGCCTGCTGATATTTCTTCTACGACAACCGACATCTCTTCAACTGCCACAGCCTGTCGGTCTGACCCTTGCGCAATCTGGGTAATCGATCCGGCTACCTGATTGGCAACGTCCGCCGACTGCTGAGCGCTTGCGGTCAGCTGCTGGCTAGATGCAGCCACCGTCTCGGCTCTGGATTGTACCTTAACAACCAGATCCCGGAGCTTATCAGCCATCTCCACAAAGGCCTCGCCCAATTGTCCGATTTCATCCCGGGAGCTGATATCCCGGGTCCTTAGCCGGAGATCGCCGCCGGCAAGCATCAGCGCCTCATCCCGGAGTCCGATGATGGGTTGGGCGAATTTCTTGCTGACATAAACAACAAAGATCGCTCCCAGGAAGATACCGGCAGCAGCCGCGCCCAGCAAGAGTTTGGTCAGTGTACCGACCTCGCTGGTGGCCTCCGCTTCCGGGGCCGCGACCATGAGTACCCAGCGCTGGCCGCCAGGAAGCTCAACTGGAGTGAAGATCCCCATCATAGGCACATTGTCGCCAAAGGTATAAGTCCCCCGTACTTGCTTGCCGCTTGTGACGGCGGCTTTGAAAAGCGCCATCAGGCGATCATCGAGTTCGGCGGCTCCGAGCTTGAGTTCGGGATTGATTTTCTTCTCGGTCAGGTTTATCTTTCCGATCATTTCGGGCCGCTTGGCGTGAGCAATGGTCATACCGGAGGCGTCGAAGACGGCGCCATAGCCGCTATCTTTGAACTTGATGCCTTTAATGACTTCATTCAGGGTGTCCAGGGAATACGTGCCTGAGACCACTCCGATGAAGTCGCTATTAATAATGACCGGCGCACATATCACCACCGCCATCCTGAGGGTGGACTTAGAAAGCACCGGCTCTGACACATACGGTTTTTTCGTTGCGACCACTTTTTTGAAATAGTCCCTGTCGCCGATACCGGCGGTGTTTCCGTCAAAGCGGTAACCGCTCCCGTCAGGATAGACAAAGAACATATTATCGAATTTGCCGACCCGCTTTTCGGTCGCAGCCAGGGTATCGATAAGCAGCTGCTTGTCGGCGCCGGGGCGAATGTTCGGATGGCTGGCCAACTCCTGGACATAGATAAGCAGTTCACTGGTCGAAGACTGGACCCGCTGCGCATAGTCAGTGCCTATCGCCATCGCAGTCTCGTCGACACTTGTTGCCAGTGCCTGCTTAGAAAAGTAATAACTCAGTCCCGCCAAAAATCCAAGCGACAGTACCATCAGTGACAAGATGGTAACAAGCAGGCGTAAACGGATACTCGACATCCTAAAACCCATCCATGACCCTCCCTTGATTTGCGATGCCGGAGATTGCCGTCTTGGCCTTTCTCGGGCTGAAGCATTAACTGACCATCTATGATGATAGCCATTAGGAACATATTACCATTCTTAGACAAAAGTTCCAAATTTCCTGCATGATAATGTCGAAAAAAATATTTTTATGGGAAATAAACAGAAAAAACCGCAGCAAAATGCTGCGGTTTTGTTGCGTAGTGATGGTGAGTAGTCATTAAGCCGAGTTTTGTCCCGCTTGCGCGGTGATGATCATTTATCTGGGCCGACAGTTGCCTGGCGGCTCTAGCGACTCAACCCGGAAGATCAGCGGGCCGCTTCATCCCTTCCCTATTCGGTCTTGCTCCAGATGGGGTTTACCTAGCCAGTCAGTCGCCTGACTGCTGGTGCGCTCTTACCGCACCGTTCCACCCTTGCCTGGTTGTTCACCAGGCGGTTTACATTTCTATGGCACTTTCCCTAAGGTCGCCCTCGCTGGTCGTTAACCAGCATCCTGCCCTGTGGAGCTCGGACTTTCCTCGAATGCCTCCAGGGCATCCGCGATCACCTTTCGTACTCACGATTACTATTTTGTTGTCTGGATTAATAGATTACCATGAAATCAGCTAAGCGTCAAGGCATTGCCGAGCTTTCGGAGCCTATTCCGCAAGCAGGATCCGGCCGCAGTTGTCACAGTGAACTACTATTGTCAGGGAAAGTGCTGCCTGATTCGTCGGGATACTCCTCCGGCAGCCGCCGCAGATGCCGTTTGCCACCTTCGCTATCGGCATCGGCATTTTTCGTCCCAGATCGCGAAACCGGTTCAACAGTTCGGTCTCCACCTGCTCGGTCAGCTTGCGGTGCTCGGCCTCAATTGCTGCCAGTTGGCTGTCCAAGCCGGCCAACGCCTGGGTAATCAGCTGCTGTTTTTCTGCATGCAGCCGCTTTTTTTGCTGCATTAACGCTTCGTCGGCAGCGATCTGACCTGTCACCTGTTCGCAGGATTCGATGCTGGCGAAAGCTTCGTTTTCCTGGCGGGCGATATCTTGCCGCATCTTGTCGCAATTATCCTTGGTTTGTTCCATTTCCTTGATGTTGGTTATTTCCCCGCCGTAAAGCTTCGCCTCTACCTGCTGGCACTGTTTGGTAACAGCGGCGATCTCGGTCTCCTGATTGGCACAAGTCGTCTCCAGGCTGCTCAAGGTCTGTTTATTTGCTGCTACATTTTGCGCCAATTGCCTGATCTCTTGCCAAAGGTGGTGCACTTCATCAGAATTGACTTTCGTCTTCTGGTTTAAGGCCGAGGCTTTTTGCTGTTCCAACTGTTGCAGCTGGTACAAAATCTTCAATTGAACCTTCATGCCAGATACCCCCTTATCGTAGTCGAAAAAATAAAAAGACAGGTTTTGATTACCTGTCTTCACTCAATATGAAAAATGTCTTTACTCAAAGTGTCGGCGTCCACGGTCACCGCCCAGCCGCCTCTGGCAGCACAATCTTTCAGATAGGTAACAATCCCGTCCACGACCGGGCGCTCGGTGGCAAAATGACCGGCGTCGATGATCGCCAATCCCAGCTGACATGCTTCCTGGGCTTCATGATATTTCACGTCGCCGGTGACCAATACATCGGCTCCCACAGCAGAAGCCCTTGAAATCAGCGAACCGCCGGCTCCGCCGCATACCGCGATCACCTTCATCATACGAGCGCCGTCCCCGGCTACCCGGACATGCTCAAGATGCAGCCCGGCTTTTACTTTACTGATCAACGCGCTAAGGGGCAGCGGCTGGGCAAGCTCGCCCACCCGTCCCAGTCCGGCGGTGACAATCTGATTGTTCAGGGGATATAGATCATAAGCCACTTCTTCGTAGGGATGAGCCTGAAGCATGGCTGCTATCACCTTTCGGCTGATAGCTTCAGGCAGGATGGTTTCCAGGCGAAATTCCGGGGCGTATTCCAGTTTTCCCGGCTGTCCGCTGAAAGGGCTGGTCCCTTCCAAGGGCAGAAAGGTTCCGGTCCCCGCGGTTTGAAACGTGCAGTGGCTATAGTTACCGATATGACCGGCTCCCGCCCCGATTATCGCCGTCCGAACCTGTTCGGCATGACTCTCGGGAACGAAAACCACCAATTTAAGAAGGTTTTCACCTTGACCGGCCAGCGGCCGAAGTTTCGCCAGTCCCAGACGACCGGCCAGTATATCGCTCACCCCGTCTGCTGCTGCATCCAGATTGGTGTGGGCCGCCACTAGTGCGATATCGGCTTTCAGCAGACAGGCCAGTGTTTTGCCCAACGGCAGATCGGTGCGGATGCTTGTCAGGGCCTGAAAAATAAGCGGATGGTGCGCAACAATCATGTTCACGCCCTCTCGCCCGGCCCGGACCGCAAGTTCCGGCGTCACATCAAGGGTAACCAGAATCTTTGTTATCATCTGCTCCGGACAGCCAACAAGCAGGCCCACGTTATCCCAGCTCTCCGCCAGGTGCCGTGGCGCCAGTTGGTCGATGGCGTCAATTATTGTCCGACAGGTTACAGGCATGCGTGTTTTTCCTCCAGCAGGGCGATTTTTTCCTGATATTCCTGATATTTTGCCGAGTTTACGGCTGATGCGCTGACGGCCATCTCAGCAACGACCCGCTTCATTTGGACGCAAAGGCCGGCCAGATGGGCCTTCAGCAACGGATGCCTCCGGCTCCAGAGCAGCGGCCCGATTTCCAGGAGAATCGGCTCCATTTCAGCGGATTTTCCTTGCTCTGCGGCAATAATTTCGTATATGCGGCCGTCTTCCTCTGCCAGGGTTTCGTCTACCAGTCTCCAGCCGTTGGCGACAAGCCAGCGGCGGAGGGCGGGAGCAGCCAGCATCGGCTGAAGAACCAGCCGGGAAAGGGAGGCGGTAACTTCCGGTTGTGTGCTCAGTATTTCGATAATTGTGGCCCCGCCCATACCGGCAATGACAGCGGTGTCGGCTTCGCCGGGCGACAAAACAGCCAAACCGTCGCCAAATCTCACCGAGATCCGGTCCTCAAGATTAACCCGTCTCACAGCGGCAAGGGCTGCCTGGAAAGGGCCCTGATGGATATCTCCGGCAATGGCTCCGGAGGTAATTCCCGCAGTCTCCAAGTGAATAGGCAGGTAGGCATGGTCGGTGCCGATATCGGCCACTTTGCTGCCGGCCGGAACCATGGCGGCAATCGCCGCCAGTCTGTTGTCAAGTTTCACCAAACCTTCCCCCTCGGGGTTTGTATTCGCCTGCTAGCGCAAAAGTCCTTTATGGCTGGCCGGTTCCCGGCCGCCTCTAGCCAAAAACCAAAGGCTGGTGAGAAAGGTCCATATGCTAGGCGGCACGAGGTTTGCACCGCGACGCGTACTAGTCGTACGCTAGCGGCGCAAACGTCGGGCCAACGACGCAGATGGGCCTTTATCGACAGCCGCCCAGTGCAAAACGCTGAATAGGAGTATAGATCCGTCGCCGGTCCTGTTCTTTGCTCAGAATCAGCGCAAATTCAGTGACCGTGAAAGCTGCCGGATCGAGCAGGTCCTCGGGCCACGAAAGGCCGTCCCCGGCCGGCTCGACGTCCTGAGCCAGCGTAATATGGGGCCGCCAGCGGCGGATTTCCGGCTCGAATCCCAAATCGACCGTCACTTGTTCAACCTTTGTCTGAAGGATATGGAGCGCCTCGGTCTCCCCAGCCACGTCGACCCATACTACCCTTATGGGGTTGTTGTTGCCAAACTGTCCCATCCAACCCAGCCGCAGGGAAAAGGGGTGGTTCTGCTGGGCAATTCCAGTCAGCGGTCCGGTAAAATCCCCGACCCGGTCGGCTGTAACTTCTCCCAGGAATTTCAGGGTCAAATGAAAATTCTCCTGGCGCTTGAACCGGCCACTTTTTGCGCTCGTGCGCAGCCTGTTCTGGCAGTCAACCAGCGCTGCTAAGACCTGGGGTGGAAATTCAATGCCGATGAATAAACGCATGCTTCCTCCAGCATAATCTTTTGTTTTGTTATTTGACAGCCAAAGCCGGTTTTCCTATTATTCCCTCAGGAAAAATATTAAACAACCGGCTCAAAAGAAAAAAGCGCCAAGTATTCACTTGGCGCCCAGACTGTCGGCAAACCCACCGTTTTTCACGGTGGGTTAGTCATATCTAAGAATAATGGCTAAAACTAATTAAAAGCAGCCCAAAAACGGTTAATATTTCATTAACAAAACAGAACCGCCACCCT
>Ga0316228_1002514_pt1 | contig 16067 bp, 18 predicted proteins | sample TBH18021metaG_FD_206005 | JGI IMG/M metagenome (GOLD analysis project Ga0316228, IMG submission 206005) | Freshwater microbial communities from Trout Bog Lake, Wisconsin, USA - TBH18021 | ecosystem: Environmental > Aquatic > Freshwater > Lake > Hypolimnion/Profundal zone | place: USA: Wisconsin... | reverse complement strand
TTCTCCGGCGCTTGCGCAACGGATTTAATCAATTCGGCAACTGCCATTGTCTATACCCCCCTTATTTCGTGCTCGGCGCTGATTGTTCCCAGGCGGCCTTCACTTCAAGCGCAGCTTTGTCATAGTCGTTGAAGTTGACCCATGTGGAGCTCTGGATGATCTTGCCGGCTTCCATGGTCTGCTTCATCATGTCAGCCATCTTGAAGAAGTCTTCGTGGGTGATGGTTTCTCCACCCAGACCGGATGTAAAGCCTTGAATAATCGGCTTGTTTTTGGTTTCGGACAAAGAGGCTCTGGTTTCGACCAGCAGCACTCCGCCGCCGCCAGCTGCGCCGTAAGAGGTGTTGGTGTCGATGACGCCGACAACCTTGAACTTCGGCAGAATTTCCTGGAGCGCGGTGTCAGGGAAAGGACGGATCCAGCGCAGGCGGCACATTCCGACCTTGTAGCCGGCTTTGCGCAGATACTGGATAGCACTGCGGCAAGGAACGGCATGGGCGCCGGAAATGACGAATACCATATCGGCGTCGTCGGTCATATACTCTTCCACGAAGGGAGCGTATTTGCGACCGAATACTTTTTCAAACTCGGCGGTTACCTTGGGAATCAATGCTTTGACTTTATCCATAACCACATTGCGGTCCCATTCCAGAGGCGGTCCCATTTCTGGCTCGATCTGCGGTCCCATGATAACTGGATTGTTGACATCGAGACGGAACTGGGGCTTGAATTTCGGCAGGAATTTGTCAACCTGCTCTTGGTCCGGCATGACATAATCCTGGGAAATATGGGTGACGAAATAACCGTCCATCGCCACAACCTGGGGCAACATAATTTCCGGATCTTCGCCGATACGGAAATACATCAAGCTGTTGTCGAGAGATTCCTGAGCGTCTTGCGCCCAGCCGTATATCCAGCCATTATCCCGCATGGTCAGAACGTCGGTATGCTCGGAACCGAAATCACCGGGGGGATCAAGGGTACGGTCGCCGATAAGGGCCTGGATCGGGCAGCGGCCGCCGGCGATCGGGGAGAATGTTTCAAACGCGTAGGTGACGCCTACACCGGAAGTACCGGTAGTAGCACGCGCGCCAGCCATGGAAGCGCCGTGAGCAATACTGAACTGGGCGTGTTCGCCTTCGCCGTGAACCATTTCGCACTTCATCTGGCCGTTGGCGATCCGTTTGGAGACCTCAGCCATAACTGCGGTGTACGGTCTGATCGGATAAGACGCAGTAACATCAATGTCGGCTAATTGCCAAGCGTCAGCGACTGCGGTCAAACCTGTACCTCTCTTTTTAATCGGCATTTTATTCACTCCTTAATCGTCAAAATCTAGCTCGGGCACCCGGCTGATAGCCCCAACTGGGCATACATTGCTGCAGATTCCGCAGCCTTTGCAAAATTCAAGATTGAAGCTGATGCCGTTGTCTTTTGAATAATCGACAGTAGCATCTGGGCAGGAGATCCAGCACAGCTTGCATTCGGTACATGTGGCCTTGTCTACGACAGGGCGCAGATACCGCCAGTTGCCTGTTACCATGGACTGGTTGTTTTTTGTAGGGCACTTGACGATAGCAGCGAACGGGACTTGTTTATAAACCTTAGACATGTAGACACCTCCTCCTAATTCCGAAGATCGGTTATTTCCACTTTATTTCTTGAGGATTTTCGGGCAGACCGCACGAGAAAGCTTCGCCGCCACAGATTGGCAGAACAACGACTTTGTCCCAGCCCTTTTTGACAGCGTCTTTATTAACAGCAACTCTCACCAGTGAATCCAGCTTGACATAACCGGTAGCCTTGGCGACCGCTCCAGCGATGGCCGCGCCCACGCCAGCGCCGATGGTGGTGTCATCGCCCGAACCTTCGGTGCCGTCAAAAGTCAACAGAATGCCTGCACCAAACGCGTTGGCGTCGATGGTTGCGATAGCCTTGACATTTTGCAGCTTGTCTTTGGGCGAGAGGTATTGGAGCAATTTCTGTGGGTCACGGGCGGTGTTGATAATCACGACGGTTCCCGGTTTGATTCCTGCAAGCACATCGATCCCCTTAACCATTGTGTCCTCGCAGATAACGACCACATCAGGATGATAATTCTCGTATTCATAATAGGTCTCAATCGGTTCGGGGCTGAGACGGGCGTAACTTCTGCACGCTACACCAATCCGGTCAGGTAGGTCGACGTAATTGTCGAAAGATTGTACATACAGTCCCTCGGATCCGCCGGCTTTGGCCATCAGAGTAGCAACGTCCCGAGCCTCCTTGGCCAGAGTTACCCCTCTGGTCCATACGGTGATTTCCCGCATTTTGGCATCGATAGCAACTGCCAGTGTCATTTTTTCTCCTCCTTTGATTGATATCTAGGCAAATGAACTTCATGGAATAGAATCCTATCATCCACCTCCTAATAAATGATTAACAACTGAAAAGTAGTTTACATTTCCCGTAGGGCGGCTTCGAAGTCGGCCGAGCATACTTGGAACTCGGCGTGAGGGCTGCCCTGCGACTGGTTGATTATCCTTTTAAGTCCTGTCAGCGAAGCTTGTTGGCAAATGGCCTCAATGTCAGAACCGACCAGTCCATCCGTTTTTTCGGCTAATACGTCAAAGTCTACATCGCCTGATAGCGGCACTCCGTCAGTATGGATTCTAAATATTTGCTCCCGATCTTGCCGCGACGGTATTGGCAATTCAAGACGGAAGCCGAACCGCCCTGTCCGGATAAGCGCCGGATCCACCATATCGGGGCGGTTGGTGGCTGCGATGACAATAACTCCGGCGGTATCCAGCAAATTGTCCATTTCAAGCACCAGTTGGCTAATCAGGCGGTCAGCGCCTTGCTTTTCTCCCATTCGGCGGGCAGGCGCCAAGGCGTCGATCTCGTCAAAGAATAAAATGCAGGGCGCCATTTGCTTGGCTCGTTTGAAGATTTGGCGCAACCCTTTTTCGGCTTCGCCCAGCCAGCGCGAACTCAGTGTGGACCCGTCCACTGCGATGAAATGTGCTCCGCTTGAGCCTGCAAGCGCCCGTACCATCAAAGTTTTACCTGTGCCGGGCAGGCCGGTAAGCAGTATCCCCTTTGGCATCCCCTGGCGTGCTTTCTTGAACAGCTCCGGATACTGGATCGGCAGTTCGATAATCGCGCGCAGCCGCTCTTTCACCTTTTCCAGACCGCCTACATGATGCCACTGGGTATTGGGCCGGTCGGCAAAAAATTCGCGGGTGGCGGTGGGTTCGACTTCCCGAAACGCCTGGAAGAAATCATCCATAGTGATCTGGCAGCGAGCCATATCTTCGTCATTGAGTTCACCGGTGGAAAGGTCGACAGTCGGCAGCAGCCTTCTGATGGCGTTCATTCCGGCCTCTTTGCACAGAATCGCCAAATCTGCCCCGACAAAACCATGGGTCATCTGCGAAAGCCGCTCTATATCCACCGACTCATCAATTTTCATATTCCGGGTATGAATTTTTAAGATTCTGAATCTTCCGGTCATGTCAGGAGGATTGACCGATATTTCCCTATCAAATCTCCCCGGTCGCCTTAGCGCCGGATCGACCATTTCAGGTACATTAGTGGCACCGATAACGATTACCTGGCCACGATCTTTTAGTCCGTCCATCAGGGCCAGCAATTGGGCGACAATTCGTTTTTCCACATCGCCAATGACTTCGGTGCGTTTCGGGGCTATGGCGTCAATTTCATCGATAAAGATAATCGAAGGGGCACGGCGCTGAGCTGTTTCAAACATTTCCCGCAGCCTGGCTTCGCTCTCTCCGTAAAACTTAGTAACAATCTCCGGGCCATTAACATGAAGAAACGTTGCGCGGCTTTCACTGGCCACCGCGCGGGCCATCAGGGTCTTTCCTGTGCCGGGCGGTCCATACAGCAAAACCCCTTTTGGCGCTTCCACACCGAGCTGCCGGAAAATCTCCGGATATTTGAGCGGTAATTCAATCATTTCCCGAATACGCTGAAGCTCTTGATCCAGTCCGCCCACATCTTCATAGGCCGCCCTCAGACTCTGATCTTCAAGAACATCGGGCTTTACTACAGTAATATTAGTGCCGCTGTTGATCATAACCGGCCCCTGGGGAGCGGTACCCATCACGTTAAAAAACTGGCTTCTGGCCCCGGCCAGTACGATCTTCACTTTGTCCCCCATAAGCACCGGCAGGCCGTTAAGAATCCGCTCCAGATGTTTCATGTCCTGAGCATCGGCAAAGTCTATCGAGGTGTCTACAGGGCTGAGCAGAAGGGTTCGGGCCGCTTGGCGCGGCGCCTTGCGAACAGTAATCCGCTCGTCGATCCCCACCCCTGCGTTCTCGCGAATAATGGAATCGATCTGACCTAAATTCTGTTTCTGGAAATTCGCAAAACAGGGAACCACTTTGGCTACAGTGGTTTTGCGGCCTTGGATTTCAACAATATCACCGATGATAACACCGATTTTGTCCATTTCATCATTATCAATCCGGATGTGCCCTTGACCCACATCGTCCGGCATTGCGTCTGCAACTCTTAACGAAAGAATCTTAGAGTCACTCAAAAATCTATCCCCCCTGAGGATCATTTACGGCTTGTTCTATATTTATATATATACGCATTCGATACAGGCCTGACCTATTAAGATAAATAAACAACATAAACGCAAATAAAAACAACTGAATTTTATCTGAAGAAAAGCCGGGTGCAATTCAGCAGTTCTCCCTTTCAGCAGTTGGCATCCACCCTGATGCAAGCAGGCAAGATTAGGCTTTAATCCTTCTTCGCATCTAAAATAAAGACAATAAAAAACGATAGTCTCTCGACTATCGTCTCCCGGTGCAGCTTTTAGCCGCGGATTCTTTTATCCTGCAAGGCCTGGGAAAACATAAACTTTTGACTTGGCCGACCCACCGGTCCGTAAGATAGCATTTCTTTAAGCCAGCCGATTTCCTTAAGATGATTTACATACCTTCTCACTGTTACCCGGGAAATCCCCAGTTCGTCAGAAACCTCAAGAATCGAAAAATAGCCTACTTTGTCTTTTAACACCGTTAAAATCAGATCAAGGGTAGACTGCTGCAGGCCTTTAGGTAGATCATTGCTGTAGGCATCTTCCTCCTTGGAATCTCCAGCCTTAAGCATATCCACTTCTTTTTGGGTCAATCGGTTACTGGAGTGCAGCTTATCGTAATATCGCAAATAATTCAGCAAAGATTTTCGGAGGCGTTGGTAGGTAAACGGCTTGATGATATAATCCGTGGCCCCGTACTGAATCCCCTGCTGTATCGATTCGGTGTCATGGGCTGCGGTTACCAGTATAACGTCGGTGTTCAGTCCCGAACCGCGAATATATTTTAGAAGTTGCAGGCCGTTAATACCCGGCATGTAAATATCGACAATGGCCAACTGAGGCTTCAGGTCCTTCAGCAACTGCTGACCCTCTTCGCCGCTCTGGGCACAGCCGACCAGCTTGTATTCCGGCATTTTTCCGACATACTGCCGGTGAAGTTCAAGCACCATCGGATCATCTTCAACAATAACGACTTTCAATATATTCTCCATATTACCTCCGTCACACGCTTGGCGTCATTGGAATTTTAACAGTGAAACTGCACCCTACGTCTTCCTTGGAATCAATACGAATCTTGCCGCCGTTAAACTCTACTTCCTGCCTTACCAGGGCCAGACCGATTCCCCGGCCGCCCTGTTTGGTGGTGAAACCTCTCTGAAATATCTTCTTACGCCGGTCTACCGGGATACCCGGCCCCAGATCATTGACTGTAATTGTCAGGAACTTATTGCCTTGAATAATGCGCACATCGACAAGTTTCCGTTCCACGACCATCGAAGCGGCAGCCTCAATAGCATTGGTAACAAGGTTGCCCAGCACCGTGACCATCGCAGCGCTCCCAAACCTGGGTGGAAGCGAAGAAAGCCTGCTGCGCGGAGCAATCCTGAGGGTGACTCCTTTTTCCTGCGCCTGACTGACTTTACCCAGCAGCAGCCCGGCTGTCGCCTTATCCTTGATTCGGCTCACCACAAAACTGACAAGATCCTGCTTGGACTTATAAATCTGCGTTATCAGCTCCACGACTTTGTCGTACTGGCCCATCTGAATGAGTCCGGAAATGGCATGTAGTTTGTTCAGAAACTCATGGGACTGGGCCCGGGTTGAGTCTAAGAGCAGTCTGACGCCTGTCAGCTCTTCGGCGAGCTGCTGCACGTCCTGCTTGTCCCGGAAGGTGGCTATGGCCCCGATAACTTTATCATTGACAATAACCGGAACCCGGTTGGTAATCACCGCTTTTTCCCCGAAGAGCTGTTCTTGGTCATATTCCGCTTTGCGGCTGACTACCACCGACGGCAGCCGTGAATTGGGTATGATCAGATTAACATTTTCCCCGATGGGATTGATTGTCAGGCCGAGCAGCCGTACTGCCTCGCTATTTGCGGTAGTAATATACCCGTCCTGATCAATAGCGACTACCCCTTCGCGCATCGACTGAAGAATCGCCCGGTTCTGTTCCAGTAAAATCGTCACTTGCTGAACCCGGGCCTGCAGCTTCTGGTCAGTATCGCCATAGAGCTGGGCGTTGTTGACCGCGATGGCAGCATGATTGGCAAAGGTAATCAGGATCTGCTTGTCAGATTCGGCAAACTTACGGTCACCACGGATGCCAAGGATTAGCAGCCCGACAACACGGTCCTTGTAGCACAGCTTTATCGCTACAAGCTTCGATAGGCCTTCCTTGACAAATACACTTTCCCAACACCCGCCATGAGCGTCACTGGCGGACACAATGGTTACCTCAGGCATGTTCAAAGAACTGTTGAGGGCGATCAAGCGGGGAGACTCGTCCTCCCGCCAGCCGTGGGAAACGCCGGTGGGAAATTTCCCGTCAATGTCGACCAGAGAAATGCTGCCGCAATTTGCTTTGAACAAACGGGCGGCGTTGGTGACGATAAAATGTAACACCTCGGTTATATTTAGCGAAGACGTCAGTCGGGCTGAAACCTCATTGATAATCCGCAGTTGTTCAAACTGCCTGAAAACGGTGCTCTCGTAAAGCAAGAAAAAGCATTCTGACACATAAACCCGAGCCCTATCCAGCAAAGCGTCGATTTCCCGGCGGAAATGATTGAGACTAGGCAAGTCTTCGCTTAAATGAACCGCCATGGCGTCTTTGAGTGCTTTTTCGTATAAGTCGAATGACGCCATAATATCGGATAATTTTATGCTTTGTTCCAGGCGGGTCTTGCACAGACGGCTCAAATAAGTCTTGAGAGGCATAAAGGAATCATCATTGATTGTACGGATGATGGCCAGAGTAAAAGCCGCAAACTCTTTTTCCAGTTCTGTTCGTTTCATCCTTGTGTAGGACAGGGGCTCCTGCGCTTTTTCTAATTCAAGCACCGTTCCTTCGTTGACTTGCTTTTTGATTGCGTTTAGAATTCCAACCAGCTCGGCAATGGCTCCCACCCCCTTTTTATTAAATAAAAAAAACGCGTTGCGCCTGCCCATTTCCTTGACATCCTGACCTGTTAATTCTATTATATAATTGATTTCAGAATTTTACCATCAATTTAACATTCCTCTACTTTTGTACCATTTTCTGCGTTAGCGACGTATGTCCGGATATCCTACTTCTGTTTTGAGAAGGTGGACCAATGAAAGACCGTCCGGAAGCTTTGGACCCGACAGCCAGCAATAAGGCCAACGACGACCAGACTATGACCGATACGGAATCGGTACCTAACAACGCCGAAATGCCGCTCACCGATGAACCGCCCCCAAAATCAAAGGGACGGGTGATGGGGTCGATCAAGTCTTTGGTGAACGATTTTGTCGATTATACAAAAAAAACCGAGTTTTAGAAAATAACGCTGCTTCCGCCCTTAATTATCGTTACCGAAGGACTAACTGTGCAGGACTAACCCGAGAAATTGAAAGGACGCCGCAAGGCGTCCTTTAGGCTGTAGCATAAGGCAGGAAGCGGGAGGGGTTTTCCGCAGCGGGATTCGCCCAAAAACCATGGATAAGTTCAACTAGGGCTCGGGAAAAGAACCCGAGCCCAGTTTCACTAATATCCCAGCCGTCGGCAGCTTGTCTGCCGGTAACGGCGTAAGATATCATCCGTAGCGGAGGAATTCCCCTCCCGCTTCCGTATTTTGTCTTCGCTCTGAAAGGACACCTCAAGGCGTCCTTTTTTACACCCAAATTATCTTCGCCCCTGATCATTTAGAAGGCTGAATTGATTCCCATCACCAGACCCTGTTGTTTATAAGTCAGATCAACCGCTCCCGGCAGCATTTGATTTCCATGCCCCATATTGACGGTTTCATTCAGCTGGACAGCTTTCGCCTGGAAGTAGCTGTAGCCAAGAAACGCTGAGCTTTGTTTATTGAAACGATAATTAAGAACCATGGTCAAGTTTTCGCTGAGCGCCGGAGCCCCGGAATCATCCCAAATCCAGGCGGGAGAGTGATTGTACCATTCGCCGTGGGCTGTTTCACCGACTAATCCCAGGGTCAGTGAGGTATGTAGATCCAGCCTTCGACCCATAGGGAGGGTATTCTCCAGTCCGATGTGAATCCCTTGCTCTACGCCGTTCAAAACACTCCCGGTATCGGCTTGGGTCTGGTTGCCGATATTTACGCCGTTGGCCAGGTGATACACAACGTTTTGGAGCCGATTGGCGGAGTCTCTTCTTTCCCAGCCGACAAACCAGTCGGTGCCGCCGGTGGCCCAACCATAGTCCAGATTAAACAGGCGCTGCTGCCCATAAAAGTCAACATTTCCGTAGTCGGTAAGGGCTGAGCTTCCCGGGGTAGCCCAATCCGCATCGTACCCTGTCCCCTTAACTTGGCTGGGTGTCATACCAACATTCAGACGAAAAAATTTGCTTCCGCCTGAAAATGAATATTTAACTGTCGCGATACTCATATTCTGGTTTTGGGGTGCATTTACTTCCGACAGCCTCTGATTGTGCTGCGCCGAATCATAAAGATCATAGATAAAGTTTCCCTGCATCGACCAGCCTGCGACAGATTGGGTGAAGCCCGGCTCGGCCGCGAATACTGCGGTGGAAACCGTCAAAAGCAGGCAAGTTAGCGCTACTACCTTTTTCAATCTTCACACTCCCCATATAATTAGCTGCATGATAATTTTAAGTCATTTCCCGGCTGAAATAAACCCAATGTTTCTGCCAGATATGGGAGTTCGCACGCGTTTAAACAATATCTGCAAGATAATCGCGACAGACATGTAAGGATTTATCTAAACTACATGGCAAGAGCGGTGTGTAAAGTGACGCCAACTCCCGGGCCGAAAGTGCCCTATCCAAAATAAAAATCCCGCGAACCCCAAAGGATTCAACGGGATATAAAAAATCATCTCCACGGTAAATAACGAACTGGCGTATTCGCCTGTCCGCCGGCTATACCTGACCGTCAATCATGGCGATAAAGTACTTGTGTATGCGGTCATCGCAGGTCAGCTCGGGATGAAACGAAGTGGCAAGCAGTCTGCCCTGCCGGGCTACAACAGCATGTTTGTCCACCCAGGCCAGCACTTTGACCTCCGGCCCGACGTTTTCGATATAGGGAGCGCGGATAAATACCGCCCGTACCGGCTCCGATCCAAACTCCGGCACCTGCAGGTCAGCTTCGAAGCTCTCCCGCTGCCGCCCGGTGGCGTTGCGCCGCACTTTGATATCCATTAGACCCAGCCGTGGCTGATTACTGCCGATGATGTCCTTGGCCAGCACAATCATGCCGGCGCAGGTGCCGTAGATGGCCATCCCCTCTGCCGCCCGGCTTTTTATCTTTTCCATCAGGCCCCAGTCCACCAGCATCTTGCCGATAGTCGTACTCTCACCGCCTGGGATGATAAGCCCCGCCACGCTGTCCAGTTCTTCCGGCTTTCTGATTTCGACGGCTTCAACGCCGCATTGTTCCAGCATGACACGGTGTTCACGAAAAGCTCCCTGCAGGGCGAGCACTCCAACTTTCAAGTCTACCAGCCCCGTTCCTGCATCCGCTCATGGGGTGCTATTGTCGATATCTCCAGTCCTGGCATGGCTTCGCCAAGGTCTTGGGACACTTCGGCCAGCACCTTGGGATCCTTATAATAGGTGGTCGCCGCTACGATGGCTTTGGCCCGTTTGGCGGGATCGGCGGCTTTGAAGATTCCAGACCCGACAAAAATGCCATCGCAGCCAAGCTGCATCATCAAGGCAGCATCGGCGGGAGTCGCAATACCGCCGGCAGCGAAATTAACCACCGGCAGCCGGCCCAGCTTTTTGGTCTCTAGTACAAGCTCGTAAGAAGCGCCAATAGTTTTGGCAAACGCCGCAACTTCATCATCCGGCAGGTACTGCAACTGGCGGAGTTCGCCCATTACCATCCGGATATGTCTCACAGCTTCGACAACATTCCCGGTGCCAGGCTCGCCCTTGGTACGAATCATGGCCGCTCCCTCACCAATACGGCGAAGGGCTTCACCCAGGTTCCTTGCACCGCAGACAAACGGCACCTTGAATTCGCATTTATTGATATGAAACTTGTCATCCGCCGGGGTAAGCACTTCGCTTTCATCTATGTAGTCCGCCCCAAGAGCTTCCAAAATCTGAGCTTCGACAAAATGACCAATCCGGGCTTTGGCCATAACCGGAATGGTTACTGCATCCATAATCCGCTGGATAATCGTCGGATCCGCCATCCTTGCAACCCCGCCGGCGGCCCGGATGTCGGACGGAACCCGCTCCAGTGCCATAACTGCGCAAGCGCCAGCCGCTTCAGCAATCTTGGCCTGCTCAGGTGTGGTTACATCCATTATAACGCCGCCCTTGAGCATTTCAGCCAGGCCGGCCTTAACGCGAAAAGTACCCTGTTCCATCGTAATTACCTCCTACATGTCACCATCATTTAATACATTGGGACGTATTCTTTATTGTACCCCAACATGAGATCATATTCAATATTTTATACGACGATAGTTCAGCTTTTCCTGCCGAACCGCGAAATTTACTGCAAAAAAGGTTCAGGCACCTGAAGACTTCAGGTGCCTGAACCTATTTTTTTTGCCTGGCCCTTACTGCCCGAACAATTTGCCTGGCGAAAGGACCAAGATCCTGATCGGCGTAAGCCTTCATAATTCCGGCCGCCACCTGCCGTATGGCGCTTTTGATAATCGCAGGATTGGTCACCCCCTGCTGCTGCAGGCCTTCTTCGATATACACCGCCGCCTCCAGTGCCTTCTCGGCCGCAATGGTGTTGATAAAGCCGACCACATCAGCTTTACCTACCAAGACCTGACCTGCGGCGGCAAAAATATCAGCAACCATGGCTGTCAGTTCGGCCGGGCGTTCATTGATGATGATCACCGGATCAATCCCCAGGGCCATCTCGCCGGCTTGACCCACGAATTTGACACCGATGCACTTAACATGCCTGGCTGCCGTTTCTTCCAGAACGTGCTGAGCAACATTGGTGGCGATATTGATGGCAATCAGCGGCAATTTTAGTTGGTTGAAATCCTTGATACAGTTGATTACTTCCGGGTCGGGTACCGCCAATATGACTGTTCCCAGGCCCGCCAGGTCCTCCATGCTCGCTGCGGTCGTCAGACCCAGCTCATTGGCGACTATCTCCAACAGAACAGAGTCGCGGTCATATATCGTCAACTCGACATGGCCCTTCAATCGGCGGGCCAATTCTTTCCCCATTCTTCCAACACCAATTAATCCAACTTGCAACAATGTCACCCCTGTCGACAAAGTCTATTTACACTACCATATTGTTATAGTATGTGCTGTCGGCAGACGAAGCCACCGCCATCCGAAATTATCACCCAGCCTGCCGGGTTGGCCGGCAAAGGCGGTTTCTAATGCCGCGACCCTATTTTATCATCAATCATTTTCAGCAGAAAATCCAGCACTTCACATCCCATGGCCAGCGCTATCGCCATGGCTGCTATCATGCGTTCTCCCATTGCCATCCCCATCTTTCAACCTTTGGCACTATTATAGCATAACCGGTTGATGCCTGACCCCTCCAACCTCGAAAGTCAGGCACGGCAGGCAGCCACTCGGGGCAGAGTCACTGTACAACCCTTTTATCCCCAGATATAGTATGCATGACTTTATTTTTTGCCGCCACTCAGCTATATGTTGTTAATATTACCTTAACTTAAGGTTAGTTTTTTATAATTATTCATGCTCACCAATGCCTGTATTTACTGGATTCTTGTACTTTGACGTTTATAGAGAATCAGCTATTTTTAGGACAAACTGTCCTAAAAATTGTCCTACAGAATCGCTTAAAGGAGCGACAAGAGAGGACCTATACAATAGACTATACAGAAGGAAGCGCACCCCATACACAATTAATACTATGGGTAATAACCGTAAATAAACGTAGAAATAGCCTGGGTTTGAGCCCAGGCTTATCAGGTCACCGAAAATATTCCCGCAATAGCTTAGTGATACTGATTATATTTTGAAAGTTAGCCCTAATCCAAACCCGCGTAAATTCTCTTTGATTTGCGATGGGCCAACCTTTTCAACTGTGAAGTGACGATAGGTTGCTGTAATTTCTAATCCTGCATTAAGCTGATGTGACAAGCCGAATTCAATATTCGTAACATTTTCGCCGCCGCCCAAAACAGTATATAGAGTCGTGTTGTCTCCTAACTTCTTACTGGCAATTATGCCTACTTGCATGACGCCCTTATCCTTCAGATCCTGTCCAATTAGTTTATCGCATCCCATTGTCATCGAATATCCTGTATAAATTTGCAAATTGTCAGTTATTTTGCGAAGTATATTTAATTCCCTGTTTTTCACCCTATAAGCAGAATCATGATAACTGGTATCGTAGTCTGTTTGTCGATAACTCGTGGCCCAGTCATTGCCAAGACCTGTCGAGATGGTAAAATCGATGCCATTGGATCCCTCAAAGGTATGTATACCAGAAATTAAAGTGACTGATGTGTCTCCTCTAGTAAAGTCATTTAATGGACTCGCATAGCAAACTTGCCCAAACATTACTAAAAGAATTACTATCAATACAAGCTTTTTCAAAATATCCACCTCCCCTTCTTTAAGCCTGTACAATAATACGTTAACGTTACAAATTTTATGACTAGTCTAATCCAAAAATTATGCGTATGGATTGTCATAAGCCTCTGGATTCGCCGGGACTTACTGTTGTTTTTATTCTTTTTGCCACAATAAGTAAAACCTAGGGCACTAGTCCCCGGAATTCTCTCTTAATAATTCAAGTTTTCACGGTTATCGAATAGTACTTGGAATGTGGGCCGATCATGGTCCTTTGACCGACTAGGGTTACAGTTGGTTAATGGGATTGTGATAGGCCCTTCTTGTTTTCAGTGAATGCGCCATCGCTCGCTTTACCTCATTCGCACGGCACTACTATGTCCTCATCTTTCACCCACACATCTTAGACCCTTATAATGCGCCTAAACATGAAAAGGCGGGCTAAATGCCCGCCAAATAAGCTCCTATCGTATTGGCTATTTCTTCCTTGTCTCCTGGAAGCAGGTGGCCGTAAGTGTCTAAGGTAATGCTTATTTCTGCATGGCCTAGGTACTGAGACAGCGCCTTGATGTTCACTTTTTGGGATATGCAGATACTCGCGAAGGTATGCCGTAAGTCATGGAAAGTCCGGCGATCGATCCCCGACTTTTTTACCAGGTTGTTAAATTGCGTACTCACGCCGTTTAGACACAGAATCGGCCCACCTGGACGGGTAAATACTAGGCCGTTGTCCTCGTATGCCGCGCCAAATTCGAGCCTCTCTTGTGCCTGTCTGGCCTTGTGTCGACGCAACTCAGCTATAGAACTAGCATCGACAGGAATGGACCTCATGGCCGTTTCCGTCTTCGTGCTACCGGTTACATATGTTTTATTTTTCCGGTCATGCTTAACACCCTGCCTGACACTAATGATCCCCGTTTTTAAATCCACATCCTGCCATCGTAGCCCGGCAAGCTCTCCTTTCCTCATCCCGGTATGAATGGCTAGGTAAATCACAGAATATATTCGCTGCCCCCTGGCTTCTTCCAGTAGCTTGCCGATCTCTTCTTTATCCAGAGGTTTAACGTCCTTCCCCTTGACGGAAGGTAATTTGATAGCAACAGCCGGGCTTTTTATAATGTAGCCATCCACGACTGCCATTTTTAACGCATTACCCAGGATAGCCTTAATTAGTTCCAGGGTACTGGGCGACAGGTCTGCCCCTTTCTGATTAAAGAACTCCTGTACCCTAATTCTTTGCAGTTTTTTCAATGGAATTCCACCCATTTCAGGGATAATATGCTGATTAACCTGGTGTTCGTAAGCGGCGTAGCTTGTGATCTCTAATGCAGGTTTCTTGTAGGTTTTTAACCACTGTGCAAGCCACACGCCAAGTGTCATCTTATCGGCATCAAGGATAAGCCCTGCATCTTTGTTCTTGTTGAACTCCTTAATCTTGGCGGCCACTTCTTTTGGGTTTTTGCCATAAAGGGATTTTCGTCGCAGGGTACCAGCCTTGTCAGTATAACTTACTTTAGTGTAGTGGAGTTCCTTGCCCTCGTCATAGTGGATTTTAGGCATTCCTGCCGGGTTCCGCGTTGCCATATATTTTTGTTCCTTCCTAATTAGTAGTCTTTCTAAAGTTGTCGAGTTTTTGATTTTTCTACCACATTGGTGTGCTTGTAGATGACCCGGGCAAGGGCACCCTCTCGGATGCCCCTGCTGTTAACGTCCAGGCATCAGCCCAGGCTCTTATGGAATCTAATTTTCGATCAGATATAGAAACTCCTGCTCATATTCTGGATGGACCAAAAACACGTCTTCCCTTCCTTTTCGTCTTACACATATCCAGTCAACATCAATTTCCGGCCAGACAAAATACTTAACCATCAGCCGGCTACCTCCGGCGCCTTCGTCTCGGCAATAAATTGCTCTATCATGATTAGCGCAATGGCTTGCATTTCCTTCTCAGTCATTAGTCGGTAACTTCCGTCATCGCAATATTGTCCCGCTGAGCCTTCTTTGCAGCATAATTGTCTAGCATCAGCAGTACTATCATTTGAAGCTCTTCATCTTTCACTGGCTGTCCACCTCCGCTGCGGCCGTCTCGGCAAGCTGCAGGCCGGTGCCGATAACCGGTACGCTCTTTAAGCTGTCAGCTAGGTTCATTGTGTAGGCAGCATAGCGCATGCCGTCCAGGAAGCCGACAGAATAATAATGTTGAATCTTTCGAAGAACAATTATCTCTTTAACATTATCTATTTCGTTGGCAATCTCTCTGCCGCAATGCTTTTCTACTTCCCGCATGTAAGACCCGAAATTATCTTCCGCTTCATCCCACCGCCTTGGCTCTTTGCTCAAGGGAGCTTGTATCTGGGTATCGCAGAATCGCTCAATCACTGGCGAGAGATCAACAGCGCCGAAAGTCTTGGTCATGACGCGGACACCTCCGTTAAGTGTATCTCGGGCGCCTGAGCTTGTACCTGCCCCACACCTTTGACAGCAAGAGCATCCATAAATCCGCGAAAGTATGCTTCGCGTTGATAAGCCGCCATTAATGCTGCGTTGGTACTGTCGAATGCAAAGAACTCTTTCCTGTGTTTCTCTCGAAGAAGATTATCTATGACCTGCATGTTATTAAAGTTTTCTTTGTTGGCTTTCTGCCAATCCTTATCTCTTTCCGATATCAAGAGTGAGCAGAAATCGTCATACATGTGATTTGCAATAAGCTTCTCAATTTTTTTCATTCTTTTTCCCTCCGTCAGTTTAATTTTTCTGGCTCCCTGTCGGCTGGATGTGGTAAAATAAAGCCGACAGGGAAAGGCTCCACTAGGTCAGTACTTGTCACCGGCTCCTAGCCTGTTACAGCAGGTTAGGGGCTTTTACTTTCCACTGTTTCCATTTCAGATAGCTTTTCAACGTCTTTCAGCCTTGTGAATTGCCTGTAGTCCTAGAATTAATATAGGTTTCCAAGTCTTCTTTCTTAACCCGCCATTCTGCGGCAGGCCCGTCCCCCAGTTTTACCCCAGGCAGTTTCCCAGC
>Ga0316228_1002511_pt1 | contig 16101 bp, 9 predicted proteins | sample TBH18021metaG_FD_206005 | JGI IMG/M metagenome (GOLD analysis project Ga0316228, IMG submission 206005) | Freshwater microbial communities from Trout Bog Lake, Wisconsin, USA - TBH18021 | ecosystem: Environmental > Aquatic > Freshwater > Lake > Hypolimnion/Profundal zone | place: USA: Wisconsin... | reverse complement strand
GGATCACCCGCTCCGGGGCGATCAGGGAGGTGCCGGTGTAGACGATGGTGGAGCCGCCGTAGCCCCGGCCGAAGGCCAGGGTGAGGGTGCCCTCCCGGGTCAGGAAGCCGCCCTCCCCTTCGTAGAGCTCCCGGGCCATCTCCAGCTCCCGGCCGTTGAAATCCCCATCCCGGAACCGCGGCCCCTGCTCGAGCACCAGGACCCTGCGGCCCTGGGCCACCAGCGGCGCCAGGGCCTGGGCCGCGGTGCCGCCGCCCGCCCCGGAACCGACGATGATCACGTCGTAGCGGCTCACCGGCGCCCCTCCCAGCCCGCGGCCGTGGCGCGGTAGCCCATGGCCTCCCGGACTTCAGGCTGGGTGTACCAGCCCATCATCACCAGGGTGCGCAGGCCCCAGATGCCTCGCCGGACCAGCAGCACCGGCGCCCGGGAGAGACCCTCCAGGAATACCAGCCGCCGCTCCGGGGCCAGCGCCGGCAGGCGCCGGCCGTACCGGACCAGGGCCAGCAGGTCCAGGACTCGGATCAGCAGGAGCACCTGCCGCCGGAGCCGGGCCGGCCGGGCCGCCAGGGCCTGGCCCAGCACCCCCTCCAGGACCGCCCACTGGGCCGGCGAACACCCCTCGGCCTCGGGCACGAAGGCGCCGGCCAGGGCCTTCAGGCAGGCCCGCAGGGAATCCGGAAAGGCGAACCCACCCGGGTGGTCGCTGGCGTTGGTCTCCACAGGTGGTCGCTCCGGCCGGCCGCAAGGCCGTGAGGCATCGTATCAGAGGTGAAGCGGATAACGGGCAGTGAACACAGTCCCTTCGGTCTCGGAGGTGGTGAAGCCGACCCGCCCGCCCAGGTAGCGCTCGGAGAGGAACTTCATGGAGTAGGTGCCGAGGCCGCGGCCGGCGCCCTTGGTGGAGAAGGAGCGGTTGAACACCTGCAGCCGGATGTTCTCGGGCATGTAGGTGGGGTTGGCCACCGCAAAACTTACGCCGCCCCCCTCCCGCGCGCAGCTCAGGGTGACCGACTCGCCGGGGGCGGACGCCTCGATGGCATTCTTGACCATGTTGCCCAGCACCCGGCCCAGCAGCGCCGGATCGCTCGCGAACGCGCCGTCCCCGGACGCCGGGGCCATCGCCAGCTTGCGGCCGTTGAGCATGGCCGGCCGGTCGTAGGCGTCCATCACGTCCCGCAGCACGCCCAGGGTGGTCAGGGGCTTCGGGTCCAGCACCAGGTCGCCCGCCTCCGCGGCCATGAGCATCCGGTGGGCATGGATCTCCTCCAGGATCTGGTCGGAGAGGAAATCCACCCGGTGCAGGTAGAGGTCGCGTTGGGCGGGCTGCTCGGCGGTGGCGGCCAGGAGGGCCAGGAAGCCCTTCATGGCGGTGGTGGTATTGCCGATGTCGTGCAGGAAGATCCGCTCCAGGATGAAGCGCCGCTTCTCGTCGCCGATGTCCAGGAAGGCGTAGAAGATGAAGGCATGGGGCCCGAACGCCATCGGCGTGGCCCAGACCCGCAGGTCCAGCGCCTCCTCGCCCCGCGGCCGCGCGACCAGGATGTGGCATTCCTCGACCGTGGCCCGGCCCTGGCGGGCCTGCAGGATGGCGTTGACCCCGCCGCAGTAGCGGCAGAACCGGGTGGTGCCGCAACCCCCCTCGCAGTCCCCGCTGTGGGAGCAGCCCAGGAACTCTCCGGGGCGCAGGCCGATCACCCGTTCATGGGGGACCCCGCCCAGGGCCAGGGCGGCCCGGTTGGCGTAGATGATCTGCCGGGTGTCGTTCAGGATCAGCACCCCGTCCGGCACGCAATGCAGCAGTTCGCTGAACGCCCGGTCCCGGTCGAGCGCCGCGATCTGCCCGGCCAGCTGTTCGGAGGAACAGCGGGCGCTGGGGGCATGGAAGGTATCTGGGTCTTCCGACATGGGGATCCCCGGCTGATCTGGACTGGTGGGATAAGAGTGGCACCAACGGATCGTGAAAGGATGGAAAATTCAACCTACCGGCACCCTCCCCCGGGGTGGGGTTGTGCTTTCGGTCCCGGATCCCGGCCGCGCCCCTGTGAGATAATCGCCGGGCATCCGAGGATCCCGACCATGACCCACGCGACCGAAGCCCCCGTCATCCGCGCCCCCCACGGCACCCACCTGCACTGCAAGGGCTGGGTGCAGGAGGCCGCGCTGCGCATGCTCATGAACAACCTGGACCCGGACGTGGCCGAGCGGCCCGAGGACCTGATCGTCTACGGCGGCCTGGGCAAGGCCGCCCGGAACTGGGACTGCTTCAACGCCATCGTCAAGGAGCTCAAGCACCTGGCCGACGACGAGACCCTGCTGGTGCAGAGCGGCAAGCCGGTGGGGGTGGTGCGCACCCATCCCGACGCCCCCCGGGTGCTGATCGCCAATTCCAACCTCGTGCCCAAATGGGCGACCTGGGAGGTGTTCCGGGAGCTGGACCGCAAGGGCCTGATGATGTACGGCCAGATGACCGCCGGCTCCTGGATCTACATCGGCAGCCAGGGCATCGTCCAGGGCACCTACGAGACCTTCGCGGAGGCGGCCCGGCAGCACTTCGGCGGCACCCTGGCCGGCACCTGGACCCTCACCGCCGGCCTGGGCGGCATGGGCGGGGCCCAGCCGCTGTCGGTGACCATGAACGGCGGCGTGGCCCTGTGCGTGGAGGTCGACCGCACCCGCATCGACAAGCGCCTGCAGACCCGCTACCTGGACGAGTGGACCGACGACCTGGACGAGGCCCTGGCCCGGGTCGAGCGCTACGTCCGCGAGAAGAAGGCGGTCTCCATCGGCCTGCTGGGCAACGCCGCCGAGGTCCTGCCCGAACTGCTGCGGCGCGGCGCCCGGCCGCACCTGGTCACCGACCAGACCTCGGCCCATGACGAGTATAACGGCTACATCCCGGCCGGGCTGTCCCTGGAGGCCGCCGCCATCCTGCGCAAGGACGATCCCGAAGGCTATGTCCAGCGTGCCCTGGCCTCCATGCGGACCCACGTGGAGGCCATGCTGGCCTTCCAGGCTGCCGGCGCGATCACCTTCGACTACGGCAACAACATCCGCGCCCAGGCCGAGCGGGCCGGATGCGTGAACGCCTTCGGCTTCCCCGGCTTCGTGCCGGCCTTCATCCGGCCCCTGTTCTGCAAGGGCATCGGCCCGTTCCGCTGGGCCGCCCTGAGCGGCGACCCGGAGGACATCGCCGTCACCGACCAGGCCATGATGGAGCTGTTCCCGGACAACGAGGGCATGATCCGCTGGCTCCGGGCCGCCAAGGAGAAGATCGCCTTCCAGGGCCTGCCCGCCCGGATCTGCTGGATCGGCGCCGGCGAGCGCCACCTGGCCGGGCTGAAGTTCAACGAGCTGGTGCGCGAGGGCAAGGTCAAGGCGCCCATCGTCATCGGCCGGGACCACCTGGATTCGGGCTCCGTCGCCTCGCCCAACCGCGAGACCGAGGCCATGAAGGACGGCTCGGACGCCGTCTCGGACTGGCCCCTGCTGAACGCCATGACCGCCTGCAGCGGCGGCGCCTCCTGGGTCAGCTTCCACCACGGCGGCGGGGTGGGCATGGGCTTCTCCCAGCATTCCGGGGTGGTCATCGTCGCCGACGGCACCGAGCGGGCCGAGCGCTGCATCCGCCGGGTGCTCTGGAACGACCCGGCCATGGGCGTGTTCCGCCACGCCGACGCCGGCTACGAATCCGCCCGCGAGCACGCCGGCAAGATCGGCCTGCACATCCCCCTGGGCTGAGCCATGCTGGTCCCCGACATCGACGACCTGGTGCTGGAGCACGACGACGAGACCGGCATCGAGGAGCTGGGGCGCCGGGTGCTGTCGCGGGGTCCCTGGACCGCCGTGGCCTTCCTGGTGCGGACCCGGAGCCGGGACGGCGGCCCCTGGGAGGGCCCCTTCCTCTGGCTGCACCGTTACCAGAAGGTGGCCCAGGGCTGGAAGCTGGTGAGCCGGTTCCACACCACCGGCCCCGACCAGCTCGACGGGCTCCTGGACGCCCTGGACGGCTGGCGGGAGCTCCTTCCCAAAGGGTGAATGGATCCCGGCCCGCTCCATGAGATACTGGAGGGTTCAGGAGTACGGATGCCAGTCGCCCTCAGTCTCGTCAAGGTCACCAAGCGCTTCGGCGCCCAGCCCATCCTGGAGGGGCTGTCGTTCGGCCTGGCCCAGGGCGAGAAGGTGGGCCTCATCGGCCGCAACGGCGCCGGCAAGTCCACCCTGTTCAAGCTCCTGGCCGGCGAGGACACGCCCGATTCGGGCGAGGTGGTGCTGACCCAGGGCCAGCGGGTGGCCCGGCTGAGCCAGGATCCGCACTTCCCGGCCGACGCCACCGTGCGCAGCGCCCTGGAGTGGGCCCTGGCCGACCACCGCCAGCTGATCCGCCGGCACGGGGAGATCCACGAGGCCCTGCAGGGCGCCGCCCCGGACCTTGCCGACCGGCTGCACCAGGAGCTGGATTACGTGGAGCACCACCTCAACCACATGGGCTGGGACCTGGAGCCCCGGCTCAAGGAGGCCCAGACCACCTGGGGCCTGACCGACCTGGAGGCGACCGTGGAGTCGCTGTCCGGCGGCTGGCGCAAGCGCGTGGCCCTGGCCCAGGCCTGGCTCAAGGACCCGGACGTGATGGTCCTGGACGAGCCCACCAACCACCTGGACCCCGAGCAGGTGGAGAAGCTCGAGCTGTGGCTGCAGAAGTTCTCCGGGGCGCTGCTGCTCATCACCCACGACCGCCACCTCCTGGACGGCGTGGTGGACCGCATGCTGGAGCTGGAGAACGGCGCGGTCACCAGCTACGACGGTTCCTACAGCGACTACCTGCTGGAGAAGAGCGACCGGGAGTTCCGCGAGTCGAGGCTCACCGAGCACATGCAGAACCGCCTGCGCCGAGAGCTGGCCTGGCTGGGCCGGGGCGCCAAGGCCCGCACCCGGAAATCCAAGCTGCGCATCCAGGACGTGCTGGACCTGAAGGATGACGTCCACGAGCGGCTCCGGGTGGACGCGCGGACCTCGCTGACCTTCGCCGGCGGCAGCAACCGCTCCGATTCGCTCCTGAACGCCGAGGGCCTGCGGTTCGCCTACCCCGGCACCACCACCGAGCTGGTCGGCGGCCTGGACCTGGTGCTCCAGCGGCGCATGCGGATCGCCCTGCTCGGCCCCAACGGCTGCGGCAAGACCACCCTGCTCAAGCTGCTGCTGGGCGAGCTGGCGCCCACCACCGGCACCCTGGTGCGCCACCCCAAGCTTTCGGTGACGGCCATCTCCCAGGGCCGGGGCGAGCTGCGCGGCGACCTGAGCGTGGCCGACAACATCGCCGAGCGGGCCTCGATGGTCAAGGTCGGCGGCCAGGAGCTGCTGGTGCTGGTATATCTCACCCGGTTCGGCTTCCCCGCCGACCAGCAGAAGCGCCTGGCCGGCACCCTCTCGGGCGGCGAGCGCAACCGCCTGCTGCTGGCCAAGGCCATGCTCCTGCCCTCGGACCTGCTGGTCCTGGACGAGCCCACCAACGACCTGGACATCCCGACCCTGCAGAACCTGGAGGAGGCCCTCCTGGACTACCCGGGCAGCCTGCTGCTGGTGAGCCACGACCGGTTCTTCCTGGACCAGGTGGCCACCCACACCCTGGCCTTCAATCCCTCCGGCGACCCCCGCTGGGAGCTCTACGAGGGCAGCCCGGCCTCGGTGGCGCGGCTCCGGGCCGAGCGGGCCCTGGACGCGCCCCGGGCCGAGGCGGCCCGGGTGGTCCGCGGCGACACCCGGGAGCCTGCCAAGCGCAAGGCGGGCCTGTCCCAGAAGGAGGAACGGCGGCTGGCGGAGCTGGACGAGGCCATGGCCGCGCTGCACGCCCGGATCGGCGACCTGGAGGCGGCCATGGCCGATCCGGCCGCCTTCATCACCGGCGACGCCCCCGGCCACCAGGCCCTGCGCGACCGGGACGCGGCCCAGGCCGGCCTGGAGGAACTGGAAATGCAGTGGCTGGAGCTGGAGGAGAAGCGCGGGCAGTAGCCCCCGGGAGGATCAGGATGGATTTGCGACTTGCAGGCCAGACCGCCATCGTCACCGGCGCCAGCCGCGGCATCGGCCGGGCCATCGCCGAATGCCTGTCCCGGGAGGGCATGCGCCTGGTCCTGACGGCCCGCTCCGCGGCGCTCCTGGACGAGGTGGCCGCGGCCTGCCCGGGCGAGACCTGGGTGTTCCCGGCCGATCTGCGCGAACCGTCGGTGCCCGCGGACCTGGTAGCCTTCGCCGTGGACCGGGCCGGCGCCCTGGACCACCTGGTCAACAACGCCGGCGCCACCCGCCGGGGTCCCTTCCTGGATTTGTCCGAGGCCGACTGGCAGGACGGCTTCAGCCTGAAGTTCTACGGCGCGGTCCGCTGCGCCCGGGCGGCCTGGCCGCACCTGGTCCGGTCCCGGGGCTCGATCGTCAACATCTCCGGCATCGGCGGCCGGGTCGGCGACGCCCAGTTCGCCATCGGCGGCTCGGTCAACGCCGCCCTGCTCAACCTCACCAAGGTCCTGGCCGACCAGGGCGTGGCCGACGGCGTGCGGGTGAACGCCATCAACCCCGGTTCGGTCGCCACCGACCGCCTCGCCGGGCGCATCGCCAGGCAGGCCGAGGCCGACGGCACCAGCCTGGACGAGGCCGCCCGGACCCTGGCCGCGAACCAGCGGGTGGCGCGCTTCGGCAAACCCGAAGAGATCGCCGCAGCCGTGGCGTTCCTGCTGTCGCCGCTATCGGGCTTCTGCCAGGGCTCGATCCTGGATATCGACGGCGGCCAGAACCGGGCGCTGTAGTTGGCGGTGCAAAAGTTGTTTTTTGTATCTTCTCAGCCAGCCCTGGTCGAGTTCATGAACCTATACAACCGCGCCTGGCGGCTCGAAAAGCTGGGCGGACTCACACCGGACGAGGCCCGCCAAGCTTGGGATACCAAGCAGGCGGCATGATGCTAATCTCTGGTCTAAACAATCGGGCGCGGTACAGGGAAGTCACTCGCATTTAAGCAGACCAGACCTGGCTTCTTGCAATACCCGTTCAAACTCTGCGAGCGGGAATACCATCAACACCTCCCGGTCCAATTTGTATAGCCTGAATCCGTGAGCAGCGGGAGGGTTGGCGCGCTGGAATTGGGAGCGACAATTGGGGATGGCGTAAAAGAGAGCTGGACTGGAGAATGGCAATGAATTCGGATTGATAACGAACGGGGGAAAAATTCTGGTTGATTATTTCGCAACCAATGGGACTATGGCAAATAAGGGATTCACACCTGGAGTTTGTATTAAATAATTTTCTATATATGCCACCGCTACCGAATTGCTACGCTGAATAAACGCAAGGGGCGTCTCATCTTGCATTATATTACAATACCAATTGTCATAATTCGCCTCAATAGTTCCATTGTTATTAACATATACATCACCTCCGAGAATCCCAATACCCATTTCACCTAATTTTGAAATTGCCAGCAAGGCGCTTCTTGCATCAAGTGCCCAATTATTAATACCAAATTCCATTAACGGAAAACCAACCTTGAGAGCGGAGTCAATCTCATTTGACCAGATGATATTCATGGTTATAGCCATTCAAGATTTGGGTGGAGGTGGGAGGTCTGGACGGAATAAACGATGGTTGATTGTCCCATCCGCTTCTTTTATAAATTCAAAATTACCCGTTTTTCCTTGATACTCTCCGGGTATTTTTAGCATGTCACGAATCACGCCATCTCCGCCAGTGATCTTAGAGACATTACCATCACTTTGGAATGCTTTTACTTCTTCTGGAAAGGAATGAAAGTCACCTTGCTTCATCTGGGCTTCCACCTTCTCCGTATATTTGGTTCCATCGAAGAAATCAGGTTTTGACTTCGTGGGGTCAAGCGCTGCAAGTGCACCTACTACAATAACTAACGAGCCAACTTTTGCTGTGCCCTCCGCCGAAGCGTCTTTTCTTTCTTCAAGATTCAAATTCTTCACCTGGGGCCAGCCATTCCCCGCGCCGATAATTACCTTCTGGCCGCCAATTGCTTCTCCAAGCCGCGCACCACCAGAATATGCATAGCCAAGGAGTGGTACCTTCTGCAAAGCTACGTGAGCCGAAGCTACGCCATAAAGGATTTGGTCGTAAACTCCACCCCAGGTCCACATCCCGGTGGGATCAATGTTCATCACCGGATTGTTCATACAGTAGCTGTAAATATTCCAGCTCTGAGTCCGCTCGAAGTGCTGATCCCTCGCCGGATCCGGACTCGCGAACCGCCCCCACATAGGCAGGTAGAACCTGGCTTGGCAGTAGATCAGGCCCGACGCATCAGTCTGCTCAAGGTTGGTAAAGCCCTTGGAGAACTTCCCCATCGTTACCGGGTCGGTCAAAGGCTCGCCAAACGGAAGAAACTTCTGCTGCACCGGGGTGGTCGACCCGTCCCAGAGGAACCGCGGTGTGCCCAAGTGATCACAAAGCGATACATTCGTTCGCCCGTTTGCCCCCATTTCCGCGAGTTCCCGCGTACCAAGGTAGGCAATATCCTTTTTCCAGGTCAGGAGTCCGGTAGGGGTTTTGTTGTACTGGGCAATCAACTGCCTAGATTCATTGTAGATGTTGTAAGTGTAGCTCGTCCCGTCCCAGGTTCGAATGCGCAGGCCTTGATCGTCATAAAGGCAGGCCAAAGTGCCCCGGCTGCTGCTTGGCCCATAGCTCAGGCTGGTGGCCCGGCCCATTGCATCGTTGGCCAGGGTCACACTCGTGCTGCTTGCACCTGGTTGAGGATATATCTGGGTCAAGTTTCCCTGCGGGTCATAAACTGCCCCGGTCAATGCCCCACTCGAAGTCGTCGCCGGGAGGCGATTCTGCAGGAAGGCGGATGACGTGGGGGTGAATGCCACATTGGCAGTTACCCCGCTCAAACCCGAGCGCAGGGTTGAGGAGGTGGTCGGATTCGCGGGCGGGGAATTGTGGGGCCAATTTGAAACGGTGGCGGTGTTCGCCGAAATCCGATTGCCGAACGAATCGTAGCTGAAGGATTGCAGAAGACCGCGGTTGGCGTAGCCCAGCGCCACATCCCCAGGATCCCGGGTCATGGCCTTTACCAACCGGCCAAGGGAATCATACGTGTAGTGTTCCTCATCCGGGATCCAGGCCGGAACCGTGTCGGTTCCAACGGCTCCAAGCAAATGCCCAACTTGGTCAAAGCTGTAAAACCAGGTTCTGCCCAACATCCCTGGAACGATGGCGGTCATGCTCTCAAGCTGGTTCTGGTCAGGTCCGTAGGTGATGGAGGTGGAGGCGCCATTGGCGAAGGAAACCTGGTTCAGGTTCCAGGAGCAGGTATCGTAGCCGAGGGATGCCAGCAGGTTGCCCTTGAATTTCGTTGTGCCAGGCAATCCTGTTCCGGGAGCGTTCACAATGGTTTGCACCGATCCGTCCGGGTAGGTCCGGCTGGCCAGACGGCCATAGGAATCGTAGCTCATTCCCTGGGAAAAGGCCGGAAGGCCGTCGATGGACAAGGTGATGAGGGCAACTTTCCCTGTGCCGGCGTCGTAGCCGAGGGAGCGGGCCATGCCCTGAGCGGTGGTCGCGTTGACCAGTTTCCCGACGCTCGGGCCGGGGTCCCCCGCATCGGGGGAGCCATACCGGAAGGATTCGGTTACCGTGCCATCGGCGGATTGAATGGCCGTAACCCGGTTCATTTGATCCCGTGGTGTTGCGACCCGGCGTGCGCCACTCACGGAAAAGGCGCTGGGATCCGGCGCCTCCAAAGAAGCAGGCCGCCACCCCGGGGGAAGACAATAAACCACATCCGTGGCTCCTCCCTGGACGGTGAAATTGGTGTAGTAGGTAACCCCGCTCTCAGGCTGGTCCAAGAACACCAGCCAGCCCAAGCTGTTGTATCCCCACGTGCGGATTTGCGGTATTCCGGTGCCCACGGGCGTTCCGCTTGGGGCAGAGGAGGAGGGGAATTGCTTGACTTGCAGAATGCGGTTCGCACTGTCGTAGAAATAATTTGTCACCTGATTGTTCGCATCGATAACCGTGACCAGACGACCGTCCACATCCTCGACCAAGGTCGTCTGGGCAGTCGAGTTCGTCGAAGTGGCTTCCAGGCCATCCCAGAAGAGGCCGGTGGTGATCGTTCGGGTCAACGGGCCATAAACGGTGCTGGTGCCGTTTCCAGTCGCGTCCACCACCAGAATGGCCCGGCCAAAGGCATCGTAGGTAATATGAGTACTTCCCGAATAGTAGACAGCTCCAGAGGGTGGAGGTGGGTTGATGATCGCCATCATCGCGGCTCCCGTCGGGCTGCTGCCCGGCGTTTCGACGTAATCGTCTGGACCCAGAGGTTGAATCCAGGCGGTTTCGTCACCCATTCCAGGCCGCCAAATGGTTTCCCAGATACGCCGGTTGCCCATGTCGTACCCGAATACGCGGTGCGAGAGGGTTCCCGCATCGTTCCAGCGGCGCTCCAGGATCAAGTTGCCGAAGGCATTGTAGCGCAATTGGCTTTTACCGGCTCCGGTGGTGATGGTGACTCCCAGCCCATCGGAATCCACCGCATGGTTTGAAGCCACCTGACCCGGCGGAGCGACCTGCCCCAGGCGCCCCAAGGGATCCCACTGGATTCCTGTGGGCAGCCCGTCCATTCCTGCTTGCTTGATGGCTCGTCCAATTCCATCGTTCGTTTGCGAAACCATCTGGGCGAGTGAGCCGAGATTGGGATGAATCCCCTGCAGAAAGCCCAAAGTGTAGTCGTAATTAGCGCCCATCAAACCACTTAGCTGGAACGCGCCCTGAAGGGTGACCCCATTCGGCATGGCCGCGTCCGGCCCCTTACTCTGGTTGTGGGCGTAGACGGCCTTGATCTGGGTGGTCGCCCCCAGATCCATTTCCAATACCCGACCGAGGGTATCAAGGACGCGACTTTCGCTGGCAACCGTGGCCGGCAATCCGCCAAGGATGGATCCCGTCGTGTCGCCCTGGGTCGAATCGGTTTTCTGTTTCTGCCTCCCAAGCAGCCAAAAGCCCAGATCCGTTTGATGGTGCAGATCGGCCTGCCGTATGATTTGAGCCCCCGCCGAGGATGGACTGGCCCCGGTGTCCGCCAGGCTCAGGACCTCCTGGGTCATCGCCGGAGGGGCCCCGAATGTGAGGTGGCTGGTCAGACGCCAGCCACGCTCGGTGGAATCCCAATGGGTGTTTTCAATTTGGACCATGACCTTGTTGAGGGTGTCGAGCGTGCGGATCCGCGTAGGGATGGGCTTGCTGGTCATCATGGGCGTGCCCAGGGGGTTTGCGGGGGAACGCAGGGTGAACCGGTCATTCACGACCACGCGAAAAGCCGCGCTCTGTTCCGGGGCCAGAGTGATATCGGACGCCACGTTGGTTCCCGCGTCATATTCACGCTGTTCCACCACGACACTTTTCAAATAGGCGAGGGTTCGCATTCGCTGTTCGGCTGTCGAGTGAGGGCCCCCCAGCACTTGATCCTGGTCGTTATTGGGGCCATAAACGGGGGCGCTCATGAAACGATAAAATGTCTTTGTTCCGTCGGGGTGAGTCACAACGGTATTCGCGTCCCAGGTACTCCAGGCATTGATCTGACTCCAGTTGGGCGTTGGTACCGTGCGCTGGTAATTGGTCTGCCGGACCTGATGGGTGGCCGTATCCACGTCTCTGATCGTTGTGACCCCGAACGCCGATGTGTAGAGTGGTGAAAGGTTCGGATAATTGAATATTGGAGAATAGAAACCCATCGCCAGGTCTCCAACCAGGTTTTCCCGGTAGCCGTAGGATTGCCAAGTCAGATAGATGCTTCGTCCGGGGGCCGTCACGCCAGCGAGTTGCCGGTTATAGATCCCCGCATCCAGATTGGTCCAACTGAAGTTCACAGCCTCCCCTGGTGAGGCTTCCGGTTCAATCTGGGTGATCCAGCCCATCCACATGGGCTCGATCAGGCCGCCACCGCCGGGATTGGAGGTTGGCGGCCTTCCCTGGTAGACGTAGGTTCCCCGGGCGTTCCACCATGCGGAGGTTCGAAGGGAACCCAGCCGGGGGGCGGCATTGTCCACGGCCAGAAGGTAGCTGGTATGGGGGACGCCGACATAGCTGATTCGCACCTGGTAATTGCTGGCAGTCGTATTCGCCAATTGCTGTTGAATCCCGATTCCGGTGTCCGTGCCAGCTCGAAACCATTCGGCGGTGTAGTCAATGCCGTTGGTGCCATAGGTGAATTTGATCGCCTCATCGAATCGATTCAGGATGCCGGAAAGGACGTAGTAAACCTTGTCCAATGCCGGGACCGGCTGCACGCTGGCGCCCATGTCGATCGCTGCCGGCATGGCATGCTGCGGAATGGACACGGCAAGTGGGCCAACGCTGGTGAAGGCAGAAAAACCGCTTAAGAAATTCGCGGAAACGGTTACGGTCGGCCAATCCTCGGCCAGCGTCATAAGGCGGTCCTCGACATAACCGCCACCCGTGCCGGCGTCGTCCACCAAGTTCAGGAACCACGAATGGTTCACGTATGAATATTCATAGGCAACATCCCCTCGGACCACCAGGACCCGCTGGGGAATCTGGTAGGAATAAAAATCACCGGTGGCGTTGGCGGGCGAGTTGACCGTAAGTAGCGGGAAATCTGCCGTGCGGCTGAGGGGTAGGATCAAGGCACCCTCATCCGTCACCCCCAGGCCTCCTGCCGGGATGGCCGATGGCGGCGGTGCACTTCCAGAAGTGATGCCCCCGACGAAGGTCGAAGTAGCCAAGGGTGTATTGACGACCGAAACCCCGCTATAGCCGAATGCGCTAAGAATTGGCTGTGGGTCCGTCACATCCTTGGTCATGGAGGACAGGAGACCGAAACGTTCGGCCTCGCCCCTTGGCCCGAAAAAATTCCCCAACACGTAGTCACCCGAAAACTCCAGCCGGCCGGGCGCAAATCCAAACCCACCGGTTGTAATATTTATTGTGGAACCATAGGTTGTCACACTCGTGCTGGCGTTTCGCCCCCGGACGGCTGGCGTGAACTGGGCACCCCGGGCACCGATCCCGGGACCGAGGGGCATTTCGATCGAGACTGCGCCCGTAGCAGGATCCACATCAATCAGGTCCTGGTGCGTGGATGGAGGTTTGACCCGGTCAAAGGCTGGCGAGGAAAAGGAACTCTGAATACTCTGGGCGGCCAGGCCCGGACCCATGCCCGCGAGTGCCAACCCAAGAATAATAGTTATCTTGCGTAGGGGGTTGGGGGAAGCGATGGCCAAGGATGTCCTCATTCACGGAAGCGGAGCCCTTGGACTGGGCCAGGCCCCGATGTTGTTCGGACGGATGGATGATTGTCCGGTCACGATGGGCCAGCGCCTGGGCAAATGCAAGAAAGAAATGAAACCCGTCGGATTGGCCATCCGCATTTTCCTATTCGTGACATCCAGTGCCAGCCAGCCTGCGGGCCGGCCATGTCCGAATGCGTATCGCCGCGGCGCGGAGGACTTGCCGAGGGCCGCGGAGAAAAGATTGCAGGTTTTTAACGCCTAGTGGCGCCCGCAGGGCCTCCCGGCCGCCCCGGCCGCGACGTAGGCGCAGGATTCCTCATCGCAGCAGGTCATGCATACCCGCTTGCAGGCATGGAAGCCGTCGAGGGTGATGTGCGGGGACAGGAAGTCCGGCTTGACCGGCTCCTCGCGCATCAGGTCGGTGCTCAGGTACTTCTTGTTGTCGTCGGAGAAGATCGTCACCACCACGGCGTCCGGGCCCAGCTGCTCCTGCACCTTGAGGGCGCCCAGGAAGTTGGCGCCGCTGGAGATGCCCACGCCCAGGCCGAGCCGGGCGGCCAGCATCTGGGCCATGAGGATGGCGTCGCCGTCGTCCACGGCCACCACGTCATCCAGCTCGTCCAGCTTGACGATGGACGGGATGAACTCGTCGGAGATGCCCTGGATGCGGTGCTTGCCGACCTTGTGGCCGGTGGAGAGGGTGGGCGAGTTGGCGGGCTCCAGGGGGTGCAGCTTCACGGCCGGGTGCATCTCCCGCAGGTACTTGCCCACGCCCATGATGGTGCCGCCGGTGCCGACGCCGGCGATGAAGGCGTCCGGGACCAGGCCCTGGAAGTGCAGCTGCCACCAGATCTCGGGGCCGGTGGTGGCCATGTGGGCGGCGACGTTGTCCTCGTTGGAGAACTGGCAGGGCAGGAAGCAGCCCGGGACGGTGGCGGCCAGTTCCTCGGACCGTTTGATGCTGCCCAGGAAGCCGCCCTCCTCCTTGCTCACCAGGCGGATGGTGGCGCCGAAGCTGCGGATCAGGTCCTTGCGCTCCTGGCTCATCCAGTCCGGCATGAAGATCGTCACCGGGTGGCCCATGGCCCGGCCCAGGGCCGCGAAGGAGATGCCGGTGTTGCCGCTGGTGGCCTCGGCGATGGGCGCGCCCGGCGCCAGCACGCCGCGCGCGTAGGCCCGGCGCAGCACGTGCAGGGCCATGCGGTCCTTGATGCTGCCGGTCATGTTCAGGTTCTCCGCCTTGGCGAAGATCCGCCGGGACTGGCCCTTGTAGGTGAAGTGGACCTCCAGCAGGGGCGTGTTGCCCACCAGATGGCCCAGGTCGTGGATGCGGCGGGGGATATCCAGCGCGGTCATGAGAACCTCCACGATCAGTCTTTCAGCAACCCAATCCTCATTGTCATGCACACAATGCATGAAAAGGGAAAAACTTGCCGCTTCCTTTTCGTTTTTTTTGCGCCATATTTGAGCGCTCGGAGGTCGAGCGTGCTGGCGATGTGGGTTCCCGAAATGCCGTTCCAGATGGCCTGCCAGGTGGACGGCGGCCTGAAGGACCGGCCCCTGGCCTTCCTGGCCGCGGGGCCCCAGCGCACCCCGTGCCTCTGGCTGGTGAACCGGCTGGCCCGGGCCGCCGGCGTGGCCCCCGGAGAGCCCATGGACCAGGCCCTGCGCCGCCTGCCGGGACTGCGGGTGCTGGATCCCGCCCCACAGACCTGGTGGGAGGCCCAGGCCAGCCTGGGCGAGTTCCTGCAGCACTGGACCCCCCAGGGCCTGCTGGGACGCATGGGCGAGGCCCTGGTCGACCTGCAGGGCACCGGCCGGCTCTATGGCGGGCCGCTGGACGCCGCCAGCCGCATCCAGCGGGATCTGGTCCAGTCCATGGGCTGGGTCAGCCACGGCGGCCTGTCCCTGAGCGCCACCGCCGCCCGCTTGGTCACCCGTGGGCCGGAGGCCACGGGCCTGTGCCTCGAGGAAGTGCCGGAAGGGTCCGAGCGGGTGTTCCTGGCCCCCCAGCCCCTGGCCCGCCTGCCCGAGATCAGCCCCCGGATCCGGTTCCGCTTCCGCCGCCTGGGCTTGTCCCGCTTCGGTGATCTGCAGCCGGTGCCCCTGCCCACCCTCAGCCAGATCATGCCCGAACCGGACGCCCGCACGGCCCTGTCCCGGGCCCGGGGCGAGGACCGGCCGCGCCTGCCGATGCTGGCCGATCCCCTGGGCGAATCCCGCCACCCCTGGCGCCTGGAACCCGCCTGCCTGCCCGAGGAGGTGCCCCTGGCCTTCTGGTGCCTGGAGCGCTTCTGGAACGACGGCCGCGCCCCCCGCCGGCTGGCCCTGCGCTGGTGGGACGTGGACGGCGAGGCCCACGCCTGGCGCGCCCCCGAAGAGGCCCTGGCGGAACCGGCCATGGCCCTGGCCCGGCTGGTGGAAGCCGCCTTCCGCAAGGCCGCCCAGCGCCGCATCCTGGTGCACCGCCTGGAACTGCACCTGGCCTGGGGCCTGGGCCGGGCCCAGGGCCTGTTCGAGCCGCCGCTGACCCGCAAGCTGGGCGCCCTGGAGACCGCCCTGGCCCGCCTGCGCCGCCGCTTTCCCGAGCGGCCGGTGCTGCCGGGATGGGCGCGGGAAGAGGGGACATCCGCATGATCGGCCTGGATTCGCCTGAGGCTTTTTATCCCTTTTCATCCCCGTCCATCCCCGTTCATCCCCGGCAAATAAAAGCCAATGATGGAGCCTGTCAGAAATTTTGTGTGTGAGCCCCTTCCTGCAGGAGCATGGAGCATGGCAATCACACCCGAAATCCTAAAAGAGCTGCTGAAGGGCTATGAGAAGCCCGAAGACCTCA
>Ga0316228_1002507_pt1 | contig 16128 bp, 7 predicted proteins | sample TBH18021metaG_FD_206005 | JGI IMG/M metagenome (GOLD analysis project Ga0316228, IMG submission 206005) | Freshwater microbial communities from Trout Bog Lake, Wisconsin, USA - TBH18021 | ecosystem: Environmental > Aquatic > Freshwater > Lake > Hypolimnion/Profundal zone | place: USA: Wisconsin... | reverse complement strand
CTCGGATAAACCTCGAAATCTTTTACCTGTTTGTATGGAGAGATGACCTGAGAGAGGCTCTCTGCCAGGTCTCGTTTCCCGCTCCGTTTCCATAACTCAAGGTCCCGTAGGCCGGAGATGGTCAATATGGTTCCCTGTGTTTTGCGACCAGACTCCCGCACTTCGTAGGAGACAGCCACCTGCTCTAACAACTTACTGGTTACGAAATCATCCCAGTCAATGCCGACCGTGCGCTCCACTCCGTCGCCAGTGTTTGTGCAAATCTCCAATCTAGACCCAAGGCGCTGCGCTCCTAGCCTTCCGAGTCCTTTGTCGCCAAGAGGGGTGCGCTCCCTTCCGGTAACTTTTCCCTTCCGCTTGAACTCCTTCTTTGCGGATTCCGAGATCGTAAGCCAGCCGCGCTTAATGGCCTCTTCGGTCATACCGATGCCGTCGTCTTCAACCAGAACCTGCCCGGTGCCGCATGGTGTAGCTATAGACGTGTCAACGCTTATCTTGCAGAAGGTTGCGTCCGCGTCGTACGAATTCTTGACGAGTTCCAATAAAGCCTGGGTGGCATCTGTGACCAGGTTCTCGCCTAATTGGAATACAACAGAGGCGTGTATCGAGAAGTGCTCGGTCTTGGCGGGCAATGTTACCCCTTCCGAAAAATCAGGATGTCTTCTTTTCGCATTGTCTCTGTAGTGCTATTCTTCACGGCCATCCGCTTGGTTGGAATATTGCGATCCGTCGTACAAACATGTATCGCGCCATTTGCTTCTAAATACTCGCGCAGGATGGTTGACGTTGGTACTTCGAGTCCACCCACGCGGCGGTTGCCAACGACCCACACCATATATGCATCTCGTTTGATCCGATTCATCGTGGGAACAATACAATCATGTAGGTCTCGGCTAAATGCGGCCACTCTGTTGCGTCTGTCACGCGGATAACTGGACAGCGCGTCAAGGATCCTTTTCAAAGTTGGGGATTGCTTGCAAGGTATCTTCGCAAGCTCGATAGCGTGGGTGCGGTTGCCCCCCAGACTGCGTGAATCAATCCAATGTGTATTGGAGAGGCAATTCGGGTTCACCTTCTTGTCAATATCCTGTAAGTCTATCCATTGCAAAGGAAGAAATGAGTGCTGGCCATAGGGCACGGTGGAAGTGTTGTCCCCGTAGGGTGGTGACGTGATCATTAGATCGGCCTGCATTACTGTTCTTTCCTCCCTAGCGTCTGCGAGTGCAATCGACAGTGGTCTGGAATACTTGCCGCGTCTGAGGAGGTTGCTGGCCTTGAGAACATAGGACAATCCCGAGTGCTTCAACAAATTGTCACTGAGAATTTCTTCAAAAATTGCCTTTGGCGATAGCCGCCTTCGTTTCTGGAGATCATTGCGGCTCCGGATATGGAGCTTATAGGTTGACGTTCGTGAATTACTCGACAACCTAACGGTCTCGGCCAAGGACACCCAGAAGAATTGTCTGCACCATAAGTTTGGCTCTGAACGGATAGCCCTGCGTATGGCCGAAAGCTCCCTAATCGACCTGGAATTAAACCACTTGGTCATGTTAGGAAAGCTCGTCTCCTCGTTAACACATGAATCACCCTCAATGCAGTCCAATAAGTCATCTGCTCTTTGTTCGAGGAGTTCTCCCCTATAAGGGCCCGCTTTGACTTTGCACAGCAAGATCGCCAGCGGATTAACGTCGGTTCCGAAGAAGCCTAGTCCATTCATCATGGCTCCAGTCAAGACGGAGCCTGAGCCAGCGAATGGATCAAACACTGTTGACACCGCTGGGTTCACACCTGTGATGGCCTGGATCAGGTCATTCAGCATACTAGGGACCATCATGGCAGGATACTGGAAATAGTCGTACGCCTCATCTGAACGGGAGCGAGAGGAATACGACCAATAGGAGGAACACTCACTCGACAATTCTTGTAACTTGGACCGCAGCGCCGAGTCGCGGTGATGGGGATGATTGGGCATTATATTCTTACGTTTACCTGCTCTGGAGTATAGTGCCTGTCGGCGCGGGCTGCGAGTGCTTTCTCAGTTACGCTTCACACGTTCGCCCCCACCCCGGCGCTTCACATTCACCTGAGCGCTTGGACTTGACGCCAACCCGGTTCGGCCGTTCTGCAAGTTCCGTCACGCTCCAATTGGCCGCGAGCCAGTGCTCGCCTTTCAGCGCGGCCTGCAACTGATGAAGCGTTGCCCGAATGAATTGCGGGACACCATTGACGATGGAGTTGGCAAGTCACGGCGACAGGGGGCAGTGCTGGGTTCCATTGGAGCAGCGTAATTCCTTCGGGCTTGGGCGGTCCGCTCATCTTCACCAACTCAACTGCTTGCTGGAAAGGATCTGGACGGCCGAGTTCACACCCAGCGGAGCCGTCTAGCTGCGTCCAGCACTTAGCATCGGCTCTTGCGAGGGTCAGGACTGGTCGCGGAGGCGTTCCACGGGGCGCCGCTCAAAGAGTGGAGATTGCCGCACCACTCCTACGGTCGCAGCGACGCAGCTGCGAGCAGCACCCAAATTGCCAAAGCAATACTCCCGCATGACCATAGCCAAGTTGGATACTACGAGGAAATTACCAAGCGCATGGTAGGACGAGTCCTCGTCAAGAATTGCGTCGTCGAGCGCCAGGGAAGCGTGTTTTCCCTGCCTGGAGTGGCGGATCTATCGAACGACCAGCGAGAAGAGCTGATCGCGCTCTGCGGTGGAGAGTTGACCGCTTTTCTCGCTCGGCGCGGCGAAAAGCTCTTTGACCATCGACGCCTTTGCAACAGCAACATCCCGGGCACCATTCCCTATGAAGTGCTGAAAGCCGCTGGGTTTCGCTGCATGTTGTGCGGGATATCCACGGACGATTGTTTCTTAGATGTCGACCAAATTGAGCCACGCCAATCCCAGAGTTGTATGGAGCACGTGACCAGAATTGTGTCTTTTGCGCACCCGCAGACGCCCGTAAGATTACGGAGAGCCGCCTGGCTTACGCCTTGTGGGATAATTTCGCAGTTACGTCGTTTCACGCATTGATCGTTCCAAAACGGCATCAGGCCGATTATTTTGACCTGAGAGTTGAATGCGTGCGACCAACTGCTTCGGCAGACCCGGGCGGCGATCATTCGGCGAGACTCGACGGTAAAGGCATTCAACATCGGAGTAAATGATGGCGAGCCAGCTGGCCAGACGATCCTCCACTGCCACATACACCTAATTCCACTCCGGCCTGGTGACGTGGAAAAACCCCGCGGAGGAATTCGCCACGTGATCCCTGGAAGAGGCAGCTATTAGGACTCGCCTCGCAGTGGGCCCGCGCATGACACGACAATAGAATCGTTCGACGCCTCGCAGGACTCAACCCAGCGGTCCAAGCTCGGATTCAGCAGGCGTTAAATCCACTGCTCGCTTGAATACCGGAGGACCTGCTCAGGCGGGCTTTAAAAGGCAAGCTTTTGCTGCTAAGGCGTACTACAATCAAGGCTTAATCCCGAGCACATTGATCGACTCGAAATGCCTTTACCTGCACACCGCTGGAAACTGTTCGCCGAATCACGGTATCCGCATGAGCGGGAGGCGCTTGAATTCTTGCGCGATGTTCTACAGGACCGGGATCCAAACTGCCTCTATTCCAACTTTGAATTCATCGCCGACGATGGATCCGTGAACGAGATTGACGCCTTAGTCGTCACCCAGGCTGGTGTTTTCCTGGTCGAACTGAAAAGTCGTGGTGGCATTGTCATCGGCAATCGGCATCTGTGGGAGTGGGAGAAGGAAGGCCGCACGGTCACTTTGGATAGCCCCCTCACATTGGCCAACTCCAAGGCACGCAAGCTTGCAGGACTGTTGGGCAGGCAGCGCGCATTCCGTGGTGAGCGCGCACCTTGGATTGAGGCTCTTGTATTTCTTTCCGCACCCGGCATCAGCGTCCGCCTGCCAGATTCGGAAAGGATGCGGATATGCGAACGTGAACCACGCGATAAGAAGCCAGGTATAGTGTCAGCCCTCCTCCAACGTGAATATTACGGTAATGAGTCTGCTCGTGGGCCGGCTATTGATCGCAGCATCGCCCGTCGAGTGGCTCAGGCGCTCGAGGACGCCGGAATACGCCCGTCACAGCGTCAGAGACGCGTCGGCGACTATGTTCTCAAAGAGCTAATCGAGGAAAATCCTCTTTTCGCTTACCAGGACTTTCAAGCTGAGCACCCCACGACTCGAGCAACTCGACGTGTTCGGCTCTACGCAGTCGCAGGCAAGGACAAAGAAACAAATGAGGGAGTGCGACGGGCAGCGCTCCAAGAATTCCAGATCCTCGAATCTCTTGATCACCCGGGCATTCTTCGCGCCCTCGACTTCAATGAACACGAACTAGGACCCGCCATTCTGTTCCGTCGAGAACCCGACGAGGTCCGTCTGGATCACTTTCTACGCCAGCGAGTCGCGACACTAACCCTGGACGTCCGTTTGAGCCTGACTCGCCAGATCGCCGATGCGGTTCGCTATGCTCACAGTCACCGTGTCGTACACCGCACGCTCAGCCCGAAAAGTATCCTCGTCGTGCATCCAGACTCAGACCATCCTGAGGTTCGCCTTTTCAACTGGCAGGCAGGGCGGGTACTCGCCACGGGTTCAAGCTCCGGATCCCCCTCATCTCGGACGAGCACCCTGCACCCTGGCCAATTTTCGGAGGAGTCAACGCTGTTGTACCTCGCGCCCGAATCAATTCTCGACCCACGCGGGCGGGATCCTATGGCGGATGTGTTTTCTCTCGGCTCCATCGCATTCCACATATTTGGCGGTCGGCCGCCAGCCTCTAGTGTCATGGAGTTGAATCAGATTCTGGCGGAGCACAAGGGACTTCCGCTAGGAGCGGCGCTCGACGGAGCAACGCCCCGCCTTCAGGAACTAATCCGGGAGTCGACCGCTCCGGATCTGATGCTGCGCACTGAAAGCGCCGCTGACTTTCTCGCCGGCCTAGATCTTGTCGAGGAGGAACTTACGGGGCCTCCCCAGGAATCCCTCGCCGATCCACTAGAAGCGAAACCTGGTGACATGCTGCCACACAAGCTAAAGGTGCTTAGGCGCCTGGGTGGCGGGACCTGTGCTGTCGCCCTTTTGGTCCAACGAGACGAAGAAATCCTCGTGTTGAAGTACGCACGTGCTGCGAAGGACAACGATCGCATAGAAAAAGAGTTTCTTACCGTGATGGAACTCCGCCACGAACTCATCGTGAGCGTCAAGGAATTGCTCTCATTTCCGAGCGGGAATAAGGGCTTCCTGATGGAGTACGCGGGCGAGTGGAACCCTAAGAAGGATGTAGACAAATCAGGAAGCGAAGACGAACCCCGCCGCGACACCCTTTCGCGCGAGTTGAAGGCGATCGGCCGCTTGTCGTTTGAATTTCTCGGACGTTTCGGCGAGGACTTGCTACAAGTGGTTCAATATCTTGAAGAGAAGGGCGTTGCACATCGGGATCTCAAGCCTGACAACATTGGCATCAAGGAATATGGAAAGAAGCTGCATCTGAAAGTTTTCGACTTCTCACTCTCGGGTGCACCGCTCGAAAACGTGCGGGTCGGCACACCGCCGTATCTTGAGCCTTTCCTTCAACTAAGAAACCGGTGGGATACTGCTTCTGAACGATATTCCGCAGCCGTAATACTTTATGAGATGGCGACAGGGACAACACCACGGTGGGGTGACGGTCAGAGTGCTCCCCATGTGGTCGATGCAGAAGCCCACATCGAAGCGGATCTGTTCGATGCACCCATCCGCGAGGATCTGAACAACTTCTTCCTGCGCTGTTTCCGGCGTGACCCCCGTCGCCGGTTCGACAATGCTGCGGACATGCTTCTTGCCTGGCGAAACGCCTTCCATCGCGCAGGCGACGGTGACGGCCGGGTTCACGATCCTAGCGTTCAAGAAGAGGCCCTTCGAAGTCTCAGCCCCGACACATTGGTCTCCCAACTCGGCCTCAGTACCCGGGCGCAGAATACCCTCGATCGCCTAAGCGTGCTTACCGCCCAGGAACTCGCTGCGCAGCCACCTGGCAGGTTCTCAAACCTTCGTGGAGTCGGGAACAAAACTCGGCGCGAAGTGATGGACCTCGTTGGCAAGCTCCGCTCTAGATTGCCGCAATCCGCCATCCCTGAACGCTCCGCTGTCGATGTCCCTGTTGAACTAACTGACAATGAGCCAGCTGCTCCCCTGAGCGTTGATGCTCTTACGGCTCTTCTGTTACCAGTGGAAGCCAGCGCTTCCGGCAAGGTCAGCCGACATATTCTCGCTCTATTTCTAGAACTCGATGACGCTTTCACTGGAGAGCCCCAATACCCCACGCAAGCTCAAATTGCCGAGCGCACAGGAAAGGCTCGCGCACAGATTAGCCAGGTGATAACGAAGGCTCGCGATCGCTGGCGACGTAGCGTTCCCGCCCTCACGCCGATCCGAACAGAGCTCGCCGAATTTCTAAAGGTGGAGGGCGGAGTAGCTCATATCAGGGAGCTTGCGCAATTCCTCTTGGCCAGCCGACGCTCGGACGCTCCCGAACTGCTCGCTGCTCGTCGCGCCGCTGCCGTGGTTCGTGCCGCGATCGAGGCTGAGAAACCATCGGAGAGCTGCAGGTTCGAAGAACGACGTCGCGGGGAGCTATTTCTCATAGCCCGTTCAGAGCCGCCATTCGGTGAGCTTGCGCTTGATTATGCCGAAAAACTTGCCGAAGCAGGAGCAGTGCTCGCTCCCACTGAGCCGCTGCCGTCCCCAGCACGTGTACTGGAAACTCTCCGTGCGATTCCAACCGGCATTCCTGGTCTCCGCGATGATCGACTGGTTCGGCTGGCCGCTGCATCAACTCAGGTCGCAGTTTCACCCCGACTCGAACTCTATCCGAAAGATCTCGACCCACTACGCGCCCTCAAACTCGCACAATCATCTGTTGCAGGCGCCGCTCGTATTTCGATTGACGAGCTACGCGCTCGTGTTCGCGAGCGATACCCAGAAGCCGCTCCTCTTCCGAGCCCACCCGAACTCAACAAGCTAGTTGAAGAGGCAGGGCTAGGGCTGAAATTGGACGAGACGGGCACCGCTTACGTTGCTCCACCGATTCCGGGCTTTGCATCTTCCACCAGCCTTCAGCGTTTTCAGACGTTGACACCGGGCTCGTCGCCCAACTTCTATGTTCCTCCGCTGGAGCTACCCAGTGCAATTGAGGATGCTATTGAATTCGAGCGACGTCTCGAAGCGGCATATCGCTCCCCTAGTTATCTGGTGCTTGCCACCGAGCCGAGGCTGAAGCACCTCGAAATGGCGCGTCAAAATCTGGCGAAGCATTTTCCCATGGCGGTTTTTGATTGTGAACGAGAAATGTTGACCGCTCTTCGTATGGAGGCTGAATCCAAGCGTATTCGCTGGGAGGTCGTCCTTCGCGCGGACTCCGCCAAACCTAAGAATGGCGGCGCCAGCACGCGCGATTGGGACAATCTTCAGAAACTCGCGGCAAACGCCGCTCAAAAGGTGGCCACCCAACTCCGCTCTCGGCGAGAGTCCACACTCGTCATATACCCCGGTCTGTTGAGTCGCTATGGCCAGCTTTCTCTCTTGGACGAACTCCAGGACTCGCTCGGGAAGCACAGTCTCTGGCTTCTGGCCGGGAGCGATCACCAGTCCAATTCGCCCACGGCGGATGGCCACGCGATACCCGCTCGCCCTAGCCAGTGGGCATGGATTCCAACCAAGTGGCTCAACAATGAATTCCGCAAAACACGCACCAGCTCTGGCAATGCCGGTTCTGGCAAGGATGGTTCCGCAGAATGATGGATGAACAGCGTTTACACCGAGGCGGTGTAGCCGCCGGAGAACTGACCCAAGCCTTACAGAAGCTCCTTAAAGACACCGAGCTCGCCATTCGCGAGCGTCTTTCTGATGAGCCGGCCCTCGCCGCCCAGTTACGTGAGCGGCACGCTGCAGCGGTTCGCGCTGAACGCACTGAAGGAACGGTAAAGGGTTACAACGCATTCGCCGATGAGGCAATCACACAGGCCGCCGTCCATTGGCTGTTGGGTTGTGTCTTCGTGCGATTTCTGGAGGACAACGGGTGGCTCGATGAGCGTACATCGAAGGTCGCGTGGATTGCCGGCCCGGCCGACCGCCTTGCTATTGCAAAAGATCGCCGGACACTTTTCCTTCGGCCAGATCCGAACTTAACTGATCGCGACTACCTACTTCACGTCTTTACGGAAGTTGCGAAACTCCCCGGTGTCTCTGGCCTTTTCGAGCAGAAACACAACCCGCTCTACTCGCTGCAACCGACGGCCCAGGGCGCGGCAAAGATCGTAGAGTTTTTCCAGAAGACGGACCCCGATACCAACACGCTGATCTTCGACTTCACGGACCGAGAGCACCGGACGCGGTTCCTGGGTGATCTCTATCAGAATCTCTCGGAGTCTGCCCGCAAGCGCTACGCTCTCTGTCAGACCCCTGGCTTCGTGATTGATTTCATTCTGGATCGAACACTCACACCGGCACTTGATGCCTTCGGCCTAGAAATCATCCGTATGATCGATCCTTCTTGCGGCAGCGGCCACTTTCTTTTAGAAGCCTTCGCGCGAATCTTTCGGTTGTGGCAAGCAAAAGAACCAGGCACCAACCCGCCGGCCCTTGTTCAGAGAGCGTTGGATGCGGTTTACGGTGTGGACCTCAATCCATTTGCTATTGAGATCTCACGCTTTCGGTTGCTAATTGCGGCGCTCGAGTCAAGCAGCATAGAACGATTGAAGGATGCGCCCAATTTCCAATTCAATCTCGCAGCAGGGGACTCTCTCCTACATGGTTCCCGCGTCAGAGGCGGAGGAATCGAGCGCGGACTATTTGAGGACCGGCTACAGTTCTTCTATGAAACGGAGGATGCCGAAGAACTAAAGCGCATTCTCAGTCAGCCGTATCACGTTGTAGTCGGAAATCCTCCATACATAAACGTGAGCGACTCTGTCCTCCGCGAAGCCTATCGCGATCGATTTCTCACGTGCTACGGCAAGTACCAGCTGGGAGTGCCATTCACTGAGAGGTTTTTTGATTTGACTCTTCATAGTGATGATCTGGCCTCCAAGTGCGCAGGATGGATGGGAATGATCGTCTCGAACGCGTTCATGAAACGCAGCTTCGGTAAGAAGCTTATAGAGGATTACCTATGCCATCGTGACCTGACGCATGTTATCGACACAAGCGGTGTTTACCTCCCGGGGCACGGGACACCTACCACAATTCTGCTCGCGCGGAATCAACAACCGGTAGGAGAAAATGTCAGAGCGGTAAGGGGGATTCGGGGTGAAGGAAAGGTACCGAATGATCCAAGCAATGCGCCCGTTTGGCGACAAATCGCCGATTTTGTCGACGAGCCTGGATTTGATGGAGACTATATCAGTGTTGCAGATGCACCTCGAGGTAGCTTCGCGCAGCATCCCTGGTCTATCGGCGGCGGCGGAGCCACAGAGCTTAAGGAAGCCCTGGACGAAGAAGGTGCTCAGACTCTTGGCCAGCTGGCAACCGACGTAGGAATCACGTCGGTGACTGGCGAGGACGAAATGTACTTGTTTCCCAGTGAGCGCGACGCCCACAGACTTCGAATTCATGAGGTAGTACCCTTCACGGACGGCGATGGAATTCGGGATTGGTGCCTCAACGGCAGCGCGGTCGCCGTTTGGCCGTACGATGATGAGTTTGCCTTGAGGCCTTTCCACGTACTTGAGGATGCTCAGCAGCGGTTGATGTGGACCTATCGCGTTTCACTCCGTAAGCGCAAGCGCTTCGGCGTTCCCATGCTTGAGAAAGGGCTCACGTGGTACGAGTGGCAGGAGTTGTACGTTACGAAGCTCCGCAATCCCGTATCCATTACCTTCAGTGCAATGGCAACCCACAATCACTTCATCCTCGAGCGCAGCACGAGGGTATCTAACAGGTGGGCTCAGGTTATCAAACTCGAGAGTATTGCGGGTGATGAAGCCCACACTGCATTGCTAGGAATCTTGAATAGCTCTGCAGCATGCTTTTGGTTGAAGCAGGTTTGCTTTCCGAGAGGCGGCGATCAAGTCGGCACGGAGGGAGCACGAATTCGAAAATTGCTCTGGGACGTCTACTACGAGTATGACGGGACAAAGCTAAAGCAGTTTCCAATCCCCGCTGAAGCACCGGTTCAGCTGACCAAGCTCATTCAGGTTGAAGCCGAGGCACGCTCAGCGATTTTACCTGACAGCTTATGTAGGACGGGTACTCCGAGTCGAGCCCAGCTTAACAATGCGCGGCTTGAGGCTGAAGTGCACCTCGCACGCATGATTGCGTTACAGGAAGAACTCGATTGGGAGTGCTACCGAATATATGGAATCATCAAAGATGGTCTCACTGCACCGTCGGATCAAGTTCCACCGCTAAAGCTTGGGGAGCGGACCTTCGAATATCTGCTCGCCCGTAGTGACGAAGAGGCATCGTGGTTTCAACGTCACCACTCTACACCAATCTCTGAACTGCCCACCCACTGGTCAGATCCCTACCGGAAAGTCGTGGAGCGGAGGATTTCTGCCATTCAGTCGAATCGAGACCTAGCGCTCATTGAACGCCCGGAGTACAAGCGCCGCTGGAATCTCCCGACTTGGAAGGAGATGGAACGAGCGGCCCTAAAAAACTGGCTGTTAGATCGCGTGGAATCAAATGGAATCTGGAGGAACCACTTGTTCGTTTCCTGTGCCCAGTTACGCGACGCTCTGGCAAGGGATTTTGACTGGATTTCAGTCGCTCAGCTCTATCACGTTGATCCTATCGAAGATCTTGACGCATTCGTCATCAAGCTGACGACCGAGGAAGCGGTACCATTTCTGCCAGTGCTCCGGTACACGGAGTCTGGCCTTCGCAAGCGGATCGAGTGGACTCGAGTCTGGGAGTTGCAACGTAAGGAAGACGAAGGCGAAACGGAAAGACCCACTCTCCCGACGAAATACGTATCAAAAGATTTCCAGAGGAGTGAGTATTGGCGCCTCCGCGGTGGGTTGGACGTGCCAAAGGAACGTTTCATTGCCTACCCGGCCTTTGAACGCGATTCTGACGCGAGCCCAGTGCTGGGCTGGGCCGGGTGGTCATACCTGGAGCAGGCTAGGGCTTTGGCGACTTATTATCAGCGGATGCGGACGGAAGAGGGCTGGGAACCGGAGCGGCTAAAGCCTATTCTCGCTGGCCTGCTCGAATTGCGCGAATGGCTCAAGCAGTGGCACGATGACGTTGATCCTGAAACGGGCTTGAAACTCGGAACATATTTCGCCGACTTTGCTGAGGCACAGTGCCAGGAGCTTGGCTTCTCGCCGCAGGAAGTACTTGCATGGCAGCCCATCGCTAAGGGCGGACGAAAGAAGAAGAAATGACCACACTCCGAGACCTTTTTGATCTACCTGAACGCGTGAATCCCGGGGACTTCGTCTTGAAGCTCTCCGACGTTGTCGACCATCCGGACGCCGCATTGAAAGATTATGTCGTCACGGATCAGCTCGCCCGCTGTTTTGATGACGCACTTGGGCTGGTCGAATCTGCCCTGACTTCCCATGAAAGCAAGGCAACGTACCTACACGGCAGCTTTGGCGCCGGCAAGAGCCACTTCATGGCGGTGCTGTACTTACTGTTGCAGGGGAACACGGCGGCCCGATCAATCGAGAAACTAGCCCCTGTCATTACTAAGCATAACCGCTGGACACAAGGGAAGAATTTCCTTCTAGTTCCATATCACATGATTGGTGCGGACAGCGTGGAGCAACGGCTGCTCGGCGGGTACTACGACCTCGTCACCAAGAAACATCCCGATCGACCTCCGGCGGGGCTGTTTCCTTCTGATGCTCTAATCCAGAACGCACGCACGCTGCGCGAACAAATGGGCGACGCTCCATTCTTTGAAGCCTTGAACAGTGGCGCGAGCGGAAATTGGGGAGCGCTCGAAGGCGATTGGGACGCTCCTAGCTTTGATCTTGCCGTACGCGGCGGTGGCGAAAGCGCCGAGCGCAGCCGACTGGTTGATTCCCTCGTACGCAGTCTCTTCCCCGCAGCCCGTCAAACTGCAGGCTTTGTTAGCCTGGACGAAGGGCTAGCGGTGATGAGTCGCCATGCACAGTCACTGGGCTATGATGGGGTCGTCCTATTTCTTGATGAGTTGATTCTCTGGCTGGCGTCGCGGTCCGGCGACATTGCTTTTGTAAATCGCGAGGCGCCGAAACTGGTGAAGCTGGTAGAAGCCGGGGCTGGAGCCAGGCCCGTTCCAATCGTGAGTTTCATCGCTCGCCAGAGGGATCTTCGCACGCTGATGGGTGAGCATGCATTGGGAGCAGAAGTGCGCAACTTCGAAGACGCCCTGGCGTACTTCGAGGCCCGTTTCAGTCGCATCACGTTGGAAGATCGAAACCTTGCAGCCATTGCACAGCATCGCATTCTACGACCGAAGAACGATACGGCTCGCCTACTGATCAAGCAGGCATTCGAGAAGGTGAAGCGCGAACCCGAATCGGTGCGCGATGTTCTCCTGACCAGCGAAAGCACGATAGAGGATTTTGAGCAGCTTTATCCATTCAGCCCTGCACTCGTCAAATCGTTAGTGGTGGTTTCTTCCGCGCTCCAACGTGAGCGCACCGCATTGAAGATCATGATGCAGCTCCTGGTGGAGAACCAGGACACGATGCAGTTGGGCGAACTGGTGCCGGTAGGTGCACTGTTCGGCGCCATGCTGGATGGGCACGATGCTTTCAGCACTGAACTGCGGCATCAGTTCGATAAGGCACGCAAGCTATGGGAGCAAAAGTTGCGTCCAGCGCTCCTGCGTTCCGCCGGTTTGACGGACGATCAATTGCAAACCCTGCCGCCGGACAACCCCCAAGTCCGACGCTTCCGTGCTGATGAGCGGATCATTGGAACGCTCGTTCTCTCCGCCCTTGCTCCTGAAGCGGAGACGCTACGTGCGTTGACCGCTCGACGTTTGGCTGCTTTGAACTATGGCACGATCAAAGTGCCGATTCCAGGCGGGGAATTTCAATTGGTGGAACAACGGTGCCGTCAGTGGGCGGCCGAAGTTGGCGAGTTGAAGATGACCGGTACGGGAGTGGATCCGGTGGTCAGCTTGCAGTTGTCTGGCGTCGATACACTTCAGATCCTCTCGCTCGCTCAGCATGAAGACAATACCGGGAACCGTTTGCAAAAGGTCCGGCAGCTGCTCTTCGAAGAACTTGGGATCGAATACGAGAACGCTTTTCAGATTGAACATAAGCTGACGTGGCGTGCGACTCCACGCGAGGCAGAGATCCGATTCGCCAATGTATGGGAAGCTGATGACTCAACACTTCGTTCGGACGGTGACTTTTGGCGGATTGTAATCGATTTCCCTTTCGACCGCGACCACAATACGCCATTTTCCGACCTGGATCGACTAGAGAGGTTCCGAGGTGCCAACCAAAGGTCGAAGACGATCGTGTGGTTGCCCTCATTCTTCTCTGCCGGACTTCAATCCGAGTTGGGTAGATTCGTAGTATTGGAATTCTTGCTCTCAAATGATGACCGATTGAGACAGTACAGCACACATCTTTCATTGGCTGATCGGACTGAAGCCAAGACAGTTCTATCAAATCAACGGGATCAGCTCCGCGAGCGGCTACGCCGTTCTCTCCGCATGGCTTACGGGGTTATGAACCCAGAGCCGGGCATTCTGGATGAGTCCCTGCAACTCGAGAAGGATCAACAATTCCAATCGCTTGATGCAACAATTGCCATTCGGCCGCCAGCGGCTGCGGACTTGCGTTCGGCATTAGATAACCTTCTAGAACAGGGACTGGATGGCCAGTATCCCTCGCATCCGAAATTCAACAAGGACGAATTGAAGCTGAACAGCCGGCTAGTTGAAGAAGCATTCGCGAAGATCCGCGAAGCCCTCGAAGCACCAGACAGCCGCGTACAAATTGAACGTGAATTGCGCAGAAAGCTTAGGCCACTACTGGACCCCATGGAGCTTGCCCATGTTGGTGAGCAGTTTCTCGCGGTAAAGGCCTTCTGGTTCGACCGCTTCGATCCACGCGAGGCTCAGCTACCGAACCGGACAGCGACCGTCGGACAGTTACGGCAATGGATGAATGAACCTAACCCAATGGGGCTGCCGGAATCGCTGGAGAATCTGGTGATACTTACGTATGCTCGCCAATCAAGCCGAATGTTGACGCTCCAAGGTATTCCGGTGCCTGAGTCATTGACGAATCTGCGCAATGACGTTGTGTTAGAGCGGCAGGAGTTGCCAGAGCAGAAGGCATGGGAACAGGTCTGCGCGCGGGCGGGTCACATTTTTGGTGTGACCATCCCAGCTCTGCCAAACTTGGCAAATCTGCAAAAGCTGAATGATCAAGTGTCTGAGTCGACGAAGCGGATGGGGCCTGAGGTTACGAACTATCTTGGCAAACTACGCACTACTCTGCCGCGGTTTACAGGAGACTTCACCGAAATCGAACGCTATAAGACGGCGTTTGCTACCAATGCATTGTGTCAGGCAATTGAGCGGGCGAAGAAGCCTTCAGAAGTTTTCGAGGCAATTCAGGTCGCGCAAGTAACTACCCCATCGGCGATGGGGGAAGTATTTAAACACGCGCTGGCAGCTCATCGTGCCCTGGATCAAATCCGCATAGACGTCTTTGAAAAACTCGGGCAGGTTCAGGGTGAACCTCGCGCCGGATTGGCCGTGATGCTGCGGACGCAGATATTGGATGCGCTACGTGTCGATGAGCATGCAACGGCTCTCAATAGCGTCGTGGCTGGTTGGCTTAATGACTCGATGAAGCTGCTGCTGGATGCACCCATTGATCCAGCTCCCCCGCCTGCAGCCCCTATCCCGGTCATTCCTGAACCATCTTTGCCACCAAAGCCCGCGCCACCCGGTACTTTGGTGACGGAGGGTAGACGCGCGGTCCGAGGGGCCACTGCTTGGAAGTCTGTGCGTGGCGAGATTGAACGCGAGTTGACCGAAGATGCCGAACTGGAAATTAACTGGCGTATCGTAAAGAAGCTGCAATGAAAGAGTCCGTCCTGTTATCGCAGATCGAGGCCATGAGATCAAAGCGGGAGCCTGGCCAGACGATCGGTGTGCACAGCCGAAGCCGGTGGCAAGGGCGCGATCAGGTGACCATCGCCCAGGAAGTCTGGCGAGTAGCGCAGTGTGATTCGGTTCTGGAACTGCGGCAACGACTTTCGGAGGAGTCCGCCGTCCCCCTTGTGTTGATCACCCCTCTATCAACGATGGAGGTCGGGGAGGACGTCCGCGCGAGACTATTCAAACAACAGCTCCTCCCTGTGGATTCGTGGGATGCACTCGCAGACCGTTTCAATGCCCGTCAAGTAGATCCATCTCTCAGGCACTCAGCGGAGCTGGCCGACGCAGCCCTTGATGCACTGGGCGATTTGACCGCACCCGTTGTGCCCAGCGGCGTTTTGACTGCTGAAGCAGTCTGGAAGATCGTGCTTGAACATCGATTAGGAATCTCCCCGGCACGTCCTGATTTGCTCGACATCCTTCCTTGGCTCTGCTCTCATGGAGCCGCCGCAAAATGGGAATCGCTTGGCTCGAGTCTGCAGAACCAGCTCGCTGATTGGTTGTCACTCACTCTCGGCTCCCTTCAGCCGATCTTGATCCAGTCGCTGAATGACGGTCACGGTCCTGATGCGATTGCAATTGGACTGGCCCTCGGAGCATTAGCAAGCGATGCAGGTGATTTGAAGGCCATCGTTAGATTGGAGCGTTTCACCGGTAATCAACCGTTGGATTCGACCCAGGCAAAGAGTTGGAAGGAGGCATCAGAAAAATGGGCGACGCGTCAATCAGGAATGGGCGGGGCTGACTCGGTGCGGCGCGAGCTCGGGCGTGCTGATCAAATCCTCGAAGGTCTTGGCGCAGCGGAATCCGCAATCAAGAGCAATTGGTCGCCTCTGGGTTTCCAACAAAGATTGGTGGCGTTTGCGGAGCGACTTTCAGGTGGTGATTTCTCGAAATGTAGCTTGGCTTATACTCTCATCTCATCTCATGAGGGTTCGCGCCACCTAGAAGAACTGAGAGGCCGACGCGAGCGAGCCGAGATGGCGATGCGCTTAA
>Ga0316228_1002500_pt1 | contig 16169 bp, 12 predicted proteins | sample TBH18021metaG_FD_206005 | JGI IMG/M metagenome (GOLD analysis project Ga0316228, IMG submission 206005) | Freshwater microbial communities from Trout Bog Lake, Wisconsin, USA - TBH18021 | ecosystem: Environmental > Aquatic > Freshwater > Lake > Hypolimnion/Profundal zone | place: USA: Wisconsin... | reverse complement strand
CCAATATTCAGCCCAGCGGCAAATACGTATCCGAGCTGCTCTGGTTTGCCGGCGGGATACCGATGATTCAGTGGCTGCTAAAAGACCAACTTAATCTCAATGTGATGACAGCAACCGGCCGTCCCTTGGGAGAAAACCTTGAGATGCTCTGGAAGGATGGATTCTTCGAGCGCTGCCTCAGCCACTTGTCTACTTTCAATATTCCGGCTGAGGATATCATCCGGAAACCGGCTACAGCAAAACAGTTTGGCTCGATAGCCGTCCTGGGAGGCAACCTGGCTCCGGATGGGGCGGTGGTCAAGTACTCGGCGGTGGTGCCCTCGATGCATCAGCATATCGGCCCGGCGGCGGTTTTCAACAGCGAAGAGGATGCACAGACAGCCATTATCGCCGGCAAGATCGAGCCTGGAGCGATTGTCGTCATCCGCTATGAAGGGCCCAAAGGGTCCGGGATGCCGGAGATGTACATGACCACCGACGCCATCGTTTTTGATGAGCGGCTGAATGGCACGGTCGCTATTGTAACCGACGGGCGCTTTTCCGGAGCCACCCGGGGTCCGTGTGTCGGTCATGTTTCGCCGGAGGCTGTCGAAGGCGGACCGTTGGCGCTGGTCGAAGACGGTGATCTGATTGAACTTGACATTCCAGGGCGGAAGCTGAGTATTATCGGAATAGCCGGCGAAAACAAGACCCCTGAAGAAATCACCAAAGTGCTGACAGAGAGGAAAGCCAACTGGAAACTTCCGGAGCGCAAGCCTCACAAAGGAGTATTGAAGCGTTACACGCAAAGCGCTGTTTCGGCTATGGCCGGCGCTTACATGAAGTAGACTGATCAACAATGGGATATGGAGGCAGGTATATGGAAAAACAATTTATGCAGGGCAATGAAGCGATAAGCCGGGCTGCGGCAGAATCGGGGGTCAAGGTGGTAGCGGGGTATCCAGGTACTCCGGCTACCGAAATCGTCGATCATTGTGCGAGTTATCCGGGAATATATGCTGAGTGGTCCGCAAATGAAAAACACGCTTTCGAAGTGGCGACAGCGGCGTCATTAACCAACCAGCGGGCGATGGCTGTTATGAAACACAACGGGACCAACGCTGCGACGGATTTTCTGATGCATGTCAACTTCACGGGTATACAGGCAGGCCTTGTGCTCATTTCCGCCGACGACCCCGGCGGGCTTTCCTCGCAGTGTGAAGAGGATACCAGGGTGCTGATCCATACTTACGCCCACCTGCCGGTATTCGACCCATCCAGCGTACAGGAAGCCTATGAGATGACCAAAGCCGCGTTCGAGCTGTCGGAAGCGACTCAACTGGTTTTCGCCCTGCGGCCGGTCATGCGGATCAACCACGCCGGCGGGATGATCACTCTCGGGCCCGCCAACCCCGTCATCCGCAAGCCCGATTTTATCATCGACCGCAGCAGGTTTGTCATGTCCGCTGTTGTTGAGAAGGAATACGGCGGCGAACTGCGGCCGAAAATGCGGCACCGCTGGCTGAATGAAAAGCAGCATGAATTGAAGGCCATTATGGAAGAATCGCCCTTCAACTGGGTTGAGCCGGCAGCAGGCGAGGTCGGCTTTATCGGCTGCGGCATCGGCTACGCCTTTTTGAAGGAAGCTGAGCAGATTTATGGTCAAAAGCTGCCGCTACTGAAACTCTCCACCTTGCCGTTGCCGGAAAAGAAAGTTCTCGAGTTTATCAAAGGCAAGAAAAAAGTCGTGGTTTTCGAAGAAGTCGAGCCGGTGGTCGAAAATCTGATCAAGAAACTGTGCTTCGAGCACAAAGTCATTGTTGAAGTTCTGGGCCGCGATGCCTATTTGCCCCAAGAAGGGGAACTTTCGGCCAATGTTGTTTTGACCGGAATCGAGAGTGCTCTGGCCGATGAGCCGTATCCGGCGGTGGCACAGAGAAAATATGTCCCTGCCCGGACCAGGACCCAGTGCTCCGGCTGTAGCCATCGCGGCCTGCTGATTGCGATGAAGGAAGTCGTCCGCAAAAACGGCGGGGTGGTAACCGGTGATATCGGCTGTCACGATGCCGGGACCTTCGAGCCGATGAAACTGCAGGCAACTATCTACTGCATGGGATCATCCATTCCTATGGCTTATGGCGTCAAAGCCGCCGGGTTCGACAAACCGGTGTACGCCCTTATCGGGGATTCGACCTTCTTCCATAACGGCTTGACCGGACTGGCCAGCGCCATCTATAACGGAGCCGATATTACGGTGGTAATTGCTTATAACTCCACTACCGCCATGACCGGCTTCCAGCCGCATCCCGGCAGTACCAACAACCTGCACGACAAGATCAACGCGATCGAGCCAGGTGCAGTGGCTGCGGCAATGGGGGCCAAGGTCTTCCGCTGCAACCCCTACAATGTAGAAGAAACGGTGAAGGTTATCACCGCAGCGACCGCTGAAAAAGGGGTCAAAGTGGTTGTCGCCGAGGCCCTGTGCTATCTGAGATTTAGCCGGGACGGGATGTTATCTTTTGTTCCGAAGAACGTCGCTGTTGATGCGGAAGTCTGCAACGGCTGCGGTATCTGTGTCCGCACCTTCGGCTGTCCGTCCATTACCTTGCAGGACGGCAAGGCTTTTATCGACACCAGCTCCTGCAACGGCTGCGGAGTTTGCCTATCTGTTTGCAAAAGGGGGGCCATCAAGTGAAATTTGATTTGGTAATTGCCGGTGTTGGCGGACAGGGTAATATTCTGGCCTCCCAGACCATCGCCAAGTGCGCCATGGACGCCGGATTCAATGTTGTAAACACCGAAACCAAAGGTGCAGCCCAGCGCGGAGGGTCGGTTCTATCCCATGTTCGTATCTCTGACAAGGAAATATTCTCGCCCCTGGTCTCACAGGGACAGGCTGATGTGCTGTTGGGCTTTGAGCCGCTGGAAGCCATCAGATATATCAATATCCTGAACAAAAAGGGTACCTTTGTGATCAATACAGCCCCGGTACCGACCATTTTGGCCAATCTCAAGGTCGACGAGTACCCTACCCAGGAGCAGATGATTGCCGAAATCAAGGAAAAGGGGCTTGACGGCTACTTCATTAATGCCACCGAAGCCGCCAGGCAGCTGGGGAATGTCCTGCTCACCAATGTCATCATGCTGGGAGCGTTTACAAAGATCAGCAGTATTCTGTCGGCTGACGCGGTGTTAAACAAACTGCTTTCGATGGTGGACTCCAAATTTCACGAGGCCGATCTCCAGGCCTTCAACTGCGGGCAAAAGTTGATAAAGCCCCGCAGCTAGGCGATAGCAGCGGTGTATTCTGCCGAATAGCCTGATGAAACATACTGACAGCCGCCAAGAGGACGGCGAGAGTAAAAGAAGCGACGGACTATTAGTCCGCCGCTTCTTTTATAAGATTAGTCACGGGGTAGCATACTCTCATTAGCAGGACATCTGCCTGTCAGCACGAATTAATTAAGCCATGCTATAAACGAAAGGGTGATCACCATGAATATAACCGTGATTGGTGCTGGGGCTACTGGAGGATACTTTGGCGCAAGGCTCGCCGAAAGTGGCTTACATGTCACTTTCTTAGTCCGGCAAAACAGAGCAAACCAACTGAAGGCAAACGGGTTAGTCGTTAAGAGCGCATTTGGAGATTTGATTATCAAGGAACCTCAAATTGCCTTGGATCCTAAGGATATACCCCATTGCGATCTAGTCCTATTATGCCTAAAAAATTATCAATTAGCGGCAAGTTATCCCCAACTCAAGGAACTTGTCAGTAAAGGGGCCAAAATACTCCCGTTACTCAATGGAATTGAACATTTTGAAATATTAGCAAAAGAGTTTGGCGAAGAAAACGTCATCGTTGGTACCTGTAAAACTAACTCGACCTTAGATTCCGACGGGACCATTCATCATACTAATAAACTCCATAAACTGATCTTTGGCGAAAATACCCCTTCGCAAACAGAATTTTGTCTTCAATTACAACAAGCCATGTCAAAAGCTACCCTGGAGATTATCTATAGTCAAAACATTTGGGTGGAGATTTGGATTAAATACGCCTTTATTGCGGTCTTCGCCGGCGTGACTACGGCAGGCAACCTAACGACAGATCTCATTTATCAAAATGAAGCAACCAGACAAATGTTTCGTCGTGCCTTAGACGAAATGAATCACCTTGCCGGAGTTTACGGAGTCAGGTTGCCTGATAACTATGTATCATCCAATGTTGAGTCCTTAGCCAAGTATCCAAAAGGAACCACGACTTCCATGCATCAAGATTTAAAGAAAGGCCTACCCCTTGAAGTTGAAAGCCTCCAAGGGGCAGCGATTCGTCTTGCTGCCAGGAAAAACTTAGAACTACCGATCATTGAGACGCTTTATAGTTTGATTAAACCCTATGAATTAGGGCAATAAGTTGCTTTTGTGAATGGGTTGACAACGCGGCTGCTGGGGACACCGAAGATGGTGGAGGCGCTAAAGCCCAATGTGACATTGGACATATGTCAAACTAATATCAAACGGAGCACCAAAAAGGTGCTCCGTTTCGCATTTCAACTCTTCAACTGAACGTATTATCCAGCGTGGCAGATATGTTCGGAGGAGCCGGATGAAGGATTGAGACAACAAACGCGGCCGTGATTGACCAGCCGGGAGACTGGGCGCCGGCAAGTCGGTGCATAGCGGTCGGACAGAACAGCCAGTCTATGAATATCCGGTGTTGATGGGAGACTGCTGTGGATAATCCAAGAATGCTCGGAGAAAAAAGCGTCGGCCGCTTGCTGTGGGATTTTTCCCTTCCGGCGATAACAGGCATGCTGGTGAACGCCCTGTATAATGTGGTTGACAGCATTTTTGTCGGCCACGGCGTTGGCCCCATTGGGCTGGCGGCGGTGACCATTGCTTTTCCGATCATGATCATTCTGATGGGGTTTGGCATGTTGGTCGGGGTCGGAGCAACGACACTGATCTCCATCCGCATTGGCCAGCAGCAGAAGAAGGAGGCCGAAAAAATCCTCGGGAATGCTTTTGTTATCGGACTTTTGCTGTCTGTATCCCTGTCAGGAGTATTCCTGTTGTTCCTGGATCCGATTTTGGTGCAATTGGGGGCCGAACCGGATGTGCTGCCCTATGCTCATGATTTTACCTGTATCATTTTGTTTGGCAGCACTTTCATGTTTACCGGCTTTGGGCTGAACAACATCATCCGGGCTGAAGGCAGCCCCAAGACAGCCATGATGACTATGATCATCTCGGCTGTCCTCAACACCATACTGAATCCGCTATTCATCTTCGGCTTGGGCCTGGGGATCCGTGGTTCGGCTCTGGCGACCGTGTTGTCCCAGCTTGTTTCTGCCACCTGGGTTTTGGGCCATTTCCTGGGACCCGGCAGTTTCCTGAAGTTCCGCAGGGAAAATTTCAGTATCGACAAAGCCCTTGTCGGCAATATCTTTACGATGGGAGCCTCGGCCTTTTTCATGCAGGTTGCGGCCAGCATTGTTGCCGGCCTGCTCAACTTTACCCTGGCGTCTTACGGTGGTCAGATGGCAATAGCGGCCATGGGTATCATCAACCGGGTATCACTGTTGATGCTGATGCCGCTTTTCGGGATAGGCCAGGGGATGGCGCCCATCGTTGGCTACAACTATGGTGCCAGGAATTACGGCCGGGTTAAGGAGACTGTGAAGAAGGCCGCGTTCGTAGCCACCGCTGTCTCGGCCACCGGTTTTATTCTGATCGAAGGCCTGGATACCTATATCATCAGGCTGTTTACCAGCGAGCCCGAGCTGATCAGGCTCGGAGCCGCCGGGCTGAGGTTATATCTTCTTATGCTGCCGATCATCGGGTTTCAGATTATCGGCTCCATGTTCTTTCAGGCCATCGGAAAACCGGTCCAGTCGCTGCTGCTGAGCATGTCCCGACAGATCCTTATCCTGATTCCGCTGCTGTTTATCCTGCCCCGCTTTATAGGCCTGGACGGGGTGTGGCTGGCGGGTCCGGCCGCCGACCTGGGGTCCACCGCCCTAACCGGCGTACTGCTGTTTTTCGAACTGCGGCGACTGACCCCCTGCGAAGTCAATCCATTATGCGACGGCTGATCATCCTCCGGATCCATTCTTAGACAGGAAAAGAGGCGGGACAGTTGTCCCGCCTCTTTAAGTGAAGCGTGTAGGAGATTAGAAGGAGAATTCGGCTTTAACGTTGATAACCGGACGGTACTTGGTGCCTGTCGGGATAGCACTAGGGGTGGAGAGAGTGGTGTTCAGGCCGATCGGGTTGTAGCTGGTGTTAACCTGTTGTTCGCCTGCACCGTTGGAGATGGTCTTGTAGTTGGCAACGCTGGCGGACAGGATGCCGTTCTTGGTGAAGGTGTAGTTGGCGCTGTATTCCACGCCTTTTGCGCCATACAGGGCCGGGAAGCTGTTTTTGCCAGGGGAGTTGAACATGCCGGTCATGTTGGTCAGCATCGGGTCAAGCGAGTTGGCTTCGAATTTGTTGTAGCCCACGCCGAAGCCGAAGGAACCGACTTTGGATTTTTCAGCGCCTTTGTACATGAGGCTTGTTGCAAATGCGTCTCCTTGGTCGTTGGCAGCATCGTTGCGAGATGCTTCAGCAGTCAGGGTGACGGTATCCATTTTGGCTTTCATGCCCAGAGAGTAGACCTGGTACGGATAGTCGGCGATATGCGCGTTTTCGTCGATCAGAGCGCCGGCGGTGAAGGTCAGGTTATCGTACATCTTGTAAGAAAGGTTGGCGGCGACAACAGGAACCTCAGGAATGTCCGACAGAGCGATAGGCCAGATCGGAGCTACGCCCAGGGCGCTGTAAGTGTTGACAACACCGCGGTTGCCAGGCCAGTAGGTTGCAGGGGAAATATCGCCGTAAGAAACGAAGCCTTTGATTTCCTTGCCACCGAAGTTGTATTTCGCGGCGTCAAAGTTGCCAGGAGTGTCGGCAACAAGGCCTTGGCCCAGGGTCAGGGTATTACGGCCCAGCTCAATGCTGCCGCCCAGTACATCTTTGAAGGTAACCTTAGCTACATCGAAGCCGAAGGTGCCTCTGGTGTCGCCAGCCCAAGGCGGCATGTCCTCACGGGTGTAAGACTGGGCGCTGATGCGGGCGAATGCGTCGACATCCTTGCTGAGAGCCGAGGACATGCCGAGCCGAATGCGTTCTTGCACGCGCTGAACGCCGTCAACATTGTAAGGAGGAATGTTGCGGGCATCCCAGTTGCCTTGGTAACGCATACGCATGTCGCCATTGAACTTGATGCTGTTTTGCTCGAGCTTGGTTACACGGGCATTGAGGCCTTTGAGTTCGCTGGAATATTCTTTGGCCAACTTGTCGATCATTGCCCGGTCGGCAGCGTCGGCTTTGTCTTCTCTGTCAACTGCTTTGGCAACAATTTGAGCCATTTCATAGCGGCTGATGGTTTTGTCGCCACGGAAGGTTTTGTCGCCATAGCCGTCAACAATGCCGTCCTTGGCTAGTTTGGTGACTGCAGCATATGACCAGTGGTTGGCAGGAACATCAACGAACGGGTTTACATCAGCTGCAAGGGCTGTAGCGGAAACGCCCAGTCCGAAAGCCAGACCGAGAGTAAGGCAGATACTTTTTTTCAAAAGACATTTTTTCACTTGTTGTTTCCTCCTAATAATAATTGTTTTAGTTTCGAATCGAATCACGGTAGTTCCAAAGATTAGTTTCGCTTTGCGTTAGTTCCGAACTACCTTTAGTCCCGAAGCCTGGCCGGAGGATAGCCGGGTTTAGGTGAGTGTCCACGTTTCCTCATCTTCCCGTCAGTCCAGAGCCGGTTGTGGCGAAAGAACCTTTGGTTTCTGTCGGAGAAGCATGCCCCCCCTTCTGGTGAACCGGACAAAATGTCCATCGCACTTGTTCACAGTTTACATAATTCTATGTCGTGGGTCGAAATCCTTCTTTGATTGCGCTAGTATTATTTTACATAACGTAGTTCAGTTAATTATGTATGACTGGTGTTTCCCTGTCAGGCGCGAGGTATAATGGCGGGGATGTGGTGATAAGCCTGGCGGCTTGGGGGCTGTGCGAGCATCATGAAAAAAGCAGAGCATATCGTTATACCAGGAGCATCATTTTACTTAACATAATGTTGGCGGCGTTGAACTTGAGAATCATCCCAAGGCAGTTGTCAGCAAAAAGGAAATAGTGAAAAGGTTTTTTGGCTGCTGCGAAAGAATGCACTATTATAGGAAAGAACCATACAGGAACGAAAAAATGACCGGAGAGCGTAGCCGGTCGGGATGGGGGAAGTATTGTGCGTGTCGGGATTGCCGCTGACCACGGCGGATTTGAATTGAAGGAGCAGCTCGTAGCGTCGCTGCGGCAAGCAGGCTACGAAGTGGACGACTTTGGCGCCGCTAGGGTTACTCCTGATGACGACTATCCCGATTTTGTCGTGCCGCTGGCCCGGGCTGTGGCCGCCGGAACGGTGGAACGGGGGCTGGCGGTGTGCGGCAGCGGTGTGGGGGCAAGTATTGTCGCCAACAAGGTGCGGGGCGTCAGAGCCAGCTTGATTGTTGATGTTTTTTCGGCCCACCAGGGGGTGGAGGATGATGCCATGAATATCTGCTGCCTCGGGGGGCGGGTTATCGGTTATGCCCTGGCCTGGGATTTATGCCAGGCGTTCCTGAGCGCGCGGTTTAGTGGTCTGGAGCGGCATCAGCGGCGTCTGGCGAAAGTGGCGCAAGTCGAAAAAGAAGAAGCCGCACAGATGAGCGGCAGGCAGCCATAACGAACAACCAGGGGCACGCCTGCAGAAAGGGGTTTAGGAGAAAATGCGCTATGAAGGAACTGTATACCGGCCGCCGAGTGAAGCGAACAGTGTGCTGATCCAGTGCACCATCGGCTGTCCGCATAATCGCTGTACTTTTTGCCCGATGTATAAAGGGACCCAGTTTCGTATCCGGCCGGTAGCCGACATATTGGAAGATTTGCGCTCAGCCAGAGAATATTATGGCGACGGTGTAAAGACAATGTTTCTTCCTGACGGTAATACTATTTTAATGAAAACCGACCAACTGATCGTGATTCTCGAGGAGGCCAGACGGCTATTCCCCCGCCTGGAGAGGATCACCGTCTACGGCTCTGCTCGCTATATTAATCTCAAGACCTCCGCTGACCTGGTTCGGCTTAAGGCGGCGGGTCTCAACCGGATCCACTCCGGCATGGAAAGTGGCGATGACGGGGTGTTGGCGATGCTTCAAAAGGGAGCAACTGCCGGGGAGATCGTGGAAGCGGGACTCAAGGTCAAGCAGGCCGGCATCGAACTTAGCGAGTATGTGCTGATTGGCGCCGGAGGCCTGCATCATTCCCGAGAACACGCCCTCGGCAGCGCGGCTGTACTCAATAGTATCGAACCTGATTTTATCCGGGTTCGGACCCTTGTTCCGATTCCGGGGACGCCGTTATATGAGGATTACCGTCAGGGGAAATTCACTTTGCTTACGCCCCACCAGGCGCTGGAGGAGACCAAGCTGCTCATTGGGGCTCTGACTTGCCGCAGCATGTTTTACAGCGATCATTATTCCAATTACGCCTATGTAAATGGCAGGCTGCCTGACGATAAACCAGTGATGCTCCAGACGGTGGACAAGTTGCTCCAGATTCCGGAAAGTGAGTTCCGGCCGCCGGCGGAAGGCAGTCTGTGATGCAAGGTTTGTCTGAAGGCGGTGCGATAGTATGAACAGAAATATTGTCATTGTTGGCTTGGTGAGCTTTTTTACCGATATATCCAGTGAAATGATTTATCCCCTGATCCCTCTTTATCTGACGGCGGTGCTGGGAGCCTCCCCGGCCATCCTCGGCATTATCGAAGGTATCGCCGAAAGCTTGGCCAGCCTGCTGAAGATATTCTCAGGACGGATTTCGGACCGATTCGAAAAACGTAAGCCGGTGGCGATCGCCGGCTACGGTCTGTCGGCGGTCGGCAAGGTGCTGTTCGTGGTGGCCACCAGCTGGGTCGGTATATTGTGGGCCCGAATGGGCGACCGGTTCGGCAAAGGCATCCGCACCGCGCCGCGGGATGCTCTTATCGCCGAGTCTATAGGCCCGGAAGCCCGGGGAAAGGCGTTCGGTTTCCACCGGGCCATGGATACGGCCGGGGCAGTTATCGGAATCAGCGCGGCATACTGGCTGTTCACCAGCTATCGTGGTGAATATATTCTGGTATTCTGGCTGTCACTGATACCCGCGGTACTGGGGGTTCTGTGCCTGTTTTTAACCACTGAGACCGGACGCGCAAGGACGGCGGCGGCGAAACAGGTCGTATTCTCCTGGAAAGGCCTTGATAAGAAGCTGCGCTATTTTATCATCATTACCTTTTTGTTTAATCTCGGCAATTCCTCCAACCTGTTTTTGCTTGTCCGGGCAGGCACGTCCGGTTTTTCGCCTGAGCAGGTTATTTTACTGTACCTCTTGATGAACCTGACCTATTTCGCCATTTCTTATCCGGCTGGAGTTGTTTCGGATACCATCGGCCGGCGCAGTCTGCTGGTGGCCGGATATGCCCTGTATGGTCTGGTCTATTTCGGCTTTGGGTTTGCGAGTCTGGCCTGGCAGTTTATCGTCCTGTTCGCTGTCTATGGTCTGTATACCGGACTGACCGATGGGATCGAAAAAGCGCTGTTGGCTGATATTGCTCCGGCAGGCCAACGAGCAACGGTGTACGGTCTGCACGCGATGACTGTGGGCATCGCCTTGCTGCCGGCGTCGCTTATCGCCGGTTTTCTCTGGGAGGCCTTCGGTGCGGCTGCACCCTTCTGGTTTGGCGGCGTGACCGGCCTGCTGGCGGCTGGAGCCTTTTGGTTTGGCCTGCGGGGGGACTTGACAAAGGGGGTAGAAAGATGAAGGTTTTTGTCTGGCGGCATAATCGCCGCTTTCATAGCTGGAGTATGATTAACGAGCCCAATATCAATCAGGCTTTCTACACCGATGCGGTGGTAATTGTCCAGGCCGAAACCGAGGAGCAGGCTTATACGCTCATCGCCCAGCGCGAGGCCGGATGGGTGGTTGAGGAATTGAAGCGACTGAAGCCCCAAATCATCACTGCCGACCAGCCAGGCATTATTTTCGCAGATGTGCGCGGCGACTAGGTGACGGAGGCGATACAAGTGTCTTTTCGGCGGGGGATTATTGCCGCGGTTTTGTTGTTGCTGGTGATCGCGCTGGCTAGCAGCTTCCGGCCGGAAAAGAAAGCGATCGAAACTCCCGACGTTTTTTCTCAGGGAGACATCGTTGTCAGCCAAGGGCAAACCATTGGGAAATTACTGGTAGTGGACGGAAGAGCCGCTGTTGCCGGCCGGGTGACTCATTGGCTCGCGGTTATCGGCGGTGACTTGACGGTACTACCCGGTGGAGATCTGATCGGCGGGATTTTTGTTCTGAACGGACAACTGACCGTAGAGCCGGGTGCGAATTTCGCTCCAGCCTTCCGGATCGTTCTGACACCAGGTTCACCGCTCATTACCTTGCTTGTGTGGGCTTTGGCAAGCGGTGTTTTGACGTTATTGGCGGTTTCAATCCTGATTGCCGTGGGTTTGGTTCGCTGGTTCAGGCGAGTGGACGGTTATAACTTGCTGCTTAGACATATGCCGGTTCCTTTTTGGCGCTGGCCTGGTTTGTTCGCTTTATTGGGCCTGGCGGTAAGCGGCTTTTTGCTGGCGGTGTTTGTTCAGCTGGCCAGAGAAACGATTTATTATCACGAAGCCGACTTTTTGGATCAGGTTATTATCTGGCTGGCGCGTTACTATGCCAACCCTGCTCTTGATAAAATGATGGTGGTTATTACCTATATCGGGTCAGGTTACGCCTATATCGTTTTCGCACCCCTACTCCTGGCCGCGCTTTTTTGGTGGCGGCGCTGGCGCGAAGGGTTTTCGCTGACCATTTGTTTGGCTGGCGCGGCGGTGTTGAATTTTTTGCTGAAACATTTGTTCGAACGGGCCCGACCTGACGCGTTTAAAGTCGTCAGCGAGTCAGGCTATAGCTTTCCCAGTGGCCATGCGATGGTGTCGCTCTGCTTTTACGGCATGATAGCCTATATTTGGGGTCGGAAGATGCCGACAACAGCCAGGCGAATGATGCTATACGGGATGACTGCGGCGATGATCATGGCTGTCGGGTTTAGCCGCATCTACCTTGGGGTGCATTATCCCAGCGATGTGCTGGGAGGCTATGCAGCCGGGGCTACTTGGTTGGCTTTTTGTATGGCCTTGCTATGGTGGTGGGAAACAAAAAGATCAGACCGTTGATAAGCCCCCACCTGCTTTGTTGGCCCGACAAACCCATTGCTTGCGTACAACCGGTACGCGTCGCTGCTGGGTTCGTCGGGCCGTCGTGCATCTGGGGGCTTCTGAACGGTCTGAAAAATTAGTTTGGCAACAGACTCTTATTACTTATATTCTTTGGCCGGCTCCTCGCCGCTCAGCACCCGGTAGGCGCCCTCGGCCAGGGCCTGGAGTTCATTCTCCCCGGGAATAACGGTGACCGGAGCGATAAAAGCGACATATTCCTTGATTTTATCTGTCAGTACCTGGGAGTAAGCGATGCCGCCGGTTAATATGATTTGGTCCACCCTGCCTTTTGTCGGCACTGCGGCGGCGGCGATATAGCGGGCGATATTGTAGATCATGGCCTGGTATATTTTCTCGGCTTCTTTATCACCGGCGGCAATACGAGTTTCAACCTCGCGGGCGTCGGTTGTACCCAGGTGGGCAACCAAGCCGCCCTTGCCGGCCAGCATCTTCATGATGGTCTCCAGACTTAGCTGGCCTTTGAGAATATTTTCCGCAAATTGTCCGGCTTGTACCGTGCCGGTCCGCTCAGGAGAAAAGGGACCCTCACCGTTTAAGGCGTTGTTCACCTCGACTACCCGGCCGAGTTTGTGGCATCCTACCGAAATGCCCCCGCCCAGATGAGCTATGATCAGATTCAGTTCTTCATAACGGCGGCTGATGCTTTTGGCAAAACGTTTTGCCACCGCTTTTTGATTCAACGCATGAAAAGCGCTCTTTTTTTCAATTTCCGGGCGACCTGTCAGCCTGGCAATCGGGTCGAGTTCATCTACTACCACAGGATCGACGATGTAACTGGGGCATGTGGCCAGACTGGCAATGCGCTGGGCCAGAATTGCACCAAGGTTTGAAGCGTGCGAGCCAAAGCGGCTGTGGCTTAAATCCTCCAGCATGACCGAATCAATCTGGTACGTGCCGCTGATCAGCGGCTTCAACAAGCCGCCCCGGCCGACTACTGCCGCAAAACTTTTCGGCTCAACGCCTTGGCTGACAAGAAAATTCATGATCTTGTCGAAGCGATAATCAAGTTGATTGATGATGGTGGGGAATTCGTTGATTTCTTCGGCACTATGGCTGAGATTCTGGGAGAAAACTTCCGAAACATCTTCGAATACGGCAACCTTGGTGGATGTAGACCCGGGGTTGATGACTAAAATTTTATAAGACAAGGCCAAACCTCCCATAACCTGATGCTATCTTCATTGTAACGGCAAAAGTAGTATTTGTTAATAGTCTGGCCGTTTTCCCGATCTGAATGTACAACTTTCTGAGCTCTGCATAGCGCCGCATCGCCGCTGAAGCGTCGTGTGTTGCTTGTCGGATAGAACGAGGCCTCCTCCTGCGATGCCCCAAGGAAGGGGCTAGTGCCAAAAGAGCAAAGGATGGATACTCTTTCGGCCGTTCAAGGACTTGGTGTAAGCCAAGTCTTTTCTTATCGCAAACGTATTAGTCCGATCAGGATTAAAATGGTGCCAGGCAAAAAGGGAAACCGCCTTTTCCAGCTATCTGACAACAAGCGGCAGAATGATTGGCTGCCGACCGAGATCAAGGCCATCTGTATCAGGCCCATCACCAATGGCGTGCAAAGAGGCAGCATGCTTATCAGACTGGCGGCGAAGGTTGCCACCATATTGTCGATCCCCAGCGCCAGCCCCAAGAAGACGGCTTCCAGGGGGCTGATGGAATTGGATAGGTCGATATCGGCTGTTTCCGGCCGGATCATAATATTGATCACCAGTCTCCCCAGTGAAAAGGTCAACTGACGGATCGATCCGTCTCCGTCAGGCTGACAAAAAGCAGTATTTTTGGTTAGGTACTCCTGAAACAGACTTAACCCGCCCAGTCCGATTAACAATAACGAACCGGCAACAACGGCGAGCTGCAAATCGATAAACCGGTCCAACACGCTGGCTCCCAGCATTGCCAGCGCGGTGCAAAGTGCGGTAACCAAACCGACAATTACCAAAGAAGTAACAGGTATACGAATATTTTTCAGGCCGTAGGCTACTCCGGCGGCAAAGGAATCAAGACTGACGGCGAACCCGAGCAGCAAAACGTAAATAAAATCCACAGGTAAACCTCCCTTGAAGCAGCGTCGTTCCCACGATAATATATGGTCATAATAAGCTTCCTGTGACCAGTTGCGCTCCAGGCACATTGCCGGAGAAGCGATATCAGCCTGATTTGAAAAATTGCGGCAAGGTTACCGGTACCAAAAGGCAGGATTTTTTTAGTCGTATGGGGAAATTATATAAGTCAAGGAAATAATGTTATTTTTTTTGAGGTGAGAACGTGGATTTTGGCTTAGGTAAAGTGTTGCCTAGACGCATCGAAGATGAAATGAAGAATTCTTATATCGATTATGCAATGAGTGTTATCGTCATGAGGGCCTTACCAGATGTGCGGGATGGACTGAAGCCAGTTCATCGCAGAATTTTGTACGCCATGCACGAAGCCGGCATGACTCCCAACAAGCCCTACAAAAAATCAGCCCGTATCGTCGGTGAAGTGCTTGGTAAGTATCATCCCCACGGCGATAGCTCGGTTTACGACGCCACCGTCCGGATGGCCCAGACATTCTCAACCCGTTACCTGCTGGTAGACGGGCACGGCAACTTTGGCTCGGTTGATGGCGACTCGGCGGCGGCCATGCGTTATACAGAGGTCCGCATGTCCCGGATTGCCGAAGAGATGCTGGCTGATATTGACAAAGACACCGTCAATTTCGCCCCAAACTATGATGAATCACTAAAGGAGCCCACCGTACTGCCGGCGCGAATTCCAAATTTGCTGGTCAATGGTTCGTCGGGGATTGCAGTCGGGATGGCGACCAATATTCCACCCCATAATCTGGGTGAAGTAGTGGATGGGATCGTCATGTTAATCGATGACCCCGAAGTCACGATTAAAGACCTGATGACTGTTATTAAGGGGCCTGACTTTCCTACAGCCGGTCTTATCCTAGGGCACGCGGGGATACGGGACGCTTACACCACCGGGCGCGGCTCAGTGCGGATGCGCGCCCAGGCCCGCATCGAAAAAATGTCCAGCGGAAAACACCGAATCTTGGTTACCGAGATTCCTTACCAGGTCAATAAAGCGCGGCTGATTGAAAATATCGCCAACCTGGTTCGCGACAAGGCGATTGACGGAATTACCGACCTGCGGGATGAGAGCGACCGCACCGGTATGCGCATCGTTATGGAGCTGCGGCGGGATGTCAACCCGGATGTGCTTTTGAATCAGTTGTACAAGCACACTCAAATGCAGGAAACCTTCGGGGTGAATATGCTGGCGCTGGTTGAAGGCCGGCCCCGGGTTCTTAACCTAAAAGAAGTTCTTCATTACTATATAGAGCATCAAAAAGATGTCATTGTCCGTCGCACTAAATTCGAATTAGCCAAGGCCCGTGATCGGGCTCATATCCTGGAGGGTCTGAAAATTGCGCTGGACAATCTGGACGCGGTTATCACCGCCATCCGCTCATCAAGGACAGTGGATATTGCCCGGGAAGCTCTGCAGACCAATTTCAACCTGAGCGAAAAGCAGTCACAGGCTATCCTTGAGATGCGCCTGCAGCGGCTCACCGGTTTGGAACGGGAGAAAATCGAACAGGAATACAAAGACATCCTCGAGACAATCGAGTGGTTGGAGGCTGTTCTGGCTGATGATCAAAAAGTGCTTAATATTATAAAGGAAGAGTTGCTTGATGTCAGAAGGCGATTTGCCGACGCCCGCCGCACTGTGATTACCACGGATACTTCCAGGCTGGATGTCGAGGATCTGATCGCCGAAGAAGATATCATCATCACGCTGACTCACGGCGGCTATGTCAAGCGGTTGCCTGTTGACACTTACCGCAGC
>Ga0316228_1002496_pt1 | contig 16178 bp, 17 predicted proteins | sample TBH18021metaG_FD_206005 | JGI IMG/M metagenome (GOLD analysis project Ga0316228, IMG submission 206005) | Freshwater microbial communities from Trout Bog Lake, Wisconsin, USA - TBH18021 | ecosystem: Environmental > Aquatic > Freshwater > Lake > Hypolimnion/Profundal zone | place: USA: Wisconsin... | reverse complement strand
TGATCAATACCTTGGGCAATCTAACCCTTATCACCGGCAGCTTGAATCCATCGTTGTCGAACTCACCTTGGACAACGAAGCGCCCCGAACTACTGAAATTCAGCAAACTCAATCTGACCCAGTATTTCCATGGCGACCATGCGGGGAACTGGGGTGAAGATGCAATCGAGAAGCGAACGGCCCACCTCTACGATCAACTCGTCCAGATTTGGCCGGCACTTCCCTCTGCGGCATGCTGAGTGCCTGTAGTTCCGCTCAACTTCGTCCGTCAGTTGATCATGACGCTCGTCCACTGACGGACGGCCATTTCCGTTGTCATCGGTGTCCAGGTCATTCCTCCTGCATTTCTTCTTGCTGTGGAGAGCCATGAGCCCGGAAAGTACAATGTCCATTGACTGCCGTTCAATGGGATAGATGTGCAAAAAGGGGATCACTGGTTGTTCGTCACGCTGTGTGTGACGGTCTTGGCTTCACTTCCGGCGCATGCGCGCAGGAACAAAGGGGGCATAGAGGATGCCGCAGGCGCCTATGTCGCCGTCGCCCCGATTGAACGGGCACGGCCCAGTCCCGGACTGACTCCTGGTGCCGTTGATCCGCGCGTGACGCAGGCCAACATCCGGGAGACGATCTGCGTGCGCGGCTACACCAAGACAGTGCGCCCGCCACAGCGATTCACGCGTGACCTCAAGGCGCGACAGATCCGGCAGTACGGCTATGCCGACAAGCGACTGCGTGACTATGAAGAGGACCATCTCGTTGCGCTGGAGATTGGTGGCTCGCCGGATAGCTCAAAGAATCTCTGGCCGCAGCCTCGGCACGTGATCGGCAACTGGGGCAGCCAGGCTAAGGACAAGCTGGAGAACCGTTTGCACACGTTGGTGTGTCACCGCAAGATTTCCTTGGCGCAGGCCCAGTGGGAGATGGCGCACAACTGGATCGCAGCCTACAAACGCTATGTTGGCACCAAGGCGCCGGCTTATCGCTAGACGTCATCACCCGATTGATGGACCGACAATCGCATGACGACTTCGCTAGTTTCCATGCACACTGACAATTATCGTCTGACGGATGCTGCCGCTGGCCACACGTAGGCGCTCACGAATTGAGCAGGGGAAGGAATGGCAACGGCACGTGCTGGTACGAGAGAAGAGGCGCTGTTGCTGCTGACGACGGGTGGAATCGAGGTCGTCGAACTGGACTACGAAGCTGGCTGGCAAGACGCCATCGAGCTGGGCCGCATGGGGCAGAAGGTCGGGGTTCGCGTGGAGTTTCGCGGCCAGGAAAACATCGCCGTGCACTCGCTGATTGCGCTGGTGGTCGGGCTATCACGCCTCAAGCTAACGTTTCGTCAGCGCAATCTGTATTGTCTGTTTGATCTAGACGCCTTGCCGGCAGGCGAGCTGGTGAAACTAGAAGCCAAGGCTGCCGTCCTAGGGGACTACATCCTTGCAGGCCACCTGTTGCGCGATGTGGATGGTCGCTGGAGGGAGTAGTTCTCCCTCAATATCGACGGTGCCCCAGTCCCGCATAATGCGTTCGGAATATTTCTACTGCACTGGGACATAGCGCTACCCAAGCAGATCGCCCTGTGTGAGCGCCGTAGTTGTTGCCAGTTAAGTGGCGCCGGGAGTTCAGCGATGCGGGAGCAGTTCACTCGGATGGAAACGATGCTCCCAACTTTCCAGGCTCCCTGCAAGACGGGTTCACCGAGCGCTTACGCCTAGACGGTCTCCATGCTGTCGAAGCCGTTCGGCTTCACTTCGATAACGCGCTACAACCCCGCCTCTGCCAGCAACTCCGACGGTTTGCAGTCGAGTGCCTGTGCAATTCGCAGCACGTTGAGCAGCGTCACATTGCGCTCGCCGCGTTCGATCTTGCCCATATGGGAGCGATCGATTTCGGCGCGGTCGGCAAGGGCCTCCTGCGAGAGCAGGGCTGCCTTGCGCCGCGCACGTACGGCTGCACCGAGCAGCGCGAGCTGACCGTCCTTGTCTGTTTTGAATGACACCCTTGGCATGCCGCAATCGTCACGTTATGATTGCTTTACAGCCACGGTATTTACGACCCATTTTTCCTTGGGAAGTGCCCTCCTTTGGCGTCGTTTCCAACCACCACACACTCTCTAAATCTGTCGCCGACCCACATGAAAACAGCCCTGGCACATAAGAAGATCCGTTTCCTGACCCTTCCCAGCGCACTGGCCATGTCGGCCGCGCTTGCCCTGGCGGCATGCGGCGGCGGAGATGGCAGCAGCACATCTACGGCGGGCAGTGGCACATCTTCCGGGCCGGCGCCGCAGGACACGGTCAGCCAGTCTTCCGCCGCGCTTGTCGCGCAGATGGGCGCTACCGCCGTGCCAGGCACGACTGCAACCGCACAGGCGTTCGATCTCACCGCCGATATCGGTGACACGTGGCGCCTGCTGCTGAACCAGAACGGCACATTCACGATCAAGGTGCTGTCCACCCAGTACAACCTGACGGACACCTCGGGCACGTTCACGCAATCGACCAGCGGCAATATCGTCACGTACACCGGGGCGAATAGCAGCTTCACGCTCAAGCTCGACACACGCACCCAGACCATTTCCGGCACCGTCACGCTGGGTTCGCATACGTCGGGCGTGGCGGGCTCGGGCTACACCGTGCCGGCCGATACCACCAAGCTCGCGGGCGACTACTTCTACATTGGCGCTACCCGCAACGCGAGCAATGGTGGCTCGCCGTCGTTTGTGGGCGGCACGTTTCGCATCGCAGCCAACGGTACCGACATGACGTTGTGCGACAGCGGCCTGATCAACGCATCGGGCTCGTGCGACGCGGTGGCAGGCAGCAACTCACCCGGTCAGTTCGCTCTCAAACTGGTGAAGAACACCACGGACGGCCTGACGCATGTCCAACTGGCGGGTTCGGATTTCGGCCTGCTGAGCTTCCAGGCTGGCGATCGCGGCCCGGTTCTGCAGATCGACCGCTTCGGCTACAACCAGGCCACGCCACCCGTGCTGCGCACCGGTGCGGTGTTTGCGGCCAAGCAGCAGGTGCTCGCCGGGGCGGAGGCCAACGGCACGTGGGAATGCATGGATCGCGGCACGCTGATCGGCACTGCCACGTTCAACGGTACGACCGTGCAGACTGCGGACACCACTGGGCAGCCGACGGCGGAAACGCTGTACTACAACAAGATCAGCACGAATACCGGGCTGGTGGCTGTCAACGGGGCTGCAACGTCGGTGGTGAATGGTCAAGCCGCCAGCGCGGGGGTGATCGTTCTGCCGCTATCGTCCAGCCTGCTCGTGGTCGAGCGTGATGCGGCGCAATCGGTGGCGGTCTGTCACCTGAAGGGCTGATCGCCTGAGCCGCCTCACTCGGCGGTAACCGAAACGCTCATGGTGCCGCGGGTGCCATGAGCGTTTTTTTTCATTGGGCGCGCCGTGCACGGCGACCAACATCAATTTCGCAGATAACGAGCGTAGGCTGCGCGGACGCCTGGGCTGACAGTAAGGATGGCCTCGCAGAGGCTGGGGAATTGCTCGAGCAACGCGAGCAGCGAATGGCAATCGGGCTCTGCAAGAAAACCGTCCTGCCGGCAGTCGACGACGCATTGGCTGGGGCCATCCCAGATCAGGATCTGCGGATACACCAGCGCGATGAAGACCTCGCCGATGTCGGCATTGCTGTCGCCCTTGAAGGGCTCGGGGATGGCGTCCTGAAAGAACCGCAGCGGTGTTTTCCGGAGGGCGTTCACGATAGCGGCGAACCAGCTGTGGTCATGAGAAGCGGCACTGTGTTTGCTCAGCGGGGGAGGGGGAACCGCACCATCGGCTGCAGATCGCGGCGGATGGTCCGGTTCTCCCAGGCACAGCGTTACTGTGCCGCCAGCACGTTGCCCTGCTTGTCGACCAAGGCGACCTTGACGATCTGCGCGGTGACGATCTTTTGCGCGGTGTCGGCGTTCTGGTAGTAGCCGTACACCGTGAGCTTGACCGCATCGTAACGGGCACGCTGAGCCTCGATAGAGCGCGCGGTGGCTTCACTGTCGACGCCCAGGTAGCGGAAGGCGTCGCCGTTGCTGAAGCCGAGTTTGTACTCACCGTTGTCGAAGAAGTAGCGGTAGGCGCCGGTCTCCCATAGCGAGTTGTCCAGCGGGAAGCCCTTCTGCGCAAAGCTGTATTTCCCGATGGGATTGGGGATCGTCATCTTGAAATAGCGGCGTGACTTGGCAGCGGCGATGTCGGCATCGATCTTGGGTGTGAGTGCGGCGAGCAGGTCGTGCTTGCGGAACTCGTCGGTCGCGCGGGCGTAGTCCTTGGAGACGCTGTTGGCGACTTGCGCATAGTCGGGCGGCATGCCAGTGAGCGCTAGGTACGCGTACATGAGCTGGTTGCCGCTATCGAGCGTGATGTAGCTGCCGTCGGGCGTGGCCTTGTCAGCCTTCGGCAACGCTTCGCGCGCAGCGGCTGTTTGCGCGTCACGCACGGCCTGCGGCGAGGTGGCCTGGGCCAGATTGGGCGTGGTCGGGGCGGCGGTCTGGGCCTTGGTGGCATCGGTTGCCTTGCCGCCACAGGCGGCCACGGTCAGGCCGCCGGAGAGTGTAAACAACAGCGCGCAGGCGCGGGCAATGTGGCGGGTGGAGCGGATCGTCAGCATGGTGAATTCCGGGAGTCGGTTGGCAGGGATGCGTAAAACGTCGGGGGAAGGGGGGATCAGCCGCGCTTGGCGAAGAACTTCAGCACACCGGTGGCCGCGAAATACAGGCTCACCGCGCAGCCGAGATAGCCGCCTGCACCAATCGAGATCGCACGCATGACCTCGCGCGTCATGGCACCGACGACGTTGGCCGCGCCGCTGCCGCCAAAAGCCATGGCCGCGCCCTGCGCCTGCGACAGGCTGCTGCTGATGCCCGAGTAGAAGGCAACGCCAATCCCGAGCAGGAACAGCAGCGGCAGGCAGTTGGCCAGCTGCGCGCGCGCGTCGCGCACGAAGTACGAGGCAGCGGGGCCCGCCAGCGCCACGATGCCCAGCACGCCGTACATGCCGGCGCTGCCGCCGTTGCCGCTGAGCGCCGCCATGGCATCGCCAGAAGCATTGAGCACGCCCAGCAGTTTCCACAGGCTCATGCCCATCTTCATGCCCGGCGTCAGTTGCACCGATACCGTGTTCAGCGCAAACCAGGCCACCGCCAGCAGGCCGGTCCCCACCAGCGTGCCCGTGCCCACCCGCGCCGCCAGTTGGCCGCCACGGGCCTTGACCGCCGCCACGGCTTCGTCGGCTTTCTCCCGTGCGAGCTGGGCGTCTGGTACCGCAAGCAGCGTGGTGAGCGCGCCGCCTTCGTCAAACTGCGCATCGACCGTCATGTTCACGGCAGGCGCTTCATTCGAGCGCCAGATGCCTTCAAGCGTGAACGGATACTGACGGCCGTTGACGATGACCAGGCCAGGGCCGGTGCGCGTATCGCGCAGGATCTTTCCGCGTTGCTGCATGGTGTGTTCTTCCTGTTGGATGTTGCCGTGAAGTGGTGTTTCCACAGGCGTTGCGCATCGCGCGGTCGTGCTGTGGATACTCTCTATTCGCAGCGACGATGCGAAACCGGAAGACAATTTTTTGAGGCAGGCCGCCGCGCGGGGGCGCACGGGAATATGCTCTGCACCGGCGTGTGCCGGGCCGAGGTGTGAAACCGAGGAAACGGCTGGCTGGGCGGTTACGGGCTCTTGCGGGTGGCAGCGCTGAACATGTTCATCAGCGATTCGGGCGTGACTTGCCCGGTTTCCGCCTGCACCTGGAAGAGATTGAGCCGCGCGGGCATGTAGCCCTGCGCGGCGGCGGCCTCGTAATAGCGGCGCGCACGCGCCACGTCACGCGTGGTGCCATGCCCGAGGTAGAACATTTCGCCCAATGCGTTGAGCGCGTAGGGCATGTCCTGCGCGGCTGCCAGGCGGAACCAGCGCAGCGCGATGGTGCTGCTGCGCGTGACCCGCGTCCCCGCGCCAAAGCCCTCGCGGTAGGCCACGCCCAGCACCGAGGCTGCCACTACATTGCCTCCGCGCGCTTGGCGTTCCAGGCGGGGCAGGTCGTCGCGGTTGACGCCCTTGGCTTCACGCTCGATCTGCTGGGCCAGCATCATCTGCTCGTCCTGGCCTGCGGTCTGGAACCATTGCAGCAGGGGCTTGCCATCGGCGGTGCTGAGGGGCGTTGCGTCGCTGGATGCAGGCGCGGCGCCGCGAGCGGGTGTGCCGTCCACATTGCGTCCTGGGCGCGCGAGCATCAGGCTGGCCTGGGTGTTGGGGGCCGGTACGAGTGCGAAGTCACCGACCAGCGAGGTGGCGATCCACGGCCGTTGCTCGTCGTGCGTGCTGGCGCGTACTTCGGTCATGACGCGCTTCATGACGTCTTCGATGGACATGCCGGGGCGCGTGAGCCAGTTCGACAGCGCCTGCGCGAATGGACCGTTGGCACCGCGTCCGTCCAGTGCGCGCTCGCCGGGTTGCGTGGCGTAAGCCACCAGCATGCCGTTGGCGGGCTTCTGCGCGACAAAACCGGCTGGCGCGCCGGCACCGCGATAGGCACCGCTGAAGCCGCCCTCATCGGGGTCGTTGCGGCAGGCGTCGAGCATGACCAGCGACAGATACGCACCGCTGTCCTTCAGGCGTGCGATCAGGTAATCGACCGGCATGGCCGTTTGTGACAGCGCATCGGGGCGATCCAGTGGCGCGCCGACCGGAATCAAATAGTTGCGCCCCCGGATCTGCATGCCATGGCCGGCGTAGTAGAACGCGGCGGCACCGCCGGCCTTCATGTGCTCTGCCAGGCGGCCGAGCGCCTGGTACAGCGTGTCGCGATCGGCATTGACGAGCAGTTCGGTGGCGTAGCCGGCCTGCTTCAGGCGTGCGGCAATCAGGCGGGCATCGGTCTCGGCGTTGCGCAGCGCGTACTGGCCGGGATAGCGCGTGTTGCCGATCACCACCGCAAACTTGGGCGCGCTGCGGTAGTCGATCGATTCGGCCCGCGTGGATGCGGAGGTGACCGGCGCGGGTGTGCCGGAAGCCGCGGGTGCGGCTCCGGAACACAGAAGCCAGGTTGCGATGGCCGTGGCGGCAAGCCGCATGCCGTTGCCCGAGCGTGTGTACGGTCTGCTCATGGCCGGGGTCTGGTGATGCGCGCGTCGACCACGACGCCCGTTGCCTTGAGCCTGTCGAGCGCCTGCTGCGCATCACCTTCACGCATGACGATCCAGATCATGCCTTGCTCATCGGGGCCGCGAACGATCTCGAGCTTGAGTGTTGCCAGCGTCTTGCGCAGCTCGCCCAGTGTCACGCCATCGGCAAACACGGCCTGGATGAGTGGGCCGGTGGTGGCGGAGTTGCCGTCCGAGCCTCGGAAGACCGGCGCATTGGCATCGGTGTTCAACTGCTCCAGGCGCAGGGTCTGCACGCCGGCCAGCAATGCCAGCGCCACAATCGACGCAAACGCCCAGGCACCGGCTGCCGGCCGTTGCCACCAATCCATCATGCGCTGCCACCAGGGCTGTGCGGGAGTGCGCTGCCGGTTCTTGGCAGTCTGCAGCCTGGGCAGCGCATCAAACGGCACCAGCGGTTCGGTGTGTGCCGCGGCGCGGGCATGCACGGCCGCACGGCTGTGCTCGACGAGCACGCGATCCGCATGGGCGGCCTCGGCCAGTTCGGGATGCGCGGCAATCATGTTGGCCATCCAGGCTTGCTCTGCGGCGTCGAGCTTGCCGCAGGCGAACAGGAACGATTGCGCTTCAAAGCGCGCCAGGTCTTCGCTGTTCATTTGGTTTTCTCCTTGCGCATACCCAGTTTGCGGCCCAGGCACGCGCGCATGCGGTCGGCCGCCTCGCGCACCCAGCCCCGCACCTGCTCGCCGTTGAGCAGCTTGCCCTCGGGCATGTGGGCCTGCAGCACTGTCTTCATGCCTTCGTAGGTCAGGTCTTCATCGAGCGCAAGCTCCATCGCCAACCGGTAGTTCGGGCTGCGGCCGGACGGCAGCGTTTCCAGGCACGCCTGCGCCGCTGCAACGACCTGCTGCTGGTACACCGCATCGCTGACGTCGTCGCGCGGCAGCACCGGACACATCAGGCCGTTGAGCACGTTGCTAGGGCGCTCTTCATCGGCCGGGGTGTCGTCGGCCTCAGTGGTGTGGCTGCCACCGAGGCCGCCGTTTCGTAGGGCATCGCGAACACGCACTTCCTTGTAGTGCTTGCGCAGTTCAGTGAGCGTGCAGTGCCGCGTGATGTGCTGCACCCAGGTCTTGACCGAGCTGCGATCCGGGTCGTACTTGTGCGCGGCATTCAGGATTTGCAGCCAGGTTTCCTGCACTGCCGCGATGGCGATTTCCTGGTTGAACTTCGCTGCCTGCAGGGCGCACAGGTCGATGGTCTTGTGGATCCGGTGATAGAACTCCCGTTGCGCTCGTTCAGCGGCGCGGCTATTTGCGCCGAGTTCGCCGAACTTGCGCAGCAGGTGCGTCAGCTCTTGGTTTTCGAGGTCGTCGCGAATCATTCCCGAGGTTCTCAGCGTGGTGTCCGGTCAGGCCAGGGCTGCTGGCGGAGGTGCATGGCGCGTTTGCTCAGTTCAAGGTGGGGCTTGCCTCGCCAGCAGCCCGCACGCCCTGCATGGCGTCCGCAAACATCATGACTGCGCGCATGATCGCCCGCACGGCGCGCGACAAGTGGCGCTCCCACGCGGCCTGGTCATCGAACAGCAACTCGACGGAGAACCACACCGAGCCACCCAGCGTATGCGCCTTGACCAGCTTCATGCGGCGGTTGACCTCGTCGAGTGCCGCCAGTACCTGTTGCCGCTCGCGTTCGGAGTCGATGTCCCAGACGCTGGGCAGGAGCAGCTTGGCGAAGTCCGGGTCGTGGTCGTCAAAGCACAGTGCGTAGGTCATGCCTTCACGCTTGAAGCGGATGTCGCCGTCTTCATCGCGTTCGGCCGGATAACCCTCGGCGCGCAGGTAGTCGAGCAGGTGACTGACGTGGTCTTGCATAATTTTCTCCTGGGTGAACGAATGCTTGCCGGCTACCGTGGCGCGGTCGATGCGCCACGGGGTTGGCAGATACCCTTCATTCGTTGCGAGGGGAGGAAACCGGAAGAAAATTTTGGGGGCTCCGTGGGGTTGCGCGGTGGAACAATTGCGCTCTGCAGCGCCTGCGCGGCACTAGCGCAGGTGCGTTGTCTGCCTGACTAGCGCGCAGAAGCTGTCGGCACGCCCGTCGATGATGGCGCCGCTCGGCAGCCGGTTCGTCCGGGCATGTGCACGGCCGATCGCGTCTGCCAGTGCGGTATCGCCATCCACGGCGTAGGCAAACACTGCCAGTCCGGTGGCGGCGGCGTCTTCCAGCAACATGGGGTTGGCATCCATGGTCTTGGCATCCACATGCACGCCCACGGGCTTGCCCAGTTCGGCCACCACGTCCAGCATCCAGGCGCGCGTCAGGCGCGGCGAGCTTGCGTGTTGCGCGACCAGGCGTGTCCAGCGGTTGGAGGCGGCAGCCTCGGCGTTGCGCCCGTCGAAGACGATCAAGCCAAGATAGCCCTGGCGGTCCGCGCCGCGCGCGCAACGCAGCGGCGTGCGCAGGCCGGAGGTCAGGAACCAGTTGCCGTGCGGGATGGCCTGGTGCAATTGCGCGACCAGGGCCTGTATCGGCTGGCAGTTGCCGACCACCTCCTTGATCTCGGCATTGAAGGTCTTGTCCGGATAGGCGGCGGCAATCGCGGCGGCATCGGATAGCAAAGGCGGGGCCTCATTGGTGGCGCGGCCGCGTAGCGTCATGCGGGCGCGCTGCCAATCGGCAGTGGTCAGCTTGGCCACCGGCAGCGAGCCGCCGGTCAGCACGGCGCGGCCCGTGGTCAGGTCGTGGTGCAGCACCCACGTACCGTCGGCCAGTTGCTGCATGTCGATCTCCACGCCATCCCAGTCGCCGGCGTAGGCGCTGCGCAGCGCGCTGGCGGAGTTCTCGGGCGCATCGGCCGAACCCCGGTGGGCGTGGATCTTCATCCCCAGGCACTCGGCCAGCGCCGGTGCAGCGGGCAGGGCGCACGCCAGCGCAGCGCCCAGTGCCACGCATGCGCGCGCGAGATCAGGAGCCCGCAGGGTGATAGCCATAGGAAAGCCCTTGCAAGACGCGGGTGCGAATGGATTCGTTGATCGGGTAGCCGTAGCCTTGCCCCACTGCCACCACGTGCGCAATGTTGGTGAGCACGCTGCGGCTGGTGCTTGCGGATGCGCCGTCTGCGCCGCTCGCGTTGTTCATGCCGCGCGCCCATTGCAGCATCTGCGTGAACAGGGGGCTGCGCGTGACGGCGTTGTCGGTATAGGACAGCGACACCCACACGCCGCACAGCGTGGCCAGCAGCACACCGGTGGCGATCAGTGCGGCGCCGCGCGTGAGCTTGCCGTCGGCTGGTGCCCGCAGCAGCAACAGCGTCTTGGCCAGCAGGTAGAGCAGCTTGGAGAAGTGCCCGATGGCACCCAGCAGCGAGAAGAAGAGCGCGATGGCCGGAACGACGGCGGCGCGCGTGGCGTCGATCCCGGCTTGCGCATACTTGCCGCCATTCGCGAAGTCGCTTGCCGAGGCCTCGTACTTGAACAGCTCCTGACGCACCTTGCCATCGACGAAGGCGTCGTACACCGGCGTGAATTCGGCGGGCGAACCGTAGGAAGTCGCGATGCGGATCTGCGGCGGCAGCTTGAGCGTCTGGCGCAGTTCCTGCTGCACGCCGGGGCGGGCAACAAAGGCTTCGTACGACAGGCCGGGCGGGATATGGTCATTGCCCACCTTGACGCTGCGCGCGCTGGCCGACATCTGCTGGCGGTAGCGCTGTTCAACCGCCGCGCGGAACGTCGCTTCGTCTGCCGGATTCCAGTCCGCAGGCACCGGCACGCTGCGCCGCACGTGCTTGACGACAGCGCCGCGCGCCCGGGTCGGTACGGTGGAGGGCTGCCACCCGCGCCGCGCAAGCTGGTTGCGGTAATCGTTCCAGGCGCGATCCTGCTGGTTGCGCAATCCTTCGTCCGAGGCGGTCGGGATGCGGGCGTACTGGCGCCATTTGTCGCCCAGCGCCGTCATCGCATCCTGGTAATCCTTGTAGTAGGCCTGCGGCGGTTCGGACCGGCGCACGGCCGTGCGGATGAGCGCTTCCTTCACCGTGCGGGTCTTCTCGTCGAGCCGGTCGACCGATACCGCCAGAAAGGGGAACAGCGCGAGGAATGCCTTGCCTTCGGGGCGCGCGAACAGCGCATCGTCTTCCACCAGCCCATCGAGCTTCAGCCGGCCCTGCACCAAAGAGCGCTGCAGCAGTACGGAGTTGACGGCAATGCGCCGGAACTCCGCATCGCGCGTGAAGACGATGCCGTCAACCAGCGTCTTGATGGCGAAGTAGACCACCAGCACGGTCACTCCAAAGCACACCGCGATGACCTTGTAGCTTGGCTTGCCGGCACCCTTCTTGGCGCGGTGCGTCAGCATTAGTTGAAGCACCACCAGCGCTGCTGCAATGCCCGACAGCGTGCGGCCGTAGAACTCGATGCGGTGCACATCGTCGATGCTGGTATCGCCGCCGACCACATCGAGCAGGCGCGCATTGAACCCCAGCTCGAAGGTCAGGTAGAGCAGCGTCAGGCAGATCAGGACAAGGCCCTGCCTGAGCAGGACGGATCGCGTGGAGGGGCTGCCGGCGGCGGTGCCGGTCACCTGCTGAGAAGCGGAAAGGGTATTCATTTGAGCAGGTCGACACGCACCGGTTTGATTTCCTCGGCGGGGAAGGACATGGACGCCGGGCCGCGTGCGATGGGAGGCGTGCCACCAGTTGTGCTGGCATTGGTGCTGCCGCGCTTGCGATGGCTGGTGCTGACAGTGCTGGTCGTGGTGGTTGGCGGGCTGGACGGCGCGCTTGTGGTCGGGGCGCTGGCGCCTGCGGTGGTTTGCGGGAGCCCGGGAACATAGCGGTTGCCGTCGCCGGTGGGGGCGTTGCCGGTGCTGCCTTCAGGTGCGCGCAATGAAGCATCGGCAAACGGCTTGGCGTTCAGGTCGGTTCCTGGCGGTACCGGCACCGCAGATTGCAGCATGCGGCTGTCGGCATAGGTGTAGCGCACAAGGCGGCCATAGCCAGGCATGTCAAAGGTCAGCGCGTTGTTCTTGGTGTCGAGGTTGGCGCGCGGGCGGTCTTTGCAATTGCCGAATTCCCAGTGCAGCACGTCGCTGCCCTGCACGGCCAGCAGCACGTACTTGTAGGGGCAGTTGCGCTCCTGCGTCTCGATGGTCACCACGGTGCGGTCGCCGATGTTGTCCACGCGCGCCACCTTGGCGGTGACGGCGTTCTGCAGCGGGATCACGCGCATGTAGCGCGCCAGCTTGAGTGAATAACGGCCGCTGTCCTTGCGCAGCGTGCCGTCCGAGCCGTCCTGCAGGTGGAATGTGTCCACCACCGTGCCGAACAGCTCGGTGGTATCCACCCCGAACTGCATGCCGCCATGTCCGTTGGGGTTGACGGCGCAACCGGTCAGTAGCGCCGTCGCACCAAGCGTCATGCACAGATGGCGCACCGAGAGGCGAGCGCTGGCGGGAAACAGGGCACTCATCGTAGCGCCACGTGGGGCGGTTGCCTTAATCATGCGACGGACATCACAGGGAAGCTGGCTTGCGCTGATGTTGCTGGGGGTATGCGTTGTCATCAATCACTGCAATAGTCCACAAACGGCTCTGGGCCTTTTAGGGAGAGAATCAGATTGTCTTTCTGCTTCTTGCGAAAGCATTCAGTGTTCTTTTCCGCATACCGGTCTATCTGCCTTTGCTTATCGTCTTGCGCTTTCTTCCAGGTCGGGTAGCTGTCAGTCTTTACGCCAAGCTCAACAAGGTAGGCGGCCAGCGCCTCGTTGCCGGTATCCTTGGCTAACGCATAGAGGTTAGGGGGCGGGCTGGTGAGGGCTGGGCGGTAGATGATGGAGGACAGAACCGGGTCGTTCAAATCGACGCCGTGTTTCTGGAACAGTTTCAGTTGCTCTTTTGCTTTGGGGAAATTTTCCCGCACTACGGCGAAAGGCAAGCTGGCTATATCGGTGGAATTTTTCCGGGTGACAGGCATCTCTCCCTGGAGGAATAGCTCCACCACGCGCAAGTCTCCAGTCTTGGAGGCTTCCCAAAATTTGGAGAAGTTCCACTCCACACCGATATTCTTAAGCTCCACGCGAGGGTCCTCACTCTTTCCGTTCTTGATGTCGGTCAGGGTGGTATTCATTGCCACCAATGACTTCTGGATCTCGGCCGCCCACGGGAAATTGGCTGCAACCAGGCCTCCCTGCTCGGCGTGGCGGGCACTGGCAATGGCTCCTACACTGAACGCTGCCGCGCACACCCCTGAGCAAAGCACCATGCTGGAATGCAATTGCGCGCCCCTCGGAACGCCCACCAGCTTCATGATCAGCAGCGCGAAAAACACAAGCACTGCCAGCACGGCCACATAGCCGATATAGGGAAAGTAGGGGCGCAGGAAATCCAGGGCAGGGATGAGGACGGCGGTGAAAATCGTCATCACCGCGTTGATCGGGCCAATATGATCTGTGACCCACTTCCCTCTTTCTACATACGCCTCTGTTTTCATGGGTGTCTTGGCATCCATTAAGGTGGATAGCACGGTGTTTCGCGCTATCCAAATCTGGCGAAACCCCGCATTGATCAGGGCTTCCGGAACATCTCAGGCAACGACGCCGTGGCGGGCGTCATCCTTTATTGGCGGTTCACGACCTGGCGCATGATTTCCATCCAGCGGGCGTGTTCCTTCGGCGGCATGACGATGCGCCACTTCGGATAATCGATGTCGCGCACAACGATGAACATGCCGCTGCGCTGAGCTGCCGCTGCACCTGCGCTGATGTTGGCAACGGCACCTTGGAATCCGCCCCCGACGACGGCCCCGGCCGTCTCGTGAGTCGTCTCCCACTCGCGGATGTCATCGAAGCTATACGCCTTGCGCCGCGGCCCTTCGATCAGTGCAATCTGGCGCGTCGCCGGGTTGAGCGCGATACCCGACGCCGATTCCACACCCGAGGCGAACAGATAACCCGCACCATCGGCCAGCCCGATCATTTCGCGCAGTCGTTTCTCTGCCGACGATTTTTGGCTCTTGCTCCAGCGAAACATCACAATGATCGGCGCGGCTGCAACGAGCAAGACAATCAATCCGACCATGGTGTATTTGCCCGTGATCAGCGCCAACACGCCGACAATGCCGACAAAAAATGCCCAAAGTCCGGACAGAATCCACATCAACTTCATCAGAGCACGCATGTCATTGCCTCTATTGTTTTGGGGAGTGAGAAAAAGGGATGTCGTGTATCGCGGATGCAGCGCCAAGGCGGCGCGGTGCCGCCTTGGCGGGTATTGACTTATTGCACCCAAGCTCCGACGTAGCCCCGGCTGCTATCGCTGGGGTTGATGGCATGCTCGACGACGACGAATTTCGTCAGACCGCCTGCCGTGACGAAGCGATAGGCCTGGAACCACGGGTTGCCCGGCAAGCCAACTGCAGAGGCGGGCGCTCCCGAGAGCAGCGCCGAGACCTTATCCGCCGTCAGCGTGATGGGCGCTTGGCCGGCAACGCTGATGGTGGCGTTGCCGGAGGCATCCACCGCAATGCTTGAATGCACCGTCAGGGGCGTTGTGGCCGATACGCCATCACGGCGGCAGTCTTCCCAGTATTGCGAGAAGGTGACGCCCGCCAGATCGGTGGCCGAGGTCACCTTGGTTGCGGTCTGCGCGATCACCACGTCGGTCGACTTGAGCCCGTCGATGCCGTCGCCCGGGTTGGCGGCCATGCAAACCATCGAACCGGCCGGCAGGTTCGGGTCGCTCGCCAGGCTTGCGTAGTTCATGCCGTACTGGACCGGGCTGCCCCACAGGAAGCCGCCATCCGGCTGCGGCGTCACCGTGATGGCCTGCGAGCCAAGGTTCAGTGTTCCGGCAGCGCCCACGCCCTTGTCGACGATCGAGGCGATACTCGGCGTCATGCCCGGTGCGTTGTAGTGATAGTCCGAGTAGCCCACCGCGCCTTGCGGGACGGCCGGCATGGTGGCCCCGGCAGCGCAGGCTGGAGCGGGGCTCAGACGCGTGGCCGTCCAGGCGCCGGTCCCCAATGTCGATGTGGGATCGTTTTTGGAGTACGTCCCGACTGCGCTACCCCAATCCGGGCTGTTGAATGAACCGGAAAGGAAGTCGATTGTCCCGATCGTCGAATTCAAGACTTGCTGCGACACCGACGCCGTGAACACCCATTTCTGCACTGCCGGAACATAGAGTACCGAACCACTCAGATACGCCCGGGTGCCATCGCTGTGCGTGATGGTGGAGCCAAAGTTGCTGTTTACCTCGCTGATGGTCGCCACGAAGGTGTCGTCCGAGCGGTCGGCATGGTTGAACTGCCACTGGCCGGCAAACAGGCACATGTTTTGGTTTTGCATATGCGTTTGCGCCACTGCGGGCGACACCAGCGTCTTCTGCGGCGAGGCGGCCTGAATGGCGGCGGTGACGGCCGGGTCCGCAGAAAATGCGGCGGGCGTCTGCGCGAAGTTCAACTGCGTATTGGCCAGCGCGGCAACGGACGCCGCCGAGATCTGGATGCTGCTGGCCGGGTTGCCGCCCGAGTCGAGCGATTGCAGGAACGCGCCGATGTTGGTCACGGTGTCATTGGTCACATCGGCGGCGTTGGGTACAAGTGCCAGCGGTGTCACCACGGCTTGCCCGGTGGCCGAGCCAATGGTGACGCCGCCCACCAAGAAGGTGACGGCCAGGCCGGGCACGTAGTTGAAGTGGCCGGCGGCATCCGTCGTGCCGCTCAGACTGCCCGAAACATAATGCAGCCCGCCAACGGGCGCATCCACAAACACGCCCTGCGCGGCTTGCGGCGTGCTTGGGTTGTTGGGGGCGGTGGCGTTGCCGGAATTGTCATTGCCTCCACCGCAAGCGGCAAGGGTGGCACAGAATGCCAAGCATGTGAAACGCATGTTGTTCGTCTTCTTTTTCATCGTAGATCGGCCCCGTGTTGCGCATGGAGGCTTGTGATTGATACGGCAATTAAACGATTGCGAGCACCCGTCTTTGGAGGGGTATTCCACGCAATAGAGGGGGTGTGGCGCAGATATCGAAAAGGCGATTTAATCAGTTCG
>Ga0316228_1002493_pt1 | contig 16181 bp, 13 predicted proteins | sample TBH18021metaG_FD_206005 | JGI IMG/M metagenome (GOLD analysis project Ga0316228, IMG submission 206005) | Freshwater microbial communities from Trout Bog Lake, Wisconsin, USA - TBH18021 | ecosystem: Environmental > Aquatic > Freshwater > Lake > Hypolimnion/Profundal zone | place: USA: Wisconsin... | reverse complement strand
TGAGCGTCATCTACCATGTCTATGTGATGTGGATGACTCACATTCTGGATGTGAAGGTTTTTTCCGGGATCGCGGTTTCCACCATGGTTGCTCTGATGGCCAATTCAGGGTGGGCGCTGCGGTTTCGGCCGCGCATCCGCTGGCTGCGGCAATTGCACCAACTGGGGATGTATCTTCTTTTCCTGGTGCTGGCAGGTCACCGGTTGCTATGATCCAGGCCGACCATTTAGAGGAGGGTTTAGTATGTTGAAACATTGCAGGATTCTTGGGCTGTTGTTTTTTTTGCTGGCGATTTGCACGGCGGTGCCGGTCCTGGCTGCTTCTGCCGATAAACCGGCGGCGACGATCAATGTGACCGGACACGCTGAAACCACGGTTGTTCCTGATGTCGCCGTTATTTCTACCGGTATCATTTCCAACGGATCGGATGTAGAATCAGCAAGAGGTGAAAACGACAGGGTAATGCGCCGGATTATTGAGGCCCTGGCGCAGCAAGGCATTGAACGGAGCAAGATTACCACTTCCCAGTTCAGCCTGCAGCCGATTTACCGATCTGACGCTAAGGACGGAGGGCTGGGAACTATCAGCGGCTACCGGCTGCAGAATACGGTCAGCGTGGTTGTCGATGATTTGACGAAAATCGGTACAGTGATTGATACGGCTTTCCAGGCCGGTGCCAACCAGTTTCAGGGTCTGCGGTTCGCTCTGAAGGACGATGGCGGTCTGCGGGATGAACTGCTAAAAAAGGCGGTGCAGGACGGAAGGCGCAAGGCGGTCATCATCGCCGACGCCCTCGGAGTTAGCCTGGGCCAGGCAGTGTCGGTGTCGGAGACCAGCCGAATGGCTCCGGTGGCGACTGATGTCCGGATGCTGAAAGCTAGTTCGGCGGGGACGCCGGTGGAAGCGGGGACGTTGACGCTTGGTGTTGATGTGAGCATGGTATTTGCTTTTTAATGTAGAATAAAAACCTCGTTTGATATGGGCTAATAAAACCTTTTTCAACGAGGTTTATTATTGGATCCAAAGATGCCCCCTATCGCTGCCGCAAAAGCGCCGGACTCTTTTGAGGCCCCCCAAGAGCAAGAGGAATAAGTTTCCCAAAGCAGCCGGTTTAAAGAACTGATTGTTAAGGGATAACGCAAATTCTTCATAAAACTTTCCAGAAAAAATTTGCTGATTGGCAGGAGTAAATTAAACCACGACGAAGTAAAATAACGTTAGGGATATATTTTTTCCCCCTGACGGGACAGAAACGAAGCTAGCGGGACATAATTTGACCCGGGAGAGGCCGGCAGTGGATAAAGCAGCAGAGTTGCAGCGCAAAATCGCCCCGGAATTGGTGGCGACTATCGAAGAAAGGTACGCCATCCTTCGCCATATAGGGTACGCCCAGCCAATCGGCCGGCGGGCGCTGGCCGCCATGTTGGCTGCCAGCGAACGGACGGTGCGGGCTCATATCGATTTTTTGAAGGCCGCCGGATTCATCGAATTTTCGCCGCTGGGGATGAGTATCACCAGTGTAGGCAATGAAATTCTCGGCGACTTGAGCGATTATGTCCGCGTACTGTCCGGACTGTCGGAGCTGGAACAGGAACTGGCCGAAGGTCTTGGTCTGAAGCAGGTGATCATCATTCGCGGCAACTGCGACGAAGACGTCACAGTGAAACGCGAGCTGGGCCGCGCGGCTGCCGGTGTATTAGGGCAGCATCTCGGAGATAATATGATTATTGCCGTGAGCGGCGGTTCGATGATGGCTCGGGTGGCTGAATCGATCAACTTTCATGTGCCGACAACTACGGTGGTGCCCTCCCGGGGAGGGCTTGGCGAACAAGTGGAATATCAGGCCAATACCATCGCCGCGGTGATAGCAACCCGCCTTGGCGGCAGGTATCGCCTGCTCCATATCCCCGACGGGGTCGGCGAAGAGGCGCTGGAGGTCATCTTGGCCCGGGACGGCAATATCCGGGCTGTGGCGCAGATGATCAAACAGGCCGATATTTTGCTGACTGGGATTGGTGAGGCCGCCGCGATGGCGTCAAGGCGCGGGTTCGACCGGCCGACCATCGAGCAGCTACAGCGGCTGGGGGGGATAGGCGAAGCCCTCGGCCATTACTGCACTCTTAGGGGCGAAGTTGTTTATACCACAAGCAGCGTTGGTTTACACCTGAATGACCTAGCAGGCATTGGAAAGGTTATCGCGGTTGCCGGCGGCCGGCAGAAGGCCGGTGCCATTGTGGCCGTGATCGCGGCCGGTGGCCAGGATATCCTGGTTACCGACGAGGCGGCTGCCAGGGCCATTCAGGATATAATAAATAATAATCATATACAGGAGGAATTATCATGGCAACAAAAGTAGGTATTAATGGTTTTGGTCGAATAGGCCGCAATGTTTTTCGGGCAGCTCTGGGCAACCCCGCAATCGATATCGTGGCAGTCAACGATTTGACTGACGCCGAAACACTGGCCCATCTTCTGAAGTACGACTCAATTCATGGTACGCTGGCCGCCGAGGTCAAAGCCCAGGACGGTAATATCATGGTCAACGGCAAGACCATCAAGGTATTGGCGGAGCGTGACCCTGCCAACCTGCCCTGGAAGGCGCTGGGTGTGGATATCGTGGTGGAATCCACCGGCCGGTTCACTGATGCCGACAAGGCGGCGGCGCATATTAAGGCAGGCGCCAAGAAAGTCATTATTTCGGCGCCGGCTAAAGGCGAAGACATCACCATCGTTATGGGGGTCAATGACAGCAAGTACGATCCCGCCAAACACAACATTGTTTCCAACGCGTCCTGCACCACCAACTGTCTGGCGCCCTTCGCCAAAGTGCTGCACGAGAAGTTCGGCATCAAACACGCTATGATGACTACCGTTCATTCCTATACCAATGATCAGTCAATCCTTGATCTGCCGCACAAAGATCTGCGGCGGGCCCGGGCAGCGGCCATGTCGATCATTCCGACGACCACCGGTGCCGCCAAGGCTGTGGCTCTGGTCATCCCTGAACTCAAAGGCAAGGTCAACGGCTTTGCGATGCGGGTGCCGACCCCCAATGTATCGATCACCGACTTGGTGGCCGAGCTGGAAAAATCGGTGACAGCCGAAGAAATCAATGCCGCGATGAAGGCGGCGGCCGAGGGTGAGCTGAAGGGGATTCTGGGCTATTCCACCGAACCGCTGGTATCCCGTGACTATAACGGCGACCCCCGCTCCTCGATCGTCGATGGTCTGTCCACCATGGTGGTAGACGGTACATTGGCCAAAGTGGTCTCCTGGTATGACAACGAGTGGGGCTACTCCAACCGGGTTGTTGATCTGGCAATCTTTATGGCCAAAAAAGGCCTGTAAAAGCACCAAGCAGCTGTCAACCAATACGCAACGCGAGGGCCACAGCCTGTGGCCCTTTTTAGGGGGGCGGATTATGGATAAGAAAACAATCAGGGATATTGAACTGTCCGGCAAAAAAGTGCTTGTGCGGGTTGATTACAACGTGCCGCTGGATAAAAGCGGCGCCATTTCCGACGACACCCGCATTGTCGCCACTTTGCCTACACTGAAATACCTCCTGGAACAAAAGGCGGCTGTCATTCTGGCCGCTCACCTCGGTCGGCCGAAGGGGGCGCCTGCGCCGGAGTTTTCTCTGGCCCCGGTTGCCAAGCGCCTGGCAAAGTTATTAGGCCAAGAGGTGCTGCTTGCCGAAGATTGTGTCGGGCCGGCGGTGGAGTCTATGGCCCGGGCATTGAAGCCCGGTCAGGTCCTGCTGCTGGAAAACCTGCGCTTCCACGCCGAAGAAGAGAAAAACGACCCGGCCTTCTCGCAGAAGCTGGCCGCACTGGCCCAGGTGTATGTCAACGATGCCTTCGGGGTATCGCATCGGGCCCACGCGTCGGTGGAGGGGATTACTAAGTTTCTCCCTGCGGTGGCCGGTTTTCTGATGGAAAAGGAAGTTGCTTTCCTCAGCCGGGCGGTAAGTGCGCCTGAGCATCCTTATGTGGCCATCATCGGCGGGGCCAAGGTGTCGGATAAAATCGACGTGATCGCCAATTTGCTGACCAAGGTCGACATACTCATTATCGGCGGCGGCATGGCCAATACCTTTATCGCCGCCCAGGGCTTCGCCACAGGCAAGTCGCTGGTGGAGGCCGACAAGCTTGAACTGGCCAGGGAGCTGCTGGAAGACGCGGAGAAGCGCAAAGTGAAGCTGCTACTGCCGACAGATGTGGTAGTGGCCGACCGTTTTGCCGCCGACGCCCAGGCCAAGGTGGTGGATGTCAAGTCTATTCCTGAAGGCTGGATGGCTCTGGATATCGGCCCGGTGAGCAGCAAAGTCTTCGCCGACGCCCTTAAAGGGGCGAAGCTGATTGTTTGGAATGGTCCGATGGGTGTGTTTGAAATGGACGCCTTTGCCAAAGGTACCGAGGCCGTGGCCCGGGCCGTGGCAGACTCTGGCGCAGTCACCATTGTCGGCGGCGGTGACTCCATCGCCGCGGTGGAGAAGGCGGGGGTACAGGCTAAAATCAGCCATATATCCACCGGCGGCGGCGCGTCGCTGGAATTTCTCGAAGGCAAGGTATTGCCGGGTATCGCGGCCATCAATAATAAATAGCTAAAGGAGTGAAGCGTATGCGCAAGCCGATCATTGCCGGCAACTGGAAGATGCATAAAACAGTGGCTGAAGCGGTGGCTTTAGTCCAGGATCTGAGCAAACTAACCGCCGGCGCGGAGGCGGAAGTGGTGGTCTGCCCGCCGTTTACGGCGCTATATTCTGTTCGTGGTTCTTTGACCGGGTCGGGTATCAAACTCGGCGCCCAGGATGTTTATTGGGAAGCTCAGGGGGCGTTTACCGGGGAAGTGTCGCCGCCGATGTTGAAGGACGCCGGCTGTGAATTCGTAATCATCGGCCACTCCGAGCGGCGTCAGTTCTTCGCTGAGACCGACGAAACAGTCAACAAAAAACTCAAGGCGGCTCTTGCCCAGGGCCTTACGCCGATTTTCTGTGTCGGCGAATCGTTGGAGCAGCGGGAAGCCGGCGATACCGAGCGGTGGGTAGGCAGCCAGGTAAAGAACGGCTTGGTGGGTCTGTCTGCTGGCGAGGTGGCGGCGATGGTAATCGCCTACGAACCTATCTGGGCTATCGGAACCGGCCGCACGGCTTCGTCCGATGACGCCAACGCGGTGTGCGCCTTGGTGCGCCGGACGGTGGCCGGTCTTTATGACAAGGCGACAGCCGATAAAGTGAGAATTCAGTACGGCGGCAGCGTCAAGCCGGACAATATCGCCGAGCTGATGGCCAAAAGCGACATTGACGGAGCCCTGGTGGGAGGCGCCAGTCTGGATGCGGCGACCTTCGCCAAGATCGTGAAATACTAGAAATCATTTAGGAGAGATGGCATGGGTAAACTACAGAACCCTATTGCTCTGGTAATTCTTGATGGATGGGGCGTCGGGCGGTCCGGTGACCCCAGCAACGCGATTGCCCTAGCCGGCGCACCGCATATTACCATGCTGTCCGAGGTTTATCCTGCGACTACTCTGGCCTGTTCCGGCGAGGCCGTGGGGCTGCCGGAAGGACAAATGGGGAATTCCGAAGTCGGGCATCTTAATATCGGCTCCGGCCGGGTGGTATATCAGGAACTGACCCGGATAACCAAAGCCATCAAGGATGGGGATTTTTTTACCAACCCGGTGCTACTTGATGTTATCCGGTCGGTAAAAAAGAACAACAGCGCCCTGCATCTTTTGGGACTTGTCTCGGATGGCGGCGTACATAGTTCGCTGGAGCATGTGTTTGGACTGCTGGAGATGGCCAAGCGAAACGGCGTGTCCACGGTGTACATTCATGCTTTCCTGGATGGCCGGGACGTGCCGCCTTCCAGCGCGCTGGAATATATCGAGGCCTTGGAAAAGAAGGCAACCGAGATCGGCGTCGGCCGTATCGCCAGCATCGCCGGCCGCTATTACGCGATGGACCGCGATAAACGCTGGGAGCGGACCGCCAAGGCTTATGTCGCACTGGTCCTCAGGGAAGGCGAGCATGCGCAGAGCGCCCGGGCAGCGATAAAACAGGCCTATGACCGCGGCGAGACCGACGAGTTCGTGCTGCCGACTGTGGTTGACAGATGCGACGACTGCGGCATCAGCGCCGGCGACGGGGTAATTTATTTCAACTTCCGTCCCGACCGGACCCGGCAACTGACCAGGGCGTTTATTGACAAGGATTTCACCGAGTTTGAACGCCGCAAAGGATTTCTGCCGCTGGATTTTGTGACCATGACCCAGTATGATGAGACCTTTGATGTACCGGTGGCTTTTAAGCCGCAGTTTATCGGCAATACCCTGGGCGAGGTGATCAGCGCCGCCGGGCTCACCCAGCTTAGAATCGCCGAAACCGAGAAATACGCCCATGTGACCTACTTCTTTAACGGCGGCGAAGAGAAGCCTAATCCCGGAGAAGATCGGGTGATGATTCCTTCGCCAAAGGTGGCTACCTATGACCTGAAGCCTGAAATGAGCGCCGCCGAGGTAACCGACCGGGTAATCACGGAAATCAAGTCCGGCAAGTATGATCTGATCATCATGAATTATGCCAATGGCGATATGGTTGGCCATACCGGACTGTTGCCTGCAACCATAGATGCGGTCAATGTTGTCGACACTTGCGTGGGCCGGGTGACGGATGCAATGCGGGATCGCGGCGGGATCACCTGTATCACCGCCGATCACGGCAATGCTGAGGTGATGGTGGACTGCGAAACAGGCGAACCCCTCACTTCCCACACCTGTAATCCGGTGCCCTTCATTCTGGTGGCGGAGGCTTTCCGCGGCGCGAAGCTGCGCAGCGGGATTCTGGCTGATATTGCCCCCACCATCCTAGGTTTGGCGAAGGTGGCCATACCGTCCGAAATGACGGGAAAAAGCCTGATAATAAAGGAGGATAAATAAATGACGACAATTACCGATATTTACGCCCGCGAGATCATGGATTCCCGCGGTAACCCCACCGTCGAAGTCGACGTGGTGCTGGAAGACGGAACCATTGGCCGGGCGGCCGTGCCTTCCGGTGCGTCCACCGGCATGTATGAAGCCGTAGAACTCAGAGACGACGACAAGGCCCGCTATGGTGGCAAAGGCGTGCTGAAAGCCGTGGAAAATGTCAACAACATCATTGCTCCCGAAGTGGTGGGCATGGATGCCATGGATCAGATCGGCATCGACCAGGTCATGCTGGGATTGGACGGAACCCCCAATAAGGCAAAACTGGGGGCCAACGCCATCCTTGGGGTATCGATGGCGGTAGCCAAGGCGGCCGCAGCCGGTTTGGGGATGTCACTATACCAGTACCTGGGCGGCGTTAACGCCAAACAGCTGCCTGTGCCGATGATGAATATTCTCAACGGCGGCTCGCATGCCGATAACAACGTCGATATTCAGGAATTTATGGTTATGCCGGTGGGGGCGGTTTCTTTCAGCGAGGCTCTCAGAATGTGCTCTGAGGTCTATCACGCCCTCAAAGGTGTTCTCAAAGGGCGCGGTCTGAGCACCGCCATCGGTGACGAAGGCGGATTCGCTCCCAACCTGGCGTCCAACGAGGAAGCACTGACCGTTATTGTCGAGGCCATCAAGAAAGCCGGCTACAAACCTGGTGATCAGATCGCCATCGCCCTTGACCCGGCAGCTTCAGAGTTTTACAAAGACGGCAAATATAATCTGGCTGGCGAAGGTGTCGTCAAAACATCTGCTGAAATGGTGGAATACTATGCCGGACTGGCAGCCAAGTACCCGATCATTTCCATCGAGGACGGGCTGGCGGAAGATGACTGGGACGGCTGGAAAAAGCTCACCGATAAACTGGGCGGAAAAGTCCAAATCGTTGGCGACGACCTTTTCGTGACCAACACTGAGCGCCTCAGCCGCGGGATTAAAGCCCAAACAGCCAATTCCATCCTGATCAAGGTCAACCAGATCGGGAGTCTGACCGAAACCTTTGATACCATCGAAATGGCCAAGCGGGCGGGATACACCTGCGTAATTTCCCACCGTTCGGGCGAAACCGAGGACACGACCATCGCCGATATCGCGGTGGCGGTCAACGCCGGCCAGATCAAAACTGGCGCGCCGACCCGCACCGACCGGGTAGCCAAATATAATCAGCTGCTGAGGATCGAGGAAGAACTGGGAGATCTCGCCCAGTACAAGGGCCGCAGCGTATTCTACAATCTGAAGTAACAAAAGGGCGCCGTGAAAACGGCGCCTCAGGCTGTCGAGAAAGTACCTTCTCGAAAAATGATTTCTGTTTTAGACTGTTTTTGAGGGTGCTCGAATGCCTCGTAATGCTCTTTTGCGGCCTTAGAAGCGATTCTAGGACGTTGGATTTCTGAGACGAAATGCCTAATTTTCATACTTGAGGTTTTTCAACAACCTGGGGCGCCGTGAAAACGGCGCCTGATTTTTTTATTGTAAAATGTTCCATATAGTAGACTGTTTCGGCAAAATAATGCTGGTTTGACTGGTAATAATAGACTATCTTCCGGCAATAATGTATAATAGAACGGCTATAGAATAAAAATATCTTAGCAGGCGTTGTCAAGAGTACGGTGATTTGATAAAATAGAGTGGTACAAGAGGGTAGGGGGTGTTGAAACAGTGGTTACAAATTTGCTAATGATCCTGGATGGCTTGATTTCTATCGCTTTAATCGCCTCAGTTGTCCTGCAGTCAGGCAAAAGCGCAGGCATGTCAGGCTCGATCGCCGGTGGCGCTGAAACCATATTTGGCGGCAAGACAAAAGGGCTGGACGTACTGTTGGCCAAAGTGACGATGGTTTTGGGAGTCGCCTTTGGGGTGGTTACACTAATACTTGTCAAACTGACACAGTAGGTTTGCGATGATACCTCAATGGCCACATTGGGGTATTTTTAGGCAATTTTACGATTTTTAGGGGGAAAAGCATTCATGGAACTGGTTTATATTGCTCCAGCCGCTGGTGTTGTCGCGTTGCTGTTCGCAGCCTATTTTATGGCCAGCGTTCTGAAAGAAAGTCCCGGCAATCAAAAGATGCAGGACATTTCTCAGGCTATTTTTGAAGGGGCCATGGCCTTTCTCAACCGTCAGTACAAGACGCTAATTCCGTTTACGGTCATCATTTTTGCGATCTTATTCTTTGTAAGCGGCTATAAATTGGCTGTTTCGTTCCTTGTGGGGGCCGTCTCGTCGGCTGTAGCCGGCTATATCGGCATGACATCGACTACTAAATCAAACGCCCGGACCACCGAAGCCGCCCGGACCAGTCTGAACAAGGCCCTCAGTGTGTCTTTCCGCGCCGGGGCGGTCATGGGTTTGGCAGTTGTCGGTCTTGCTCTACTGGGTGTTTCGATTTTGTATATAATCTTTCGTGACCCTGTTGTTATCAACAGCTTCGCCTTCGGGGCAAGCGCCATCGCTTTCTTCGCCCGGGTCGGCGGCGGTATCTTTACCAAAGCGGCCGACGTCGGCGCCGACCTTGTCGGTAAAGTCGAGGCAGGCATTCCTGAAGACGATCCTCGCAACCCTGCGGTTATCGCCGATAATGTCGGCGATAATGTCGGCGACACAGCCGGCATGGGCGCCGACCTGTTTGAGTCCTATGGCGCCACCGCCATTGCCGCGATGCTGATCGGCAACACGGTATTCGGCCTGAACGGCGTTTTATTCCCGCTCCTTCTTGGTGCGGCCGGGATCTTCGCCGCCATTGTTAGCATGTTTTTTGTGCGGACCGGTGAGGACGGCGATCCGCAGACCGCCCTGAACTACGGCCTGTGGGGCACCAATCTCATTACTGCCGTTATCGCTTATTTCCTGTCTACTTCGGTCTTCGGGGACAAAGGTTTCGGAATTTTTATCGCGATCCTCGCCGGACTGGTTGTCAATGTTCTTGTCGGGATGATCACCGAATACTATACATCCAACGCCAAGCCCCCCACCCAGTACATCGCCGACGCTTCCCAGACCGGCGCGGCCACCAACATCATTACTGGCATAGCCACAGGCCTTAGAAGCACCGGTTTGCCGATGGTAGTGTTCTCGGTTGCCATCTGGGTGGCATTTAACCAGGCCGGCATCTACGGAATTTCCATGGCTGCCATGGGTATGCTCTGCACTGCCGGCATGGTGGTTGCGGTAGACTCCTTCGGTCCGGTAGCCGACAACGCCGGCGGCATCGCCGAGATGGCCGAGCTTGGTCCTGAGGTCCGCAAGACCACTGACAAGCTGGATTCGGTAGGTAATACCACCGCCGCCATCGCCAAAGGATTTGCCATCGGTTCAGCCGCGCTCACCGCGCTGGCCCTCTTTACCGCCTTTGGCGAAGAGATTGCGAAAAACCCCAAGCTCGCCGGAATATTGGTCAACGGTCATCTGGTGATCAACCTGACCGAGCCGGGAGTTATTATCGGCATCTTCCTCGGCGCCACGCTGCCTTTCCTGGTTTGCGCTTTCACCATGGAAGCAGTGGGCAAAGCCGCTTTTGAAATGATCGGTGAAGTCCGCCGCCAGTTCCGGGAAATTCCCGGTATCATGGAAGGTACCGGCCGGCCGGACTACGCCCGTTGCGTCGATATCAGCACCAAAGCCGCCATCCGCGAGATGATCCTTCCCGGTATCTTCGCTGTCGGCTCACCACTGGTGGTCGGGTTCCTGATGGGGGCGAAAGCCCTGGCAGGGTTCCTGGCCGGTGCGACTGCTGCCGGTGTTTTGATGGCCATCTTCATGGCCAACGCCGGCGGGGCCTGGGACAATGCCAAGAAATATATCGAGGCCGGCAAATACGGCGGCAAAGGCACACCGACCCACGCGGCAGCCGTTATCGGCGATACAGTGGGCGATCCGTTCAAAGACACCTGCGGTCCGGCGATGAATCCGCTGATCAAGGTGGCAGGGACTATTTCCCTGATCATTGCCCCGTTATTGATGTCAATATAGTCACAAGCACCGGCTAAACAGCCGGTGCCTTTTTGTTTTTGGTGGGACAGGGGACTGCCCGGCCATAGGTTGTTTAAGTTTTCCTCAAAATGGTATAATGATAAATAGATGATGCATGATAAGGGGAGGATGTTCTTTTGGCGATCATTCGCGGGGCTGAACCGTTTTTTCTGCCGGGCGGCCGGCAGGGAGTGTTATTGGTGCATGGATTTACCGGTTCGCCTTCGGAAATGCGCATGATGGGTGAATTTTTGCAGCAACAGGGGTTCAGTGTACTGGGGCCGCGCCTCAGCGGTCATGGCACCAGCGCGGCAGAAATGGCTGATACAGCTTGGCCACACTGGTACAGCACAGTGGAAGACGGCTATCATTTGCTGAAAGCGGAGTGTGATGATATCGCGGTGGTTGGCCTTTCCATGGGAGGGCTGCTCGCATTTAAGCTGGCCAGCGAGTACCCGGTTCGCAGCATCGCGTCTCTCAACGCCCCTATTTATATCGCTGACAGGCGGCTGCCCTTTTTACCGGTTGTCCGTGTATTCCGCAATTTTATGCCGAAAAAGCGCCGCCAGACGGCTGTCGATTCTTGTTACAATATCAGTTATGATCAAACCCCGCTAAATAGTTTGAGTAGCCTCCTGGACCTGATCAAAGAGGTGGACGGCCTTCTGCCGCTTCTGGATATATCCACCCTGATCATTCAGTCCCGCAATGAGCATACCATCCGGCCGGAAAGCGCCCAATACATATACGACCGCCTGGGCAGCCAGGATAAAAAGCTGTTGTGGATGGAACGCTCAGGGCATGTGGTTACCTTGGATGTGGAACATCAGGAGTTATTTGCAACTGTTGCTGATTTTCTTATGATAGATAATACGACTGGTTGAGGGGAGTAAAATAATGAGTATGGATGAACGAAATCAATGGTGTTTTGCCTGTGGCAGCCAGAACCCCATCGGTCTGAAGCTGACCTTTCGCGAGGACGGGGACAAGTACATCGCCGTATTTCGCCCCGGGCCGGAGCACCAGGGCTATGACGGCATTGTCCACGGCGGAATCATCAGCACCCTGCTTGATGAGATTATGGCCCGCTATCCTTACGCCAAAGGACTGAACACGGTTACCGCCCGGCTTGAGGTCCGCTACCGCAAGCCTACGCCCATCGGGCAGGATCTTACAGTGGCCGGCTGGGTCACCAAACAGCGCGGCAAGATGATTGAACTGGCGGGCACTGTGGCGTTGCCGGACGGCACAATTACAGCAGATGGCAAAGCGACGGTAATTGCCGTCAAGGAAGTGGAAACATGAACCTAAAGGAAAAAATTCTGATCTTTATGCGCCTTGAGGCCTATCGGCCGCTGGCGCCAGAGGATCTGGCCGAGGAAATGGGACTGAAGTCCAAAGAACTAAGCGAGTTCTGGCAAGTGCTGGAGGAACTGGAAGCCGGCGCGCTCATCATCAAGACTCGCTACGACAAATACGGCGTACCGGAGCGAATGAATCTGATTGTCGGCAGTCTTACCGCCAGCGAGAAGGGCTACGGTTTTGTCATCTCGGAGAATCCCGAAGAAGCCGATGTCTATATCCCGGCAGAGGCTATGCTCAACGCCATGCATCATGACCGGGTGGTGGCCCGGCTGAATCAGGTCCAGAGTGCGATCGGGCGGGCCCGGGAAGGGGAGATCATCAGGATTGTCCGGCGGGCCAACCAGAGGATTGTGGGCACTTTTGAAAATAGCCGCCATTTCGGTTTTGTTACCCCTGACGACGTCCGGCTCAGGCAGGATATCTTTGTGCCTAAAGGCTTAAGCGGCGGCGCCAAGAACGGCTGTAAAGTGGTTGTGGAAATTACCAAGTGGCCGGAGAAGAAACGCAGCGCCGAGGGGCGGATCGTCGAAGTGCTGGGGCTTAAAGGCGATCCGGGAATTGAGATTCTGTCGATCATCAAAAAACACAATCTGCCGACCGTCTTTCCGCCTGAGGTGGAACAGGCCGCGGCCGAAGCACGGGATTCGATAAGTCCGGACGAGCTTGTCGGTCGCAGGGATCTGCGCGAACTGCCGATCGTCACCATTGACTCTGAGGACGCCAAAGATCTTGACGACGCCGTGTATGTCGAGCGCCTGAAAAACGGCCGCTACCTGCTGGGGGTGCATATCGCCGACGTCAGCTACTATGTGCGGGAAAATACGCCGCTGGACAACGAGGCGCGGGAACGCGGCACCAGCGTCTACCTGGTGGACAGGGTGCTGCCGATGCTGCCCCACCGCCTTTCCAACGGCATTTGCAGCCTCAACGCCGGCGAAGACCGGCTGACACTGTCAGCCCATATGGAAATCGACCATCGCGGCAATGTATTTCATTACGAGATTTTTCCCAGCGTTATCCGAGTGCGTACCCGGCTGTCCTACAACATCGTCCGAAAAATTCTGACCGATAACGACGAAAAGCTGAAAAATGAATATCAGCCGCTGCTGGAGCGGCTGGCGGATATGGAGCGGCTCTGCCTCATCTTGCGGGATCGCCGGATGCGGCGCGGGGCGATTGATTTCGATTTTCCCGAACTCAAGGTCAAGCTGGACGACTCCGGCAAGCCGGTGGAAATCGTCAAAAGGGTGCGCACCATCGCCGAGTCGATCGTCGAAGAGTTTATGCTTGTGGCCAACGAAACCGTGGCTGAGCATATGCACCGGCTGGAGATGCCTTTTGTCTTTCGGGTGCACGAGGAACCTGAAGCCGAAAAAATGGCCAAGCTCAACAATCTGTTGCACAATTTCGGACAAGGCCTGGTCAACATCGCCGATGTGCGCCCCATGGCGCTGCAGAAGGTGCTGGGAAAAATCGCCGGACGGCCCGAAGAGCGGATTATCAGCATGGTCATGCTGCGGTCGCTGAAGCAGGCTCGCTATGAAGCCCAGAATCTCGGCCACTTTGGGTTGGCGGCGCCGTATTATACTCATTTTACCTCACCGATCCGGCGCTATCCTGATCTGATTGTCCACCGGATCCTGCGCGAGACCTTCAGTACCGGCGACGTATCAGCCAAAAGGCGGCAGAAGTTGGCCGCCCTGTTGCCGGAAATTGCCCTGCATTCCTCCCAGCGGGAACGGGCGGCAACCGAAGCCGAACGGGATACGGTCGACCTGAAAAAGGTCGAGTACATGGCCCAGTTTATCGGTGACGAATTCAGCGGATCGATCAGCGGGGTTACCGGCTTTGGTCTGTTCGTCGAACTGGAGAACGGGGTGGAAGGCCTGGTTCATGTTTCCAGCATGGATGACGACTACTATAACTATTCCGAGGAACGCTACGCCCTGACCGGGGCGCGAACCGCCAAAGTATACCGCCTGGGGGATGAAATCAAGGTCGTCCTGGCCAAAGTCAACCCGGAGGAGAGGACCATTGATTTCGAGTTGACAGGCAGATCCTCGCGCGTCAGGCTCGGAGAGAAAAAAGTCGGTAAAAAACCAGGCGGCAGCATAGATCGACCCAAGGCCGGTAAGAAGCCCAGGGGTGCCGCGCCGAGGGGAAAAAAACGTTAGGCTGCCTGCAAAATTTCGCCTAGAATATCAAAAAAGTCCGCATTATGCGGACTTTTTGCTAGTTGCTGGCCATGATGTGTTTTACGAACTGCTGGGCCACCCGGCCGGAGCGGCCGGAATGGGACAGCTCCCAGCGCAGGGCCCGTTTGTGCAGTTCTTCTGCCGGCAGGACTATGGAGTGCTGCTTCGCCAGCGCTTCCACGATCCGGAGGTATTCGGTCTGATCCGGCGCCGGGTAGGTCAGGGTAATACCGAATCGGTCGGATAGCGAGATTTTTTCGTGGACTGAGTCAGCGGAGTGGATATCCTGGGTTCCCACCCGGTCGGACCAATTCTCCTTGACCAGGTGACGGCGGTTGGAGGTGGCGTAGATCAGGACATTGTCGGGTTTGGCCTCGACACCGCCTTCGATGACCGATTTCAGGTGTTTATACTCGGTTTCCGTCTCCTCGAAGGACAGATCGTCCAGGAAGACAATGAATTTTTGGCTGCGCCCTCTAAGGGCCTCAATGATTTTATTCAGATGGCGCAGCTGATGTTTGTGAACTTCGACCAACCTAAGCCCGTTGGTGAAATAGAGGTTAACCAGCCCTTTTACCGACGAGGATTTGCCGGTGCCCCGCGCCCCCACGAGCAGGACGTTGTTAGCCGGCTTGTTGGACAGGAAGGCTTCGGTGTTTTTTGTCAGAACTTCCTTCTGGTACTCGTAACCCACGATGTTTTCCAGCTTGATCTCGTCAAGGTGGCTGATTCCCTCCAGCCCGGTTTCCTCATCCCAGCGGAAGGCCGCGTAACCGGCCGTCTTGCCGCAGCCGTAGCGGGTATAGTAGTCGATCAGCCGGCCGGATAGCTCTTCAGCAGCAAGGGACTGGACCGGTAACAGCAGCAGCTGGGTGAGGGCGGTAAAGTCCTGGTAATAGTCGCTGCCGGTGGGGGTGAAGTCGCAGATGAAGGCAATATCACCGAAAGCAGCCAGATCGGCCTGAAGGAATTCCCGCAGGATCGCCAGGTCGTGGGCAACGGCCTGCCGCAGGCCCGGACCGACCTTGCCCCGGTTTTTTTCTACCGTCATGCTGAAAACATTTTCGTCACGGGCGATGAGGTAGACCAGATAGCTCTGCCACAGATTGCCTGACAGTCCCAGTCTCTCAGCTTTGGCAATAAGCCCGGCAGACAGTTCGTAAACAAGGTCTTCTTTCGCACCGCCGGTCAGGAGGTCCTGGAGCTTTTGCACCAGGCTGTCTTTGAGCAGATTGCGGTATACCATGAGATGACTCAGTTTTGCGGTTGCGGGAGCTGGTTTCATTGTTGTTGCCTCCAACACAAAAGTCCGCGATCCAGGCGGACCAATGTCCATCGTATTAATACATTTGTCTATAATAATATTGCGGATATTGTTACTTTGTATACAGTATACGGACGGCTACGGCTATTGTCAATAAAATTGTAAGCAAAAAACAGGAAAACCCGCCGGTTGGTTCAGTTACCGGCGGGTTTTTTTCGTATCGCTTCGGCGGGAGGCGGCGGATCAAGCGACAGTTTTTCTCGCTTGATCCTGGAACTGAAGGAATCCTCATCAGGGGGACACATCTGGGGGTGAGAGCACGATTCTTTTTCATGCACTTTCTTTCACCTCACTAAAGCTAGTTTGCCCTGTTTGCCGGCCGGTTATAAAAAGGTGACTAG
>Ga0316228_1002485_pt1 | contig 16226 bp, 17 predicted proteins | sample TBH18021metaG_FD_206005 | JGI IMG/M metagenome (GOLD analysis project Ga0316228, IMG submission 206005) | Freshwater microbial communities from Trout Bog Lake, Wisconsin, USA - TBH18021 | ecosystem: Environmental > Aquatic > Freshwater > Lake > Hypolimnion/Profundal zone | place: USA: Wisconsin... | reverse complement strand
TCATTACCGAGCTCATCAAAACTCCTTTTTGGCTAAGCAATGACCACCCGAATAATAAGGTCAAGGATCTTTGCCTTGAGCTTAGCAAACAGATAGAAATAAGTCATCAAACGTCACTTGATGAGCCGGCGTACCATTCAAGGCTTCACTTCAAAGATGTATGCCTTGGACTAACCGCTCTATTGGGAGTAAGGGTTGATTTAAATTCCCAATCTCATAATTTGCAGTGGCACCAGGAACCAAAAGAGGCGTGGATTTTGCTCTTTACCGCAATTGCACATGACTTTTGCCATGATGGAAGAATGAATCATGAGCCATTTGAGATGGAGCGCATTTCTTTGGGTAAATTAAGTCAATGGCTGGAGAATTCCAAGGTAGAGAAAGCTCTAATTCATGAGCTTATGACTTATGTGGAACCACTTATTCTGGCTACAGACCCCAAATATTTCAATACATTAATTCAAAAGATTTCCAGCCAAGTTCGCCCACCTACCAAAATCAATTGTATGAGCGCTCTACTCGTTGAGGCAGACCTCATGGCTAGCGCTATGCCTAAGAAAGGTTTAAATCTTGGAGTCCTATTGGGTCGGGAATGGGCAAATCTATACCCTCAGGCCTCCCTGCATGTTCAAAGCCGACAAGGACGACTGGGCTTTCTGGAAAACATTGCCTTTATAAGCCCGCAATCACAAATACTTGGCATCGATAGAATGCGAAGAATGTTAATAAATCAGTTGAAGATAGAGGATGATGCTTAATCCGAAAACACTGCCTACAAGCGGTTGCACACGGATTGAGGCTTTTTTGTAGCAGAAATGGTATTGGTGAGAGTGATACCCGCTAGATGGCGGAAGAGGTGACTTAGGCTCTGTATGTACGGATTTAGATCATTTTCTGCCGGAATAGACCCCGCTAGAGCCCTCAAAGCCCTACCCCACATGAAAAAAGTTCATGTGCCATAAGTGGTGAATTCCCAAGAGTTATCCATATCCGTAGATTTGAATCCAGAGTAGTCCAACTCGTTATAAGGGCGAAGTTTGGTAACTACCTTTGGTAACCAACTTATGGAGAATTCAATGGCAACTAACTTAACATTCAAGCATGTGGAGAATATAAAGATCCCAGGTAGATACACAGACGCTCTAGTGAAGGGACTTCATATATGGGTCAAGCCAAATCTGAAAAAATACTGGATCTTCAGATTTGCCAATAACGGTAAGCAGCACAATATTAGCCTAGGCGCATATCCGAAGGTTTCAATATCTGAAGCGCGAATAAAAGCCCAAAGCGCTCGAGATGAGCTTGACCGAGGATCTAATCCACTAACACAACGCAAAACAGCCAAGGCGGCAACTCTTGCGATACAAGCACGGGGTTGCAAAACCTTTCGAGAATTCTCTCTAGAGTGCCTTGAAAAAAAGAGATTAGAGTGGTCAAACCCCAAACATGCTAAGCAATGGCTTTATACGCTTGAAGAATTCGCATTTCCTGTTATTGGGAACTTGCCCGTAGATCAAGTGAATATGGAGCACATTTTGTCCATCCTATCGCCAATCTGGGCTAGCAAAACAGAAACAGCCTCACGATTACGGGGGCGGTTAGAGTGGATATTGGCAGCAGCCACTACTTTACGCCTGAGGGAAGGCTCCAATCCGGCTACTTGGCGAGGCCACTTACAGACCATCCTACCGGCACCCAAGAAGATATCTAAGACCAAGCATTTCAAGGCGCTCTCTTATAGGCAAATCCCAGCCCTGCTCCTTAAACTTCATGATCTCTGCACTGTGGGCTCTCTGGCATTGGAATTTACAATTTTGAATGCCTCACGTTCCGGGGAGGTCTTTGGTGGCCTACGGTCCGAGGTTGACGGTGATATCTGGACAATTCCAGGCGAACGCATGAAGGCCAAAAAAGACCACCGGGTACCACTTTGTGCCAGATCTCTTGAAATATTACAGATCGCAAGGGCTATGGATCCTGATAGCAAATACCTATTCTCTCGCAAGGGCAAGCCTCTTTCCGGCATGGCAATGACGATGATCATGAGACGCTTAAAACTAGATGCTACGGTCCACGGTTTTCGTTCAGCTTTCCGTGATTGGGCATCAGAAGAGACAAGTCACTCATCCGAGGTTATCGAAATGGCCTTAGCTCATGCGATCCGTAATAAGGTGGAAGCAGCATACCGCCGCAAAGATTTACTTGAAAAGAGGCGGTCCCTACTCGTAGACTGGGAGATATATTGCACAAGCACAGCAGCAAATAATATTGTTGAACTGAAAGCTGCCTAGGAGAGCATTATGAAAAGCATACATATTCCAGCAAATTTGGCGGCTGCAAAGCGTGCCAATGAAATTATTCAGTCAAAAATTGATGAGCTAGATGCCGAAAGCGCCACAAGAAAAAAACCCTCGCTACGACAAGTATTGCAGAAAGAACGTCTGCAGGGGCTTTTGGTTGCATCAACCCTCAACCAAGCTGAGATGGATAAATTTGGGAATCTTCTGGTGCCGGAAGAATTTGACAGCAAAGCATCTGATCTCGAAAAACAATTTAGCAACCTAAGCAAAGAAGAATTAGTAAAGCGCCTCGCCCACTCTGAATTAGAGCTTGAAATTGAGCGCGGCTACGCTGAAGTTACCAATCGAGCATTAGACCAGTTCGAGCACATCTTGGATGGCGATGAGTACAGAAAAAATAAAGCTAACGACAACCGCCAGGATGAACGAAATAAGAACTTCGCCGCAGATAATGAGTACCTCGCAAAGACGCTAAATAATTTAAAGAAAAGAAAATATCCGAACCCGCTTACCTGGGATGATTTTGAAATTTTTCAGCATGATGTACATCTCGGCAAGCCAGAGCCGGACTATAAGCAGGAAGTGCGAGTTGTGGGTGAGGCCAAAGATCTCGAGGGCATTGATTTAGAGATCCATAAGGACGCAACAAGGGAAGACAATCAAGGCTGGTCAAAATCTAGACTTAGGGACTTTTATACCGAAAAGACCGGTCTTATGCCAAATCCCAAATAATTTTTTTGTGTCATAAGTGGTGAATAGATTACCGTCGCACTAAAGAACAAACTCCAATTAAGCCCAGCCAGACATGGTTGGATTTAATTGGAGTTAACTTTAGGAGATCTCAAATGGGTAATTTTGTACAGCTGTTACGCATGGCTGAAGTGTCAAAAAAAACCACATTGGCTAAAAGCACATTGTGGCTAAAAATAGCATCTGGAGAATTCATACCTCCTACACGTATTGGTGGCATCTGCGTATGGAGAGAATCTGATGTAGATGATTGGATTGAAAGCCAATTTACCAAATCTCATAAGGAGGCGGTATGAGCGAGCAATCCATGAAACAACAAGAGACCGCTGCTCAACTTAATGATTCTGAAGCAACAGTCACAAAAAGTACTTCTTCACTTTTAAGCAGTCTTAGGTTGCCTGACACCTACAGCGCTACAGGTGGTATCACACAACCGCTTAAACCTACATTCGGCAAAATGAATAAGCATAGGTTTTGCAGGGTCCATCCTGGTGTTGAATACAAGTTCCGATGCTTGCTGGTAGATGACAAAGAAAACGGTGAGACGTATTTAGCAGCCCCTAGTATGGCAGGTCATCTAGGTAGCCTAGCAACTGCTAAAACAATCAGGCTAGCCGTTGATAATTCAGGCATTCCGAAGTTAATTGGTGAGCCTGATATTGATTTATCGGCGAGAAGAAATCTTTGGCAATCCTCGTACAAGGATGCAATCGACCAAGCTGAAAATAATTGGGTGCGGGTTGAGGCAAATATGAAGGCCGGTCAATATGAGATTACCAAATCAAGCAACGATCTTGGCGACCCAAAATGGCCAAACCAGCCAATGGAGGAGTTGATCAATGATGCATTCTCCGGCCGAATAATTGACTCACCAGACCATCCATATATTCGTCAAATTCAAGGGAGGATTTAATGATTCTCCAAAACTTTTTGCTACGTGATTGCATCACGCTTGATTTTGAATTTCGCCCCCTTGGGGGGCGGGAAGGTAATCCGCCTGAGGTGATATGCATGGTTGCCCACGAAATTGGTACAGGCAAATACCACCGCATCTTCCAAGAAGAGCTTTACAAATTAAAGGCGCCACCCTTCCCGATTGATAAAACATCGGTCATTGTTGCCTATTTTGCTAGTGCTGAGATGTCGTGCTTTAAAGCCTTGGGCTGGCCAATGCCTCAAAACATTTTGGATCTCTATGCTGAGTTCCGCAATAGGACAAATGGGTATTCGTACCTACCTGGTGGTCGTTCATTGCTTGGTGCAATGAAGTTTTTTGGGCTAGATTCAATTGCCCCCGAGCATAAAGAAGAAATGCGCGCCCTCGCACTTAGGGGAGCGCCATACAACCATCTTGAACGGTCATCATTATTGGACTATTGCCAGTCTGACGTTGATGCGCTGCTGCCGCTTGTAAAAGTAATGCTGCCAGAAATTGACCAGCCACGCGCACTTCTGAGGGGGCGGTACAACATTGCCATCGCCGCAATGGAAACCACTGGCACACCTATTGATACGGAGACTTATACCGACCTATGTTATTTCTGGGACAAGATTAAATGCGAACTTATTTTAGAGGTTGATGCGAATTATGGGGTCTACCAAGATGGTGTGTTTAAAAGTGACTTATTTGAGAGGTATCTTGAGGTAGCAAATATTCCATGGCCCAGGACCGCGACAGGAAAACTTAAACTTGACGAAGATACCTTTAAGGATATGTCTAAGGCGCACCCTATTTTGCTGTCATTACGTAATTTGCGAGACTGCTTGGCAAAGTTGAGATTGAGTGATTTATATGTGGGTAGTGATGGACGGAACCGTTGTATGTTGTCACAATTTTCATCTATCACTGGGCGTAACCAGCCATCAACAACCAAGTTTGTTTTTGGCTTATCAAAGTGGCTAAGAGGACTAATCCAACCGCGTCCAGGAATGGCTATTGCCTATATTGATTGGTCACAACAGGAATTTGGTATTGCAGCCGCCCTATCGCAAGACAAAAATATGCTGGCTGCTTACTTATCTGGGGATCCATACCTTGCTTTCGCTAAACAAGCTGGAGCAGTTCCGCAAAATGCAACTAAACATTCCCACCCAAACGAACGCAATCAATACAAACAATGCGTCCTAGCAACCCAATATGGCATGGGCGCAGAGTCTTTAGCCGGCAGGCTAGGAACTCCAGAATTACGGGCAAAACAGCTCTTAGATATGCACAAAAAGGTTTACAGGACATTCTGGGACTGGTCGGATAATCTTTACAACGCAACAGTTGCATTTAACCAAGTTACCACCTTGTTTGGTTGGCAATTAAATGTTCAGCCAGATCTTAACCCTCGCAGCCTACGCAACTTTCCAATGCAAGCCAACGCAGCAGAAATGCTAAGACTTGCATGCATATTGATAGAGGAAAAAGGAATAAATATTTGCGCACCCGTGCACGATGCTTTGTTAATTGAAGCCCCTGAAGACCAAATTGATCGGGCAGTTGTGGTAGCCCAGGGGTGTATGGAAGAGGCCAGCGCCATTTTGCTTGGTGGGTTCAAACTAGCCAGTGATGCAAAGATAATCCGCAGCCCGGATAGATTTCATGAGGACTCTGGTCAGATTTTCTGGGACCGTGTTATGTCCATCCTTGATCGCATCAAAAACAATGAAAACCTTAACGCAGGGTGTTAGAACTTTTAACACCCGCCCAATCTTATATATATATCTATTCAGAAAGAATAAGTATGACCACATACATACAACCCAAACCATTTTCACTAAAACACATTGGCATCGATAATGACTTGGGCATTAATACACTCAATGAAACAAAATCCGCACTAAAGAAACAACCTGGTTTATTTATCAAAGGGCCAATTCCATTGGATTGGCTAAAGAAGGCGAACAATCTTGGTGGATCTACAGGACTGGTTGCCACCATGCTTTGGTTTTATGCTGGTCTTGCTTGCTCCAAAACAATCAAGCTGGATTCAAAAATTGATGATGTTACTGGTCTTACCCGTCAGACACGTCAAGGTATTTTAAAAAGACTGGAGTGGCACGGGCTAATCAAGCTATTTCCTCAACGCGGTGGGTATCCGAGAGTCACCATACTATGAGTCTTTGCATAGGTCTCAAGGAAATTGATTTTGGCTGCCTTAAAGACCCCCTAAATATAGTGCAGAGGGGTGTCAAATGCCGTTACCCAGCGTAAGCATACATGGTGCCAAGCTGTGCGGATGCAGATCAAAAAGAACTCAACTGCCCTGCAATAACCCCGCTGCTTTCGGAACTAAAGCATGTAGGATGCATGGAGCCCATAAAAGTAGAAACGTTATACGGGGTGCGGACCATCCGCGATATAAAAATGGCGAAAGAACAAAGTCATCAGAAGAAAACCTTAGAAAGTCGGCAATCATATTGCTGACATTGAGAGATATAGGTGACCACATAAATCTATTTAATGGCGACCATACAAGGGGGCGGAAACCCACTGGTTATGTGAAATACGACATGAATGATCCGGAACAGCTCGCCCTTGCAATCCTTGCAACCTTGCGCGACCAAGAAAGCGACAAGTAGATACCAGTTAAATTGACATTATTTGCAAAAATGTCAAATCGTTTGAGCGAATTAATGTGTAAGGGCAAGCTGGATGGGACCCATTTCAAAATTGGGGGGTACCGGGTGGGGGGGGGTCGATTTATAGAAAACCTTTCAGGGGTACCCCACTTGAGCATTTAAGATGCCCAGCAAAGCTGAGTGCTTGCCACCAAAACTAACTACAACTTGGTAACAATCTTTGGTAACTTTACATTTACCTAGCTTAGACGCTTATAGATCACGGGTTGTTTGCGGACGCTACCTCCGCATGCTGACTTCAACTCGTTAGCCACAAGTCCGATCCTCGCCCGATCCAAACGCCATATGCAAGTGTAAAGCCCTCGGATTAAGCTGGAATATTCGCCTTGTATACATGATTTTGCAGGGCAATTGGTACAGGCTGACTCTCAGATGCAGGAATCATTACCTCAATATAACAAGCGCCATCAAATGTATTAGCCTTCTCTATTGCTGCATCCAGTTCTGCAACTGTAGAAACCTTAGCGCAGAACCAATTACGGCAACCCATCGCTGCTGGTAACTGAGCATAATTCCAGTTTTGCAGATCGTCATACTGATGACCTAGCTCGCTCACCATAATTTCAACACCATAAAGAGAATTATTTAATACAAAGATAATCGGTTTAATACCATAGCGACCCATGATGCCAATTTCGTTAGCCGTTAGTTGATGTGACCCATCACCAGTCACAACAATCGTGCGCCCTGCTTTATTGGCCATGCAGATACCTTCAGTAGCAGGAGTTGCCCAGCCAATCGACCCCCATAATGCTTGGGTTTGAAATCCAACTCCTTCTGGTAACAACATAGGCGTCATAAACAGCATGCACGTACCCGTCTCTGCCACCAATACATCTCCAGAGCGCAACATATTTTGCAGGCGAGGATAAAAATTAGCTGAGGAAGTTGCATCGGTTGCACCACCAACCATTGGTAATTTTGAGAGCTTTTCTTTTGTTTGAAGTGTTTCAACTGGGCTCATACGCTGAGTTAATCCAATCAACATATCCTCAATGCAAACCCCACTAAAAACGGTTCCGCCGAGTTTGACAAAATGATCCCCAAGAACAATCGTTTTTTCAGGAGAAAGTTTATTTGTCCAATTGCCGGTATTGATATCCTCGTTAATCAACCCACCAATATCAAAGACCAAATCGGCACTTTCTACCAAAGTATTTAAACCCGCAGGAACAGAAGTTATGCCGGCATAAGTTCCAAGATAGCTTGGATGTGACTCAGGTATTACGCCTTTACCCATCGGCGTTGTCGCATAAGCAATATTGGTTTTATTCAGAAATTCAGTAAATTGATTGGCCAATCCATAACTTGTCACTAAATTGGATGGCAGAGCTACGATGCTCTTGGCAGTGTTGACTTTCTCCATAACAAAATTTAAGGCCGCCTCAAGGCTAGCGGGGTTACTTTTGGCCCTCTTAATACCAGCTAAAGGCAAGCCTTTGATTGGGCTGCCATTGATAGGCATCAGAGCGTAATCCATTGGAACAACGATGTAAGCGGGAGCACTTTGATTTAAAGCCTCGCGAATGACTCGCTCCATCTCATCAACCACATTGTCTGGAGTGAGGTTTGTTGAAACACAACATGCAGAAGTAGAGATGGCTTGAAAATTGTTGTAAACACCATCACCCAAAGTGTGGTGCGTCACTAAACCCTGACGCTGAATTTGAGTGCTAGGTGACCCTACTAGGAAAAATACCGGCAAGCGCTGGGACTTGGCACCCATCACACCGTTGATAGCGCTTAACTCTCCAACACCATAGGTTACCGAAAGAATGGATGCACCATAAACTCGAGCGTATCCATCAGCGGCATACGCAGCATTAAGTTCATTTGCACAATTAACCCACCCCAAGCGATCACACCCTTCAATCGCATCATCAAATGGGAATGCGTAGTCACCCGGCACTCCAAATGCACGATCAATGCCCAGATCAGCTAATCGATTAACAACATACTCCACAACTGTTGGCATGCTAGATGACATAATTAATCCTAATATGGTTTATAAGATATTTTTATTGATTGGTTCAATAAATCATTGGCTTATTGTTAGTGTGAGTGCAAACCAGAGATCGATGATTTAACGAGGTCCTGATGCTGACTTGGATCAATAGCATTAGCTTCTTCCATGAACTTTTTAAGATCAATCTTCTTGCCACCAACCCAAGTACCCTGCACTTTTACTTTATCCGTAATTTCCAAAGGGTTTACTTTTGTTAAGTCAGCAGAGAGTTCCACGAAATCAGCGTACTTCCCAACCTCTAAGGAGCCAACCTCGTTATCACGCTTGAGTTGATAAGCTCCATTAATAGTCACCGCCTTCAGCGCTTGATCCATTGTGACCGCCTGATTGGCCCCGTGTACTTTTCCAGAATCGGTAGTACGAGTTACCATGCTCTGAATGTTCAAAAGTACATTGGGTGGAGACACAGGGCCGTCATTATGAAAAGATGGGTGCACACCTGCAGCAAATGCGCTTCCTATTGCTTGCCACTGCGAACCGATTGATGATTCAAACATGGTGCCATCGAGCAAATCACCCCAATAAATATATTGAAATGGCGCCATAGATACTGTTACACCCAGACTAGCGGCACGTTTAAATTGATCTTCACGAGCCGCTCCCAAATGCTCCACCCTCCAGCGATGATCGGTGCCCAGCAGTTTATGTTTCGCCAAGGCATGCTCATAGGCATCTAATACAACATCAAAACCTACATCACCATTACAGTGAAAGGACATTTGGTAGCCCAATGGCACATATTTATCCAAAATTTGATCCAACTGCATGCGGGTGTAGTTCATCCCCTTCTCACCAAGCGGACCAATAATAATTTGAGCATTTTTGGTTCTTGCATTCTCTAAATATGGAAAGCTCTGCGCAACAGTGCCTAACCATGGAGTTCCATCCGCCCACAGTTTGATGCCATTTTTTCGAACCATACTTGGATCGGGCCATGTCACTTCTTTTGCTGCATCAGGCTCTGTTGACATATGGTAGACACTGATTCGAAGCGGGGAATCAGGAACTGAAGCCAACGCTAAGTAGGCTTTGTATTGTCCTGAGTTATAAGTCAACTCAGAGGATGAGGTAATGCCAAATGATGACATGTAAGCATAAAAACTTGCTACTGGAATCAAAGGATGCGGAACAGCCTTAGTCATGAAAGGCATTGCAATAGTCATGATTGCTGGCACTTCGAGAGACACCCCGTTGGATGTTCCATCGGCATTACGCCCAAAAGTACCTCCAACTGGATCTTTTGGAGGCTTCGCATTTGCCCAGCCTAGTAATTTAGTTGTCGCAGTGTTGAAGTAAACGGCATGACCAGAATTATCAAAAACAATAATTGCACGACCGCTAGGGGTTAATGAGTCCAAAATATCTCTAGTTGGAATGGGCGCTTGTTGAAGCAGCTTATCCACGCCATTAAATATCAATGGGGTTCCTGCTGGCGCTTGCGCATCTTCCTTCAGAATTTTTGCTTTAACCTGATCCCATGTTTTGTAACCCTGAGGTGGAGCAATCCAGATGGCTGGAGATTGCGTCATAATGCCGCCAGTTGCAGGGTGACCATGAGGCTCAATAAAGCCTGGCATCAATACCGTTGAACCAAGATCAGTGATATTTGCTTGCGGTGATTTAGCTTGCACATCAGAAAGCAAACCAATCGCTGTAATCTTCTTGGTTACCGTATCAAAAGCAACCGCTTCTGCCCGAGGATTTTTCTCATCCATCGTAATAATCGTGGATGCTTTTAGAATCTGAGTTTCCGCGAAAGCAACATTTGCGAGGCAGAAAAGAGAAAATAAAACTGAAGCCTTAAAAGATAATTTATTGGGCATTATCAAATCCTAATATTTGGGTTGGTTTCTGATTGAAAAATGAGTCTTTACTATCAAGCTTCTGGTTTCTAGCGTGCTGAAATTATTTTAGAATTACTAGCGTTACTGTCGCACGAGCGCCCCATCCAGATGGACCCCCAGGAGTATTGCTTACATAATAAATTGGGCCAGCAGCAAACGAGACGGGCACACCATCAAATACCTGGACCTTTGAAACGCCCATATAGAGGGGATTGCTTGTACGATGCGCATCATAATTGTAATTAGCCTCCATATTGGCCGAATAAGTCCACGCATCTTTGGTTGTGTAAGCAATAAAAGGCTCTCCATATAGATTGTTTTGGGTGCCAAATGCAGGGTTACCGCCCACATTCCAGGACTGATATCCAAGCACGCCATATGTCCACGGGCCTTGGCGATTTAACACAACACCTGTGACACCAGCGCCAGTTTGCTGTGATCCAAACTTACCGCTATTACCAGAAGGTGATTGCGCATAAGGACCAACACCCCAAATCCAGGAAGAGTTTGTGTTTGGTGCATAAAAAGATTCGAGGGTCACGCTAGCAATTCCATACCCTGAAAATGATTGTCCATTAGCGCCTTGAATGCTGACTTCTCGCGCTCCCGCAATAATAGGCCGGACAATAAAAGTATCTCCACCACCAAGATCGAACGGAGCTACGGGTTGCAGTAGCAAAGTTTGCTCAGATCCGCCCTGGTTTGCTCCGACGCCTCGACTAAATTCATACTGTAGCGGCACGGAAATCATGTTGGCAATTGGATTGGCTAATTTTTTAGCAATTTCAACCTTATCAACTTCTCCCGCGGCAGCCGGGGATGAGCTCGTTTGAGCAAATGCTATGTCAAAAAATAAAGCTACAAATAAAGCGATACAAATTGTTTTAAAAATATTCATATGAGTAAGCATTAAGGATCAGAATTTAAAAGTTGCTGACAATTGCGGACCCTGGAATGTGGTCTTCTGCAGAAGGCCTTGACCATTTGTCTTTGAGCTATCCATATCGTAATACAGGCCACGATAGATTAATGCAACATCAATTCCCTTATCAATCGTTTTGCCAATACCGAGCATAGCCTGCCAGGTCACATTAGTCGTACCGCCACCACTACCAATATCAACATAAAACGGCACATACCAAGAGGAATTGGCGATACGGTAGCGACCCTTTAAGCCCACAATTGGATCTGCTGTACTCATGGTTTTAGAGTCACCATTTAATGGAGGGGAAACGCCATCTACAGCAAGATTTAGGGTTGAAGTGAGGCCAATCCATCGCACTCCCAATAAACCATCTAAATAAACATTTTGATTATTTAGAAAACTATATGTAGCAGCACCAGTCAGAATTGTTTGTTGAAGTGTTGCTTTGCTAGCAATTTGATAGGTATAGGGAGCTTGTGGGGTGACTGATATATTGGAGGTTTTTTGCAAGGTTGCAGATACGACGTCAGCCATGACACCCCAGTTACCATAATGAACTTCACCCGCAATCATGGCGCCTGACTTGAGATTACTAATAATATTATTGGCATTTAAGTTAGCCGATTGAATGTAATGCCCTTTGTAATTTAGGGTGGAATTAATGCCTGGCGCCCATAAGTAAGGAGTAAGTTCAAAACGCCACTCGTTTGAAACATTTGGTATTGGAGAAACTTCGCCATTACCCTGGGCAAACACTACATTTACTACAAATGCTGATGCCAATAAGAAGGCGGTTTTAAGGGTGTTTTTCATCATTTTAAATGGGTCGCAGGATAAATTTGGCTTTATTCTGAGGCGCGAAAGGCATTGAGAATACGTACCCAAGTACAGTCAAGTCATGATTTTGGTCTAGTAGAATGAATTCATCATAAAAGCGATGAATTACCTCCCATGAATGCACTTGCAGCCCTAGGAATCACCTATTTACTGATTACGATCTGCTCAGCCAGCATTTTGTATTACTCGTTCAATGGAAAAATTGACAGCTCAGGAAGATATTTTTTTCTGGGTGAGCTAACAATCATCCCAGGAATTATTGGCGTTGTTTTGATCAATTTAGATCCGATGTTTATGAGCCCCCCGATCTTATTTGCCATCAACGTCTGTGTATGGACTGCTCATGTTTGTGTGCTATTTAGTATTTCTGCGCTCTCGCGCAAGATCAACAGCAATAAATTTATCTTATCTATTTTGTTGGCGATCGTTTATGCATCAATCATTGAAGCATTTCGCTTTGGTAATGCCCGCATTCAAATTACTACCATGCTCATAAGCATTTCTGATGCAGTCTTTTGCTTTTGGACTTATCTAATTTGCAGAAATACCCTGGATAAGGAGCTTAAAAAGAATATCTTTTTTATTTGGATCAAAAATATTGAATTGGTACTTTTCCTATTCGCCTTGATTCGAGTTGTAAGTTGCCTTACTAACAATACCCCAATTAATGCAAGATTTCCAACGCTTGCAACAATCACCTTTTATATTCTGTTTTTAATTCTTAATGTATTTCGCTATATTTCATATCAATCACTCAGAATTAGCTGGATCGACCATAGAACATATAGTGTAAACCTCCTTAATAGAAACCTTGCTGTAGTAACCCAAGAAAAAAATAGTCTGCTGCAGGGATTGATTGCCTCCAATAGGGTTATTGGTATTGGCGCTTTAGCCAGCTCATTGGCGCATCAACTAAGTCAACCGCTCACTGCTATTCGCTTGCAAATAGAAACATTAAAGCGTGATCTTACTGGCTCAGAGAATAATGACGGCGCCATCAGCGTTCTTGATAAAGTAAATGGACAACTTAAAAAACTCACCAACTTAGTAAAAAATCTGAGGCAACTTTTTAATGCAAACTACATTGATTTTCATGAGGTAGATGTTGCCTCTACTGCAAACGAGCTATTAGAAATCATTGAGCCTACGCTTACATCCAAAAAAATATTGCTCACCAAGCACATAGATAGCGAAATCAAAATATTAGGTGATGCTATCCAAATTCAACAGGTGCTGATCAATATCTTAAATAATGCAATTGAGGCGGTTGACGCCTCCAATTTGGCTACTCGCGAGATCAAGCTCACCATTGCTGCCAAAGATCAATTTGCCATCATTAAGATTGAGGACAGCGGCACCGGCATAGACCATGAACTACTTCCTTCAGTTTTTGAATTATTTAAAACCACTAAAAAAGATGGCCTAGGTATTGGTCTATGGCTAAGTCAAACGATTATTCATAAGCACAATGGCGATATTTCTACCTCTAATGCGCCCAATGGTGGCGCTATCTTCACCATTCAAATTCCCCTAATACAAAATTCTTATGAAAAATCATAGGGTAATCATCGTAGATGATGAAGTGGATATCCGCGATGGTCTTCGTGCGTGGTTATCTATTGATTATCAAGTTGAGACTTTTGAGAGCGCAGAATCCCTCTTAAATGCCATCAGCGATTTTGATTTTGAGGACGGTATCGCAACCTGTATATTGCTTGATTTTCAAATGCCGGGCATGAATGGAGTTGAGCTACAACAAACGCTCAAACAAATTAACGTTGAATTTCCGATCATCTTCCTGAGTGGAAATGCTCTTCAATCTGACATCATTGATGCTTGGCATGGTGGAGCTGTTGACTTTGTCCTTAAGCCGTTCGAGCCACAAAAAATTAACGCTTCTCTAGAAAAATTGTTTGCCAATGCTAGACAAAATAAGATGGCTGCCAAGATTAATCCAGATATTCAGCCATCAATTGAGATGCCCGTCACCCAAAGAGAGGCACAGGTTTTATTGTTACTAGGCAAGGGACTGGAGCAGCAAGAAGTTGCCGATATTTTGGGTATTTCCTTAAGAACCGTGAAGATGTATCGTACCTTCCTCAAGAATAAGCTTAATCTTCATACCCTAATGGAGTTGGGTCGCTATTACGATAAACACCACTTATCGATCGAAAAAATTGCGATGCTGAAATAGGTTCAGCATCAAAAGATAGCCCCAAAAGGATGCCCATTAAATAAGTGGTCTCATAGCAGGCCCAGAATGTCGCTTAATAGCCAAAATAGGCCCCCCACCGCCAAAATAAAAGCCACCCCTAAGGATGGCTTTGGTAACGATTTTGGTAACAAGTGTGCTGTATCTCTACAAACCCTTGTAACACCTATTGACTTGGCGGAAGAGGTGTCCGCAATACCTATCCGTATCTATTGGTCTGTAGGTCGTTTTTGAATGATGTCCCTTATTTGTCAACTTTGATTACACTACCAATATCAAAGTAATCAGGGGATCAAAAATGGCTAAATGTCAGCGCAAGGGCTTTCCCGATGATGGGCGTAAGGTATATCTCAATACGCTTAAGGACGAGCCAGATAATCCGCTATACCGCCGAGGCGCTTTAATCAAAGATACGCCACTAAAACCGCCGCCATTGCATGAGCTGGCAGTCATTTTTAAAGGCTGGATCGCTAGCTAGCAGTTAGCCCTCTAAAGTTGGTTATGATATTTAGCATTACGACCAACAAGCCGCATAGAGGAGCTTATGAGCCCTATTAAGACCATCGCCGCAATAGCCATTACCGTAGCCGCTAGCCATGCCTTAGCTCAGGCGAATTGGGTAGACATTTACAACTCAGACGAATTTACCTACTACATAGATAAGACGAGCATTAAGAAGGTCGCTAAAAATATGCGGGTGTGGTCGTTGATTGACTACAAAAAGCCTAAGAAAAACGGCAGATTTACCGCTAATTCCTATGTCTCGTTAACTGAGTACGACTGCGCCGACGAGAAATCAATCACGCTTAAGCAAACCATGTATAGCGGCAATATGGGCGCTGGCGATAACTCACCCATCGACTTAATCGGCGAAAGGTGGGACTACATTACCCCCAACACAATCAACGAGAGCGTATTTAAAGCGGTTTGCGGCAAGTAAAGCCGCTTACCCTAACCCTTAGACCCAAAGCCTACCTCTGAGGCGGTTTTGCGGGCATGGCATTGCTGGCAAAGCGGTTGTAGATTGTCTCTATCCCACTTGTCGCCGCCCTGTGAGATTGGCTTAATGTGGTCAACCTCTACCGCGAGAGTATTAACACCTACTAGAGCGCAATGTCGGCAGTATGGCTCGTAGTGCAGTACGTCAGCACGTGTATGTTTCCACGTTGAGGTTTTGTAAAACGCTCTAGTCTCTGCACTTTTGTAGATTTGGTGATCGGTACGGTTCTTTTGCTTGGTGTGCTCTTCGCAGTAGCGCACGTTATGGGGCACGATTCGGTGACACCCGCCACGACCACACTCTTTGGGATTGGCTACAGGAGGCATATTAGATTTTTCCTCGTTGAATATCGCGGTAATAGTGCCCAACGCAGTTAGCGCAGAGCTTTGGTATGCCTTGAGAGACGTCGAGCGATTCGAGTCTTAGGCATTTTGAGCAGTATGGTTCGGCTTTGTTTTCGTTAAGCCTTCTGACTTTCCACTCGCAGATTGTTGGTTGTTGCTTCATGTTGCTACCTCAGTTAAACGAAAAGCGCCTCGTGAGCGCTTTCGTAGTTATTGGATACTGCTTTGCATTTAAAGCCCCGTTAGAGTTGCTCATAAGGGTTAGCTTTGAGCCGCTTTAAATTACGTCGTCAAGGAATGACTAACCCGTGATATTTAGCACCATCGGCTCTAGGTGCTACTGCTATGGAAAACGCAGAAA
>Ga0316228_1002482_pt1 | contig 16233 bp, 12 predicted proteins | sample TBH18021metaG_FD_206005 | JGI IMG/M metagenome (GOLD analysis project Ga0316228, IMG submission 206005) | Freshwater microbial communities from Trout Bog Lake, Wisconsin, USA - TBH18021 | ecosystem: Environmental > Aquatic > Freshwater > Lake > Hypolimnion/Profundal zone | place: USA: Wisconsin... | reverse complement strand
GGTTTAGTCGGTGAAGCAGCGTCAGCGCCGGACTTGCTTGGCTGCGCTGGCTTTTGTCTCAAATAGGCTGGCATTGTACCTGCACCGCGTTGATTTTTCAGACGGGCAGGCATTTGCGCAGGCTCTACCCGGAATTGCATTTTTTGTCGTGTTGCTAAAGCTTTATTCGCCATAGTAAAACTCACAAAGATGTTATCCGGGATGCTTACAGTACGTAGCGAGACAAGTCTTCATTCACAGACAAGGCTTGCAGGCGCTGATCGACATAATCGGCATCGATCGTAATGGTCTTGCCACTGTTTTGATGGGCGTCGAAAGAGATCTCTTCCAACAGTTTTTCCATTACGGTATACAAGCGACGGGCGCCGATATTTTCCGTCGTTTCATTGACGGAATAGGCGATGCCAGCCAGACGTTCCACCCCTTCAGGCGAAAAGTCTATCGTGACATCTTCCGTCGCCAGCAAGGCCTGATATTGACGTGTCAGACACGCATCGGTACCCGTCAGAATACGTTCAAAATCAGCCACTGATAAGGATTCCAACTCCACCCGGATAGGGAAGCGACCTTGTAATTCAGGAATCAGATCGGATGGTTTCGCCAGATGAAAAGCGCCAGAAGCAATAAATAAAATATGATCGGTTTTAATCATGCCGTATTTAGTATTGACAGTGGTACCCTCGACCAGCGGCAGCAAATCGCGTTGTACACCAGCGCGTGAGACTTCGGCGCCACCGACATCCGAGCGCGATGCAATCTTATCGATCTCATCCAAAAACACGATACCGTTTTGTTCTACATTGCGGATCGCTTCTTGTTTTAACTCTTCTTCATTGACCAACTTGCCTGCTTCTTCTTCAGTCAGGAGTTTCAAGGCATCTTTGATTTTCAGCTTACGGGATTTTTTCTTGCCGTTACCCATACCTGAAAACATGGTTTTGATTTGCTCGGTCATTTCTTCCATGCCCGGCGGCGCCATGATTTCCATGTGGGTGACTGGCTCTGCCACTTCAATTTCTATTTCTTTGTCGTCCATTGCACCTTCACGCAGGCGCTTGCGGAACGTCTGGCGCGTGGTGTTGTCTGCTGGCGCCGCTTCGGTATTCTCTGGATGAATACCAAAATCACGCGGTGGTGGTAACAGAATATCAAGGATACGGTCTTCCGCCGCGTCTTCAGCACGCGCACGAACTTTACGGGTCGCTGCTTCGCGGGTTTGTTTGATGCCGATATCAACCAGATCACGAATAATGGTGTCAACATCGCGACCGACGTAACCTACTTCAGTAAATTTGGTCGCTTCGATTTTGATGAAAGGCGCATCAGCGAGTTTTGCCAGACGACGCGCAATCTCGGTTTTACCGACACCCGTTGGGCCTATCATCAGAATATTTTTTGGCGTAATTTCGTGACGCAGAGGCTCTTGCACCTGCTGTCTGCGCCAGCGGTTACGCAGTGCAATCGCAACGGCACGTTTGGCTTTGGCTTGTCCGACGACATGTTTATCAAGTTCGGAAACAATTTCTTGTGGGGTCATGTTCATTTTTTATTCCTATCTGCTTCTTCGCACGTCACCGGCAGTTTGTTGCGGCGTGATAGTGCTTTTATTGCACACTCTGGTAATCAAAGGTCGTTGATGGTTAGCGTGTATGCTTGCGTTATTCCAGCGTCTCTATCGTGTGGGATAAGTTGGTGTAAATACACAATTCCCCTGCAATTGTCAGCGATTTTTTGACGATGTCGACGGGCGACAAATCGGTATTTTCAAATAAGGCAATCGCCGCCGATTGAGCGAACGTGCCGCCGGAACCAATCGCACCGATACCCTGGTTTGGCTCCAACACGTCACCATTGCCGGTGATAACTAAGGTGGTCTCTTTGTCAGCCACGAGCAACATTGCTTCTAAACGGCGCAACATACGGTCAGTACGCCAGTCTTTGGCTAACTCGACCGAGGCACGCATCAGATGGCCCTGATGTTTTTCCAATTTTGACTCAAATCGTTCGATTAAGGTAAATGCATCGGCGGTGCCGCCAGCAAATCCTGCCAAAACTTTATTGTGATATAGCTTGCGCACTTTGCGGGCAGTGCCCTTCATGACGATGTTGCCTAAAGTAACCTGGCCGTCGCCGCCCAGAGCGACGACATTGCCGCGTCGTACCGTCAAAATAGTGGTGCCGTGAAATTGTTCCATGTATTCCTCATGCATATTTGAAATCCGCACTTGTTTTAATGAAAACAAATGCATGGCGATTGCGCTCCATGCGCAAGCAGACTGCAAAGAAAATGGGGTGCTTCTGAAGAATTACAAGGTGAGGACAGCGAAGGCGTCTTAATGTTTGCGCAAGGTGATGCTGGCGATATTTTTTAAGCCCATGGCATTAAAGAGCATCATGACAAGGTAATTCACTTCTCTGAATTCGATCGACATACCGCGTTTGGCGGCGATAGGTGCCAGTCCATTGAGTAGTTCAGCAGAGGCGCTAAATTCAACGCGCTCCAGCTTAGAACAATCCAGAATCAGAGGATTGAGATGTTCAGCTTTGTCGGTGATTTGATTAATCAACGGTTCAACCCGACCTTCAATCGAAGCAGGCATCATAAATCGGTCAACGAATTCTTCCTCGACTTGTACCTTGATCTCAGGGAAGGAGCTGGTGATATTGACTTTGGGAGCCTCAAATGAAGGTGGAGATACCTCAAACGTGATGCAGTAATCCATGCTTGCTTCTTCGAACGCGCGTTCAAAGTGCAACAGTTGCAGTATTTCCAGCAGTAATAGCCACGGTGCTTCTGTTTCATCCCGTCGGCCGACCTGCAGTATCGCGCGAATTTTCTCCGCGAGATCTTGCGCACTGACCAACATCAGATCGTGACCCGTTTTTTTCAGGTTTTTCAAACTGCGTAATAACAAGCCGCAGCCAATGGGATCGACTTCTTTGATACGGCTGAAGTCTAAGCGCAGAGAATTGCTCTTGGCGCTTGTTTGCTGCAATTTTTCCAGTACTTTGACGATCCCGCTATCGAGCTTTGCCGGAAACATGATATTGGGCGTCACGCTGTTTTCTTCGGACTGTGTATCCGTGTTGACAAAGGCGTTGTTCTCTGGCCACAGCGGTGGCGAGGTTTCAAACTTGTTTGCATAGTCGAGAGAAAGACTCTCGAATTTGTGCTGATTGTTGGTAATACGATACAAATCAAACAGCATTTGCCAGCCTATTTCGGTGGCAGAACTTAAATTCTGGTGGTGAACAGCTGCACTCAGCATTTGTTCGGCAACTTCGTTCTGACCGCTGGCGAACAGAATCGCGGCTTCTTCGAGGACAGGCACCGATTCACTATACGACACAGCCGCGCTCGACATTTCGGAATGATGACCGAGCAAATAGTCGGTTGGCATCGTCATCGGCAGCGTCGTTTGAAACTCAACGGCGGATGGTCGGACGCCTAAAGGTTGGGTCGTTTCTGTGATGTCGTAAAGGCTGTTTTCACCTAATTTGCCAATTGCTTTAGGAATATCTAATTTACTGACGACCGGTGGACGTGTTTTAACAATGTCGCGCGACATTTCAAACTCAATCGCGTCAATCTTGCGTTCAGTGGCGCGCGCAATGTGACGTTGAGCGATGATGGAATTGGTAAAGATCTCGCTATCCTGAAAACCCGTAATGACCGTGTTCGCAGATTTAGAGCGAGTTTTTCTGGCAGAAGATTTCTCGGTGGAGTGATCTTCTTTCCTGCCACCTTTTTTACCAAAAAGAGAAAAAATCCCCACTTTATTCCCGAAAATAATTGACGCCGAAAAAGGCAGTAAATTGACAAGGTTCAAGTATATTCTGATTTAAGCGCCAATTGTAAGCGGCAGATACAAGCTTTAACCATTTTTATAAGAGGGAAAAAAACTGGATTGCCTGAGAGTATTTAAAAGTGCTGTATTCCAAGAATTTCACAGGGTTTTATGGTGATTTTAGGGCAAAAACGAAAGATTTCTTTTTCTGTGATGCGTAGTGTAAAAAATATAATAAAAAAAACCTTACAATTAGTAACATTATTTCTCAAGAAAAATACAATACGCATCGAATTTTAGTGATTTTTCCGACATTTATTTCTTTCTTTTCTGGAAGCGTGGAGAGATTTTGATCGCATTGTTTTGTCTGGAAATAAAAAAAGCGCGACCTCAGTCACGCTTTTTTATTGATGACAGGCGCTGTTTTTGATCGCCTGAAGACGCTGAAAATTAATCGCCGTATAGCTTTTGTTTCATTTCGCGTCGTTGTTGCGCTTCCAGTGACAGCGTTGCAGTTGGACGTGCGAGCAAGCGTGGAACACCGATAGGTTCGCCAGTTTCTTCGCACCAGCCATAATCGCCTTCGTCAATGCTGGCGATCGCTTGTTGTACTTTTTTCAGAAGCTTGCGTTCACGGTCGCGCGTACGCAGTTCCAGCGCATGCTCTTCTTCAATCGTTGCGCGGTCGGCCGGGTCAGGCACCAGCACAGTTTCACGAAGATGCTCGGTAGTTTCATCGGCATTCTTCAATAAATCCTTTTCAAGCTGCTGCAAACGGGCCTTGAAAAATGCCAGTTGTGCAGCGTTCATATAATCCTTCTCTCCCATCGCGAGGATTTGTTCCTCGGTGAGCAGAGCTTCGGGGGCGCTGACTGTAGCAGTCGATTTAGGTGATTTAGTTGCCACTTCGCTTACTTTCGATACAACGGGTTAATACGTAGAAAAAATTCAAAATGATCATTCATCTTAAATAATTATCCTCCCCTTACTGACAATCGCAATGATATTGCAAAGATTGTCACTTGTCCAACAGACAATATACTTTGGACTTACGCAAAATTGTCCCAGCAAGACATGGCGACGCAGGCATACAAATCGTACGACAAGGCGCCATAACGCCGCGGGGTGGTTGTTGCGTATGACCTGACCGATTATCAGTAGCCCGATAGTTTATACCAAACAATGCTCTAAACCTTGAATAAATATGTCTTTCGGTAGATTTTTCCCAATAAAGACGATTTTACTTTCTTTTATTTCATCATCCGCCCACTTCATACCGACATCTGTGCCCATAATTTGGTGAACTCCTTGGAAAATCACTTTTCTGTCGGCGTTTTGCATATACAACACACCTTTGTAACGTAGCATGCGGGGGCCGAATACCTGAACTAAGCCGCCGAGGAACTCGTCGAGTTGTCCGGTATTGAATGGGCGTGTGCTTTTAAAGACAAAAGCGGCAATGTCATCCGTGTGGTGCGAGTGATGGTGATTCTGATGCTGGTGATTCTCATGCGCATGGTGCTCATGTTGACAGTTGTCATCGCAATGGTCGTGGTCGTGTTCGTGACCGTGCTCATGGGCATGTTCTGCCTCTTCATCACGTAAGAAATCCGGATCCAGGTCTAATTTTGCATTCAGATTAAAGCCCTTCAGATCGAGCACTTCGCTAATCGCAATCTGGCCGAAATCTGCTGTAGCAATCGGTGCGCGTGGGTTCATGCGCGACAGGCGTGCACGCAGGGCGCTGACGTCGGCTGCTTCAACCAGATCAGTTTTGGACAACAGGATTTTGTCCGCGAAGCCAACTTGTCGCTGCGCTTCTTCATGCGCGTCCAGTTGTTGCATCGCGTGGCGTGCATCAACCACTGTCACTACCGCATCTAGCATGTAGTAGGTACCGACTTCTTCATCGACAAAAAACGTTTGTGCTACAGGGCCGGGGTTGGCAAGTCCCGTCGTCTCAATGATGACGTGATCAAATGCGATCTTGCCTTCATTTTTTTGTTGTATCAGTTTGGACAAGGCGATGATCAGATCACCACGCACGGTGCAGCAAATACAGCCATTATTCATTTCGATAATTTGCTCGTTGCTGTCCTGGACCAGAATTTCATTATCGATATTTTCCTGACCGAATTCATTTTCAATCACAGCAATTTTGAAACCGTGATTTTCTTGCAGAATCCGATTTAATAAAGTGGTTTTTCCCGCGCCCAAGAAGCCAGTCAGGATGGTGGTAGGTATCAGTGCCATAGGGTTCGTCTTTTGATTGAATACATTGGTTGAAGGCTCATGCGTTAATAAGCTAAGGCGCGCAATCGGCGCACCAGCCTTTAATCGTCAATTCTATTTCGTGGCTTTGGAAGCCAGCGCCCAGCGTCGTTTCCAGTGAATTTTCCAGCTTGGTTTGCCACGGTTCGGTCATGATGTTGTCGTGCGAGTCATCGTCGAGGCAAAACACGCGGCTACAGCGGGTGCATTTGAAATGCCCATGCGCATGTTGTGAGTTTGCCGGGTTGCCGGGTGCCGGATGTTCTTTGCCTGTACTGTAGCGAAAAACTCTGTCATCCCCGGGAATTTTATGGGCAATACCAGCATCGGTCAGACAATCGAGAGCGCGGTACAGGGTGACGCGGTCCATGGCTGGCAGCGCTGCTTGCACATCCAGATGCGACATCGCACGATTACTCAGCAGTAATACGGTCAGAACCCGACGCCGGACCGCCGTTGCGCGCACGCCGCTGGCCTCCAGCATCATTGCTGCTTGAAGCGCTTCGCTGGAATCGTTGGAGAGCGACTGCTTGGGTTCAGTTTTCATCGCGCATGTGCTTAGGGTAAGGCGGATATTATGCATCAAAATGCAATTCAGTTGCAAAAGTAATCTGCAGGTATTGGCGTAGGTTTGATTTGTTCATCGCTGTGAATCTGAGTCGGTAACGATTCCTGACGGGCGCGGCGTTGATGGCTTTTTAAATATACTCACTGGGAGTATAAAAATATACCACTGTATTCATCATGACAATTAACAGATAAATGCAAAATGGTGGGGGAGTATCTTATTTTTTCGCGCGAGGATGAGTGGCATCGTAGACCTTCGCCAGATGCTGGAAATCCAGCGATGTGTAGACTTGCGTTGCGGCAATCGAGCTATGTCCGAGCATTTCTTGTACTGCCCGTAAGTCGCCTGAGGATTGCAATACATGCGATGCAAACGAATGGCGCAGCATGTGTGGATGCACATTGGCCGGGATATCCAGACTTTGGGCGTGTGCTTTGATACGCAGTTGCACCAGCCGTGCTGACATGCGGGTGCCGCGTCCGGTTAAAAATAGTGGATGAGGATCTGCTTTGAGTAAGCTGCCACGAATCGCAATCCATTCGCGCAAGGCTTTGATCGCTGGCCCACCCACTGGAACGATACGTGGCTTGTTGCCTTTACCGGTGACATGGACTTCCGCTTGTTCCAGGTCGACCCAACCAGCTGAACTGTAATTGCCTTCGTGAACGTAGTGAATATCTAAACCAATTAATTCTGAGACCCGCAAGCCACTGGAGTATAAGAGTTCAAACATAGCGCGATTTGCCAATGGCGTCGCCTGATCCGGGCTACCTTGTGACACCAGACGCACCGCATCGTCAGCGCCAAGTGCTTTGGGCAAGGGTTTGCTTTTCTTTGGCGCACGTATGCCCTCGACCGGGTTGCTGGCAAGGCCGTGCTGTTCCATCAACCAATTGAAATAACCACGCCAGCTCGATAGTTTGCGCGCAATACTGCGTGCATTGAGCTCACGGGCATGCAATTGCGAGGCGAAGCGACGTATATGTTTTGTTTCGAGACTTATCAGCCCTTGTTTGCCTGCAAGTTGCTGTAATTCTTGCAAATCGAGCTGGTAAGCAGTAATGGAATGCGGTGATAGTTGGCGCTGACTGCGCAATACGTCGAGATAGTCGTTGATGCTCACATTGTCCGTAAGATGATCAAGACGCTCTTGCTCTGTTGTTGCAGAGTGGGCGTCTTGTTTGTTCATGATAAGGTGGTGTGGTGTATTTACTGATCAATCAGGCATGCTAATGCGGCGCTGCTTGTATCGGCAATTTTGACCAGAAAGTCCGTTGCCATCTCTTTGGTGTAGCGTGCAGGGTCGGGCGAACCCAAGACCAATAAACCGAAAGTCGGTGAGGTTGCTGTTAAACGCAAAGGCAACATTGCCAGTGATTGCACTGGTTCGGTCGCGTCTATCCAGCTGGCCGCTTCGAAATCCTGGTTCGCACCGCAGAAGGGCGTTTTTAAACCCTTCGCGAATAACATCGAATCTTCACTGGCCGCTTCGGCAAACCAGGTATGCGCAAAGTCGGGAGCGACGTTCCAAAGACGCAATGTCGCATGTGGTAAGTCAAAAATGTCTTGCAGACCTTGCGTCAAAATGAACGGTAAATCAACATCGTTACGTGCCAGCAGCAAAGTGCGGGTCCAGACTTGGAATTTTTTGGTAATGTCGAGATTTTCGTCTGCATGGCGCATCAGATCAGACAGCTTTAATTCGAGGGCACGGTATTTTTCGCGCACGACTTCCATTTGTCGTTCTTGCAGCGAAATAGCACGCCCCATGACCGGGCTGGTAAGTTTAATAGAGCTCAGCAATTCTGCATGTTCTTCAAAAAAATGCGGATGCTGGATCAGATACGTTGCGATGTCAGTTGAATTCATTACTTTGATCAGAGATTAATTTCGCCTTCGAAGACGGTGACTGCCGGTCCACTTAGCATGACAGGATGTCCTGCACCTTGCCATGCAATGAACAATTCACCGCCGTGCATAGTTACACGAACTGGGCTATCGAGCAAGCCGCGCCTGATGCCCGCGACCACGGCAGCACACGCGCCGGTGCCGCAAGCCAGTGTTTCACCTGCGCCACGTTCGAATACGCGCAGGGAAATGTGATGACGGTCATTGACTTGCATAAAACCTGCGTTGACGCGACGCGGAAAGCGGACATGGTGCTCGATTTCCGGGCCTTCATTCGCCACTGGATAGGTGTCGAGGTGTTCAACCACCTGTACCGCATGCGGGTTGCCCATCGACACGACCGAAAACAAGCAGGATTTCGTGTTGATTTCGATCGGCCACAACACATCTTCAGCTTGTGCAACCCCGTGGAGACCAGTCGCATCAAATGGAACTTTGATCGGTTCGAGGACAGGTGCGCCCATATCGACCGTGATACTGCCATCTTCTTCCATCTGTGGTTCTATGATGCCACTCATCGTTTCGACACGAATACTTCTTTTGTCAGTCAGCTTTTTTTCAATGACAAAACGGACAAAGGCACGCGAACCATTGCCACATTGTTCGACTTCGCCACCATCGGCATTAAAAATGCGGTAACGAAAGTCGACATTGGGCTGCTGTGGACGTTCGACGACCAGAATCTGGTCTGCACCAATACCAAAACGGCGGTCAGCAATCCGCTTCCACTGTTCGGGCGTGAACTGGATATCCTGATTAATGGCGTCTATCACGACAAAGTCGTTACCTGCGCCATGCATTTTGGTAAATTTGATTTTCATCTTTACATTATATCGCGGGATACGCCGCAAGACGAAAGCGGCGAAGCGAATTCGTTGGCCGAGGTTGCCGCTCTACTGCGTACATCATGTTGTCATGATCGTATTTTGTATCAAAATAACAAAATTGTTAAAAATTATTTGGCGTTATGCTTGCTTCACTTGTATTATTCGGCCTCGCATTTTTTTATGTTAATTAGTAAATAATCAAGGTATACGATGTTGAAAAAATTAAGCATTGCAGCTGCTATCGCCGCACTCTCTCTGTCCGTTCAGGCACAAACAACAACACCTTTCTACGTTGGTGCTGACGTTGGATCGACAACAATTGATGGTTTGTCTGGCGACAAAACGAGCTACGGTGCGTTCGCAGGTTACAAATTCAATCAAAACTTCGCAGCTGAAGTAGGTTACCGTCATCTGGCTAAAGCAGACTTCGGCGCAATTTCTGTTGACATTACTCAGGCTGCTATTTCCGCTCTGGGTATTATTCCAGTTACTAAAGAATTCCAGGTATTTGGTCGTTTGGGCTACAACAACATTAAAGCAAGTACTTCAGTTGCTGGATACAATATCTCCGCAAATGAATCTGGTGCATTGTATGGCGTTGGCGTTCAATACCAATTCACTGCAAACGTTGGCGCACGTCTGGAATTCCAAAAACCAGCGAGCGACACTAAAAACGTGAGCGTTGGTGTTACTTACGCATTCTAAGCGTTAGTCAATTAAGTTGACGAATGAAAAAAGGGCTGCCATTGACTGGCAGCCTTTTCTTTTTTTGGTGGGGCTTTGTCCTTAGGTTTTGTAGATGCCACAACCGATGACAAGGTTCTCAGCAACCGCTTCAATATACGAGGTTTTGTGTTCTACTTTTTGGGAAACAGGGTTGGTGATTGAATAGTCCACCCAGCCCCCTTCTGCAGGTAAAGCGAAGGCATCCTCCACTAATTGACGACCGTCTAAGCCAGGTAGATTGAATAGATTGACTTTGAGCTTTTCCGCGTTGCCGCCAAACGCCAGATATTGACCCTGTCGATTAAAAGCAAACACGTACATATCTTTGTCGGCATAGAGATGCTGCGTGTTGGCGGTGATTGTGGCGAGGGCTCGCTGACCTATCTGTTGATACAAAGCGACCGCTTTTTGCACCAGGGCATATGCTTCGTCAGCGGTTCCCTGCCGCAACTTAAATGCTGACACGGAGTGGCTCAGCAAGTTTGCCCGCTCTTCCAGATTGGTGGCGACATACCTGGCATGCTCAGCCATTTGGCCATTGCTCTGTGTGATCTCATCGAGATTTTTCAAAGCTTCAGAAATTTGACTCAGGCCATTGCTTTGTTCAACTGAAGCCATCGATATTTCGTTAATGCTCCCCGCCAGATCACGGATACCTTTGACGATATCGGTGAGTGTCTGGTTAACGTCATTGATTTGCTGAACGCCAGCTTTAACCTGATGCACGGACTCGTCAATGAGCAGGCGAATTTCCTTAGCTGATGATGCGCTGCGCTGCGCCAGATTGCGTACTTCGGACGCCACAACAGCAAAGCCGCGCCCTTGTTCTCCAGCTCTGGCTGCTTCTACGGCGGCGTTGAGCGCCAAAATGTTCGTCTGAAACGCGATACCGTCGATGATGCTGATGATGTCTTGTACTTTTAACGCACTCGTTTGTATTTGTTGCATCGACTTGACAGCTTGTTGCATAGTTTCGCCACCAGATTCAGCAATCAGGCTGACGGTGGAAGCCATGCGGTCGACCTGCGCTGCACTTTCTGCGTTGTTTTTGACAGTATCAGCGAGATCTTCCACACTCGCCGACGTTTGCTCAAGGCTGGATGCCTGTTGTTCCGTGCGCGCGGAAAGGTCGCTGATATTGTGCGCCAGGCCTTGCCCGACTTGGGAAACTACATGGGCATTACTGCGCACGTTGGCGACCAGGGAAGACAAATTCAGATTCATTTCTTCCAGTGCCTTGCCGGTTACTGCCAGTTCGTCTTTACCATCGAGATGAATTTGTCTGGTCAGGTCACCCGCTGATACTGCCTTCGCAGACTCGCCCAAAGAGGCAACGGCTTTGAGTAAGTCGGCATAAAAAACGGCAAACAAACAAAAGATCAGTAGTCCAAACAATGTCACCAATGTCAACACCAGATGTTTGATAAAGCCGAGTCTGCCAACACGTTCGCTCAACAGAATGTTCAAGCGTTCGGTAAAGCTTTCTTGAAGCTTCAGCGCTTTACTAATTGCCAATGTTCCTTGTTCAAAGAATGCGTTGGCATCACCCACAATGTCTTCGCCCAACAGATTTTTTTTGGCACTGGTAATTAATTCCTGACTTGCTTGAATGGCTGCTGCCTGTTCTTCTGGTAACGTTTCACCTGAACGCTGTAAAGCACCGCGTAAATTGTCGATCGCTTCTTGGGACATGAGTAAGGTATCGATACGGGATGCAACCCGGGATTTACCGTCAGGGGGCATATTTTTTGATCTGATATAGCCAGCGCCTAAACCTCGTAATTGCGCAATTTGCTCAATCCAGACCGGAAGTTTTTGAATGCTGGCATCGACCAGAAAATAAGAATTGGCGGATGGATCAAGTAATAAACCACTTTGTTCTGCCGTGAGTAATACAAGCATTTGTAGGCGTTTGATCAGCGTCGTGTGCTGGAGCATATTGTCAGCACTTGTCGTGGCTATCTGTCCGGAAACCAGTTGTTGAAGTTCGTTCTGGATTGGTTGCCAATCGGCTGAACGCTGCGAGTTCAGGTCGTTCTGTTCTGCTTTTATATCGAGACTGACTTGTTCAGTGTCCGCTTTGATGAGCGCGCGTATTTTTGCCAGGGCAGGGTCGACATTTTCACCGGCTAGTTTTAAATTCACCAGACCACGATGCTTTTGAACCTGAATCATCAGATCCATTTGGTGAGCGGTCAATGTCAGTCCGCGTAGTTCTGATGTTGCAGTTTTAAGATCGCTGTTAACTCTTTGCAACACATAAATACTCGTACACAGAACCGGGATGAGCATTGTGGCGAATACAGCAAGTAACTTCTTCCGTAAACTGAAGTTACCCAAGAGTCGACTGACAACGACTTGAATCTGGTGAAAGAACGGCGGCATGACGTCTCCCCATCTGAATTGATTGCTATATGGCTCTGATGTTACATCAATTTATAAATTGCAAATATTTTTTTAAAAAAACACTAATTTCATTTCTTGCATTTCATATCGTACAAAAAGAGACATGATTACCAGTACACTTTCATCAAGTGTCAGTCATACTGTACTGGTGTTTTTGTGGTGCACTGTCCATTGGGACGGACAATACAGCATGTTAATGTGCGCCCACAATTTAAAGTATATGATGCACCCACAAGGTGATTCTGTTTTGTTGTGAACAACCATCGCAGCATGAAAATATAAAAGCACGGAGACCCCATGAACGCACCCCTCAAGCCCGAGCAGCAGGCGCTGATCGATACCTCTATTGGCCTGGACGACAAATACACATTGGAGCGCGGCCGCGCTTTTATGACCGGCACACAGGCTTTAATCCGCCTGATGATGTTGCAACGTCAGGCCGATGAAAAAGCTGGCCTCAATACTGCTGGTTATATCAGCGGCTATCGCGGATCACCGCTCGGTAACGTCGATCTGACCGCAGGTAAAGCAAAAAAGCATTTATCCAAATACCACGTGAAATTTCATCCCGGTGTGAACGAGGATCTGGCTGCAACGTCGGTCTGGGGTACGCAACAGGTTAATATGTTCCCGGGTGCAAAATACGACGGCGTATTTGCGATGTGGTATGGCAAAGGCCCGGGTGTTGATCGTTGTGGTGACGTGTTCAAACATGCGAATCTGGCTGGCACATCGAAACACGGTGGCGTATTGGTGGTTGCAGGCGACGATCATGCAGCTAAATCGTCGACAGCGGCGCATCAGAGTGAACATATTCTGAAAGCCTGCGGTATTCCCGTCTTGTATCCATCCACAGTGCAAGAGTATCTGGACTACGGCTTACACGGCATCGCCTTGTCCCGCTACACTGGCTTATGGGTGTCCATGAAATGCGTGACCGACATCGTTGAATCTGGTGCGGTGGTCGATATTGATCCGGATCGCGTCAAGCCTGTGATCCCAACCGAATTTGTGTTGCCTGCTGATGGTGTGAACATCCGCACACCCGATCCGGTGTTAGCGCAAGAAACGCGCATGAACAACTACAAATGGTACGCCGCTTTAGCCTATGCGCGTGCCAACAAACTGAACCAGATTATCTGGGACAGCCCAAATGCCAAAATCGGTATTATCACTGCCGGGAAGTCTTACCTCGATACCCGTCAGGCCTTGGCCGACTTGGGTATTGATGAGCAAGTAGCTAAAGAAATCGGTATCCGTCTGTACAAGATCGGCATGACCTGGCCATTAGAATCCGAGGGTGTGCGCGAATTCGCGACTGGCCTGGAAGAAATTCTGGTGGTCGAAGAAAAACGTCAGATCCTCGAATACGCGCTCAAAGAAGAACTGTACAACTGGGAAGATAAAGTCCGTCCCCGCGTCGTTGGTAAGTTCGATGATTCCGGTGAATGGAGTAATGTCCATGGTTCAGGCCATGGCGAATGGTTATTACCTGCAACCTATGAATTAAGCCCGGCACAAATTGCCCGCGCGATCGCTTCACGGATTACCCGTTACTTTGCCGGACATCCGGTTGAGCAACGCGTCAAAGAGCGTGTCGCCTATCTGGAAGCCAAAGAGCAAATGCTCAACACGGTTGGTAAGCCAGATGCCAACAAAGACCGCGTCCCGCATTTCTGTTCCGGTTGCCCGCACAATACATCTACCAAAGTGCCAGAAGGCAGCCGCGCTTTAGCGGGTATTGGTTGCCACTACATGGTGACCTGGATGGACCGCGAAACGTCGACCTTCACCCACATGGGTGGCGAGGGCGTGACCTGGGTGGGTGCGGCTTCATTCACCAATGAAAAACACGTGTTCTGTAATTTGGGTGACGGTACTTATTATCATTCTGGTTTGTTGGCCATTCGTGCTGCGGTTTCCGGTGATGTGAACATCACTTACAAGATTTTGTTTAACGATGCCGTCGCGATGACGGGTGGTCAGGAATTTGACGGTCCACTAGATCCTGGCATGATTTCTCGCCAAATCGCTGCTGAAGGCGTCAATCCGATTATCGTCGTGACTGACGAGCCAGAAAAATATCCGGCCGGTTATCCATGGGCTGCTGGCGTGACTGTACGTCATCGTTCTGAACTTGATGCCGTTCAACGCGAATTGCGTGAATGCAAAGGTGTGTCGGCGATGATTTATGACCAAACCTGTGCCTCAGAAAAACGCCGCCGCCGGAAAAAATTCGACAAAAACGGCAAGCCAGCTTTCCCTGACCCAGCCAAACGCGCTGTGATCAATGAAGCGGTGTGCGAAGGTTGCGGCGATTGCTCCGTGCAATCTAACTGCTTGTCTGTTGAACCCTTGGAAACCGAATTCGGTCGTAAGCGTCAGATCAATCAATCGTCATGCAACAAGGATTTCTCTTGCGTGACCGGTTTCTGCCCGAGTTTTGTGACGGTGGAAGGCGGCAAGCTGAAGAAGCCAGCGAAGACCAAAATCGAAGCAGGTAACGCTTTAGATGTGAACACCCTGCCGTATCCAACATTGCCAAAAACCGAAGTACCATTTGGTGTATTGGTCACAGGTGTGGGTGGTACAGGTGTTATCACTATCGGTCAGATCATGGCGATGGCGGCGCATTTGCAAGGCAAAGCATGTTCTGTTCTGGATATGACGGGTCTGGCGCAAAAAGGCGGCGCGGTGATGTCACATGTGCGTCTGGCAGATAAGGCAGAAGACATCCAGTCGACACGCGTTGGTACTGGTATGGCGGATCTGGTCATCGGCTGTGATCTGATCGTGACTGCGGGTAAAGATGCTCTGTCACGCATGGGTGAAGGCCGCACGTTTGCCGCGATCAATGCCAATGGCACGCCAACTTCGACGTTTATTAAAAACCCGAACTGGCAATTCCCTGGGGAAGCCGCAGAGCAAGATATTGTGAAAGCCTGCGGTGAAGGCCGTGTCGATATGATCGACGCCGCATCCATTGCAACGGCACTGATGGGTGACAATATTGCGACCAATATGTTCATTCTCGGTTATGCATGGCAAAAAGGTTGGGTGCCGCTCGAAGGCGTGGCATTGATGCGTGCTATTGAACTCAATGCTGTATCGATTGATTTCAACAAACAAGCATTCAACTGGGGTCGTCTGGCAGCCCATGATCTGGCCGCTGTAAAACGTTTGGTGACGCCAGCGCAAGTAGTAGAGTTGAAACGTGCGCCAAGTCTCGAAGACACGATCAATAAACGTATTACTTTCCTGACGGATTATCAGAACGTATCATATGCACAGCAGTACGCTGACTTTGTCGCACAGGTGAAAGCGGCAGAAACGAAAGTGGCTGATGGTAAGCCTTTGCGTTTAACAGAAGCAGTTGCGAAATATCTGTTCAAACTGATGGCGTACAAAGACGAGTACGAAGTCGCTCGTTTGTACACCGATGGCAAGTTCCAGAAAAAAATCGCCGATATGTTCGAAGGCGATTACGAAATCAACTTCCATCTGGCACCGCCATTGTTTGCCAAACGTGATGCACAAGGTCATCTGGTCAAGCAGCAATTTGGCCCATGGATGATGAAAGCCTTTGGCTTACTTGCCAGCATGAAGTCTTTGCGTGGTAGTGCTTTGGATATCTTTGGCTACACTGAAGAGCGCCGTATGGAACGCGCATTGCCCGTCGAATACAAGCAAACCATCAGCAAATTGCTGCCAATGTTAAATGCTGATAATTTGGCAAAAG
>Ga0316228_1002478_pt1 | contig 16253 bp, 15 predicted proteins | sample TBH18021metaG_FD_206005 | JGI IMG/M metagenome (GOLD analysis project Ga0316228, IMG submission 206005) | Freshwater microbial communities from Trout Bog Lake, Wisconsin, USA - TBH18021 | ecosystem: Environmental > Aquatic > Freshwater > Lake > Hypolimnion/Profundal zone | place: USA: Wisconsin... | reverse complement strand
TTTTTATTATATTAAACATATTTCTTTTGCATTAGATATCTTGATTGTGCTCAAAACCATTCAAACCATGCTGACAGGTTTTGGGGCTAGATAAACTGCGACAAATAACTTTAGCCATAATAGGTAGCGCACTATGTTAACCAATTCAACCATTTTAGTGACAGGCGGGACAGGCTCATTTGGGCATACCTTTGTACCGATGACGCTTAAAAAATACAATCCCAAAAAATTGATTATCCTCTCGCGTGATGAGATGAAACAGTGGGAAATGGCAAAACTGTATCAAGGCGACCCCCGTGTACGTTTTTTTATCGGTGATGTGCGTGATAAAGACCGTCTATATCGAGCGCTTGATGGGGTGGATTATGTGGTGCATGCCGCAGCAACCAAAATCGTGCCCACTGCCGAATATAATCCGTTTGAATGTGTCAAAACCAATATCAACGGGGCAATGAATTTAATTGACGCCTGTATCGATAAAGGGGTGAAAAAAGTCGTTGCCTTATCGACTGACAAAGCGTCTAGTCCCGTGAATTTGTATGGCGCGACCAAATTGGCGTCGGACAAACTGTTTGTCGCAGGCAATGCCTATTCAGGGGAGCATGGTACACGCTTTTCGGTGGTACGTTATGGCAATGTCATGGGGAGTCGTGGCTCGGTGATTCCGTATTTTCTATCAATTAAAGACAGTGGCGTGCTGACCATCACAGACCCGCGTATGACCCGTTTTATGATTTCGCTTGAGCAAGGTGTGGAACTGGTTTGGCATGCATTTGACGACATGGTGGGCGGCGAAATTTATGTCAAAAAAATTCCTTCTATGACTATGCCAGATTTGGCAACTGCCGTTTCTGCCACTGCCGAGCAAAAAATCATTGGTATTCGTCCTGGCGAGAAACTGCATGAGCAAATGATTAGTGCTGAAGATTCTTTTCATACCTACGAATATCCTGAGCATTTTAAAATCTTGCCTGCGATTAATGGCTGGGATGAAACGCCTGAGCGTATCAAAGATGGTATTAAGGTGCCAGAAGGCTTCGTGTATGCCAGTGATAATAACAGTGAGTGGATGACGACTGGGCAACTCCAAGAATGGATTGAAACCAACAAAGCAAAAATTGGTAAAATTTAATCGCTAACCCTTGATAACAAACCCCTTGGGCAAATATTATGGCAAATCAATTTATCCCTTATGGTCGTCAGCATATCACCCAAACTGATATTGATGCGGTGGTTACCGTGCTACAGTCTGATTTTTTGACCCAAGGTAGTCAAGTACCGGCGTTTGAAGAACGCGTCGCTACCTATACGGGAGCAAAGTTTGGCGTGGCGGTGAATAGCGCGACGTCAGCACTGCATATTGCTTGCTTGGCATTGGGTCTTGGTAAAGACGACTGGCTGTGGACGACGCCGATTACCTTTACCGCATCTGCCAACTGTGGATTGTACTGTGGTGCTAACATTGATTTTGTGGATATTGATCCGCTAACGCTCAATATGTCTATCACCGCCTTGGAAGAAAAATTACAGCTTGCCGATGCTGAGAACCGTTTACCAAAAATAGTCATTCCCGTACATTTCACCGGTGAGCCCTGTGATATGGCGGCCATTCATGCGCTATCACAGCAATATGGCTTTAAGATTATTGAGGACGCCTCCCATGCGATTGGTGGCAAATACCACAAGCAACCAATCGGCAATTGTGAGTTCAGCGACATTACCGTGTTTAGCTTTCACCCTGTCAAAATCATTACCACCGCAGAAGGTGGACTGGCAACAACGAATGACCCAGTGTTGGCGGAAAAAATGCAGTTACTCCGTAGTCATGGTATCACTCGTGATGCCAATCTAATGACCCATGAGCCTGACGGCGCTTGGTATTATCAGCAAATTGACTTGGGTTTTAACTACCGTATGACCGAATTGCAAGGAGCATTGGGTGTGAGTCAAATGAACTATTTGGATGACTTTGTCACTCGCCGTCATCAGCTTGGCAAGCGTTATGATGAATTATTAAAAGATTTGCCGATTATTTTGCCTTATCGCAATCCTGCTAATTATTCGGGGTTTCATTTATATCCCATTCAACTAATAGCAGACAGTGGCAAAACGCGTAAGCAAGTGTTTGACAGTTTGCGGGCGCAAAATATCGGGGTGAATGTGCATTATATTCCTGTGCATACTCAGCCGTATTATGCCAAGTTGGGCTTTAGACAAGGCGATTTTCCTCATGCCGAGCTCTACTATGCACAAGCGATTAGTTTGCCATTGTATTATGACTTAAGCGAAGCCTCGCAAGCGCAAGTGGTTAATGCAATTTATCAGGCATTAGCATAATGAAGGTATGTATCATCCCTGCGCGTGGGGGGAGTAAACGCATTCCCCGCAAAAACATCAAAGATTTTTGTGGCAAACCCATGCTGGCTCGTGCCATTGCAACGGCAAAAAACAGCCAATTGTTTGAGCAGATTATCGTGTCAACCGATGATGGCGAAATTGCTGAGATTGCTCAACACCATGGTGCTACTGTGAGCCAAAGACCTGCCGAGCTTGCCGATGATTACGCCACTACCGCTGTGGTGATTCGGCATACGCTGCAGGGCGTGCCAAAAGCTAGCCATATCTGCTGTCTATACCCCTGTACGCCGTTATTAAAACCGCAGTATTTGACCGACAGTTTTGAGCGCTGGCAGTCATCCAAAAGTCTATATTGTTTTCCGGTTTTAGAGTTTGAATCCAATGTGTTACGCTCACTAAAATTAAGCGATACCGGTGAAGTGTCGAGCATGTTTAGCCAACATGAGCTCACCAGAACCCAAGATTTGCCGCAGGCTTATTTTGACGCAGGTCAGTTTTATTGGGGCAGTCGTGAGGCATGGCTCTGTGAGGATAAAATCCATAATCATGCGCTAGGCTATGTATTGCCAAAATACAGCGTGGTCGACATTGATGATGAAAATGATTGGCGATTTGCTGAGCGCCTGTACCAAGCGCAATTGGAGCGAGCATGAAGATCGTGGTCCGAGCAGATGCAAGTTTAACGATGGGTAGCGGTCATATCATGCGTTGCCTCACGCTCGCTGACGGGTTAAAACAGCAAGGGCATGACATCTCGTTTATTTGTCGGGAGCATGACGGGCATTTGGCGGATTTGATTGGACAAAAAGGTTTTGCTGTGCAACTGTTAGCCAAAAGTAAGACTACAGATTTTATCAAACAGCATGCCCATAGCGAATGGCTAGGGACTAGTGAAAGCGACGATTTTGCCGAGTGTCGACCCATCTTGCAAGCATTAAAGCCAGATTGGCTGATTATCGACCATTATGCAATTGGAAAAAACTGGGAGCAGCAAGCCAAACGACTTTTGCCAAACCTTAAAATTTTAGCCATTGACGATTTAGCCGACCGAACGCACGACTGTGAGATTTTGCTCGACCAAAATTTTGGACGAAAAAACGAAGATTATCAACCGCTTGTGCCAAGTCATTGTCAGCCATTACTAGGCACGCGTTATACACTATTACGTGATGAGTTTGCCAGCTGGCGAGCGATGAGCCTAAACAGACGTAAAAGCGTACAGTCTCCCAACAATATATTGGTCAATCTTGGCGGCGTCGATAATGATAATGTCACGCTCAAGATTTTGCAAAGTCTCAATACGTTTGTCCAACAATCTACGCAATCATTTAACGTGACTGTCGTCATGGGCAAAACCGCACCGCATATTGAAAGTGTACAAAGGTTTGCCAAACACGCAGGTTTTGCGTGCGCTGTTCTTGTCAATGTGACTAATATGGCGCAATTGATGGCAAATGCTGATCTTGCGATTGGGGCAGCAGGCAGCACCACCTGGGAGCGCTGCTGTTTGGGCTTACCGATGGTGCTGATCGTGCTTGCCGATAACCAACAGGTGATTGCCAAAGCGTTGGCGGATAAAAACGTGGTCAAAGTGGTGACTGACATTGCTGTATTGGATGAGCAACTGCCCCGCTTGTTGAGCGAATTAACCGACAATTATAAAAAATTCAGCCGCCAATCTGCCAAGTTGGTCGATGGGCAAGGGGCGAAACGCGTTGCGCACTGGATTGAATTTGCGCAAAAATTTCCACATTGTCAAGTGCGACAAGCGACCCAAGCCGATACCCAAATGATTTGGCAATGGCGTAATCACATCGACGTGCGACGGTGGATGTTTGGGCAAGATGAAATTGCCCTTGCTGATCATGAAAACTGGTATCGCAAACAGCTTGACCATACCAATGTGCATTTGCTGATTTTTGAAGTTACTGGTGAGCCAATGGGGCTAGTCAATGTGACCCAAATGACGGTGGATAAATACCAGACGCTGCAGTTGGCAAACACCCATACGCCAAGCCCTAATGCGTCAAGCCCGAATGAAAAAACCGCCAGTTGGGGGTTTTATTTATCCCCTAATAGCCCAAAAGGGCAGGGGCTTGGCTTTGCGTTGGGGGTTTTGGCGATTGCACAGATTTTCAACACCACAGACATTGGCAAAATCACCGCGCAAGTGCTGGCATATAATACCGCGTCATTGGCGTTGCATCGTAAATTGGGATTTAGCGAAACAGGCGTGTTAAAACAGCATTTTGGTGTGGGTGAAAAAGTGTATGATGTGGTTGAGTTTGAATTAAAATCGCAAGATTTTTTATTTTAATGGTATTTTTATGAATCAAAATTTTAGCATTAACAATCGCCCAATCGGTATTGACCATGCGCCGTACATCATCGCCGAAATGTCCGCCAATCATAACGGTGACATCAATAACGCCTTTAAAATCATCGATATGGCAAAGGCGTGCGGTGCTGATGCGGTCAAAATGCAAACCTACACCGCAGATACCATCACCCTCAATAGCACCGCCGCAGATTTCCAAATTCATGGAGGGTTGTGGGACGGGCGTACCTTGTATGACTTGTACCAAGAAGCTTACACGCCGTGGGAGTGGCATAAACCATTGTTTGACCACGCTCACAAAGTCGGTATCACCATGTTTAGCTCACCGTTTGACTTGACTGCGGTGGATTTGCTCGAAGATTTGAACGCCCCAGCGTATAAAATCGCTTCGTTTGAAGCCATTGATTTACCGCTTATCGAATATGTGGCAAGTACCGGCAAGCCAATGATTATCTCCACAGGGATGGCGGACCAAACCGAAATTGCCGAGGCAGTTGCCGCCGCGCGTGATGGCGGCTGCAAACAGCTTGCGTTATTGCACTGCGTGAGTGGTTACCCAGCCCCCGCACAGGACTATAACCTGCGTACCATTGTCGATATGCAGCGCCGTTTTGGCGTGCCGATTGGCTTATCTGACCATACGCTTGACAACACCACCGCCGTGACAAGCGTGGCATTGGGGGCGTGTATCATTGAAAAACACGTCACCCTAGACCGCAACGGCGGCGGGGCAGATGACAGTTTTTCACTGGAAAAAGACGAACTCACCGCGCTCTGCCGTGACAGCACAACCGCTTGGCAAGCGTTGGGACAAGTGGATTATGGTCGTAAATCAAGCGAAATCGGCAATGTGCAATTTCGCCGTTCACTGTATTTTGTCAAAGACATGACGGCAGGGGATGTGATTGATGAAAGCTGTATCCGTAGCGTTCGCCCTGGCTTTGGGCTTGCCCCGAAGTTTTATGATGAGTTGATAGGCAAAAAAGTGCTAACGAATATCCAAGCCAATACCGCTACCTCGTGGGATGTCCTAGAAAGGTAATGTTAAATAAAATCAAACGTTTAACACAATCTGCTTTGCTCAAAGACAGCCTGATTTATGTGGTGGGCGAGATGACCGCCAAAGCCGTGCCGTTTTTGCTATTGCCCTATTTGACACGGGTATTAGGCACAACGGGTTTTGGTGATTTGTCCTATTATTTATCGCTCACGGCATTTATTGTAATCGCCATGAGTCTGTCGCAAAATGGTGCTTTGACCCGTTATTTTTATGTGTATGGCAGGCATGGGATCGGCAATATTTTATTGGCGGGCGGGCTATATAGCGTGGGCGTGCTACTAATTGGGACGGCGATTAGTTGGCTGTTACATAGCGAATTGCTTTTTTACTGCTTTTTTACTGCCTTTTTGCAAACCTTGATTCAAAACCAACTGGCACTGCGGCAATGCCAAAAACGCCCGTTTAGCTATCTGATCATCCAATTGGGCTTAGCCTTGGGAAATTTGCTATGGACGGTGCTGATTTTTCAGTTTTTTGCTGGCGATACCATGGATAAAGTTGCCCAGCGTCTTATCGCGATTATCTTGGCGCATGGGTTTACTTTTGTGGCGGCGTTGGCGTGGGCAAAATACCAATTTGCTATCAAATTTCGCTTTACCCCAAAACGGCTCAAACTGGGACTTGGCTATATTTTAACGCTAGGCTTGCCGCTGCTGTTACATGGGTTAAGCTATACCATCAAAGGGCAACTTGACCGAGTGTTGATTCACGAGCGGTTTAGCAGTCATGAGCTAGGCGTATACTCGGCAGGGGTGCAAGTTGCCAGTAGCTTGACCATTGTGATTATGGCAGTCAATTCTGCGCTGGTGCCTCACTTATATGAACGGCTAAAATCGCAGCGCATGACAGTGAGGCAATTGCATCGACTGTTTTGGCTAAGTTTAATAGTGCCTGTTATGTTGACTGCCATGGCTTGGACGATGCCGTCGTCATTGATGGCGTGGCTATTGGGGGCAGATTTTGCCCAAAGCCAGTACTATGTGGTGATGTTTGTACTGGCGTTTTCGCTGATAATTCCGTATTTATTATTGGTGAATTTTTTGTTTTATCATGCCAAAAGCGCGCAAATCTCGCTGTGTTCCGTCATGTCAACGGTGGTGTATTTGGTTGCCTTGTGGGTGTTAAGTGGCGTATCACTGGCGGTGGTGCCGTATGCGACTATTATTAGTGGCGTAGTGATTTTGCCGTTGTTATATTATTATACGCTGCAGGTGGAAAAGGTCAAAAAAACGCCATGAATCTCATTATTTGTATCACCCCCTTGCAAGTGTTGATTGCCAACCAAATTATTAAGCAACACAGTACCCCCTTTATTGGGCTTTATTTGCCGTATGGCGCCCATTCAAAAAGCGAGCCCAAACACCGCTATTATTTTGACCAACTTGAGCAGGTCTGCCAAAAATCCGCCTTTATCGAACTGAAAAATAAAACCTGGGGCGAACGTTTTGCCACCCTAAACCACATCAAAACCACACTTAACACGCTTGATATTTGGCAAAAACCTATCGAAAACGTCTATCTTGCCAGTATTGACGTGTTGTTTTTGCAATATGTTATTTCTAAAGTAAAGTTCCAACAGCTGTATACCTTTGATGACGGCACCGCTAATATTTTCCCCAATTCTAGCTATTTTCAACCGTTACCAAAATCCTTGCCACTACAACTGTTTAAACACGCCGTGGGCATTACTTATCCCAGTATTCCCAGTATTTTGGCTATCTCCAAAAAACATTTCACCATTTTTCCCCAGGAAAAAAATATCATAGACGCTACCGAGCCTATTTATTTATTTGATAAAGCAGACAATCAGCCTGATGAGAATTTGCCAGTAAAACGGCTGTTATTGGGGCAAGCCCTCGACAATTTTATCGGTGACAAAGCTTATGCTGATATTGTAGAAAAAATGGTCAAGGCATTTCACCTTGACGCATTTTGTCCGCACCCGCGAGAAAACTTGGATTTTAGCCATCTTTTGCCGGTGATTGATAGCGATAAAATCATTGAAGATTATCTATTGGATGAGTTAGCGGCTAATCCAACTACCCAATTTGAGATTTATACCTTTATCAGCACTGCCGTGTTTTCGCTCAAAGAATTTCCCCGCACCCAAGTATTTATGGTATATACCCAAGCGCTGTGGGATAAATTCCCTGATGCGTATCAGTTTCTTGCCAGTCGTGGTTTTACCCTCATTAATTTAGATGACGCAGATAATCTAAATGGGTTCAAAGGGTAATCATATGAAAAAACACGCCTTACTTATTCAAGCTCACCAAGATATCAGTTATTTTATTAAGCTGGCGAAAATTCAGCCGAACGTCAATTTTTATGTGCATATAGATGCTAAATCCGATTATTTTCCTGACGCTGAGACTGCACAGCTAGCCAATGTATTTTTGCTCAAAGATAGAATAACGGTACGTTGGGGCGGGTTTAGCCAGATTGAAGCGACGTTAAAATTATTTGAAACGGCGTTTGCCAATAAGGACAATGCTTATTTCCACCTGTTAAGCGGTGAAGATGTGGTGTTACAACCATTTGAAGTGATAGAAAAACAGTGGCAACAGCGGTTTGATTTTCAGGCGATGATTAGTTGCGAGATGGCGCCACAGTATGCCTATCGCTTTATTATGGACAGTCCCCATGCCGACAGCAACTGGCAACGGCAATTGACGGGTAAAATCATCACTAAACTGCAACAAGGCATGGCAAAAGTAAAACCCTATCATTCACCCATTTATTTTGGCTCACAATGGTTTTCAGTGACGCGCGAAGATTGGGAAAAAATTGTGCCTTTCGCCGATGAATACAGTGATTTTTTCCGTCACAAACTGGTGCCCGATGAGCATTTTTTTCAAACTTTGATTTGTGAAAAGCTGACTCAACAAAACCAAAGTGAGCAAGAGCACAGCCAACAACAGCCTAGTCAAAAAAACTCCGCTAGTCAGCTTCGCCTGAGTAACAACAACAAACGGCTCATCGTGTTTGATAAAGCCATCAACAATGGTAATAGTCCGATTTATTTGGATTTATTAAAGCTTGAGCGGGCGAAATTTGACGGCTATTGGTTTGCGCGTAAAGTAAAAAAGGATGTGGCATTGACTTGGCTGGGTGAATTAACATGAAATTTTCTGTACTGATGTCCCTATACGACAAAGAAAACCCCGAATTTCTTGCCGAATGTCTAGCCAGCTTGGTCAATCAAACACGCCAAGCCGATGAGATTGTGTTGGTTTTTGATGGTTCAATCAATTTGGCATTGCAAAAAGTGGTACAAGATTTTAAGCGGCAGCTACCGTTAACGATTATCGCTTTAACAAAAAACGTCGGGCTTGGACAGGCTTTGAATGCAGGTTTAAACGCTTGTCAACATGACTGGGTCATGCGTATGGATACTGATGATATCTGTGTGCCTAACCGCTTTGAACAGCAAATCAACTTTATCCAAAGTCATCCCGAAATTGACGTATTGGGCGGACAAATCATTGAATTTGAAAAACAGCTGTCACAGGGGAAAAAATCTCGCACGGTGCCAACCTCACACGAGGCGATTTTTGCCTCAGCCAAGTCGCGCAATCCCATCAACCACATGACCGTTGCCTTCAAAAAATCAGCGGTACAAGCGGTTGGTAGCTATCGGCATGCGCCGCTGTTTGAAGATTATGATTTGTGGGTGCGGTTGTTGCTCGCAGGGTATTGCTTTGCTAATTTGCCCGAGGTGCTGGTGTATGCACGGGCAGGGGATGCGATGTATGAACGGCGCGGGGGCTTAGCGTATGCCCGATACGAGTGGGCAATTCAGCAAAGCTTTTATCAACAAGGGTTTTTGCATATTGCGCAACTGCTTAAAAACCTCGCCATTCGCTTACCTGTGCGATTATTGCCAAATAGTTTACGCAGTTTGGTTTATCAAAAACTGCTGAGAAAATAACTTAGCGTCGAATGACCTTGCGATTAGGACTCAAACTGTTGACCATCTTGTTAGCTAACGGCAATATTTCCCCACACAGTAAACCAACCAACAGCTCACTACAAATCGGCGCATAAGCATAGCCCTTTGACCCCAATGCCGAAAAGCTCCATACTCGGCTTTTGCTTTCATAACCCGCTTGCCACACCTGCCCAACTAGGGGTAGATAATCCACGGTTTGGCTGCGGATACTGGCGCGACCCTGCCAATGGGGTATGTTTTTTTCGACGGTAAACATATCGCTGTTGTTGACCAAATCGGGCACTGCAGCCGCCAAATCTGCCACATTCATCTTATGGTCAGCAACTGCTGGCGCAGTATCCAAAGTATCCCTAATAAAACTTGCCCCAAGCATGACATGGCGTTTACTGTTTTCGTTAAAACTGGCGTAATAACTGCCATACTTTAGCGGCAGTTTTGGCAACTGTGCTTTTTCATGGTCATTGACAGTAAACCACGTCACTTGCCCACGGCTGTGATTAAAGCGTTTGATGGTGGGTAAAAAATCGCAGGTGTCTAATGCCATGCACAAAATCACATGGTCAAAAAACTGCTGACGCTCAGTGAATGTTAATAGCACTTGGTCGCTATCTTGCTGAAAATAGGCTTGCTGAAAATAGGTTAATTCCTCGGTTTGAAAGCTGATATTGGGGTGGCATAAAACAGCGTTGGCAAAGTTTGCGGTAGTGATTAATCCGGCATTGGGCAAAAATATCGCTTGCCCAACCTCATAACCGACCTTTGCTTTGGCTTGTTCAGCGGTCAATAAACGGGCAAATTCAATTGGAAAATCTTTGACTTCATCAAGATGTAAGCGATTGTGTGAGAGTAAATCCAAACAGCCGGTGGTTTGTAGGATGTTAATACCGGTTTGTGCGGTCAAATAAGGGTAAAATCGACAGCTTGCCAAATAACCAATCGCATGTAGATTGGTTTCAAGGCGTTTTAGGCTGGTAAGTTTTGGGGCAAGAAAACCGCGGATGTTGCCCGATGCGCCTGCCAATGGCTCATCTTTATCAAAAATGATGACCTTGTGTCCACGGGCGGCTAAGGCATATGCACTGCTTAACCCCGCCACCCCAGCCCCAATCACCGCGACAGACAGCGGTTTTGTAATAGCGGAAAAATTGGGTAGTTCAAAGCCTTTAACGTTATTGGCTTTTCGACGCTGACGATGTCGGGATTCAAACGTGTCAGTAAAGGGTAGGGTGACAAAAAATGGTTTAATTTTTTTGTTATAGCGAAAATAAACCTCGCAAAAATTGGCGGATGTTAACTTAGGTTGAAAGCTTGCGGTGAGCATTTCTCGCTTTTTGCCAAAGCCTTTACGTTTGGCTAAGGTAAAACCGTGATGTTTTAGCCCCTGTTTGACTGCGCTTGCCACGCTAAATGTCGCCAAAGTCGTGTGAGGTTTGGATAACCTTGCAATTTGAGCCAATAAATCCGCTGACCAGAGTTCTTGGTTACAGCTCGGTGCAAACCCATCAAGCAGCCACGCATCGACTTTGCCTTGCCCCGTCACTTGCGACAAACTACTCGTCGCATCGCCAAGCCATAAATCAATCGTCAATCGTTCATCAAACCAGTTCAAACGATGGCAGCCAGCCAGTGGCGGTGGATAGTTGTCAATGAGCTGTTTTGATAACCCAGCAAGCTCTGTCCACACGCTCAATGCTTGTTCAAGGTCAGTTTTGCGTAGGGGAAATTTTTCGGTGGTAATGATATGTAAATGGCTGTGATTGTCAGGTCTAATTTGTTGCCACAGTTGCCAAATCGCCAAGATATTAAGCCCTGTGCCAAAACCAATTTCACCGATGACAAATCGTTCAAAGTTCCCCAAATTAGCGAGGCGATTGGTTAAGTCGTTGCCATCAATAAAAACATAGCGAGATTCTGCCAAGCCGTCCGTTTTGGAAAAATAAACATCGCCAAAGTCGCTAGAGCGGGGGACAGTCACGCCGTTATCATCTAGCTGCCAGTGCAGTTTGGCGGTTTGAATGGTTGTTGCTGGGGTTTTGCTTTTGCTTGAGCTTGAGACAGGACGTTGGCTAGATTGTGACATCAGTGACCCATAATAAATAACTAAAAGTTAGTGCTAAGTAAAATATTACTAATACAAGGCTTGAAAACAGCGATTAGGGGGTATAGCATAACTGATTTTTTATCGTTGCAACATGGCATGCAGCTTTTTTTGGGTGTGGTAACAACATGGATCAATCAAATAACGGGCGTTATAACCTAATCACCGCATTGGCAATGATTGTGGGGATTGTGATTGGCTCAGGGATATTTTTTAAGGCAGACAATGTTTTAAAATATACCAATGGCAATGTGGCATTGGGCGTGGGGGTTTTTGTATTGGCGGCGGTGGCGATTATTTTTGGTTCGCTATCGATTGCTGAGCTGGCAAAACGTACCGATGCGCACGGCGGCTTGATTGGCTATGCCGATGAATTTGTCAGTCCACATTTTTCTACGATGATTGGCTGGTTTCAATTATTTTTGTATTACCCGACGCTTGGCGTGGTGGTGACTTGGGTGGTGGGTATTTACACTGCCTTGTTATTTGGGGTAAAAGAGGCATCGCTTGAATTACAAATGGGCATCGGGCTGACATGGTTTGTCATTTGTTATCTGTTTAATGTGATGGCAGCGGTGTTTGCAGGGCGTTTTCAAGTCTTTGCTACCATCGTTAAATTAATTCCGTTATTTGTGCTAGGGGTGATGGCGTTTGTCTATGGTGACCCTGTGGCTGCGTTAACCCATCCAAGTGAATCTGCGCGTCAAGCGACCCAGTCTTTGGCATGGCTCGGCGCCATTGGTCCGATTGCGTTTTCGTTTGATGGTTGGGTGGTCTCTACCAGTATTTCAGGGGAAATCAAACATGCTAAACGTAATTTACCGATTGCACTAGTTGTCGCGCCTATGTTGATTTTATTGGGCTATTTGCTGTACTTTGTTGGACTCACCGCGTATCTAGGCGCCGCACAAGTGATGGCATTGGGTGATGAAAGCGTCTATGTGGTGGCGACCCAGTTATTTGGCGAAACCGCTGCCAAAGCCTTTTTGGTATTTGTGGTGATTTCGGTGATGGGTACGGTGAATGGCTTGGTATTAGGGCTGATTCGTCTGCCGCATTCTTTAGCGCTCAAATCTTTGATTCCGTTTAGCGCGCAATTGCGTCAAGTCTCGCCCAACTATCAGCTATCGGTTGGTTCAGCGCTGCTAGGTTTTGCCTTATCCATGTTTTGGGCGGCTGTGCATTATGCGGTGATGAAAAGTCAGCTGCTTGGCGATATGGATATTTCAGAAATCGCGATTGTGGTAAGTTACTTACTGTATTTGGTATTTTACTTTGCTGTGTTTCGATTATGGCAACAAGGTCATATTAAAAGTATGTTATTGGGTGTGATATCGCCGATTTTGGCGGCATTGGGCTCATTGATGGTAGTGTTCGGCGGCATGCAAAATCCGCTGTTTTTGCCTGTCTGCTTACCGATTTGTGCGCTCGTACTCTTGCTTGCCTACTTTTACAGTCGTTATCTGCACAGTCAATAAGTAACTTATGTCAAGTGCCCTACGTCAAGTGCATTGCGTCAATTTTTTGGATAACGCTAAAAACTGCGCCACGCCTTGTCCGATGGCTCGGCCTGTGGCAAAACAAGCCGTCAGCAGATAGCCACCCGTTGGCGCATCCCAATCAAGCATCTCGCCACAGCAAAATACATACGGATTGGATTTTAGCGCAAAATCCTCGGTTAATGCTGTGCGTTTTACGCCGCCGCCACAACTAATCGCTTCTTCAATCGGTCGAAAACTATCAAATTCTACCGTTAACTGTTTGATTGCCTTTGTCATTTTATCGGCATCATGCCAGTGCGTTTTTGTGACGATTTCTCTGAGTAAGGCGATTTTGACAGGATCAAGGCCTGCCTTTCGCCAAAGGTTCGCTAGCGATTGTTTTTTGGGGTTTTTTAAACTACTCAATAATTTTTCGTCAGCCACATCAGGTAGCAAATCAAGTTGTAGTGATATTTTACCTGTATGATTTAATTGCTCACGCATGGCACGATTGAGCCGGTATATCAGCCCGCTTTCCATGCCATAATGGGTGAGAATAATGTCGCCAAAACCCTGCTCAATTTTGCCATCGGGCAATGTCACCTGGGCTTTCACGCGTTTTAACGCTTTGCCAAAATCGCGGTGCAAATGCGCCGACCAAGGCTGCGACAGTGGGCGACAGATACCGACATTGCTGGCATAAAACGGCGTCAATTCTGTATCGCTGAGCCATGCCTGCCATTTGCCATCACTACCGAGCCGCGACCATGACATCGCGCCCGTTGCCAACACAATCGCATCAAAGCTTTGGGTAACAGTCAGGTTGCCGCTTTCATGCGCTACGCAAAAAGTCGCTTGCTTGCCCTCAATGTTGTCACAGCTATGCCGATAAAAAAACGCTACACCGTCCTGCTGCAGCGCTTGCAACCACGCCCGCAGCAGTGGCGAGGCTTTCATCATGGTAGGAAAGATGCGACCTGTCGAGCCAACAAAAGATTCAATCCCCAAGCGGGTCATAAAATCACGGATATGCATCGCATTAAAATCTTGAATATGCGGCGTAAGCCAATCATTGGGCTGATAACGTGTGACAAAGGTATCAACGGGCTCAGCGTGCGAGATATTGAGTCCAGATTTACCTGCCATCAACAGTTTGCGGGCAGGGGATGGTTTTTGTTCAAATACGTGGATTGTGACATCAAATTGGCGCAGATAATCTGCCACCATCAGGCCAGCAGGACCTGCGCCAATGATGGCGACGGTGGGCTTTTTTGGCAGGTCGGCTTGGTTATTTGGCATCATAGCAAATCAATGTTAGGCTTATATTATAATTATAATAGTAGGCTTATAAAGTCGACTACCAACGACCTTTACGCCCTGCAACCATCCAGCCCAGTGCGATGCCAAGTATCCCGCTGAGCAGTGCAGTGACCGCACCATAGATAAAAATCTGTCCACTGCGCTCATTGACAAGCACTTTGACCTGCGTATTTAAACTATCGACTTGGTTTTGTAATTCAGCATTTTTTGCCAAGAGTTGTTGGTTGGCGTTGGACAACTGGCTGTCAGTGGGCTGGTTGAGCTGGGCGAGGGTAGGTTGTTTGGGGTTTTGCATCGGTGAGGTGCTACTGGCAACGCTTGAGGCAAGGTCTGGCTGTTTGGCGAGTGGTTGTCCTGTTTTTGGGTCAGTGACGACAACTTGCGGTGCTGCATGGGTCAGGCTTGTCACCTGTAATACCGTCAATAACACTGCGCCGTTTGCCAAAGAGCCCACCAATTTTTTCATGCTTGTCACCTATCACCACCCAGACTTTGCCAATTTTGTACTACAAATAACTGTTAAACCTAACATTAACTCACTGATTTAGGAAAAACTTGGATAAAGGGTTTAATATCCACATGACTATACACACCATTTAATAAGTAAGGCTCTTCACTTGCCCAAGCTTGCACAGCTTCATCGCTGTCAAAATCCACGACCAATACACTGCCACTCATTTCAGGCTCTCCATGCGCAATTGGCGTAGGGCCTGCAATGATTAGACGGCGCTGTTCATCTAACTGCGTAAGACGCTCAAGATGAGCAGAACGGAATTGTTTGCGTAGCTCAAGGCTATCAGGGACGTCATGACCGATAATAATATAAAGTGCCATCCATATTCTCCTTTAGTTTTTTCCTTTATCATTGATTTGTTGCTGTATATCTGGATTTAGATGGTTTTTTAAGAACACAAATTGCCCGATTAAAAACACGAGCATCACCGGTATCCATCCCCAGCTTTTAAAATTAATCCAAATATCGTTGTTGGTAAAAAACGCAAAATAATATTGCAAACCTGCCATCAGCAAGAAATACCCTGCCCAAGCGAGGGTGAGTTTATTCCAGCCCGATTGGGTCAATCGAAACACATTTTTCATTGCCAGTTCTAATAGCGGTTTACCTATCGCCACACTGATAATGAGGGCAACCGCAAACACGCTATTGATGACAGTTGATTTCCATTTTAAAAATGCTTCGTCATGGAAAATTAAGCTTAACCCACAAAATCCCACGGTTAAAATCAGCGTCACCCACTGCTGTTTATTGAGCTTGCCTTTTTGCCGGGCAAAATGCACGACATATACCACCAGTGTCGTAATCAATAACGCCGCCGCACCTGCCAATACCCCTTGCTGTTTGGAAAAGTAAAAAAATGCCAGTAAAGGTAGCAAATCCAATAAACCGCTCATAGTCATCTCTAACAAAAATCGCTTGTAAAAATCTTAGCCGCTAGTTTACACGGATATGCTAAAATCGAAAAGTAACTTTGCGATTTTCCTTGCTTCATCAATCACGTGCCCTTGTGAGCGAGCCCGCGCAGAGTTAACCCCTCTTTGTCTTAACCCCTTTTTGTCCTATTGTTGGCAACCAGCTTTTGTAATTAAGGCGTATTTGTGAATTCTTTAAATTTCGATATCTTGTCTAG
>Ga0316228_1002476_pt1 | contig 16257 bp, 15 predicted proteins | sample TBH18021metaG_FD_206005 | JGI IMG/M metagenome (GOLD analysis project Ga0316228, IMG submission 206005) | Freshwater microbial communities from Trout Bog Lake, Wisconsin, USA - TBH18021 | ecosystem: Environmental > Aquatic > Freshwater > Lake > Hypolimnion/Profundal zone | place: USA: Wisconsin... | reverse complement strand
GAGGATGCGGCGTTCCGCTCGGCGGCGCGGGCGCGCCTGCGCGACACGCTGGCCGCGGCCGCGACGGATGCCGTGCTGATCGCTGCGCATTCGATGGGCAGCCTGATCGCCTACGACGTGCTGCGCGCCGCCGAGGCGGACGGGACGCCGATGCCCCGCTGCGCCCTGGTCACCCTCGGCGCGCCCCTCGGGCTTGCCGAACTGAAGCTGAAGCTCACCGACGAGCACGGCGATCTCCGGGTGCCGGCGGCGCTCACCGCCTGGACCAACCTGATGGACCGGCAGGACATTGCCACGGTGGGCGACGACCTCGCGGCCCTCTACGCGCCGAACGCCGTCGGCGTGCGGGTGCGGGACGTGCCGGTGATCAACGCCTACCGGAGGCCGGACGGCGCCGAGAACCGGCACAAATCCTACGGCTACCTGCGGACCCCGGAATTTTCCCGGGTGCTCGCCGCGTTCCTGGACGCTGCGGGCTGAACGGACGCCTCGGAGCCGGTCAGAGCCGGCCCGGCACCGCCTCGCGCAGGACGCGCTCGGCGGCGGCGTCCTCGATCTTGTTGATCAGCCGGTTCGCCTCGTGCTCGTCGCGCAGGGTCTTGGCCAGCGTGAAGGTCGTGCCCGTGAGGAACAGCGACGCCATGGCGAGGTAGCCCTTGATCCAGATATCCGCGGGCAGGAAGAAGATGCCGATCGTCAGCATGGCGGCGGCGGCGGCGAAGCTGACCAGCGTGAAGGTCTTCCAGGCGCCGGTATGGGGCATCTGCGGTGTCATGGTGCGCTCCTGTGGGGTGATCAAAGTCGGGGGTCATGCAGATCCGGTCAGGGCCGGGCCCTGAGCCGGTCGAGCACCGTCCGGGGGTCCGTGCGCGGACGGCCGTAGCCGGCCGCTTCGAGGTCGGCCTCGATCCCGCCCCCGGCCTCCGTCTCCAGCTCGGTCAGCGCGGCGGCGACGTCCGCCTCGGCCGCCTGCCGCGCGCGCAGGCGCTCCAGGGTCCGCTCGGCCTCGCCCAGCGCGCCGGCCGACAGGGTCGTGGCCCGGCGGCCCTCCAGTCCGGCCCGGCGCAAGGCCTCGGTGGTGCGGGCGGTCTGGAGCCCGCGGTCGAGATCCCGCAGCCGCTCGCCGCCCTGCGCGACCAGGCGCTTCAGCCGCTCGACCTCGGCGGCGAAGCGTTCGGCGGCGGCCCGGCGGTCGGCCCGCTCGTCCTCCAGGGCGGCGATGTGGATCGCCGCCTCGGTCCCGAGATCCTCGCGGCCGTCGCCGAGCGCCCGGCGCGCCCCGTCCGACAGGGTGTCGATCCGGCCGCCGATCGCCGCCAGGGCGCGCGCCTCGGCCGCGTGGTAGGCCATGGCGACGGCCAGTTCCCGGCGGGCGGCCGCCAGGGCGCCGGCGGCCTCCCGGATCTGCTGGCGCAGGATCGTCACGGCATGGGCGTCGTGGATCGCCTGGGCGTTGTCGGCGATCACGCCGCGCATCAGGAAGGAGAGGGTCCTCATCACGGTTCACCTCGCGGGAACGGCGGCCCGGACCGTGTCCGGATTTGATTGAACGCCGTTCATGAAACAGGTAAACACGGCACGCGGCCGGGTGCAAGGGATAAAATGAACGATGTTCATAAAAAAACGCGCGGGCGACCGCGGAAGGAGGCGGGCGACCGGGAGGCCGATCGCCGGGCCCTGATCGCCGCCGCCTTGGCGATCCTGAACGAGGGCGGCGTAACGGCGCTGACCGCGCGGGGCGTCGCGGAGCGGGCCGGCACGGCGGTGGGCTCGGTCTACACGCAGTTCGACAGCCTGGAATTGCTGCGGCTGGAGGCCAATGCCGTCACCATGCGCCAGCTCCGGGACACCCTGGCGGGGGCGCTGGCGGCCTGCCCGTCGCGGGAGACGGAGGCGCGGCTCCTGTGCCTGGCCGACGCCTACCTCGCTTTCGCAGGCGAGCACCACGCCGCCTGGGCGGCGATCTTCGAGCGCCGCACCGTGGCGGCGCCGGACACGGTGCAGGCCGATATCGCGGCCCTGTTCGGGATCCTGGAAGGGGTGTTGCGCGACGGCGGCCGCCTCGCCGAGGCGGCGATCCCCGTGATGGCGCGGGCGCTGTGGTCCAGCGTCCACGGTATGACCTACCTCGCCGATCTCGGCAGCCTCGGGCCGCTCGGCGTGGGTGACGTACGGCCGATGATCGACGCGCTGGTGCGGGCAGCGGTGCGGGGCTTCTCGGCGGACTGAGCGCCCGGCTCGCTCCGCGCCCTCGCAAGAGGCCGCCACCCCGTGGCCACATCGGCCCGATTGCGCGTCCCGGCCATCCGGCCCGCCTCGACCCGGGGCTTCACGCTGACGAGCCCGATCCCGAGACCGCGACGATGCCGACCGGAGCGGTCGCCGCGATGGCGGGGCGCTTCGCGCCGCGCCCGATCATCACCCAATGCTCCGCGCCGATGATTTCCCGGCGCCGAACTTTGAAGCTCCGGCGTAAGCGGGCCGAGACGGCAGGGCCTTGCGCGCGCCGGCCCGATTCTGTCCACTCGCTTCAACGACAAGCCCGGATCGGACACGGAGCCGCCGGGCCACAGGGAGAAGCGTCATGGTGCGTACTTCGCGGACGGGCTCGTCGCTGCTGGGCCGCCGCCGGCTCCTGCGAGCGGGATCGGTCCTCCTGCTGGCCGGGCTGGCGCTGGCCACCTCCGCCCGGGCCGACGATGCCAAGGTGCGGATCAGCCGGCAGCCGGGCTTCGTCTACCTGCCCGCCGTGCTCGCCGAGCAGCACAAGCTGATCGAGAAGCACGCCAAGGCGGCGGGCCTCGGGGACGTCACGGTGGAATGGGTCAACCTGACGAGCGGCGCGGCCGGCAACGACGCGCTGCTCTCGGGCAATATCGACATCGTCGACAGCGGCTCGACCAACATGCTGCTGCTCAACGATCGGACCCGCGGGGACGTGAAGGGCCTGTGCGGCGTCGGCTCGACGCCGATGCTGCTGCTGACCCGCAATCCGGACGTGAAGACGCTCGGCGACTTCTCGGCCAAGGACAAGATCGCGCTGCCCTCCGTGAAGGTCTCCTCGCAGGCGGTGCTGCTCCAGATCGCCGCCAAGACGGCGTTCGGTGCCGAGAACGCCACCAAGCTCGATCCCCTCACCGTCCAGCTCGGCCATCCCGACGCGGTGGCGGCCCTGGCGAGCCCGCACAACGAGGTCAACAGCCACTTCTCGCTGCCGCCGTTCCAGCAGCGCGAGCTGCAGGATCCGGCGATCCACAAGGTGCTCAATTCCTACGAGCTGGTCGGCGAGCCGGTGAGCAACGCGATCTTCTACGCCCGGACCGGCTGGTTCAACCGCAACCCCAAGCTCGCCGCCGCCATCGTGGCCGCCATCGACGAGGCCAATGCCGCGATCGCCAAGGACCCGCTCCAGGCCGCCAAGGACTACGTGGCGGCCACCAAGGAGAAGACGCCCCCCGAGACCCTGGTCGAGATCATGAAGGAGCCGGGGACGAACTTCTCCACCACCCCCTACGGCATCATGCTCCAGGCCCGGCACTTCTACGCCATGAAGACCATCAAGGCCGAGCCCAAGGACTGGAAGGACACGTTCTTCCCGATCGTCCACAACCTGCCGGGGAAGTAGGCGCCCGGCCGCTCAGTGCGCCTCCACGGGCCCGGCGGCGCGCTGCGGCTTCTTGAGGACCGCCACCACCGCGAGGCTCGCCACGAGGCTCACCCCCACCAGCCAGAACCCGTCCGCGTAGGCCATGACATAGGCCTCGCGGCGGACCTGGGCGGCGAGCTGGCCCAGCGCGACGCCCTTGGCGGCCAGCGGGTCGGCGATGCGGGCGTGCATCCCGGCCGCCAGCGCCGCGAGCCGGTCCTGGGTGCGGGTGGCGTTGACGGTGATCGCCTCGGCCAGCATCGAGAAATGGAAGTGCTCCCGCCGGTCGATCATGGTCGACAGCATGGCGATGCCGATCGAGCCGCCGAGATTGCGCATCATGTTGGACAAGGCCGAGGCGTCCGCGGTGTCGCGGGGCGCGAGGCCGGCCGTGGAGAGCTGCGAGAGCGGGATCGTGAACAGCGGCTGGCCGATGGCTCGCATGATCTGCGGCAGGATCAGCTGGTCGGCGCCGACGTCGTGGGTGAGCCCCACATTGATCCAGCAGCTCGCGATGAAGAACAGCGTGCCGGTGACCACGAGGAGCCGCGCGTCCACGGCGCGCATGATCAGCGGCATCATCGGGAACAGCAGCAGCTGCGGCAGGCCCGACCACATCACCACGGTGCCGATCTGCTGGGCGTTGTAGCCCTGGATCTGCGCGCAGTAGACCGGGATGATGTAGATCGACCCGTACGAGACCGCGCCCAGAACGGTCATCAGCACGCAGGCGCCGCCGACCGAGCGGTTGGCCAGAACCCGCAGGTTGATGAAGGGCCTCGCCGCCGTCAGCTCGCGGAGGATGAACCCGACGATGCCGGCGACCGCGATCCAGCTCGCCTCGACGATCACCGGTGACCCGAACCAGTCCTTGCGCTGGCCTTCCTCCAGCACGAACGTCAGCGCCGGAAGGCCGGTGGCCATCAGGCCGATGCCGATCCAGTCGCCCTTGAGCAAGTCGCCCCAGCGCGCGGGCGCGGCCTCGAAGGCGCCGAGCTGGATCGCGGCCGCCACGGGTCCGAAGATCAGGTTCAAGTAGAAGATGTAGTGCCAGGACAGGTTGTCGGTGAGCCAGCCGCCCACCGTCGGGCCGATGGCCGGCGCGAAGGTCGCGGTCAGCCCGAACAACGCGATGCCGACCGCCTGCTGGCTCTTCGGCAGCCGCGTGCGCACGATCACGATGGCAGTGGGGATCAGCACGCCCCCGGTGAAGCCCTGGCCGGCCCGGAACAGGATCATCTGGCTCAAGGTGGTCGAGAGCGCGCAGGCCAGCGAGAAGGCGGTGAACAGCATCGTGTTCACCGCGAGGTAGCGGCGCAGGCCGATCACCGAGGCGAGCCAGCCGGTGAGCGGGATCACGATGATCTCGGCCATCAGGTAGGCGGTGGAGATCCAGCTCCCCTCCTCCGTGGAGGCGCCGAGCGCCCCCTGGATGTCGGCGAGCGAGGCGTTGGTGATCTGGATGTCGAGGATTGCGGTGAAGGCGCCGAGGATCGCGCCGAACACGGCGAGCCAGTCCCGGGCGCTCGCCTTCGCCTCCGGAGCGGCCCCGGCCGGCACCGTGCTCATCGGGGCAGGGCCTCGCTGACGAGGGCCGCCGGGGCGGGCTTCGGTCCGCGCCGGGCCGGATCGACCGCTTCCACCGGATCCTGGGTGTGGACCGTCGCCTGCACGGAGAGGCCGGGCCGCAGGCGGGCGAGGAGCGGGTCCGACGGGTCGAGGGCGACGCGCACGGGCACGCGCTGCACCACCTTGGTGAAGTTGCCGGTGGCATTTTCGGGCGGCAGCAGCGCGAATTGCGAGCCGGTACCCGGCGAGAAGCTCTCGATCCGGCCCTGGAATTCATGGTCGCCTAAGGCGTCCACCGTGACGGTGACGCGCTGGCCCTCGACCATGTGCCCGGTCTGGGTCTCCTTGAAGTTCGCCACCAAGTAGATGTCCCGGCCCATGGGCACGAGGGTCAGGAGCCCGGTGCCGGGCGAGACCACCTGGCCGACCCGCAGCGCCCGGTCGCCGGCCACGCCATCGATCGGCGCCAGGATGGTGGTGTAGCTGAGGTCGAGCCTCACCCCCTCGACCTTCGCCTGCGCGCCCTCCAGGCTCGCGCGGGTGCTGGCCTCGAGCGCCTTCAGGCTGTCGATCTGCTTCTGCGCGGCGTCGAGCGAGGCGGCCGCCTTGTCGCGGGCGGCGTGGCGCTGGCGCAGGTCGGCATCCGCCTGCTGCTGGCGCTGCACCGTGCCGGATCCGGTCTGCAGCAGGTTCTGGTAGCGGGTGTATTCCTGCTGCGCGAAGGTCAGCGCGGCCTCGGCATTGGCGAGGTCGGCCCGCGAGGAGGCGACCTGCGCCTGCTGCTGGACGATCGCGGCGGCGACGCCGAGCACCTGCGCCCGGTCCTTGTCGACCTCGGCCTCGGCCTGCTTGAGCTGGACCCGGTAGGACCGGTCGTCGAGGCGCGCGATCACGTCGCCGGCCTTCACCGGCTGGTTGTCGCCGACCATCACCGCAGCGACGATGCCGGCGATGCGGGGCGCCACCGTGACCTTGTCGGATTGCAGGTAGGCGTCGTCGGTGGTCTCGAGGAAGCGCCCGACGCTCCACCAGTGCCAGCCATAGGTCCCCGCCCCGCCGAGCGAGAGCAGGCCCACCAGGGGCAGGACGGCCCGCGCCCGGCCGCGGCGCGGCTTCGCCGCGAGGGCTGCCGGTGCGGCCGAGCCGGTCGCGGCGCCCGCGACCGGCTCGGCGCTCTTGAAGCTGTCGCTGCGACGTGCGTCCATCGGGTCTGGCCAGAATCAAAACGGTACGGTATCGTTTTGATAATCCGAATGGCGGTGTTGAGCAAGGAGGATCGCGGGTGACGGTCACGGAGATCGATCCGGCGGGGCCGCGGCGGGGCGGTCGGCCGACCCGTGCGGAGGCGGCCCGGCGCGAGGCGCACCTGATCGCCGTGGCAACGACCCTGTTCCTGGAGCGTGGCTTCGACGCCACCTCCATCGACGCGGTGGCCGAGGCCGCCGGGATGAGCAAGCCGACGGTCTATGCCCGCTACCGCGACAAGCGGGCGCTGTTCGAGGCGGTCCTGCGCGAGCGGATCGCCGCATGGCTGGCGCCGCTCTCCGCCGCCGCCGAGGCCCAGGCCGCGCAGGGCGGGCGTGACGACGTCGAGACCGCCCTGCACGATCTCAGCCTCACCCTTCTGGCCCACGGGCAGTCGCCCGGCGCGGCGATGCTCAAGCGCAACCTCGTGGCCCAGGCGCTGCAGTTTCCCGAACTCGCCCGCCTCGCCCACGAGGAGGGCTGGCTGCGCGGCGTGCGCGCCGTGGCGCAACTGCTCGACGCCTTCGCCCGGCGCGGCCGGATCGCGGTGGCGGATCCCGAGATCGCGGCCGACCTGTTCCTCAGCCTCGTCCTCGGCCGGTCGTCCCAGGCGACTCTCTACGGCATTGCCACCGATCCGGAGGCGCAGGAGCGGCGGCGCCAGGCGGCGGTGCGACTGTTCCTCGACGGGGTGCGCCCGCGCTGAGAGGGCGCGGATTATTGTTGAAGGAGGCGGTCAGACTCACGGCCGGATTTGAGCCGCGGTTCTCGCCGCTCGCGGAATCCGCGCCTGATGCCCCGAACCGCGTAACCCGCGATTGCGCCCCTCCCCGCCCGGGCCTATAGTGCCTCATCCCCATTCGACAGCGTGAGACGGGACGTCCGGATCCACCATCCGGAGCCCGCGGCCCGATGCCCGGCCCCCGTCCCGCCAGGCCGGAGCACGAGAAGACATGTCCCAGGGTCCGCTGATGCCCAAGGCGACCGCCGTCTGGCTGGTCGAGAACACCTCGCTCGCCTTCGAGCAGATCGCCGATTTCTGCAAGCTGCACCCGCTGGAGGTGAAGGGCATCGCCGACGGCGAGGTCGCGGCCGGCATCAAGGGGCTCGACCCGGTCTCCACCGGCCAGCTCACCCGCGACGAGATCGAGAAGGCCCAGAAGGCGCCGCACTATAAGCTGAAGCCTGCGGTCTCGAAGGTAAAGTTGCCGGAGGTGAAGCGCACCACCAAGGGGCCGCGCTATACCCCGCTGTCGCGCCGTCAGGACCGGCCGAACGCCATCCTGTGGCTGCTGCGCAATCACCCGGAGCTCAAGGATTCGCAGATCATCCGGCTGGTCGGCACCACCAAGTCGACGATCCAGCAGATCCGTGAACGCACCCACTGGAACTCGGGCTCGCTCCAGCCGATGGATCCGGTGACGCTCGGCCTGACCACCCAGATCAACCTCGACTTCGAGGTCCAGCGCGCGGCGGCCGACCGCCCGGCCGCGGTCGCGGCCGAGTCCGGCGCCTCGCTGCTGCCGACCGAGGTCTCCACGGCCCGCGATGCGGACGAGCGGGAGCAGGAGGACGATCACGGCGGCCGCGAGGAGCGGCTCGACGCGGATTCGGTCTTCGCCAAGCTCAAGGGCCGGCACCAGGACGAGGACGACGAGGACTAGGACCGGCTGGCGCCCCCTGCCTCTGGCCGGGCGGGCTCCAGGACGGTCCGTGCAGGACGCGGCCCCCGCTCCACCGGAGTCGGGGGCCGCTTCGCGTCCGGCCGGGCCTGATGGCGCCCGCCGGCGGGGCGGAAGCCGGATCGATCTATTCCGGCAGCGGCCGGCCCCGCGTTTCCGGCATGAACCACGGCACGACGAGGCCGATCACGTAGACGCCCGACAGGGTCAGCGCCGCCGCGGCCACGCCCCCGAAGGCGGTCACGATCTGCCCGGCGAGGATCGGGAAGATCCAGGCGATCAGCCGCGCGCCGTTGAACACCACGCTCGCCGCCGTCGCCCGGACCGCCGGGGTGAACAGCTCCGCGAGGTAGATCGCCATCCACGAGAAGGCGAAGCCCAGGGTGAAGAACCCGTTCAGGAAGGCGAGCGCCATGAACGGCACCAGCCCGCCGGTCCAGAGGTAGCAGGCGAGCGACGTGGCGATGCAGCCGACATAGGTCAGGAGCAGGAAGGCGCGGCGCCCGATCGCGTCGGCCACGAAGCCCGAGATCACGTAGGCGGTGATCGCCCCGATATTGTAGATGATGCCCATGCGCGGGCCCCAGACATTGGCCGGTTCGCCCGCGGCCTTGGCGAGCCCCTCCGTGTAGGCCGGGAGCCAGGATGAGACCGCCCACCAGCCCACCGTGGTGGCGAAGGAGAGCAGCGTGGCGAGCAGGACCCGCCGCCGGCTCTCGGGCTCGCGGAAGATCTCCGTGAGCGAGAACGGCCGCGTCCCGGTCTTCGGGGTGCTCCGGGCATCCTCGGTCGTGGCGGCCCAGCGCTGCGCCTTCACGGCCTGCATCCACTGCTCCGATTCCTCCAGCGCCCGCCGCAGGTACAGGCAGACGAAGGCCGGGAGCGCGCCCAGCGCGAACAGGATCCGCCAGGATTCCGCGCCCAGGGGCTCGGTGGCGGCGAGCACGGCCCAGACGATGGCGGCCAGAACCGCGCCGCCGCCGAAGCCCGATTGCAGGAAGCCGCAGCCTTTCGGGCGCGCCCGGTTCGGCCAGGTCTCGGCCACCAGGGCGATGCCGGTCGACCATTCCGAGCCGATGGCGAGCCCGGTGATGAAGCGCAGCAGCGCGAGCTGCGTGAAGCTCTCCGCGAAGGCGGTGAGCCCCGTGAACAGCGCGTAGCCCAGGATCGACACCATCATCATGCGCTTGCGGCCGATATAATCGGCCGCGATCCCGCCCATCAGGCCGCCGATCCCCCAGCCGAGCAGCGTGATGCCGATGGCGAGCCCCACGTAGAAGGCCGGCATCCGGGCCTGCTCGGTCGTGAGGATCGAGGCCAGCGCCGGGCGCAGGGCGTAGACCAGGGCCACCGCCTCGTAGCCGTCGAAGATCCAGCCGAGATAGCTGCCCCACAGGATCCGCCAGTGGCGCCGGGTGAGACCCGCGTACCACGGAGCGCCGGCCGCCTCGCGCAGCCCGCCGTCACCCGCGCCCATCACCCGTTCCTCCTGCCGGGGCGCATCGGCGGCGCCCTCCCCGCCCTGATAGGTCGGTTGTGGCATCGGGTCGACCACATCCGGGCAGTTGATCCGGCGCGCCGGCGATCACGGTCACAGCGCGCCTGCACATCATGCCCGTGCCGCGCGGGACCGTCGTGCGGTCGGTCTCAGCGCGCGGCGTCGAAGGCGGCGAGAAAGGCCGAGAGGTTCTCCGGCAGGGCCGCGCAGAGGTAGCCGCCCTCCTGGATGAGGGCCGTGGGCAGCCCGGCCCGGGCGATCCGCTCCGCCGCCCCGACAAAGCCCGCCCGGGTCACCGCGAAGGCGCCGATCGGATCGTCCGCGGCGGCGTCGAGGCCCAGCGCCACCACGAGGGCCCGGGGTCTGTGCGCGGTGATTGCCGCGAGTCCCGCCTCCACGGCCTCGAGCCAGGGCGCGTCGCCCGAGCCCGGCGGCAGCGGCAGGTTGCGGTTGAAACCCGCTCCCGCCCCGGTGCCGGTCTCGTCGGCGTAGCCGGCGAAGAACGGGAAGTAGTCGGACGGGTCGGCATGGACCGAGACCGTCAGCACGTCGGCGCGGGCGTAGAAGATCCCCTGCGTGCCGTTGCCGTGATGGACGTCGATGTCGAGGATCGCCACCGGGCCGCCGGTGGCGGCGCGCATCCGCTCGGCCGCGATGGCGCTGTTGTTGAGGAAGCAGAAGCCGCCGGCGGAATCCGCGTAGGCGTGGTGGCCGGGCGGGCGGCACAGGGCGTAGGCGTGCCCCACCGTCAGCGCCGTGTCGGCGGCCGCGACGGCGCATTGCGCCGACCCGTAGACTGCCGCCCAGGTGCCGGCGCGGATCGGCGTCGAGGTGTCGGCGGTGTAGAGGCCCAGGCGCCCGAGGAGGCCGGGAGGCGTCCGGTGCATCTGCGGCCGGGCGAAGGCCCCGGTCAGGATCTCGTCACCGATGTCGGGGATCTCGCCCCGGCGCGCCCAGGCCTCGGCCAGGAACGCCACGTAGCCCGGATCATGCACCGCCCGGATCGGCTCGAGACCGTGATCGGCCGGCTCGGCGAGGTCGTGGCCGCCCCGCAGGGCCGCGTCCCGCAGGATCGTGTAGCGGGTAGCCTGCTCGGGATGCGGGATCGGCGCGCCGCGCCGCATGTAGCGTTCGGGATCGTGCCGGCTCGAATCGGGTGTGTGGACGATGCGCATGCCGGCAGGTTAGGGCCCGCCGGGACGCGCGTCATCCGCCCCGGACGGGCTCAGATGAGATAGACCGTGCCGTCCGCGCGGAACACCTTCGGGCAGTTCGCCCCGTCCACCAGGCGCTGGGCCGCCTCCAGGGAGATCTGGCGCGTCAGCGCGATCTCCGGCAGCGTCTTCCAGGTCGTGGTCATGGGCCCGCTCCGTCCGTGATCCGTGCGTGTCCGGGATCAACGGCGCAGACGCGTCCGGGTTCGCCGTTGGCGCCAGGAGCGCGTCGAGGGCGCCGATGCACCATCCCGTCGGGGCGGGCGCAGCCGGGGCGACCTCGCGGAGCAGGGTCGGGACCCGCGCCCAGGGTTCCGTGACCGGGCCGGCACTCGGCCGCACCGCCGCCCGGTTCTGCCCGCCGGCGACGCGGATGTCGGAGAAGCGCGCGCAGAACGCCGCCACGCAGGCCGGGTCGAAATGGCGGCCGCTCTCGGAGCGGATGCAGTCCAGGGCCGCGTCGAAGGACAGGGCGTCCTTGTAGGGCCGTACCGTGGTCAGGGCGTCGAACACGTCCGCCACCGCGACGATCCGGGCCGACAGGGGAATCGCGGCGCCGGCGAGCCCGTGCGGGTAGCCGGCGCCGTCCCACTTCTCGTGATGGAACTCGGCGATCTCCGCGGCCAGCCGGATCAGTTCGGAGGCGCTCCCGCCCAGGATGCGCCGGCCGATCGCCGGATGCGTCTTGACGAGGTCGAACTCGTCCCGGTCGAGCCGGCCGGGTTTCAGCAGGACGCCGTCCGGGATGCCGACCTTGCCGACATCGTGCAGCGGCGCCGCGAGATAGAGGTTGCGGCAGATTTCCGGCGCCAGCCCAAGCCCCTCGGCCACGATCTGGCTGTAGCGGGCCACCCGCCAGGTGTGGTCGCCGGTGTCGTTGTCGCGATACTCGACGGCCAGTGCCAGGCGGAAGATGATCTCCTCTTCGCGCTCGCGCATGTGGCGCAGAGCGGCCTCCACTTCGCCGTCGAGCCAGGCCGCCTGCTCGGCCAGCCGCCGCACCGCCCGGGCGAGCCGGATCATGTTGCGCAGCCGCACGGTGAGTTCGACGCCCTGCATGGACTTGTCGAGGAAATCGGTCGCCCCGGCCTCCAGGGCGGCGAGCCGCACCGTGTCCGAGATGTCGCTGGTGACCATCACGATGGGCACCTGCGCGTAGTGCGGAATGGTGCGCATCTGCCGGATGAAGGCGATCCCGTCGATTCCGGGCATGTGGCAATCGACCAGGACGAGATCGAAGGCCCGCATCTGCGCCTCGACCATCGCGGCGGCCGGATCGCCGTGATCGGTGACCGACACGTCGGGCTTGGCCTCGAGCAGGAGGCGCAGCCGCATCCGCATCGTGGCGCTGTCGTCGACCAGGAGCGCGTCCATCAGCGGCTCCCGGATCGCCACAGGCGATCGGGGGGCGGCCGCTCGACCGGATGTGTTGACGCAGGAACCATCGCCGCGAAGCCTTTCGAACTGACGAAGAGCATTGGATTGTGTGGCGTTAACGGGCGGTAAAACGGCATCTTCGGTAGAATCTGTTCGTGTCTGCTGTATTCGCGGAGAGGATCTGCCTGATCCCAGGGTATCGGGTGCCGGAGACCGGCAGGCGCGCGTCGATCGACGGCGGGGGCGTGCGCCGCTCCGCACCGGAGGCCTGAACGATCGGGCCGGTCTGTAACCGGGAGCGCCGCGGCGGGCCGTGTCCGCCGGCGTTCCGGGCCTCTGCCGCTCCGATGCCGGGGCATGGCCGGCCGGAACGCCTGACAGGCGGCCGCCCCGGCGCTACCGTGGGGCCGCGACCGACGGGGCCGTCGACGCGCGGCCGGACCGGGGCGGGCCGGCGCAGTGGGCGGGCCGGGAGGCGCCTTCGCGATGATGCGGTTCGATCTCACCGATCTCGGCCTGTTCCGGCACGTGGTCGAGGCCGGCTCGATCACCCACGGGGCCGCGCGGGCGAACCTCGCCCTGGCGGCCGCCTCGACGCGAATCCGGCTGATGGAGGAATCCCTCGGCGCCGCCCTGCTGACCCGCGGCCGGCAGGGTGTCAGCCCGACCCCGGCCGGGCGCGCGCTCCTCGTCCATGCCCGGGAGGTCCTGGCCGGGGTCGAGCGCCTGCGCGAGGAGATGGCGGCCTTTTCGGGAAGCGCCTTCGGCCAGATCCGGGTGCTGGCCAACACCAACGCGCTGACCGAGTTCCTGCCGGACGCGCTCTCGGCCTTCCTGGCCGATCACCCCGGGATCGGCGTCGAGATCGACGAGCGCACCTCCGAGGAGATCGTCGGGCTGGTGGCCGAGGGCGCGGCCGATCTCGGCATCCTGTCCGGCACGGTGGATACCGGCTCGCTGCAGACCTTTCCGTTCCGGGAGGACCGGTTCGTGCTGGTGGCGGCCCGGGACCATCCCCTGGCGGCGCGCGGGACGATCCCGTTCGCCGAGGTGCTCGGCCATGACCTCGTCGGGCTCGACCGGCGCAGCGCGATCAGCCGGTTCCTCGTGGCCCAGGCGGTGCGGGCGGGGCGGCCGATGCGCCTGCGGGTGCAATTGCGGGGCTTCGACGCCGTCTGCCGGCTGGTCGAGGCCCGCGTCGGGCTGGCTGTCCTTCCGGAGAGCGCCGCCACCCGTGCCGCGCAGGGGCTCGCCCTGGCGGTGGTGCCCCTCGCCGATTCCTGGGCGCGGCGCGACCTGACCCTGTGCCTGCGCGACCTCGACGGGCTGCCGCCGTTCATCCGGGCCTTCGTGGCGCAGCTGCGCGCCTGAGCGGAGCCCGCGGAACACGCCCCGGGACCGTTCGATCTTCGTGGACATGATCTGCGTCGGGCCACCCGCGGCGCCCGTCCGAAGCGACGTCAGCGCCACCGCTCGTTCGTGCAGGCCAGCACGTAGACGACGTGCATGCAGCGGGCCTGGGCGGCTTGCGAGTTCGCGTCGCCCATGCACGCCCGCATCCCGGTGGAGAGCAGTCCGCGATCGACGTCCTGATCCCGCGCGCAGGTGAAGATCGGCTGGAAGCCCTCGAATCGGCTGACCTGCCAGAAGATGACCATGAACGACACCAAGCAGAACGCGCAGACCAGGAGCCGGCTGTCGTAGAACCAGTGCCGCCGGTCGGCATCTGCGGCGTCGCCCTCGGTCATCCCGTCACCGGGGGCGCCAGCAGGATCGTGGTCTGGATCATCGTTGCACTCCCCAGGGGATCGCCCGCTCCATCCCGCCCGATCCCTCGGCCGGGCCCCGCCGGCGGGGCCGTCAGTCGATCACCTCCACGATGCGGCGTGACCGCGGCTCGACGAGAACCGGATGTCCGTTGACGATCGTGTAGCTGTACTCCGGCAACGCGAATTCGCGCGGGACATCGTAGTACACGACGCCATCCTCCGGTAGCACGGTCCCGACCCGCACGGGGCCCGCGAGCGCGACGGACGGGCGGCGCTCGCCGAGCGCGTAGATGCGGAATCGCTCCCGCCGGTCGACGCCCAGGATGCCGTTGGCCGTACCCACGGCCGCACCGATCGCGCCGCCGACGATCGCGCCGAGGGGCCCCGCCATCTCCTCGCCGCGCGAGGCGCCCTCCTGGGCCCCGCGCTCCAACCCCTGCGCCTGGGCGGCCGCGGCGAGGCCCAGCGTGGCCAGGAGCGCAAGAGGAGCCGCGATCCGCATGATGTGTCGTCCTGGTCGGTGGCAGTGAACGTCAGGCCTGCGCCTGAGGGAGCGGGAGCGTCCCGCCCGCAGGATACGACGAAAATGGCTGCCGATCGGTTGCTGCACGGCATCCGCGGGGTGCCGCATCCCGTGTGTCGCCCGGATCGCTCCCATCGGGCCGGTTCGGCCCCGCGGGAGGCGGGCGGAGCCGCGGCATTGCCCCGGCCCGCTCATGGTTTAGCCTCCGGCTGATTCCGCCGGAGGGAACTGGGACGATGCCGATCGAGACCGTGGAGACCGCCGGCCGCCGCCGGGGCGCCGACCTGCTGGTGGAGGTGCTGCGCTCGGAGGGCGTGCGCTACATCTTCGGCAATCCCGGCACCACCGAATTGCCGCTCATCGACGCGCTCACCGAGGCGCCGGATATCGGCTACATCCTCGCCCTGCAGGAGGCGACCGCGGTCGCCATGGCGGACGGCTACGCGCAGGGCGCGCGGCGCCCCGCCTTCCTCAACCTGCACACGGCGGGCGGCCTCGGCCACGCCATGGGCGGGCTGGTGAATTCCCAGGTCTCCGGCACGCCGCTGGTGGTCACCGCCGGGCAGCAGGATCTCCGCCACGCGCTGACCGACCCGCTGCTGATGGGCGACCTCGTCGCCATCGCCGACCCGGTGATGAAGTGGGCGCGCGAGGTGACGAGCCCGGACCAGATCCCGATCCTGCTGCGCCGCGCGTTCCACGATGCCGGTGCCGCCCCCTCCGGCCCCGTCTTCCTGTCCCTGCCCATGGACGTGATGGAGGCGATGAGCGCGGTGCCGGCCGGCGAGACCTCGACCATCGACCAGCGGGCGGTGGCGGGCTCGCTCGACCGGCTGGCCGAGAAGCTCGCCGCGATCGCGCCGGGCCGGCTCGCCCTGATCGCGGGCGACGAGATCGACGCCTCGGACGCCTCGGCGCAGATGGTGGCGCTGGCCGACCTGCTGGCGGCGCCGGTCTACGGCTCGTCCTGGCCGGCCCACATCCCCTTCCCCACCGCGCACCCGCTCTGGGCCGGAAACCTCCCGACCCGGGCCGACGCCATCGCCGACATCCTCGGGCGCTACGACGCGGTCTTCGCGCTCGGCGGCAAATCGCTGATCACGGTGCTCTACTCCGAGGTCTCCGCGGTGCCGCCGGGGGTGAAGGTCTTTCAGCTCTCGGCCGACGTGCGCGACCTCGGGCGCACCTACGCCACCTGCCTGTCGACGGTGGGCGACATCCGCGCCTCGCTCGACGCCCTGCTGCCGCTGCTCGGCCCCCGCCTCGCCGACCGGGCCGACGCCTTCGAGCAGCTGCGCAGTCAGGCCGTGACCGCCCGGGCCGAGCGCCGGGCCAAGCTCGCCGCGGCCGCCGACGCGGCCTTCGAGGATCCGGTGATCGCGCCGCTGGTCGCCGCGCGCGAAGTCGCCCGCGCGGTCGGGGCCGAGACCACCATCGTGGACGAGGCGCCCGCGACGCTGACCCACCTGCGCACCTTCCTCGACAGCCCCTCGGCGCACCAGTACGCGGCGATGCGCGGCGGCGTGCTCGGCTGGGGCATGCCGGCCGCGGTCGGGTTTTCCTTAGGCCTCGACCGCGCGCCCGTGGTCTGCGTGGTCGGCGACGGGGCGGCCATGTACTCGCCGCAAGCCCTCTGGACGGCCGCGCACGAAAAACTGCCGGTCACCTTCGTGGTGATCAACAACGCCGAGTACAACATCCTCAAGACCTTCATGAAGGGCCAGGCGCACTACG
>Ga0316228_1002474_pt1 | contig 16269 bp, 13 predicted proteins | sample TBH18021metaG_FD_206005 | JGI IMG/M metagenome (GOLD analysis project Ga0316228, IMG submission 206005) | Freshwater microbial communities from Trout Bog Lake, Wisconsin, USA - TBH18021 | ecosystem: Environmental > Aquatic > Freshwater > Lake > Hypolimnion/Profundal zone | place: USA: Wisconsin... | reverse complement strand
AACCGCGTCGTATTTTCTCGCCATTAAGCCTGGTAAGATACCGTCCCAATCTTGCGCTACGATTTCGCAGTCGAGTTTCGCTTGGGCACACACGGCTTTGGCAACATCCACGTCATAACCGCCTAATGTGCCATCGGCATTGGTGTAGTTAAATGGTTTGTAGGCGCCTTCAGTGGCAATACGAACTTTTTTGCCTGTGCTGGCACCGGCAGCGGGTTGGCTCGCGGCTGCACCTTCTGTTTTTTCAGCAGGTTTTTGACAGGCGGTTAATCCCATGCTAACTGCGCATACCGTTACCAAGGCAAGTTTTGAGTAGGTTGAATTCAAGGTTGATTGCATGGATGTTCCTTACAAATGAAATTTTTGAGTAAAAAGCGATTTAATATCAGGTTTCGCTTTCAGCGATTTCAATATTTAAAATCAATGCGACTAAAATAAATGCGAGTTTACAATTTAGTTAAAATTAACATAAATTAACATTTTTGCAAGTGAAAAACGTATGCAGCAACAATTAAATCAAATAAATTTTTTCTGATGCCTAAAATTACAAAACCGCCAATCGCATGGCGATTGACGGCTCATAGGTTATTAGGATTATTTTTGATGGCTTGCCATGAAGTCTTTTACCCGCGCTGATTGCGGATTGTCAAACACCTGCTCGGGTGTGCCTATTTCTTCGATACGTCCCTCATGCAAGAACACCACTTGGCTTGATACATCGCGCGCAAAACGCATTTCATGGGTCACAATCAGCATGGTGCGACCTTCTTCAGCAAGCGATTTCATCACCGCTAATACTTCATTGACCAATTCTGGGTCGAGGGCAGAGGTTGGCTCATCAAATAGCAATACTTGGGGCTTCATCGCTAACGCACGAGCGATGGCGATACGCTGGCGTTGCCCACCCGATAAGTTTTCTGGGTAAGCGTCTTTTTTATCCAGTAGTCCTACGCGTTTTAGTAGCACTTCGGCTTCACTGATGGCTTGGTCTTTGGCGATTTTTAGGACTTGGGTCGGCCCCTCAATGATGTTTTGCAAAATAGTCCGGTGTGGCCATAGGTTAAAGTTTTGGAACACAAAACCCATTTTTGAGCGAAACTGCTCAAGTTGGCGTTGATTGGCGGCAACCAAATCCCCTGATTTATTCGGTTTTAATACCAATGCTTCATTGCCCAAGAAAACCTCCCCTTGCGAGGGGTTTTCAAGCAAGTTAATACAGCGTAGTAAAGTGGATTTGCCCGAACCGCTCGAGCCAAGAATTGAGATGACATCGCCATCATAAGCGGTCAACGATACACCTTTTAGTACTTCAAGCGATCCAAAGTTCTTGTGGATATTGTTAAGTTGCAAGGCTACAGGACGCTGTAAGTTTGGCATAGCATCTGACATGATATTCAATCCAAAATTTGACGATAGGTGGAAAAAAACTGTCTATTTTCGCTTAAAACGCTACTAAAACGCAACTTTTTCTCTCATTTAACTTTGTTTTATGGTGTTGGTCTTTAGCGCTTGTTTTTAGATTGAGTCATAACCATTAATTTTTGTCTGTCAAAACTTTCTAAATTCCATTTTTGGATTGAAGTTGTTATGATGAAGCGATGATTATATTAGGGACTGAGTATGCAAACCATGACTGATACCAAACATTATATGCAAACCGTGGGACAGCAAGCGCGCGCCGCTTCAGCGATTTTGGCAAAAGCAGACACCGCGCTCAAAAATAACGCCCTACTCGCTATCTATGACGCTCTGCAACAAGCCAAAGCCGCGATATTGGCTGCCAATTCCACCGATATGCAAAACGGTCAACAAAAAGGACTGGATGACGCACTACTTGACCGATTAGCGCTCACCGATGCGCGTTTTGAAGGCATGTTACAAGGGCTAAAGGATGTCGCCATGCTACCTGACCCAATTGGCGAGGTCACGGATATGACCTTTCGTCCATCGGGCATTCAGCTAGGTAAAATGCGCGTGCCGCTGGGTGTGGTCGGGATGATTTATGAATCTCGCCCCAATGTGACGATTGAAGCTGCGTCTTTGGCATTAAAATCTGGCAATGCGATTATCCTACGTGGGGGGTCAGAAGCGTTTTATTCTAACCAAGCATTGGCTGCGTGTGTCAAACAAGGCTTGCAAGCGGTTGGTTTGCCAGAGGCGGCAGTGCAAGTGGTCGAAACCACCGACCGCGCGGCAGTGGGGGAACTGATTACCATGAATCGCTATGTCGATGTGATTGTACCGCGGGGTGGTAAAAGCCTGATTGAGCGTATCAGTAATGAAGCGCGCGTGCCTGTCATCAAGCACCTAGATGGTAACTGTCATACCTTTGTCGATCGCGATGCAAACTTGACTATGGCAATCGCTATTTGCGTCAATGCCAAAACTCACCGCTACGGCACTTGTAATACCATGGAAACGCTGCTGATTGATAGCCAAATCGCTGCGCAAGCCTTGCCGCCAATCGCCAGCGCCATTGTCGCTGCAGACAGCGCCATGCAATTACGCGGCTGTCCAAAAACCTTAGCCATCTTGAGCGATACCGCTGAATTAACAGGTCATCTGTCAGCGGCGAGTGAGGCAGATTGGGATAGCGAATATTTGGCGCCGATTTTGGCGATTAAAGTAGTCGCCGATATCGACAAAGCCATTGCTCATATCAATGCGCATGGCTCGCATCATACCGATGCGATTATCACCGAAAACTACTCAAAATCGTTAACATTCATGCGTGAAGTTGACTCTAGTAGCGTGATGGTCAATGCATCAACCCGCTTTGCCGATGGGTTTGAATATGGTTTGGGCGCAGAGATTGGTATCTCTACCGATAAAATCCATGCGCGCGGCCCTGTGGGTCTTGAAGGTTTAACATCGCAAAAATGGATTGTGTTTGGGCATGGGGAAATCAGACAGTGACAGATAAAACTTTTGGTAATCAAATGAATTGGTTTCACAAACCCACTTTAATTATTGGTAATAAAAACTACTCCTCTTGGTCTTTGCGCGCATGGCTTATGCTGCATGCCTTCGGTGTAGCGTTTGATGAAATGCCAATTAAGCTATTTCATCCGAGTAATCAAGAGATTTTGACGAACTATACGCCACTGGGTCAAGTGCCTGTACTATTACATGAAGATAAAACGATTTGGGACAGTGCCGGCATTGCTTTATATGCGGAAAAATACTTAATTACGCAAAACATTTGGGGCAACCAGCCGCATTTAGCCATGAGTTTACTGGGTGAAATGCACAGTGGATTTTCTGCACTACGCAATGAAATGCCAATGAATATTCGAGCTAGGCGCAAGATTGCACCTTCCGCACCCTGTTTAAGCGATTTGGCGCGGTTTGAAGCCATCGTCACCGAAGGCTTCAAACAAAACGGCTCTGAAGGTTATTTGCTAGGCGAATTTAGTGTCGCTGATGTATTTTTTGCCCCGATTATTTTTCGCCTCATCACTTACGCGAAAGCCTCCGATATAGAGTTACGACCCATGACTTTAATCTATATACAAAAAATGCTTGCTCATTCAAGCATGCAGATTTGGCAACAACAGGCGTTGACCGAAACCGATATAGTCATTGAAGATGAAGCAGGCACAGAAGTTGTTTGAGGTTAATCAGCTTTAATTCAATGAATAACATTATTTGGCAACCGCTTTAAATAGACTGATTTGGTTGTTATCGGTTACCGTCAACATCGGTGTGCCTTTGCTATCTTGAGTCAGTTTAAATTGTCCTTGTAGTGTGGATGGCGCAGCGGTATCAAATGCCATGCGCGATTCTGGCATACACATCATGCGCGTGGACACGATATTTTTTATCAATACATTATCATGGGTCAGGCTATAATTGCCCCACATGCTATTGCAGGTATTGTCAAAGCTGACACGACCTTTATCAAAGCTGACCAACAGCGGCTTGGCTTGGTTAAACAATTCAGGTTTAGTGGGTTCACCCGCCAAATCCGTCACCGAGACCAATTGCCAGCGATAATTTTGCAACGTGGCATCGGCTAACGGCAAGGTGACCGTTTTGGTCGGGCTAACAATCCCTGACTTACTATCCGCTATAGATTGACAGCCTGTTATTGCTAGCGTTCCTGCTATCAAGCAACTTAGCGTTAGTGAGTAGATTTTGGCACGTTTTTTCATCATGATTTCCTTTTGTTTAAAATTATTGTGTAAAAAATTATTGCAACCATTATATAAAATACCCTTAAGACTTTATTGCTAAGCATAACGATTATTGTTATTCAATTGTATTAGCGAGCTTTGACGGATGCTTCATTTGCTTGAATGGGTTTTTGCAAAAACTCTAAAAATACATCATCGCGTTTGGGGTCGCCATTGTTGCCGTCTCTTGGAAATGCCATCCTCTCCCCTGTCAGTAGATAACCACGGCGCTGATAATAACTTAACAACTCTGGTCGATGACTTAAAATCGACATGGACAAATGGGTTAAAGGTAAATGGGTTACGTTTTTGGCGTGGGCGTGTCTGATAGCAAACGTTTCTACCGCAGACAACATCGTATCGCCTATGCCTTTACCTTGCACAGCAGGATGAACCGCAAAAGTGCCAATATATGCCGCTGGCTGATGGTTAATGGGTGAGAAATCCACAGAAATACACCCGAGCAAATCATCGCTATCATGCGGATTTTCAAACACGAATAGATAAACGTTGGGGTTGTCTATCAGGGCTGTCATTTCCTCGGGCGTGGTACGAATCCCACCAATTAAAGCCGCTTCATTGGTCCAGCCTTCATCTGAGCGGTAGCAACGATTGAGCAAAGTTACCAAATTTTCGACATCTCGTTGCGTGGCGACGCGTAATTGCACGGCGTTTTTATCGATATCGCTATTAAGGTTTTTCATGTTTTTTATCTTTTTATGCTCACATTCGCTAAACATAGGATGCGTTAAACATTTTGCCAAGTTAGGATGACCGATTTTACCACCCAATGCGCCCAATTCATCTAAATTAGCCAACATACTTAGCTTATGCACTGTTACTTTATTGAAGGTCACTTGATTAAATGTTACTTTATTGGCAATTGCTTTGGCATTCAAGCCATGTTTGACGTCATTGTTGTTGCTGTCATATTTTTAACCTATTATTATAAGACAACAAAGCGGGCGGGTAACAAAGCGCTGCTGCAATCGAATCTGTAAGCGAGATGGTTTATCAATCATCCATTTGTTAAAATAAACCTTTTGCAAGTAACCCTAGCATGCCAAAACTGCCTTCACCCTATACTCCTACGATTCAATCGGCGATTTATAAACAACAACCCAGTGATTTTATTGTCCATGAAAAACTTGGCATTGAATGCAGCCATACAGGCGAGCATCTTTGGCTTCATATTCAAAAAACCCATATGAATACCAATTTTGTGGCAAAGTTGCTGTCACAGTGGGCAGGCATTCCACTCAAGGATGTGGGATACTCGGGGCTCAAAGATCGTCATGCGCTGACGACGCAATGGTTTAGTCTTCGCTTGCCAAAAAAAATTGCCCCTGAACAAAACTTTGAGCAATTTGTCCAGACCAAATTAGCTAGCGATGAAACCCTAGAAATACTGGCACAGCATTGGCATCACAAAAAACTGGGTCGCGGTACTCACCAAGCCAATCAGTTTATCATCACCCTACGCGACGTGGTGGGCGAGAAAGCTGCCATCGAGCAACAACTTGCGACCATCAAAACCCAAGGCGTTCCCAATTATTTTGGCGAGCAGCGCTTTGGGCAAGATGCCAATAATATTGATGCCGCTATCGAACTATTTACCCATCATACAATTAGGAATAAAAAAATTCATCGCAAATTTGACCAAGATAAAATCAGTCTGTATCTGTCGGCAGCGCGTAGTGAATTATTCAATGCCATCTTGGCAAAACGTATCGCATTGGGTATCTGGAACCAACCGCTTGATGGCGACGTGATGAATTTGGCGGGTTCAAACAGTATCTTTGTGGCACAGCATATAGATGAAACCATGCTATCAAGGCTACAAAGTGGCGATATCCATTTGACTGCACCGATGTGGGGCGCAGGTGAGTTAAAAAGTAGTGGTAAGGTTAACGCATTAGAACTATCAGTCATTACTGACAATCCCATTTATCAGCAGCTAAGTCAAGGTTTGATTGAGTTTGGTTTAAAGCACCAGCGCCGCCCCCTGCGTATGCTGCCCAGTAACTTGCAATGGGTTTGGCAAGACGGTGAGACACTGGTGTTAGAGTTTGAATTGCCAGCAGGCAGTTTTGCGACGACGATGATTGATACGCTTGTTGCAAGCTCGGCACTCACCACTGAGTTATGAAGGCTGGGTTATAGAAGCTAAATTATAAAGGCTGATTGCTTTGCGTCATCAGTAAATAACATTGACCTTTGACCACACAGTTGCGACCATTGGCTTTGGCTTGCTGCATTGCCAAATCGGAGAATTTAATAATTCGCTCAAGGGCAGGCGGCAGTGTAGGCATGGTCGGTAAACTATGCATATACTCGCGCATATATTCGATAAAACCCCGATTATCAACCGCGCGGTCGCTATCTCTCCCATGATTTTGATAAACGCTGGCAATACCTAAGCTTGCGGTAAATTGAATTTCTGTATCAAAAATCCCATATCTCACCACTTGTTTTTCAAACGCTTGGCGCAGTTGTTCTGCCATATCGACAGCTTGCTCAATCCCGGTATTTGGTAAGATGATGCAAAACTCTTCCCCACCCACGCGTCCAAACATCGTCCCTGTCGGCAAGAAGTTTTTTAAGGTATTCGCGGTACAAATCAATGTTGCATCACCGGCGTCATGACCGTATTCGTCATTGATATGTTTAAATTTGTCCAAATCAATATAAATCACACTAAGCGTGTTCCAATCGCTTTTACGTTCCCATAAATAACTCAAAAAGCTATAAATGGTACGCCGATTGGCAATATTGGTAAGCGCATCGGCTTCTAGCAAATCATAAATTTTGCGGCGCTGAACACTCATGACTTTCATGCCCTGCAAAATACAATACAGCGTGACCGTTGCCTTGGCGGTTACCAAAAAGCTAAAAGACAATCCCCAAAGCCAATGATTACGCGCTGCTAAGCTTGGATACAACCTAGGCAACAATTGCCACCAGTTCATGCTATTACTCATATTAAAAATAAATAATGCAACAATACAAGTGACAAACGACACCCAGACCAATCGCCATCTTAATAGCACCATCCCAAGACCTGTGGCACTGATCAACATTACGCCTTCAAGCGCACTATTGTTGCCAATCCAAACGATAAAAAGATTTTCATAAATCAAATAGATGATTACAAAAAAGATTTGGTACTCCCGCCAAAGTCTTGACTGTTCAGGCATGCGGGTAATGACCCACAGTGAATACCCGCAAAACAACACCATCGCGAGTCCCAAATAGGTGATATTTATCATCAAGCTGCGATTAAAAATTTGGTTAAACTTGTGCGCAAACGGAAAGACATCTATGGGCAATGTGATGACAAGAACCGTCGCATACCAAATCAAATGAAAAAATGTCTCAACTAACGCCAATATAATAAACAACATGAATTTATTGGTATTGTTGACTCTCGGCGAATTGATATATAGCGAAGGTTTAAAGCTAAAAAATTTTAGCGTTTGCTGCAATTGTTCTTTAAAGCTTGGCAGGGCGGTTTGGGTCATAGGATTATTGCAAAATCAATAAATCTATTAAAAAAGGGCGTCACGCATTAAACAAATCAAGACAACTATGTCAGTCATTGTCTTTCATTGATTAGTTTTAGTCGTTTGCATTTAACTTACCCTAAAGATTATATAAGGTATTGTTGCTTCATTCTAATACTTTATTAATGACCAATGGGTAAATGTTTAATTTTTTTTAATTATTCTTGACTTATCTATTTTATCAAAATTTCCTCGACAAAATAAAAAAGGTAAGCATTGGCTTACCTTGATGAACATTTTACAGAGTTTTAACTTTATTGGTTTTTCAACAATATTATTTAATAGTAACGTTCTCGATTACACTCAAGCGTCCAAGACACGGCGCGCTGTCACGAATTTATTTGCCCAATAGCCAGAATCTAAACTTGTAATAGAAATACTTTTGCCGGTTGATGGTGAATGAATAAAACGACCTTCACCGATGTACATGCCCACATGAGAGATACGACCACCACCGTGAGAGAAAAACACCATATCACCTGGTTTTAACTCACTACGGTTAATACGTTCACCAACTTGTGCCATGCTGCCTGAGGTACGTGGTAGATTGATGTTGGCGGTTTGTTTATAAACATATTGCATAAAGCCGCTACAATCAAAACCACTCGTTGGGCTAGTACCACCCCAGCGGTATGGTAAGCCGATAAAGTTTTTGGCTTTTGCAATGAGGCTATCTACTTTTGAGCCACCCTCTAGATTTTGAGAAACACTTGAGTTAAAGCTACCGAAATATTCTGTGATACCATTGTCGGCATTGGCAGCGGTTGGGGCTAAGCTGAACAAGACACAAGGTAGAGCGGTCAATAAAGTTTTTTGAAGAAAGTTCATAGGGCTTTAATCCGTTCAGAACTTTTATCCGTATATGGGCTATATCACAATTGATTGCTAGAAGCTAAAAAGTTGATATACGGATAAAAATTACATAACTATTGTATTGGTTACATTCTGTAAAACAACGCCATCATACCAATAAAGTTTTTTAGATGTGGATATCTTTTTTCCATAAAATGTTAAAAAATATTACAATGTAAGCTAATTTGTTTACAGAAAGCTTATAGAAAGCATACAGCAATAATTGTGTAATAAAATCGTTGATTTAACACAACATTGGTTTAGATAACACCCTATTACCCCTTATTTATTTTGGTGTAATGTAAAAAAAGCAGGGTTAATGTGTAACTGACCCTGCTTAATAATTGAGCAAAAACGGCTAAAAATCGTTGAATTGTTGTCTTTTTACCCCGTTATTCTCGCTAATCTCTTGCCCCAAAAATGGCGGTGCCAATACGAACGATGGTGGCACCCGCCGCAATGGCTTGCTCAATATCGCCGCTCATGCCCATTGACAAAGTATCCCACTGCTCAGGGTGCGCATGATATCGCTTGTTTTGCTCAAAAAGTTGTTGGGTTTTGACAAAAGCAGATGCGGAATTTTTGGCAGGGATAATCATCAGTCCGCGTAATTGCAAATTGGGTAATTGGCTAATCTGTGTCACCAATTCGGGTAGCTGGTCTGGCTGGCAACCTGATTTACTGGCTTCATCGTCAATATTGACTTCGATACAGATATTGAGTGGCGCAAGGTGTTTACCCCTTTGATCATTGAGACGCTGGGCAATAATTAAGCGATCGACCCCATGCACCCAATCAAAATGCGCTGCCAACTCTTTGGTCTTGTTACGCTGGATATGACCGATATAATGCCATACCAATGGCTGCTCGTTGGCAGTAACGTCTTTGAGTGCGGCGATTTTTGCCACCGCTTCTTGCACATAGTTTTCACCAAAATCCTGCTGACCTTGCTGCGCTAACGTGCGAATCATCCAGTTGGGTTTGGTTTTGGATACGGCAAGCAGTTTGACAGTTGGATTGAGCCTAGCAACGTCAGTTTTCACCTGTTGCCAACGCGCTATCAAAGCTTGGTTTTCAGCGTCTGTTGCGATTGTCGCCGATGGCTGCTGTGCGTCGAATGTTTGCATGGTTAACTCTTCCTGTTGAACTTTTCCTATTGATAGTGGACTGGCTTGATGGCTACCGGGTTAAGGTAAGGTTTTTTTGCACTTGTGTCCCCAATTTTCCAATTGAGTTTAGCATAAGCTAAAATCAACAAAAAACTATGACCCCTAGTCAGTTTTTTCTGTTTTTTTTGTGGACGTATGATTATAGTATAGCTATCTTTTTTTCCCGCGGCTTTTTTCTATTGCTGCCTTTGTATTTTCATTACCCACCTGTAGGATTCGCTATCATGGCAAAGGAATTATCGATTGACGATTTGTTGCGTTTTGCATTCAAAAATAAAGCCTCTGACTTACATATTTCAGCAGGCCTACCGCCGATGATTCGGGTAGATGGTGAAATCACCAAAATCAACATGCCGCCGCTCGATCACCAAAAAGTGCATAGCTTGATTTATGACATCATGAACGACAAACAACGTGCCGATTATGAAGAGTTTTTTGAAACCGATTTTTCGTTTGAAATTCCCAATGTGGCGCGTTTTCGTGTCAATGCTTTTAACCAAAACCGTGGCGCAGGTGCGGTATTTCGTACCATTCCGTCTGAGGTCTTGACGATGGAGCAGCTTGGGATGGGACCGATTTTTGAGAAAATCTCTAACTACAAACGCGGCGTGGTACTGGTCACCGGTCCAACGGGTTCGGGTAAGTCAACTACCCTTGCGGCGATGATTAACTATATCAATGAAAACCGTAAAGAGCATATCTTAACCATCGAAGATCCGATTGAATTTGTGCATCAATCAAAAAAATCCCTCATCAACCAACGTGAAGTCCACCGTGATACCTTAAGCTTTGACGCCGCGCTGCGCTCTGCCTTACGTGAAGACCCTGATGTTATTTTGGTTGGTGAGATGCGTGACCTTGAGACCATCCGCTTGGCATTGACGGCTGCTGAAACAGGTCACTTGGTATTTGGGACATTACATACCTCATCTGCTGCCAAAACCATTGACCGTGTGGTCGATGTGTTTCCCGCCGCTGAAAAAGACATGATTCGTGCGATGTTATCTGAATCGCTGCAAGCAGTTATCTCGCAATCGCTACTCAAACGCCAAACGGGTGGTCGTGTCGCCGCGCATGAAATTATGATTGGTACACCTGCGATTCGTAACTTGATTCGTGAAAACAAAGTCGCTCAAATGTACTCTGCCATCCAAACCAGTGCGGGCGATGGTATGACCACACTCGATCAAAGTCTTCGCGAGCTGGTCAATAAGGGCGTGATTAGCAAAGAATCGGCGCGCCAATATGCCAAACAACCGGAAAGCTTTATGTAATCACTGTTTTATAGAAACTATCTTATAGAAACAATGTTTATCAAAACACGGTTTCTAAAAATTTATACAAACAATGCGAGATACCTGTTATGGATTTTGATAAATTACTGCAGCTAATGGTACAAAAAAACGGCTCTGACCTTTTTATCACTGCCGATGCGCCACCATCAATGAAAGTCAATGGTACTATCATGCCAGTCACCAAGTCAGCGCTGACCCCAGAGCAATCGATGACGCTGGTCAAAAGCGTGATGACACCTAGTCAAATCAAAGAATTTGACGAAACCCTCGAATGCCAGTTTGCCATTAGTGACAAACACCAAAACGCCCGCTTTCGTGTTTCTGCCTTTGTCCAAAAAGACTGTGCGGGCATGGTGCTACGTAAAATTGAAACCAAAATCCCAACGGTAGAGCAACTCAATCTACCGCCGATTTTGAATGAAATTGCCATGAAAAAACGCGGTATCGTGCTACTGGTCGGTGCGACGGGTACAGGTAAATCTACCACGCTGGCAGCTATGATGGGTTATCGCAACGAGAATTCGCGCGGTCATATCATCACCATCGAAGACCCGATTGAATACGTCCATGAGCACAAAGGCTGTATCATCACCCAACGCGAAGTAGGCATTGATACCAAATCATTTGAAGCAGGATTAAAAAACACCCTGCGTCAAGCGCCCGATGTGATTTTGATTGGCGAGATTCGTACCCGCGAAACCATGGATTATGCCATTCAATATGCCGAAACAGGACACTTGGTCTTTGCTACCCTACACGCCAACAATGCCAACCAAGCGATTGACCGTATCATTCACTTCTTTGACGCAGAACATCATGAGCAGATTTTGATGGATTTGTCATTGAACCTTCGCGCCATTGTAGCGCAGCAATTGATTGCCACCCCTGATGGCAAAGGTCGCCGCGCTGCGATTGAAATTTTGCTCAATTCGCAACTAATTGGTGATTACATCCGTAAAGGGGAAATCCACGAAATTAAACCCGTGATGAAACGCTCTCGTGAACTAGGGATGCAAACCTTTGACCAAGCGTTGTTTGATTTATATGAAAATGGCGAAATCACTTACCGCGATGCCATTAAACACGCTGACTCACCCAATGATTTACGCCTACTCATTAAACTTGAAAGTAAATCGGCCAATAAAATTGATGAAAATGAACTAAATTTCTCCCTGCAATCTGATGATAATAGCGCAGCAAATGAAAACGCAATGTTCTAACAACAGGCTAGCGTCTTATAATCATAGTAACTGTCTAATACAAAAAAGGCTCATATTGAGCCTTTTTTTATCTAATCTACACTTTTTCCCAAAATCACCACATCCGCCATAAAACCTTTCATATCACAAACTTGCTTAAACTTGCCCCATGGCTCAAATCCTAGCTTACCAAACATCGCAAGGCTCGGTGTGTTATGGGCAAAAATGAGCGCAACAACTTGCTGCACGCCACAACTTGGCGCAATTTCGATTAGATAATTCACCAACGCCTTGCCCACGCCTTGCCCCTTGGCTTCATCTGCCACATAGATACTGATTTCAGTACTGATATGATAGGCAGGACGCGCGTATAAATCAGACAAACTGCCCCAACCGACGATTTCACCTAAACTAGTTTCGGAGCGAGTTTGGGCAACCACCAACGGACGATTGCCCGTATGGGCGTCAAACCACGCTTGCCTATCTGCCACACTCACAGGCTGTAAATCTGCCGTGGCTTGCTTACCTGCGATACTTTGGTTATAAATTTCAACGATGCGCGGTAAATCATCAATCGCAGCTAGGCGAATACTTAGGTTGTGATGCGCTGCAGACATAGTGACTCCAAAATTGAACCAAAAAATACGGCTAAAATTTGCCGAAAAATCTTATTAGCGCGTATGTTAACAACATTTTTACTTTATAATAAGCGATTTCATAAAATTGATAGTTTGCGATGCTCATGAACGTGATTGACTTATCTGACTGGCTAAAAAATCCAACCCTATTACCTGATTCGGTACTGACGATTGGTAATTTTGATGGTGTGCATTTGGGCCACCAAGCGATGCTGGATAAAGCCAAGTCTTTGGCAAAATCTCAGCAACTTGCCAGCATGGTGATGATATTTGAACCACAGCCGCGTGAGTTTTTTAGCCCGCAAACCGCCCCTGCAAGACTCACCAATTTGGCAGAAAAAACCCAATTGATTGCTGAACATAGTATCGATAGCTTGATTGTGGCAAATTTTGATAATGACTTTCGCAATTTATCGGCACACGATTTTGCCAAAATGTTGGTCGAATTAAACGTAAAGCATCTGGTATTGGGGGATGATTTTCGCTTTGGACATGACCGCACTGGCGATAGTGAGTTTTTGCGTGCGTTTGGCTTGCCTGTGCAGATTTTGCATACCGTGACCGACCATGCGCATCAAGATGAGCGTGTCAGCTCAACCCGCATTCGAGACTGTTTGCAACAAGGGGACTTGGCAACGGCAAAGCATCTACTAGGGCGAGATTATGCAATTACTGGCATGGTGGAACATGGCGATAAAATCGGCCGCACACTTGATTTTCCCACTGCCAATATTGCGCTAAATCGCATCAAGCCTGCCCTGCATGGGATTTTTGCGGTATCGGTGACCGCTACCGATGGCACAGATTTATCAACACTGGGGAAAAATACTCAAACAGGCGTGCAAGGACTCACCAAAGGCAGTTTGTTTGGCGCTTGCAATGTGGGTACTCGCCCTGCGCTAAAAAATAAGTATGGGGTAGAATGGCGACTGGAAGTCAATTTTCCGAAGTTTGATGGGGATTTGTACGGCAGAGAACTGACGGTGACGTTTTTGCATTTTTTACATGGGGAAAAAAATTATGCTGGGCTTGACGCATTAAAACAAGGCATTGCCCAAGATGTGGTGGATTTACTTAACTGGCGCGAGCAGCAAGCCTTTGCAAAATCATGCCCTTAATGACTTTGGCGTCTCAGCCTCCACCCTGCTACTCCTAAGCAACATACTACTAGGCTTACCCAAGCTAGTCCAATTCTCTGAGCCAGCAGGGTTAAAAATAACTTGCCTACACTTCTTTATACCCTGCGTTGCCATTTGGCATTGACTGTAAATTGTTTAACCCTTGTACGCTGGTGGAAAATTGTATCTTTCCCCAACTATATTTAGCGTTTATAGCTACTTGGTGAGTGAGATTTTTTTGTGACAAACTTACCAAAATCAAGCATGAGATAAGCCAAACCACGCTTTGTCAATCTGCCAATTTTAACATATAATACCCTGTTATCAATTTTTTACCTTTTGCACTTTTTATAGAATACCGAGAGTTACATGACCGACAACACTGACAATCAGTCAATCGACTATAAAGATACCCTAAACCTTGCCGATACCGTATTTCCCATGCGTGGCGACCTTGCCAAGCGCGAACCTAAATGGCTAGAACAATGGTTTGCCGACGATGTGTATGCCCAAATTCGTCGTGCTCGTCAAGGTCGTGAAAAGTATGTATTGCATGATGGCCCTCCCTATGCCAACGGTCAGATTCACTTGGGTCACGTGGTAAATAAAGTGCTTAAAGACATGATTGTCAAATACAAGACGCTTGACGGTTATGACGCGCCGTATGTACCGGGTTGGGATTGTCATGGGCTGCCGATTGAGCAAAAGGTAGAAGGCATTGTCGGTAAAGTGGGTCAACCCCATAAAGACAAAAGTAAAAACGCTGCCATCGTGACGTCAACCGAGTTTCGCGGCGCCTGCCGTGACTATGCCAAAAGCCAAATTGACCTACAAATGGTCGACTTTAAACGCTTGGGGGTATTGGGTGACTGGGAAAATCCTTATCTGACCATGAACTTCAAGCAAGAAGCTGATACCGTCCGTGCATTGGCAGAAATCTACAAAAACGGGCATATCACTCGCGGTATGAAGCCGGTGAATTGGTGCTTGGATTGTGGTTCGGCGCTCGCAGAAGCGGAAGTGGAATATGAAGATAAAAAATCCGATGCGATTTATGTCGGTTTTGATATCGTCAACCGTGAGGCATTAGCGGCGACTAAAGCGGTTGAAGGCGCTTTGCAGGCGGTGATTTGGACCACCACGCCTTGGACGTTGCCTGCCAATCAAGCGATTACCGCAAGCTCCGAGCTAGAATACTCAGTGGTGAAAGTCACGTTTAACAAACAAGCGTTTGCTATTCCTACCACCCTTGACACGCCCAATTATTTACTTCGCCGTTTAACCAAAGACGATAAAACCGCTTTACAGGCAAGTGCATCTGACCCTTTGATTTGGGAATCGTTACCGGAAAAACGCCACGAACCTGCCGTATTTGAGCCGTATTTCAAAAAAGCCCTTGAGCAAAAAGCCTTTGCGATTGTCGATAAAAAAACCAATAACATTATCGGCACGACCCGTTTTTATGATGATAATGTTGAAGAAAATTCGATTGCGATTGGCTACACCTTTTTGACCCGTGAGTATTGGGGAAAAGGGGCAAATGCTGAAATTAAATCGGCTATGCTAAGTCACGCCCAACCGCAGCGAGAAACGATTTGGTTTCATGTTGCCCCCGATAATCAGCGTTCCGCTAAAGCATTAGAAAAAATTGGCGCAACTTATCAAAAAACTGCTGACAACGGTTTAGGCGAGCGCTTGTTTTATCAAATGGCAGGCGAAAAACCACAGCCGAGAATCAGCCATTTAATTGTCGCTTACAATTTAGTTCCGCATTTAATGAGCGTGTTTAACGCCAAAGAATACAGTGTGTTGGCGACCGTGAAAGGCGATGCATTAACCGCACTTAAAGCCCAGCATCCACTGATTGCCGAGCGCCAAGTGCCGATTATCACAGGCGACCACGTGACGGCGGATAGCGGTACGGGTTTGGTACACACTGCGCCCGCGCACGGCGTCGATGACTATATGGTCGGGCAAAAATTTCACTTGCCCACCGAAAACCCAGTCGCAGGTAACGGCGTGTATTTGCCTGAAGCCAAAGTTTTTGTCGGCGAACATATTTATAAAGCGCAACCAAAAATTATCGAAACGCTCAAAGCCAGTGGCCATTTGCTCAAGCATGACGTGATTACTCACAGCTATCCGCATTGCTGGCGACACAAAACGCCGATTATTTTCCGTTCAACGCCACAATGGTTTATCAACATGGAAAGCCAAGGTCTGCGTGAGCAAGCATTGACCGATATTCCAAAGGTGGTAT
>Ga0316228_1002472_pt1 | contig 16286 bp, 14 predicted proteins | sample TBH18021metaG_FD_206005 | JGI IMG/M metagenome (GOLD analysis project Ga0316228, IMG submission 206005) | Freshwater microbial communities from Trout Bog Lake, Wisconsin, USA - TBH18021 | ecosystem: Environmental > Aquatic > Freshwater > Lake > Hypolimnion/Profundal zone | place: USA: Wisconsin... | reverse complement strand
TCAGCTGCCCCGCCTTGATGTCCTCGAGCATATGGCGGAGCCCCGAGAGCAGATTCTCGCCCCGCGTCTCCATCGTCTTCTTGAGCACCAGCGGATTGGTCAGCGCGAAGTTCGACGGGCTCATCGCGTCGACAAAGGCCTTGGTCGTGAACCGCAGCCGCTGCTGGGTCGCCTCGTCGAGTCCCTCGATCTTGTCGACCCCGCTCAGCAGCTGGTCGGAGATGGTGAGATAACTCTGGCGGATCGTGTCGAACAGCGGATTGTCGCGCCACTCGGGCGCCGCGAAGCGCTTGTCCTTCTGGGTCGCCGCGGCCTGCGTCTGGCCGACCATCTGCCCCCACGCCTGCAGCCCCTTGCTCCACGCTTCGGCGCCCGCGGTCAGAAAGGCCATCGGGTCGGCCGGCGCGCTGATCGCCTGCAGCCCCGGCATCGGCTGCCCGCTCTTCAGCCCCTCGGCCCACGCCTCCATCAGCATCTGCTGCGCGCGCCCCATGACGAGCGTCCAGTGCTGCCAGTCTTCCAGGGTCGGAAAGGGCGGGGTTGGTGTCGTGGTGTCGGACATGATGCAAGGTGTAGACACATAAACCCGAGGCCGTCACCCCGGGCTCGACCCGGGGTCCACCTCCACCTTTGTGAGCAAGGCAGGGTGGATGCCGGATCAAGTCCGGCATGACGGGCACATCTGCAGGTTGCGTCAGGACGCTACTCTCGCAATGACGGCCTCGTGACCCCCGCGCTCCCCACGCCGAGCCTGCCCCAGGCGCTCGTCCTGCTCGATTATTTCGGGATCGCGGTGTTCGCCATCTCGGGCGCGCTGCTCGCCGCCGAGAAACGCCAGACGCTCGTCACCTTCGTCTTCTTCGCGGTGGTGACCGGGGTCGGCGGCGGTACGCTGCGCGATCTGCTGATCGGGGCGCCGGTCTTCTGGGTCCACCGCAACGCGACCCTGCTCATCTGCATGCTCGCCGCCGCCGCGGTGTGGATCGTCCGCGGCCGCCGGATCTCGGGTCGCGCCCTGCTGTGGTTCGACGCGCTCGGGCTCGGCGCCTACGCCACCTACGGCGCGGCCAAGGCGACCGCCTGGGGCGTCGCGCCGGTGCCCGCCTTCGCGATGGGGGTGCTCACCGCCTGCGCCGGGGGCATCATCCGCGACGTGCTCGCCGGCCAGCCCTCGATCCTGATGCGCCCCGAGCTCTACGTCACCGCCGCCGCCTTGAGCAGCGGGCTGTTCGTCGGCCTCGCGCTTCTCGGCCTGCCGCTCCCGCTCGCCGCCTTCACCGGCGCGCTCGCCGGATTTGGCCTTCGCGGCCTCGCCATCGCCCGCGGCTGGAGCCTGCCCGCCTACCCGGGCTGAGCGCCCGCGCGCATTGCCCGCTTGTCACGCCGGCTCAACCGGCGCGTCACCCGCCGAGGCGCAGGGCGGGGCTGAAGGAGCTCCCGCCCCATGATCCTGCTCATCGCCGCCGCGCTCGCCGCCGCCACCCCGGCCACTGCCAACGACCCCGCGTTCCAGCCCGACCTCACCCGCGCCGAGGCCCTCGTCCGCGCCGATCAGCTGTTCGACCGCTTCGACCTCAACCACGACGGCTATGTCACTCATGCCGAGGCGGTGGCCGAGGGTCGCAAGCTCGTCCTCCTGCGCATGGTCACCGGGCGCGATTCGGCCCCCGGCCTCGGCGGTCACACGCTCGAATATCTCAAAGCCCGCTTCGACAGCGCGCCCTTCGTCACCCGCCCGCAGTTCGAGGCCGCCTGGCTCGCGCACTTCGATGCGATGGACACCAATCACGACGGCATCCTCACCGCCGCCGAACGGGTCGCCGCCGTCCGCGCCCGCTAGCCCGCGTCGCGACTTGCCGCACCGCAGCAAGCCCGGCACAGTCGTGGGCATGGACACCGACTTCTACCGCATCCGCCGCCTGCCGCCCTACGTCTTCGCCGAAGTGAATGCGATGAAGGCCGCGGCGCGCGCGCGGGGCGAGGACATCGTCGACCTCGGCATGGGCAATCCCGACGGCGCCCCGCCGCCGCACGTCGTCGCCAAGCTCGCCGAGGTCGCCGCAAACCCCGACGCCCACGGCTACAGCGCCAGCCGCGGCATCCCGGGTCTGCGCCGCGCCCAAGCGGCTTATTACGAACGTCGCTTCGGGGTCACCCTCGATCCCGACCGGGAAGTCATCGTCACCCTCGGCTCGAAGGAGGGCCTCGCCAACCTCGCGCAGGCGATCACCGCGCCGGGCGACGTCGTCCTCGCCCCCAATCCGTCCTACCCGATCCACAGCTTCGGCTTCATCATCGCCGGGGCCGCGATCCGCTCGATCCCCGCCGCGCCGGGCGAGGATTTCTTCGAACGCCTCCGCCTTGCGATGCGCTACACCGTGCCCCGCCCCAAGGTGCTGGTGATCGGCTATCCCTCCAATCCCACCGCCTACGTCGCCGACAAGCCCTTCTACGAACGCCTCGTCGCCTTCGCGCGCGAGCATCAGCTGTGGATCATCTCCGACCTCGCTTATGCCGAAATCTACTTCGGCGAGGAGCCCACCCCATCGATCCTCGCGGTCGACGGCGCGAAGGAGGTCGCGGTTGAGTTCACCTCCATGTCCAAGACCTATTCGATGGCCGGCTGGCGGATGGGCTTCGCGGTCGGCAACCCGACGCTGATCGAGGCGCTCGCGCGGGTGAAATCCTATCTCGACTACGGCGCCTTCACCCCCATCCAGGCTGCCGCCGTCGCCGCCCTGAACGGCCCGCAGGACTGCGTCGCCGCCAACCGCGCGCTCTACAAGAAACGCCGCGACGTGCTGGTCGACAGCTTCGGCCGCGCCGGCTGGGACATCCCCGTGCCGCAGGCGAGCATGTTCGCCTGGGCGCCCATCCCCGAGCGCTTCCGCGCCGCCGGCAGCATGGCCTTCGCCAAGCGCCTCCTCACCGAGGCCGGGGTCGCGGTCGCCCCGGGCGTCGGCTTCGGCGAGGAAGGCGAGGGCTTCGTCCGCATCGCGCTGGTCGAGAACGAACAACGCCTCCGCCAGGCCGCCCGCGGAGTGAAGAAGCTGCTCGCCAGGGGCTAGGGGCCGCGCCGCCGGCAGCCATTGCCGACCCGCCGCACCGCTTTCATACTACCGCTCAGATGCTGTCGGTGCCGCCATGCTCGCGGTTCCGGCAGGGGCGGGCGCGCTCGCCAAGCGGGGTGCAAGATTTCGTGGCCCAGGATCAACTCGTCTTCGGCTGGCGCAGCGCGCTTCTGCTCGCGGCCCTGCTGGTCGTCCTTCCGCTCGCCGCCGCGCTCTGGCGCAGCTTCGACAATCGCGCCGCCAACCGCATCATGGCCGCGCTGCTCGTTGTCCTGGCGGGCGTCATCACGCCCTGGCTGATCGGCTTCGCCGGCTTCTACGATCGCTGGCGCTGGCTGACTTTCCTGCCGGTGGCCCAGCCTTTGCTCGTGCCGCCGCTGTTCCTCGCCTTCGTCGAGGTCGCGACCCACGGCCAGCGCCTCACCCGGCTGCGGCGCTGGTTCGTTCCCGGCGCGATCTTCCTGCTGGTCGAGAGCATTTCCTTCCTGCTCCCGCTCGATGCCAAGCTCGCCTGGGCCGAAGCGAGCGGCCGCGGGTTCGGCATTGCCGAATCAGTCACCCTCATCGCGCTGTTCGCGCTGGTCCTGCCGCGCGCCTTCGCTCGCGTCGCCGGCTACCGCCGCGCGCTCGCGCAGCAGCGCAGCGACGAGACCCGCTTCGCGCTCGGCTGGCTGGTCCGCCTGATGGTCGCGATGAGCCTGCTGTGGAGCCTGTGGGCGCTCTACGCGCTGGCCGGCAGCCTGTGGCGAGTGGGCTACGAGGGGTTTATGCCGCTTTACCTCGCGATCGCGGCCACCACGGTCTGGCTCGGCATCGAGGCCTGGCGCCATGGCCAGCGCGGCTGGCCTGCGCCGTATGACGTGCCCACCCCAGAGCCCGACCCCGGCAAGCCCGCGCGCGACTGGGCCGGGCTCGGCCGGCGCTGGGCCGCGGCGCTGCGCCAGACGCAGGCGCATCGCGAGCCCGGGCTGACCCTGCGCCGCGCCGCCCGGGTCGTCGGCACCAACGAGGCCTATCTCTCGCGCGCCTGCAACGAAGGGCTGGGCCTCAGTTTCTCCGCCCTTGTCCAGCAATTGCGCAGCGACAGCGTCGCCGCCGCGCTCGACTCGGGAAGCACGGAGGATCTGCTGACCCTCGCCCACGCCGCGGGCTTCGCCTCCAAGGCAAGCTTCAACCGCGCCTTCGCCGCGCGCTTCGGAATGCCTCCGTCGGTCTATCGCCGACGTCTCATATCCGCGAAAAAGACTCGAATGCCGGGTGGTGAGGCGACGGGGGCCGCGGCTTCGGCGCCATAAGTCTGTCCATGAACCGCCGCTCCTTCCTTGCCGCCGCCGCCGCCGCCGCGCCCGCCGCCGCCGCGCTTCCCGCCATGCTCCGCGCCGCGCCCGCTCCGGGCGACCAGAGCCTCGCCCAGGACCTCGCGGTGTTCCGCGCGGCGATGGCCATCCACCCCGGCCTCACGCTCCATCGCCGCCCGCGCGAGGTCGACGCGGCCCAGCGCCGGTTCGAGCGCGACTATGCCGCCGCCGCCGCGACCGAGGACATGGCCGCCGCTTTTCTTTCGCTCGCCCGCTTCCTCGCCTTCCTGCGCTGCGGGCACAGCTATCCCAATTTCTTCAATCAGGACGATGCGGACGTGAAGGCGCTGTTCGATCGCCCGACCCGGCTGCCCTTCTGGTTCCGGTGGGTCGGCGACCGGATGATCGTGCTTCGGGATCCAAGCCCGCTCGCCCTTCCGCGCGGGACGGAGATCCTCGCGCTCAACGGCCGCCCGGCGCGCGAAGTGCTCGCCCGGCTGCTGCCCTACACCCGCGGCGACGGCGGCAATGACGGCAAGCGCCGCAGCCTGCTCAGTGTCGAGGGGCGCGAGGATCTTGAGACCTTCGACATCTTCCAGGGGCTGCTCCTGCCTCCCTCGGGCGGGCGCCACCGCCTCACCGTCCGCACCCCCGACGGCCGCACCCCCGCACTCACCTGCGCCCCCATCTCGCTTGCCGAGCGGCGCGCGATGATGACCCGGGTCGCGCCCGAGACCGATCGGCCACGCTGGCAGTGGGAGCGCCGCCTCGACGGGATCGCGCTGCTCACCATGCCCGGCTGGGCGATGTGGAACAGCCAGTGGGACTGGCGCGGCTGGCTCGAGGACCGGCTCGACAGCCTCGCCGATGCGCGCGGGCTGATCATCGATATCCGCGACAATGAGGGCGGCGACGATTGCGGCGATCCGATCCTCGCCCGGCTGGTCGACCGGCCGGTCTCAGGCTGGCCGTTCGACCTGCGACTGCGCTTCAATGCCATGCCCGCTCTGCTCAAAGATCACAGCAGCACTTGGGACTCCGGCTTCTATGCGCTGGGCGACGGGGCCGTGCCCCTCGGCAACGGCTATTATCGGCCCCGCGCCGCCGAGGTGCAGTCCGTCATCGCGCCCGCGCCCAAGCGCATCCGCTGCCCGGTCGTAGCGCTCACCAGTCCGGTCAACAGTTCGGCGACCTTCGCCTTCATCAACGCCGCGCGCGAGGCGGGCGGGGTCACGCTCATCGGCGAGCCGACCGGCGGCAATCGCCGCGGGGTCAATGGCGGGGCCTTCCTGTTCGTCAAACTGCCATGGAGCGGGATCGAGTTCGACCTGCCGCTCAAGGGCTATGTCGCCCGCACCCCCCAGCCTGATTCCGGGATCGACCCCGACATCCTCGTCCCGACGGGCATCGCTGACATCGTGGCCGGCCGCGACCCGGCCCTCGCCCGCGCCGTCCAGCACTGCCGCGACGTCCGCGCCTGAGCCGGGGTCGCGGGCCGCAGCGTTGCGGCGTGCCACCGCGGCATCGCCAGGATGGGACATTGCGCCAGGTTAATTCTTTCGTCGCGTGCCCGCGCCCACCCCGATAGGATGTGCGCGACCGCTGCTCCCCACTGCGTTCAAGAAGGCACGGCTGCCTTCGGGTGAAACTGGCGGTCGCACGAAGGGAAGTGGACATGGCAAATCTGGTCGGAACCAGCGCGGACGACGTCATCACCGGCACGTCGGACAATGACGTGATCGAGGGCGGGGCCGGCAACGACCGGCTGTCCGGCGGCAGCGGCGACGACGAGATCGTGGGCGGCGCGGGCGCCGACGTCATCGACGGCGGCGACGGCCGCGACTTCCTCTACAGCGCGGTTCGGGCCTACCCCTTCGCCTACCAGTTCGGCGGCTACAATACAGGCGGCCTGTACAGCTTGCCGAACGTCCCACCGCCCTTGCTCGACACGGGCAGCGAGCATGACGTCATCGCCGGCGGCAATGGCTCGGACTTCATCTCCGCGGGCTATGGCGACGACGTCGACGGCGGGACCAGCAGCTATTTCGTGCCGGAGGGCGGCTATACCGTTCAGGACACCGATGTCCTGTGGCTCAGCCTGGTTGGCGCCCCCGCTGGCGTGACGGTCGATTTCCGCAATCCCACGCTGACGATCGGTGGCGGCACCATCACCAACATCGAAGCCATTCCCCTCGTTCAGGGGACCAATTTCGACGATGTCCTGTACGGCGGCAGATTGGTCGGCTCGCTCTATGGCATGGGGGGCAACGACCTTCTGGTCGGCGGGGCCGGCATCGGCTTGATCGACGGCGGCGACGGCAATGACATCATCGACGTCACCCAATTCCCGCAGCCCTCAAATTTGAATTATTATCCGACCCTGATTGGCGGGGCTGGCAACGACACCTTCCTCACGCCCGAAACCGGCTATTTCTACTTCGCCATCGACGGCGGGGACGGGGACGACTCGATCACCGCGATGGGCAACATCCATGGCGGCAGCGGCAACGACCGCATCGAGCTTAGGGGCAGCTCGAGCGTCTATGGCGATGCCGGTGACGACTACATCGCCTTTCTCCCCGACCGTGATAATTATGGCGGCTTGACCGCATTTGGCGGCGACGGTGCCGACACGATCATCGGTGGCCGGGACGGTGACATCCTCGGCACCGCCGGTGTCGGCCAGGGCCAGGGCTATAACATACTGCCCGGGGACGACCTGGCGCTCGACCATGACGTGATCAGCGCGGGCGGCGCCGAGGACCTTGTCGGGGGCGGGTATGGCGACGACCTCGACGGCGGTGCCGGCTTTGACCGCCTGCGGCTATCCTTCGCCGGGCTCCAGACCGGGATCACCTTCGACGCCGGAACCATCGCCGGCGGTGCCGCGGCGACCGTCGGCGGCGGAGTCATCCAGAATTTCGAAGCGTTGGTCTATCTGCGTGGTACCGACTTCAACGACACGCTCACGCTCGCCGCGCAAATCCGGACCGACGATTCGTCCGGCTACACCCGCGACGAACTGATCGAGGTCCATGCGGGCGCGGGCGACGACCTGATCGTCGGCGCCAACAGCTTCGCCAACGTCTTCGGCGAAGCCGGCGACGACCGCTTCGTCAGCGGTTCCTCGCCCGACATCTTCGACGGCGGTGCCGGCACCGACACGGTCGACTATTCGGTCTACGCCACCTCGGTCGGCGTCGCCCTTGCCAGTGGCAGCGGCGCCGATGGCGACCGGCTGATCAGCGTCGAGAATGTGGTCGGCTCGTCGCATGACGACGTGATCGTCGGCAGCGACGGTGCCAACGTCTTGAGCGGCGGCGCGGGCAATGACGTGCTGACCGGCGGCCTTGGCGCCGACACCCTCGTCGGCGGCACCGGCCGGGACGTGTTCAGCGATACGGCGGCGGGCCACAACGGCGACACCATCGCCGATTTCCAGGCCGGCGACTCGATCGTCTTCAGCGACGGCTCGCTGGCGAGCTTCATCTACACCATGCAAGGCAACGTGCTCAGCTTCGCTGGCGGGTCGCTGACGCTGAGCGGGGTCAGCCAGCCCAATTTCGTCGCCACCGCCGTCGCGGGGGGCGGCGTCCGGCTGTCACTGGCCGCGTCCCCGCCGCCGGCGCAGATCTTCCAGGCCCCCGGCAGCCCGCTGCTCGCCAACTTCAACCCCGCCAACGGCTGGACCAGCCAGACCGCCACGCCGCGCCACCTCGCCGACGTCAACGGCGATGGCCGCGCCGACATTGTCGGCTTCGGCGATGCGGGCGTGCTCGTCTCGTACAGCGCGGCCGGTGGCACCTACGGGCAGCCGGGTCTGGTCTTCGCCGACTTCGGCAAGGCCAGCGGCTGGACCGACGACAATCTCTTCCACCGCATCGTCGCCGACGTGAACGGCGACGGCCGCGCCGACATCATCGGCTTCGGCTATGCGGGGACATTGATTTCGCTCGCGCGCTTCGATGGCAGCTTCGGCCCCATCCAGTACGGCCTCGAAGACCTCGGGCAGGATCAGGGCTGGACGAGCCAGAACGGCTTCGCCCGCCTCGCTGGGGACGTCAACGGCGACGGCAAGGCCGACCTCATCGGCTTTGGCTACGCCGGGACCCTGGTTGCGCTCGGTCATGGCGACGGGACGTTCGAAGGGGTCGATACCGGTCTCGCCAATTTCGGCGTCGATCAGGGCTGGACCAATCAGGACCGGTTCACCCGCGCGCTCGCCGATGTGAACGGCGACGGCAAGGCCGATCTCATCGGTTTCGGCGATGCCGGCACCTATGTCGCGCTGTCGAATGGCGACGGCACCTTCGCCCAAGCCCGACTGGTGCTGAACGAATTCGGCACGAGCCAGGGGTGGACCTCGGACACCAGCCTCAAGCGGATCGTCGCCGACGTCAACGGCGACGGCATCGCCGACATCGTCGGCTTCGGTCAGTCGGGGGTGGTCGTGGCGCTCGGGCTCGGGGACGGTACCTTCGCCCACTCGCGCGCCGATGTCGCCGCCTTCGGCCTCGCCCAGGGCTGGACCTCGGACAACAGCACTCCGCGCGAGCTCGCCGACATCAACGGCGACGGCTATCTCGACATCGTCGGCATCGGCAGCACGGGGGTCGTCGCCAGCCTCAACGCCTACGGCCACGCCTGACGCTCACCCCCCGCGCCGGCACCGGCGCGGGGGAGAGCGCCACAAGTGCGGGGACTATCTCAGTTCACGGGGATATCCCAACGTCTGCTTCCGACCCATTGCGGACATTCAGAGGAGGTGTCAGCGTCTCCGGATGAGATTAGCCATTCTCATAGTCGCGAGCATGGCCCTCATTGGTTGCGGCAGAAGTACAGCTTGTTTTGGGCCCAACGATGCCGAACTCCTGCAATCCATTCAGGGTGCCTATGCCAACGACCGGATGACCCCTGAAATGTCGAAGAGGTCGCGCCTAGATAAATGGCGAGTGATTGCCGTTGAGAGGAGCGGCTCAAGAGGAGAAGGCGCATTCTCCGGCATGATTTTCCGCCAGGATGACGGCAGCCTACTGAGCATCACGCTCTTCGAGGATTGCACCTACGAAGCAACCCCTGCCAACAGCTCCGATCTAAGGAGCTGGGCTTACCCTCTCGCAGCGCCTCATTTTTGAAGGCTTCTCGCACCAGCAACAATTGTCTGCTTTCCACCCGTACCGGACATTCATGCCACCCTTGCACAATAGGATTACGCCTGCTCGTATCGTGCGGCGGGCCACCGCCACTTTGACAGTCGCATCTTTCGCTTCCGTCCCGGCCGCGAGCCTCGCGGAAGGCCGCCAGCGGCGGTCGAACCGCCGCACCGCGCACTAGGAAAGCATGGAACCTTGTTCAGGAATTGTGGCGCCCTTGGGGACACGAACCGGAACCATGTTCAGCTTGGGGCGCGCATGGGGGTGCGCCCCAGGGAACCTTGGAACCTTGTTCAGGAAGGATGCTGCCCCGGGCCCCTATCGCTTGCGCCCGCTGTGGAGCTCCTTGACCCACGGCAGGATCGCCTGCCAGCCGAGCTCGCGCTCGAAGCGGATGCCCGCCAGCTTGTCGCGGCGCCAGATGACCGCGCCCGGCGGGATGCCGAGTCCCTCGATGAACACCTGCACCGCCTCGTTCACCGCCGGCAGTTCCTCGCCCTCGATCTGCAGGCCGCCGGCCGAGATGTTGCGGATGGTCGCGGGCAGAAAGCGCTCGTTCTTGCGCAGCCAGGCGCTCGCGCGCACCTCGACCCGCGGCATCTGCCGGCGATCGGCGGGCTGGGCGACCAGCTGGCGGGTGATCAGCGCCATCACGTCGATCGGCTTGACGAAGCGGACGCCCACGTCCTGCTCGCCGCGCCAGGCGACCACCGCCTCGACCCGCTGGCCGTTGCCCAGTTCAAGGTACAAGGCCGCGCCCAGCGGCACATCGAGCCAGCCCCGAAGCGTCGCGCCCAGCGCGGAGATTTCGCGGATTTCGGACGGCAGCACGACCGGACCGATATGCAGGGTGGTGGGGTCGAGCTTCTCTTCGGGCTCGGGCACGAAGCCGGCGGGCTCCAGCCACGGCAGCCGGGAGGGCAGGACGAAAGTGGTGGCGGTCGCGTCCGTCACGAGTGCTACGGGCCTTTGTATCGGCAATGGCGTGCAGCCTTCGCCCCTTGACCCTAAGAAATGGCTAACGAACGGTGGTCCGCATGGCTTCTCCTCCCGAAACCGCCCGCCAGGTGGCGCAGATCATCCAGCTCGCGGTCGCGCCCGTCTTCCTGCTCGCCGGCGTCGGCGCCTTCCTCAACGTCTGCGCGACGCGGCTGGCGCGAATCGTCGATCGCGCGCGCGAGGTCACGCCCAAGCTGCTCGCCAGCCGCGGCGGCGAGCACGACGGCTATGTCCGCGACTTGAAGGTGCTCGACCGGCGCATGCACATGGTCAGCTGGGCGATCACCATGACGGTCCTCTCGGCGGTCCTCGTCTGCGCCGTCGTTGTCCTGCTGTTCGCCGGCAGCCTGGTGGTGAACCTCCACGTCGGCACCGCCATCGCGCTGATGTTCATCGGGTCGATGGTCAGCCTCGCGACGGGCTTTTCGATCTTCCTCGTCGAGACCCGGGTCGCCGCCCGTGCGCTCAGGATCGACCAGGAGATATTGGAGCATCAGGCCGACTAGGCATTTGGCCGTTCACGAGCGCCTTCACCGCGGGCGGCTGGGGGACGCTGGCGGCGGGCGTGGTCCACAGCCGCCAGCGCCCGTTCTGCTTCAGCCCCGCCTGCAGCGCGTGATCGCCGGGCAGGATGGTGAGGAAGGTCGAGCGGTCATTGGCGATCGTCACCAGCACCGGCCCCTCGCGGGTCAGCGGCGTCCCGGCCGAGGCGGCCAACTTGTACTTCTCCGCTTCGGCGCCGAGCAACGCGTCGAGGTCGACATTGATCGCGCTGTTCTGGAACAGGCCGCTATCCGCCGGCGTGCGCCCGACCATGCCGGCCAGCGAGCCCCACCCGCCGGGGGTCTCGCTAATGACGTTGAGCGGGGGCGCGGCTGCATTGTCGGCGATGTTGCCGTGCGAGGAGCAGCCGGCGAGCAGCAGGAGGGCGGCCGCGGCGGTAAGGAGCGTCTTCATACGGGCCATAACGCGGCATCGCCTCGACAGGGGCCGTGCCCCCGCTTAAGCGCGTCGGGACAAGACAAAGGGGAAGAGTGAATGGTTTCCGCCAGCAGCGTCCTTGACCGCGTTCTCGTGCTCGAGATGGTCCGGGTGACCGAAGCCGCCGCGATCGCCGCCAGCAAGCTCATCGGGCGCGGTGATGAAAAGGCCGCCGACGCCGCCGCGGTGGAAGCGATGCGCGCCGCGCTGAACGAACTGCCGATGGACGGCACCGTCGTGATCGGCGAGGGCGAGCGCGACGAAGCGCCGATGCTGTTCATCGGCGAGAAGGTCGGTTCCGAGCAGGGTTCGGGCCCCAAGATCGACATCGCGCTCGATCCGCTCGAGGGCACCACCATCACCGCCAAGGCCGGTCCCAACGCGCTTGCGGTGCTCGCCATCGCCGAGCAGGGCGGCCTCCTCAACGCGCCCGACGTCTACATGCAGAAGCTGGCGATCGGGCCGGGCTATGCCGACGACGTCATCGACCTCAACAAGAGCCCGACCGAGAACGTCCGCAGCCTCGCCAAGGCCAAGGGCGTCGAGCCGCACGAGATCAACGCCTGCGTCCTCGACCGTCCGCGCCACGAGGCGATCATCGCCGAACTGCGCTCGCTCGGCTGCGGCATCACGCTCATCCCCGACGGCGATGTCGCGGGCGTCATCGCGGTGACCGATCCGGACACCACAATCGACATCTACATGGGCTCGGGCGGCGCGCCCGAGGGCGTGCTCGCCGCCGCCGCTCTGCGCTGTGTCGGCGGGCAGATCCAGGGCAAGCTCCTGTTCCGCAACGACGACGAGCGCGCCCGCGCGCACCGCTGGGGGATCGAGGATCTCGACCGGGTCTACAAGCTCGACGACATGGCCAAGGGCGACTGCATCTTCGCCGCGACCGGGGTCACCGACGGCTCATTGCTTAAGGGCGTCAAGCGCCGCCGCAGCTTCGTCTCGACCGAGAGCATCGTCATGCGCGCGAGCTCGGGAACCGTCCGCCGGGTGACCGGGGAGCATCACAAGCTGGTCTGAGCGCAAGCGGGATTCACGGGAGCGCCAAAGCCGCTTAAGGTGCGGCGATGGCCCGTGAAGACCTCGCCTGCAATGTCGCCGCATCGCTGGCCGGCCATCCGTGGCGCTGGCGGCGGAGCGGCGGCGACCCGCTGACCCCCGACGCGCTGGTCGACGAGCTGCTGCTCGCCCGCGGAGTGCCGCGCAAGGACCTGCCACGGCACCGTGCGCCCACGATCCGCGACTTCCTGCCCGACCCTTCGGTCTTCCGCGACATGGACAAGGCCGCCGCGCGCGTCGCCGACGCGGTCGAGCAGGGCCAGAGCATCGCGATCTTCGGCGACTATGACGTCGATGGCGCGACCAGCGCGGCATTGCTGACGCTGCTGCTCCGGCGGCTTGGGGTTGAGCCGCTGGTCTACATTCCTGACCGTCAGGCGGAGGGCTACGGCCCCAATGCCCCCGCGTTGCTCGGCCTCAAGGAACGCGGCGCCGACCTCGTCGTCACGGTCGACTGCGGCGCGCAGGCATTCGAGGCCTTCGCCGCCGCGCACGAGGCGGGGATCGAGATCGTGGTGGTCGACCACCACCAATGCGCCGCCGCCCTCCCGCTCTGCCATGCGCTGGTCAATCCCAACCGGCTCGACGAGGAGGCGGTCGGCGCCGCCCACGGCCACCTCGCCGCGGTCGGCATGAGCTTCCTGCTCGGAGTCGCGCTTCTCCGCGAGCTCCGCCGCCGCGGGCGCTTCGCCGCGGCGCCGGAGCCCAGGATCATCGATCTGCTCGATCTGGTCGCGCTCGGTACCGTCGCCGATGTCGCCAAGCTCCACGGCCTCAACCGCGCCTTTGTGACGCAGGGGCTCAAGGTCATGGCGGCGGGGCAGAACCTCGGATTGGTCGCGCTCGCCGAAGCCGCGCGGTTGACCCGTGCGCCGGCCTGCCGCGATCTTGGCTTTGCCTTGGCACCGCGGATCAACGCCGGCGGACGCGTCGGCAAGGCCGACCTTGGCGTGCGCCTGCTGACCGCGACCGACGCGGAAGAAGCGCGCAGCCTCGCCGCCGAACTCGACCGGCTCAATGAGGAGCGCCGCGCGATCGAGGCGCTGGTGCTCGAACAGGCCGAGGAACAGGCGCAGGAGCAGGCCGACGCTCCGTTGATCATCGTGGCCGGGCCCGGCTGGCATCCGGGCGTGGTCGGCATCGTCTCGAGCCGCCTCAAGGAACGCTATGATCGGCCCGCGATCGTCATCGCACTCGACGAAACAGGGACGGGCAAGGGCTCGGGCCGCTCGATCAACGGCGTCGACCTCGGCGCTGCGGTGCTCGCCGCCAAGGATGAGGGGCTGCTCATCGCCGGCGGCGGTCATGCGATGGCGGCGGGCCTGACAATGCCGCCGGGCGGCCTCGAGCCGCTGCGCGCCTATCTGGCCGAGCGGCTCGCCAGGGACATCGAGCGCAGCCGCGCGGGACGCGCGCTGCTGATCGATTCGCTGTGCGCTCCGCGCGGGGTCTCGGCCGGTCTGTGCGACGCGCTCGATGCGGGTGGTCCCTACGGCGCGGGGTGGCCCAGCCCGCGGCTGGTCACCGGTCCGGTCCGGCTGATCAAGGTCGGCGTGGTCGGCAACGGCCATGTGCGGGGGCTCGCCTGCGGCGACGACGGGGCGAGCTTCAAGTGGATCGCCTTTCGCCAGGCCGAGACCGAACTGGGCCAGGCACTGCTCGCGGCCGGCGCCGAACATCGCTTCTGGCTTGCGGGCACCGTCAAGCGGGACGAATGGAACGGAGGCGACCGCGCGGAAATGCATCTCGACGACGCCGCCTTCGCTTGACCGCTTGCGCCCGCTCCCTTAAGCGCACCCCCGCCTCATGGCCCCTTCGTCTAGCGGTTAGGACGCGGCCCTTTCACGGCTGAAACACGGGTTCGATTCCCGTAGGGGTCACCATTTGGTGCGCAGGCTGCCGACCGCGTCGACTAGTTGGCGATATCGCGGCCGCCGGCGTCTCTGAACTTTCCGGCTTACCCGAAGCGCGCACCGATCGGCGCGTGCCGCCGCTGCACCGCCCCGCGCCGCAACTTGTCGGGGTAGGGGGGCAGCGCACCGAGTGCGGGCTTGCCGAACAGGAAGCCTTGGACGAAGCGCACGCCGAGCAGCCGCAGCACGCCCAGTTCCTCCTCGGTCTCGACCCCTTCGGCGATCGCTTCGGTTCCGAGCCGGCGGATGAGCTGCACCATCGATTCGACGATCGTGCGGCGCCGCTGGTCGCGGTCGAGGCCGCGGATCAGCTCCATGTCGAGCTTGACCATGTCGGTCTGCAAGGTCGCGAGCTGGCGCAGTCCGGCGTGTCCCGTGCTGAAATCGTCGATCGCGACTTGGAAGCCGAGTTCACGATAGCAGGCGACGATGCCGCGGATGTGGGCGAGGTCGTAGGTTTCGTTTTCAGTGAATTCGAACACCAGCCGGTCGGGCGACAGTCCGGCGTCGGCGGCGGCGTTGATGGTCTGCTGGATACAGCTGCGCGGATTGCTGACGGCCTTGGGCAGGAAATTGATCGACAATTTGGCGCTGGTCGCGGCGATGCCGGCGGCCGCCGCGTCGCGGATCGCGGTCATCCGGCACGCCTGGTCGAAGCTGTGGTGCTGATCGGCGCCAACCTGCTCGAGCACGTAGGCCGCGCTCTGCCCGTCGATCCCGCGGATCAGCGCCTCATAGGCGAACACCCGTTCCTCTTGCAGGTCGAGGATGGGATGGAAGGCGGCGCGGGTCGGCAACGGGAAGGGCTTTCCGCTGCGGCATTCGGTGCACGCCGAGCGGCGGGGGTCGAAGGCGGGCGCGCTGCTGATCATGCCTCCATCATAGGAAGGCGGCAGTTAAGAATGTCTCAGCCCCCGCGCAGCCGCTCGGCATGCCAGCGCAGATGGTCGGCCATGAAGGTCTGGATGAAATAATAGCTGTGATCGTAGCCGGGCTGCCGCCGCAGCGTCAGCGCGATGCCGGCCTTGGCGCAGGCACCTTCGATCAGGTCTGGCCTCAGCTCGCGCTCGAGGAAGCCGTCGTCGAGCCCGACGTCAATCAGGAGGTCGGGAAGCCGCGCGCCGTCCTCGATCAGCGCGACCGCATCGTGGCGGCGCCATGTCGCGCGGTCCTGGCCGAGGTAGGCGCCGAAAGCCTTTTCTCCCCACGGCACCTGACCAGGAGCGACGATGGGAGCGAAGGCCGACACACTGCCGAAGCGTCCGGGATGAGACAGCGCGACCGTGAGCGCGCCATGACCACCCATCGAGTGGCCGGTGATCCCCTGGCGGTTCATGGCGAGCGGGAATTCCGCGGCGACCAGCTTGGGTAGTTCGTCGGTGACATAGGACCACATCCGGTAGTGCGGTGCCCAGGGTGCCTCGGTCGCATCGACGTAGAAGCCCGCACCCTGACCGATGTCCCAGCCGTCCTCGTCATGGACGCCGTCCCCGCGCGGGCTGGTGTCGGGGGCGAGGAAGGCGAGGCCAAGCTCGGCGCAGGTCTGGCGATACTCGCCCTTGTCGGTGACGTTGGCGTGGGTGCAGGTGAGCCCCGAGAGATAGGTGATCAGCGGAACCGGGCCAGCCTCGGCCTGCGGCGGCAGGAACAGGCTGAAGACCATGTCCGTGCCGGTGCTTGCCGACGAGTGGCGGCAGACCAGCTGCCGCCCTCCATGGCTCCGGTTCTCGCTGACGACCTCCACTATTTGGCCGGCCGATGAAGCGCGCACAGCTTGTTGCCGTCGGGATCGCGCAGATAGGC
>Ga0316228_1002466_pt1 | contig 16313 bp, 14 predicted proteins | sample TBH18021metaG_FD_206005 | JGI IMG/M metagenome (GOLD analysis project Ga0316228, IMG submission 206005) | Freshwater microbial communities from Trout Bog Lake, Wisconsin, USA - TBH18021 | ecosystem: Environmental > Aquatic > Freshwater > Lake > Hypolimnion/Profundal zone | place: USA: Wisconsin... | reverse complement strand
CTCGTAGAACAGAGCACCTTGCTCGACTTGCCGAGGTCCCATCATCTGCGTCGACCCCCGCCTCACAAAGGCAGTGAATCACCTCGCAAATGCCGCTGCAACAGCTGAGTTTTTCAACAAAATCGGTGGGAAGCAGACCCTAACCCGCTGCTCCAGAACGGACGTTCCGGTTTCTACCCAACCCGGCCACTTTTAGCAGCGTACCCCGCGCCCGAAAGCAGTCCTTCAGCCTGGGTCTGGTGCATATTGGTGCAAGTCAGGCGCGGACGAATATGCCTCCTTTTCGGCCCCTTCCGCTTGTCCCCGCTCGACCGAAGTTTGATGTAGAACCCGGACTCTCACAGGATGAAGGGGAGTGATCGGTGATAGCTGGCGTCCGCCGTATTGGCCTCGTGATCTGCCCAAATTTCGATTTCATGGGGTTGGCGGTGACGTCACCCTTCGCCGTCGCCAACAAATACGCCGGCGGCTCGGCCTACGACGTGCACCTCTTGTCAGAAACCGGCGGCCTCGTTCGCTCTGGCCTGGGACCCGATGTCAGCACCGAAAGGCTCGACGACCCGTCTTCCTTCGACACTATCCTGGTCGCGGCCGGGATCGGCGTACCGGAACCAAGCCAGGACCTTCTCGCCTACCTCCAAGTAGCGTCCCGTTCCGCGCGCCGTCTGGCGGGCCTGTGCCTCGGGGCCTTTATCCTGGCGGATGCCGGCCTGCTGAGCGGACGGCGAGCCACGACCCACTGGCACTACGCGCCCCAGTTCCGCGCGCGCTATCCCGACTGCAACCTCGACATCGACAAGATCTATGTCGCGGACGGCAATCTATGGACCTCCGCGGGCATGTCGGCAGGCATCGATCTCGCCGTCGGCATGGTTGAGCGCGATCACGGCCGTGAGTTGGCTCAGACCGTGGCGCGCGGGCTGGTGATGGAACGCCGCCGCGCCGGGGGCCAGGCCCAGCACTCGGCCCTGCTCGATTTCGACGCGCCGACCGACCGCATCCAGAGCGTCCTCGCCTATGTGCAGCAACACCTACGGCTTCCGCTGACCAACGAGGATCTTGCGGCGATTGCCTGCCTCAGCCCGCGCCAATTCACGAGGGCCTTCCGAGCCGAGACTGGCGTCTCGCCGGCCAAGGCCGTCGAGGCCATGCGCGTTGAGGCCGCCAAGCACATGCTGGAACAGAGCCGCCTGCCCATCGAGGAGATCGCCGCCGCGGCCGGGTTCGCAAACCGCGAGAGGATGCGCCGGGCGTTCCTGCGCGTCCAGGGAGACGTCCCGCGGGCGATCCGCCGGGCTGCTGGACCGCTCGCCATCGTCTGACACGGCGACATGTCCGAAAACGAGGCAAATATGACGTAGTGAGTGCCGAGACCTCTGCTTAAGCATGGCCTTGGGGGACTGCCTACTGCCGGGAATCGCGGACATGGTGAGCCTGACGATCAATGGTCGGCACTATTCAGTCGACGCCGAGCCCGATACTCCGCTGCTCTTCGTCCTGCGCGACACGCTTGGCCTGACCGGCACGAAATACGGCTGCGGCATCGCCCAATGCGGGGCCTGCACCGTCCATCTCAACGGACAGGCGATGCGGTCTTGCCAAGTCCCGCTGGACAGCGTCGGCACCCAGGCTATCACCACCATCGAGGCAGTCGAGCAGGACGACGTCGGCCGGAAGGTCGTGGAGGCCTGGGTCGCGTTGCAGGTGCCGCAATGCGGCTATTGCCAGTCCGGCCAAGTGATGGCCGCCACCGCCCTGCTGAAGCAGACTTCACAGCCGACCGACAAAGAAATTGCCGACGCGATGACGAACCTGTGTCGCTGCGGGACCTACAATGCCATCGCCGCCGCCGTGCGGCAGGCCGCTGCCTGAGGAGCCTGCCATGCACCCGCTCCTCCGGCCTGCGGTTCCGTCTCGCCGCCGCTTCCTCGCTGGCGCAGGGGGCGCCCTCGTCCTCAGCGCTCTGCTGCCCGCGCGTACGGTCCGCGCCGAGGCGCAGGGCCCCGCCGAGGGCGCGGGTTTACTCGCGCCGAAGCCGGGAACTCGGGTGGCCGCCTTCCTGGAGATCCACCCGGACGGCACCATCAAGTTGCTGAGCCCCTTCGTGGAGGGCGGCCAGGGCATCGCCACCGGCATGGCTCAGATCGTCGGCGAGGAACTCGACGTGCCGCCCTCCCGCTTCGTCGTGGAATGCGCGCCGCCCGGCCCCGACTACGCTGTCGTCAACGGCATCCGCATGACCGGTGGCAGCTTCTCGACCCGGTCGAGCTACGAAACCATGCGCCGCCTCGGCGCGACCGCCCGCGACCTGATGATTCACGCGGCGGCGGCCAAGCTCAAGGTACAGGACGGTGAACTCACCACCCGCGACGGGGTGGTGCTGCACGCGGCCACGAACCGCTCTCTCGCCTACGGCGACCTCGCGGCCGACGCCCTGAAGCTCAAGCCGAACGAGTCCGTCCCCCTGCGCGACCCGGCAACGTTCCGCTACATCCGCCAGCCCATTCCCCGGCTCGATGTGCGCGACAAGTCCACGGGCCGGGCGATCTACGCCATCGACCATAAGGTCGAGGGCATGCTCTATGCCGCCGTCCAGCACGCGCCACGCCTCGGCACGGAGCCGACGAGCCTTGCCAACGAGGCCGAGGTGAAGGCCATGCCGGGCGTGCACTCGGTGCACCGGCTTCCAGGCGCTGTGGCCGTCGCCGCCAACAGCTGGTGGCGGGCGCGCAAGGCCGTCGAGGCCCTCAAGGTCGAATGGTCGGCGGGCAAGCCCAGCGGCATCGACACGGTCGCCGCCGACTTCTCGTCCGAGGGCATGCTCGCGGCCCTCAAGACCTCGACCGATCCGGGGCACGTGGCCGAGGAGCAGGGCGACGTGGCCGCGGCCTTCGCCAAGGCCGCCAAGGTGGTCGAGGCCGATTACGAGGCGCCCTACCTCGCCCACGCGCAACTAGAGCCGCCCTCGGCCATCGCACGCTTCGCTGCCGACGGCACCCTCGACGTCTGGCTCCCGAACCAGATGCCGGAGGTGTTCCAGGCCGTCTCGGCGAAGGTCGCCGGGCTGCAGCCGGCCCAGATCCGTATCCACTCGCCGATGCTCGGCGGCTTCTTCGGCCGCCATTTCACCTACGAGGCGGGCAACCCATTCCCCCAGGCGATCCTACTTGCCAAGGCCACTGGCCGCGCCGTGAAGTTGCTGTGGTCGCGGGAGGAAGAGTTCGCCCGGGATGCCGTGCGCCCACTGAGCTTCAGCCGCTTCCGCGCTGCGCTGGACACGGCCGGGCAGCCGACGGCGATCGAGGTCCGCACGGTGGGTGAAGGCCCGATCGGCCGCTATTTCAGCATGATGATGCAGACACCCGTCGACCCTTCAGCGGTCGAGGGCATCGTCGAGAAGCCCTACGCGGTGCCGAACCGGCGCATGACCTTCACGAAGGTCGCCCACCCGGTGAACATCGCCTTCTGGCGCTCGGTCGGACACTCGATGAACGATGCGTTCTACGAAAGCTTCCTGGACGAGGTCGCTCAGGCCGGCGGGCATGATCCGTTCGCGCTGCGCATGGCGCTCCTCCAGGACAGCGCCCGGCACCGCACCCTCCTCTCGACGGTGGCGGAGATGTCCGGAGGCTGGCAGCGCGGGCCCTACCGTGCGGAAGGGGGGATGCGCGCCCGGGGCATCGCCATGGCCTCGCCCTTCGGATCGGAGACGGCGACCGTCGCGGAGGTCTCGGTGGAGGGCGGCGAGGCCCGCGTCCACAACCTCTGGATCGCCTTCGACCCCGGCAGCATCGTGAACCCGGCCATCGTCAAGGCGCAGGTGGAATCGGCGGCGGCGCTCGGCCTGTCCTCGGTCCTGTTCGAACAGATCGTCTACCGCGACGGCGTGCGGCAATCGCAGAACTACGACACCTACCCGATCCTCCGGCGCGAGCACATGCCAGCGGTTCACGTGCGCATCGTCGAGAGCGGCGCGCCGATGGGCGGGGTCGGGGAGCCAGGTTTACCGGGCGTGCCGCCGGCGGTCCTCAACGCCATCGCGGCGCTCACCGGCCGGCGGATCCGTGCACTGCCCGTCGCAAACTCCAAGCTCTCCGCCGTCTGACAAGGATACCTCGATGACCCAGCATACAGGCACGGCGCTCGTGACGGGCGCCTCCTCGGGCATCGGCGCGGCCTATGCCGACCAGTTGGCTGCCCGAGGCCATGACCTCATCCTCGTCGCCCGCGACGAGGCCCGGCTGCGTGCGGCCGCGGAGCGTCTCGGCCGAGAGGCTGGCGTGACTGTGGAGGTCATGTCGGCCGATTTGACCCGACCGGAGGATCTTGCCTCGGTCCGGGAACGCGTTGCCACGGATGCCGCCCTGCGCGTCCTCGTCAACTGCGCCGGCCTCGGGCCGCTTGGTCCCGCCCTCGACAGCCCCGCCAGCCTCTATGACGGGCTGCTCGACCTTAACGTCAGGGCGCTGCAGACCCTGTCCCTCGCGGCGGCGAAGGCTTTCGGCGAGAGGGGAGCGGGCACGGTGGTCAACATCTCTTCCGCCGTCGCCATCATCCCTGAGCGCTTCAACGCCCCATACGCGGCAAGCAAGGCCTTCGTCCTGGCACTGACGCAGGGGCTCGGGGCCGAGCTCGCCGTCAAGGGCGTGCGGTTCCAAGCGGTGCTGCCCGGCGTCACCCGAACCAACTTCTTCGACCGGACGGGCGCGGATATCGGGCAGATTCCATCCGAGATGATCATGGAGGCGAGCGACGTTGTGGCGGCGGCACTGGCCGGCCTCGATGCGGGCGAGACCGTCACGATTCCCTCGCTCCCCGATGTCGGCGACTGGCAGGCCCTCGAAGACGCCCGGTTCCGCCTCGGTCCCAACCTCTCGCGCAGCATGCCGGCCTCCCGCTATGGTCTCGGCTGATCTCGCGACGGATTCTATGCCTCGTTGAGTGGGAGTTCGTCGATGCTGCAGGTCGTCGAAGGTGAGCCGAGCGAAGCCGCGCTGACCGCCCATCGTGTTCCGGACCAGCCCCTTCTGCCGGGAGGCTGGCGGCAGATCGAGGCGTTGCCGGTCGGCCTGTTCGCGGCGGTGATGGGCCTAACGGGACTGAGCATCGCGTGGGGGCTCGCCCATGCGCGGTATGGCCTGCCTCCCTGGCTCGGGGAGGCCATCGGGCTGATCGCCTCAGCGGCCTTCGTCGCTATCTCGGCGGGCTATGCCGTCAAGGCCATCATCGCCCCTGAGGCCGTGCGGGCGGAATTCCGCCACCCCATCGCCGGCAACCTGTTCGGCACGCCGCTTATCAGCCTGCTCCTGCTGCCGATTCCCCTGGCACCCTTCAACCTCACGCTGGCACGCGTGCTGTGGATCGCCGGCGCCCTCGGCATGACGCTGTTCGCGTGGGTAATTGTGACGCGCTGGCTAAGCGACCGGCAGCAGGCGGCACATGCGACGCCGGCCTGGATCGTGCCGGTGGTCGGCCTGCTCGATGTGCCCCTGGCCTTTCCGGGGCTCGGCCTGCCGCCGATGCAGGGGGTGATGATCTTCGGGCTGGCGGTGGGGCTATTCTTCGCCGTGCCTCTGTTCACGCTGATCCTGTCCCGCCTCCTGTTCGAGGCGCCGCTGCCCGCAGCCTTGCAGCCGTCGCTCCTGATCCTCGTGGCGCCCTTCGCGGTCGGCTTCTCAGCTTATGTCGCCACGACAGGCGTAATCGATCTCTTCGCTGAGTCGCTCTTCGTGATCGCACTGTTCCTGCTCGCCGTGCTGCTGCCGAAGCTCGCCCGGTTCGGTCGCGCCTGCCCTTTCCGCGTCTCTTGGTGGGGCGTGAGCTTCCCACTCGCCGCTGCAGCGGTCGCGGCACTGCGCGTCGCGACGGCGGAGCGGGCTCCGGCGACCGATGGCCTCGCCCTAGCCCTGCTTGGGCTGGCCACGCTCGTCATCGGCTGGCTGCTTGTCCGAACCTTGATCGGCTTAGCTCGTGGGGAGCTACGGACGCTGACGCAGTGACGGCCAATCGCCGAACTCCCGCTGCTCATCCGATCTCGGCTCTCACCACTTCTCATCCAAAAGCGGACTGACAGAAATCCACCCAACCCTGCCGTCGGCCTCTGCCTCGTCGATAGCCTGGGAGCGGACCTTCCCAGGATCGGCAAAGGGTCGGGAGCAGCGGTCCAGGCCCGCCGGCGCCAATGTCGGCTTGTGCTGCAGAGAGCCGTCTGCGACGTTGGGTTCAGCGGCAGCATCGGGTTCCTCATGGCGGGCTCCTCAACCCAGGAGCCTGTCATGCCCGAAGTTGTCACTGTTCCCACCAGCACACGTGTTCCCTGGAACCGCGGCCGTATCGTCGGCCCCAAACCGCCGCTGAAGCCGAAGCACATCTGGGCCCTGCGCACGCGCCTCCAGCTCGCCAACCGTACGCGAGACTTTGCCCTGTTTAACCTTGCCGTTGACAGCAAGCTACGCGGGTGTGATCTCGTCCGCCTGCGCGTGAGCGACATCTACTTGGGCGACGCCGTGCGTCTTCGAGCGACCGTCTGCCAGCGCAAGGCCGGCAGGCCGGTTCCGTTCGAGATTACCGAACCGACCCGCGAGGCTCTCGCGGCCTGGCTAACTGTGCGCAGGTTGAAAGCCGGCGACTGGCTGTTTCTGAGCCGGAGCCGACGCGGAGAGCATCTCACGACGCGGCACTACAGTCGGCTGGTCGACCGCTGGGTTGCCCTGATCGGCCTGGACCCCTCGGCGTTCGGCACGCACAGCCTGCGCCGCACGAAGGTTGCGCTGGTCTACAAGCGCACCGGCAACATCCGAGCCTGCCAATTGCTCCTTGGCCATACCAAGCTGGAGAGCACGGTTCGCTACCTCGGCATTGAGGTTGACGACGCGCTGGTCCTCTCAGAGCAGACCGAGATCTGAACCGGACGCCACGGTCGAAATGGCCACGGCGGGCTAACAGGATGTTCGTCCCCAGGGTGCCGAATGACCCTTTGCAGACCTAGCGGCTGGCTGGATAAGGCGTCTGCTTCGAGCGAAGAAGCGGATCTTCTCGGGGCGGTCAGACATCAGCCGCTCCGGGCAAACCGGCCGAAGCGGACACGCTGAAACTGCTATTCAGAAACTATACCTGTCGCATCCCGCCATCGACGCACAGTTCGGCACCCGCGACGAAGCTCGCCTCGTCGCTTAGGAGGAACAGCGTGGCCGCCGCCACCTCCTCGGGACGCGCCATGCGGCCCAGTGGGATCGGCGCGATCAGTGCGGCCCGCCCCTCCTCAGGTAGGCTCGCCATCATGGCGGTGTCGGTTGGGCCGGGGGCCACCACGTTCACTCGGATACCCTGCGGGGCCAGTTCCGCTGTCCACGTGCGCGCGTAGGAGCGTAGGGCCGCCTTCGTCGCACAGTAAGTCCCGTAGGGCGTGATGCCTGCGGCATCGGCGATTGATCCCATCAGCACGACCGACCCACCCCGCCCCATCGCGCTCAGCGCCGCCTGCAACCCGAGAACAGCCCCACGGACGTTGACCGCAAAGTGCCGGTCGAAATGCTCGGGCGTCCCGTCGCGCAGGGTTGCCGGTTCCGAGATGCCCGCGTTGAGGACCAACGCGTCGATCCGGCCATATGCCTCCCTCACCGTCTCCACGACGCGCTGCAAGTCCTCTTGTAGGGCCGCGTCCGCAACTAGACCCCGCGCACCACGCCCGATCCTCGCGGCGGCGGCCTCGACCTCGTCGGCGCGCCGCCCGGTGAGCACGACCGACGCGCCCTCGACCGCCAGCCGCTCGGCGACCGCAAGGCCGATCCCCTTCGCTCCGCCGACCACGAGAGCAACCTTGTCCACCATGCGAGCCATCGCGGCATCCCTTCATCTGCGACAGAGCATGAGATACAGATCGTATATTTGCTATCAAGAACGCACTTAGAGTAGCCTAGATATGGCCGACGATACCGACCTCGATGCTGCGTCCGAGTGCGCGCTCGCCAACATGGCGCGGGTACGCCCTGTGCTGGACAAGATCGCCGACAAGTGGACGATCCTGATCCTCACGGTGCTCTGCCCGCAGCCGTCACGTTTCAATGCGATCAAGCGGCGGCTCGACGGCATCACGCACAAGGCGCTGGCGGACGCGCTGAAGCGGTTGGAGCGCAACGGTCTGGTGACCCGAACGGTGCTCCCGACCGCACCAATCGGCGTCGAGTACGCGATCACCCCGCTTGGCCATTCGCTGCGCCAACCCTTCGAGGCGCTCTGCGCATGGGCACTCACCAACGGAGCGGCGATTGAGGCGGCCAACCACGAGCATGACGGCAGCAAGACGAAGCCGTGAGAGCGTGTCCGCTCTCGGTTCGCCGGATGTCGAGCCGCCCTGTTTTTCCAGAGGCTGAAGCAGCCTCTCGCAAGGCATCAAGTGCCAGCCTGCGACCACTGTCCGGCTGGTCAGGATGCGGCGCGCACCGGCCCCAACCGCCCCTCTCGGAGCGACGATAAAACTTCGTCGGCGGCCCTTTGCCCGCTGTCATGTGCCCCGTGCGCCGTCGTGAAGTCGAAGGGGTGCGTGGCCTCGCCCGCGAAGAACAGCCGGTCCTCGAATGGCCGGGCCAGCTGTGCCCGCGCCTGCGACTGTCCCGGCAGGGCGCAACTGTAGGCGCCGCCGATGGACGCCATCCGGCTCCATGACGTGGCCGCGAGGGGCCTGATGGCCGACGCCACGTCGCCGCCGAACAGCGCGGTCAGCTCGGCCGACACGAACGCGAAGCCAGCGGCCGGGCCTTCCTCCTCCAGGATGAGGGCTCCTTCGCCCCCGAGGAACGCCTCGATGACCGGCCAGCCGTTCGGCCGGATCGAATAAGCGGCGGATCGCGCGTCGCGCAGGTTGCCGTAGGCGTGCGAGTCCGGCTCGAACGCGGCGTCGCGCCCGATCTCCAGAAAGACCTTCTCGTTGCGGCCGAGCGGCAAGGCTGCGGCCGCCTCGCGCCATGGCTCGGTTCCCGAGGGCAGGCGGATGGCATCGCCGGCGAGGACCGTTGTCGAGACCGTGAGGATGGCTGCCCGGGCGCGGACGGTGCCGGCACGCGTGGTGACGGCGACGCCGTCCGCCGTCAGTTCGATCCGCTCGACGGGGATCGCCAGGTGCAGCGCCACCGAGGTCGGGACGCTGGCGGCAACGAGCGTGCCGTAGCCGAGCGGCAGGCTCCAGTTCCGGCCCGAGGAGGCCGTGTCATAGGCCATGTAGTCGGTGGCGGAGATCCGCTCGGGCGCGACCCCGCTCATGAAGCCGGCGATGGCTCGTACGTATGCGTTCCACTCACCCCCGGGCTCCAGGGCATCACTCGCGCGGTCGCTGCCTTGCGCGACCGCCCGGAGCCGCTCCTCCCATTCGCCGAACGCCTTCCGGGCTGCTTCCTCCTCGTCCCCATCCCAGACGATGCCGGGATGCGCCTTCGCCCATGGCGGGTCGCTCCGATCGACCGGGAAGCCGGAGGCCTCGGCGATGGCGACCCATGAGTTGCGCTCGCCCGAGTGCAGCCATTCGCAGCCGAGGTCGAGCGGGTAGCCGCCGAGGTCCTGCGTGAACGCACGACCACCGAGGCGCGACGATGCCTCCAGCACCAGCGCCGCCTTGGCGTGCGCCGCGAGCCGGCGCGCCGCCCCGATGCCGGCGGCGCCTCCCCCTACGATGATGACGTCGAACTCGCTGCCCATGGGGCCATAGGTGAGGTTGGCCGGCAAGTGGGGCAAGCGTTGCCGGTTTTCGGGCGTCGTCCCTGGCCGGGGCGCGCACCGGCCATATCGGCAACTGCCGCGCCGCCAGTACCTCCGGGAAGGCCACGATGCCAGCCTCCTTGGTCGCGCGGTTCGCCGAGATGCGCTTCGGGGCATAACTCGTAACGGGGCGAGGACCGGCGCCGCCCTAAGGCGAGGTCCGACCGACTGAATGAGACTGAATGACACCGGTCGCGCGGCGTCCAGGGGGCGGTTGCAGCCGGCCTGTCGCCTATGCTGTCCCGTTGCCGCCGATGGCGCCGGAGACCTCGCCGGTGACGTAGCTCGCCTCCTGTCTCGCCAGCAACGCATAGACCGGCGAGAGCTCAAACGGCCGGCCCAGCAGCACCTCGGAAGCGAACGTCTCGACGTTCTCCTGCGGCTAGCCGCACGAAGGCTCTACCCGGCGAATCGACGGCGCGCTCGCTGGCGGCGTTGACCTTGCCCCGTGTGCCAGCCAATCCAGACAACCTCACGGACGGTCTTGCCGGCCGGCGGAGCGTACGGCGACCAGGGCGCGGATCCCCTTAGCCACGGCGTCCTCGACAGGGTTGTAGACGAGCAGGCCGAGGTCGGGCCGCCCATCCACCGCGAAGGCCGAGTATTCCAGCTCGATCTCGCCGAGGGTCGGGTGTCGCAGGCGCTTGACCCCGTCCCCGTGGACCCGGACATCGTTCTCCCGCCACAGCGCCTCGAACTCCGGGCTCGTGCGGCAGAGTTCCTCCACCAACCGGGCGACCTCCGAGGTGGCGCCGGCCCTCGCCGCGTCGGCCCGGAACGTGCCGACCACAAAGCGCGCCACGCTGTCCCAGTCGTGCTGAACGCTCCGCACCCGCGGGTCGCCGAACATTCGGCGCAGGATGTTGCGCTCGCGGAACGGGACCTCATCCCAGTCGGTCAAAACCACGGCGGCGGCCGCGTTCCAGGCGACGACGTCCCAGGTGGCGGTCTTCACCAGCGCGGGGCTCGCCTCAAGCGTGTCGAGGAGGCGCTGCAGGCGCGGCGTCACGCCCTCGACCGGCCTGTAGCGGACCTCGGGCGGGCGCCCGAGCCCCAGCATGAACAGGTGCTCGCGTTCCGGCTCCGTCAGCATCAGCCCGGAAGCGATGCGGTTGAGCACGTCCGCGGAGGGTGCGCCGCCGCGTCCCTGCTCCAGCCATGTGTACCAGGTCGCGCTGATGTTCGAGCGCTGGGCGACCTCCTCCCGGCGTAGGCCCGGCGTCCTCCGACGCCCGGAGAACCCGAAGGCCGCCGGGTCGAGCCTTGTCCGCCGGTCCCGGAGGTAGGCCCCGAGCAGGTTCTCCGAAGTGGACGCCATCGCGAGCCTGTTGGTGATTATACCCGGATAATCTCACTCCTTTAACCGGATGCAATGGAGCGCGACAGTGGGCCTCCACCCTACTTCGGATAGGCACCCCATGCGCGTATTCCTCACCGGTGCGACCGGCTTCATCGGCTCGGCCACCGTTCCCGAGCTTCTCGCCGCCGGCCATCAGATCCTCGGGCTGACCCGCTCGGAGAGCGGCGCCCGAGCGCTGCGCAACGCGGGGGCCGAGCCGCACCTCGGAAACCTGGAGGACTTGGACAGTCTGCGCAGCGGCGCCGCCCAAGCGGACGGCGTGATCCACACTGCCTTCGACCACGACTTCACGAACTTTGCCACCAATTGTGAGAAGGACCGGCGCGCCATCGAAGCCCTGGGCTCCTCTCTCAAGAATTCCGATCGGCCCCTGATCATCACCTCCGGGACCGGCTTCGGTAGCGCCGTTCCGGGCCAGCCGGCGACGGAGGAGGTCTTCAATGCCGGGCATCCAAACCCTCGCATCGCCTCCGAGCTGGCGGGCGCCGCGCTGCTGGAGGCGGGCGTCAACGTGTCGGTCGTGCGGCTCCCCCAGGTGTAAGCCGGCGGCGGGCCGCGCAATGCGAAGAAGAGGGGCGGCATGGTCAGGCTCCACAGCAGGAACATGCTCGCCGCGTACGACAGGCTGTTCCCGGACAGCCGCACGCCGATCCCGTCGACCACGGTGTAAGCCCCGATCTGAAGGCCGGTGAGCAGCGCGGCGGGAAGGAAGTCGGCGCGCACCCGCCGCCCCTGGAGGGCGGGCGAGAGGATACCGCCGAAGACCAGCGCGACGCCAACGATCGGCAGGACGCCGAGGGCTTCCTGCGCGAACAAGGCCGAGCCCAGCGCCACGAGGACGGGCGAGGAGCCGCGCGCGATCGGATAGGTCTGCCCGGGGTCGCCAGAGCGATAGGTCCACACGAGGGACAGGTTGTCGGCCGTATGGATGAGGGCGGGACTGATCACGTACGGCCAACTCGCCGCGTTCGGCCAGGGCAGGAACACCATCGTCGCCGCCGAAACGCAGGCGACGGCGATCATCATCAGCGTCATCGACCAGAGGCGGTCTCTGCCGCCGCGCAGCACCGCGTTCCAGCCGGCGTGCAGGAACGCTGCGGCCATGACGCAGGCGAGGACGAGCGGACTCATGCGCGGTCGCTCCTCTCGTGCGTCACGGGCGCCTCGGCACGGCGAGATGCGGTGCCAGGGCGAGCATGAGCGGGACGACGGCGAGGGCCGTCGCTGCGGCAGCGACCGCCGCCCAGCTCGGCCCAACCGCGTCGCCGAGCGGGCCGTAGAGCAGGGGAGCGGCCAGCGCGGAGCCGCCGAGGGTGCAGGTGTAGAAGATCGCGAAGGCCCGCTCGACGCGTCCGCCCGGCGCCAGATCCGGGACCGTGCCGTACAGCACCGAGGATGTGCCGTTCAGCATCAGGCCGAGCCCCGGCAGCACGACGAGGGCGGGCGCCAGCGGAAGGATGATCACCGCCAGGATCGCCACGGCCGTGCCGACCTCCGTGAGGAGCACGCTGCGCGTCACCCCGAAGCGCTCCCCGAGCCGGCCGAACGCCGCCTTGCCGAGGGCGCCGCCGACGGCGACGAGCGCGAAGGCCATGCCCACCGCGGAGAGCGCCGCGCCCTTCTCCTGCAGCAGGAACGGCAGGTAGATGAGAAAGGCCGGGCGCGCGGCGTTGTCGAGCATGCCGATCGCGACGAGGAGCCCGAAGGCGGCCCGCTGCGGCGGCGGGTCGGCCCCTTGCGCCACATCGTGCGGAGCCGGCCGCGCGCGCTCCCCCGCCGCGCCGCGCGCGCAGGGCTCGCGCGGCAGCAGGCCGGCGACCCCGACCGCGACGGCCAGACCGAGACCGGCGACGAGCCAGAGCACGGAGCGCCAGTCGAGCCCGGCGAGCAGCAGGCCGACGAGCGGCGGCAGCGCCGCCTTCCCGAGATCGCCGGCGAAGTTGTAGGTGCCGAGTGGGCCGCGCGCGCCGCGCCCGTAGGCCCGCGCGATCACCGCGGAGGCGAGCGGGTGCTGGGTGCTGCTGCCCGCTCCGGCGAGCGCGAGGGCCCCGCAAAGCCCGACCACGCCGCCCGAGGCCCCGGCGAGCGCGTAGCCGCCCGCGCTGAGCAGCGTGCCGAGCACCAGAACGCTGCGGGCGCCGAGTGCGCGGGCGAGCGCGGTCGCGGGCATCTGCAGGCCGGCCAGGGCGCCGACATAGAGCGCGCGCACCAGCGCGAGGGCGACGTAGCCCAGGCCGAACTCCGCCTGCCAGACCGGCAGCAGCACGTAGATCAGGTCCGTGTAGCCGTCGTGCAGCGCGTGATTGATGCCGGCGGCGGCCAGCGTCCTCGCGGGCCGCGGTGCGGCACCGGCCTCCGGACAGGGCGGGCCCGCGGCCCGCGCCTCCGTTCCCTCGGCGGTCGTCGTCGGCATGAAGCGCCCCCTGTCCGGCGTGCGGTGCGGTCTGCGGCCGCCGTCGTGAGCGCTACATCCGTGAGCTTCCGGCGATGAGCCACGTTTGCCTCACGGTATCCGTGCGCTAAGCTCACGGGTGCCGGCCCCGGGATCCGATGCGTCGCCTTCCGCCCCTTCACGCTCTGCGCGTCTTCGAGGTCGCCGCCCGTGCCGGCAGCCACGCCGCAGCGGCGGCCGAGCTCGGGCTGACCCACGGGGCCGTCAGCCGGCAGGTCGCCGCGCTGGAGGCGTGGTTCGGCCAGCGCCTCTTCGTGCGGGTCGGACGGAACGTAGTGCCTACGCCGGCGGCCCGGGCCTTCGCGGAGGCCGTCAGCCTCACCTTCGACCGGCTCGATGCCGCGGCCGAGATCTGTGGCCGGCCTCTCGCGCCGCGGACCCTGCGGGTGAGCACACCCACGACCTTCGCGATGCGCTGGCTGATTCCCCGTCTGGATAGCTTCCACGCGGCACGGCCGGAGGCGGAGGTGGTCGTCACGACGACGACCACTCTGCACAACGCTCTTCGCGGCGGCTTCGACCTCGCAGTCCGGCGCGAGCCACGGCTCGGCGCGGGCGCCCACCATCCCTGGGGGGCCTACCGCGCCGTCCCCTTCCTGGCGGAGGCCAACACACTCGTGGCGAGCCCGTCCCTGCTTGCCGCCCGCCCCCTGCGCGCACCGTCGGACCTCGCGGGCGGCACTTTGCTGACGAGCGAGACCCGCCCAGGCGACTGGGGCGACTGGCTCGCCGCCGCCGGCCTGCCCCTGGAACTGGGGCCCCGACGGACGTTTGATCATTACTTCGTCGCGTTGCAGGCGACGGCGGACGGGCTCGGCTACGGCGTTGGTCCGCTGCCCGTGCTGTCCGGTGATCTCGCGGCGGGCCGTCTCGTTGCGCCCTTTCCCGAGATCGTCGTGCCCCGCCCCGGCTACGTGGCTCTGGTGCCGAACGACGCGGACAAGACACCGACGCTCACCGCGTTCATCGACTGGCTCGTCGCCACGAGCGCGAGCGGGGCCTGACGATCGCCGGGGGCGGTAGGACGGACATTCCGTCGCCGGGTGGAATGCGCTAGCGTTCGGTTCAGCGCGAACGAGCTTTCGCATGCTGGCAGATCCTGCTCGCTCGCGCCTCGACAGCTTTCGCTCACGTCCCTGGAGGCCGGACAGCATGCTCTCGGAGCGTCAGAATGCGATCATGACCATCGCCCGCAGCGATGGCCGTGTGCTCGTCGAGGCCTTGTCCGGACACTTCGCGGTCAGCGTCCAGACCATCCGCAAGGATCTCAACGACTTGTGCGATGCGCGTCTCCTCTCGCGCATCCACGGCGGCGCGGTGCTCGGGGCGGGAGCCGAGAACCTCGGCTACGAGGCGCGCCACGCGCTGGCGGCCCCCGAGAAGGCCGCGATCGCCCGCGCCGCAGCCGACTTGATCCCGGACCGCTCCTCGCTGTTCATCAACATCGGCACCACGACCGAGGCGGTCGCCAGTGCCCTGCTCAGCCATTCCGGTCTGATGGTGATCACCAACAATCTCAACGTCGCTCACGCCCTGCGCGCGAGCCCGGAGATCGAGTGCGTCGTGGCGGGCGGTCTCATCCGGCGCTCGGATGGAGGAATCGTCGGGGAGGCGGCCGTCGACTTCATCCGCCAATTCAAGGTGGATTTCGCGGTCATCGGCGCCTCGGCCATCGACGAAGACGGGTCGCTCCTCGATTTCGACTATCGGGAGGTCCGAGTGGCGCAGGCGATAATCGCCAACGCGCGCCACGTCATGCTCGTCGCGGATGCGACCAAGTTCGAGCGCAGCGCGCCCGTGCGCCTTGCCCATCTCGGCCAGATCGGCACCTTCGTGACGGATCGCTGTCAAAGCGAGGCCCTGCGCGATCTCTGCCGCGCGTCCGGGGTGCGCCTCGTTGAAACGGGACGTTGACCATCGACTTTCGGTTGACTTTCGTTTGGCTTCGAATTTAATCCTCCGGCTTTCGCAGCTGCCTTCCAACGTCGCAGCCCGAAAACGGGGAGGCCCATGCGAACCTTCGACGTCGCCGTCATCGGTGGTGGGATCAACGGCTGCGGCATCGCCCGCGACGCGGCGGGGCGCGGCTACTCGGTCGCGCTTACAGAGCAGAACGACCTCGGCAGCGGGACCTCGTCCTGGTCGACGAAGCTGATCCACGGCGGCCTGCGCTACCTCGAGCACTACGAGTTCCGCCTCGTGCGCGAGGCGCTGGCGGAGCGCGAGGTGCTCTGGAGCATCGCACCCCACATCGTGCGTCCCCTGCGCTTCGTGCTGCCGCTGCACGCGGGTCTGCGCCCGGCCTGGCTGCTGCGCGCCGGCCTGTTCCTCTACGACCATCTCGGCGGCCGCAAGCGGCTGCCCGCTACACGTCCGGTGGACCTCACCGGCCCCCTCGGCGCTCCCCTGAAGGCGGCGTTCCGGCGGGGCTTCGAGTATTCCGACGCGCGTGTGGACGATACGCGCCTCGTCGTTCTCAACGCGCGTGACGCCGAGGTGCGGGGCGCCGAGATCGCGGTGCGCAGCCGCGTCGTCTCGGCCCGCCGGGTGGGCAGCATGTGGCGCATCGTCCGGCGCGACCTCCGGTCCGGCCGGGAGGAGGAGATCGCCGCGCGCTTCCTCGTCAACGCGGCCGGCCCCTGGGTCGACCGGGTGATCCAGGGGCCCCTCGGACGGAGCGAGGCCCGGCACGTGCGCCTCGTCCAGGGCTCGCACATCGTGGTGCGCCGGCTCTACGAGCACGACCGGGCC
>Ga0316228_1002464_pt1 | contig 16321 bp, 14 predicted proteins | sample TBH18021metaG_FD_206005 | JGI IMG/M metagenome (GOLD analysis project Ga0316228, IMG submission 206005) | Freshwater microbial communities from Trout Bog Lake, Wisconsin, USA - TBH18021 | ecosystem: Environmental > Aquatic > Freshwater > Lake > Hypolimnion/Profundal zone | place: USA: Wisconsin... | reverse complement strand
CCTGCAACACTTTTTCAGCGATATCCAAATCTGCTGCATCTTGTAGCACCCATGGTGCAAATAACACCACGCCAATCAATTGACTGGCAAAAAACACCGCCAATAACACCATAGAGAGCACAATGGTCTTTGGCAAATCGTAGATGGGGGTGCTAGGCTGTAATGATAAATTTTGCACATTAAACCCTTTAATGGATATTTGTGTTGTTACTGGATATCATGATTGACGGAGTGAATAAGCGCTTTGATTCGTTCAACCGTACTGGCTGGGTATTCTAGCGGAAACATATGTCCGCCTTCATGCACTTCAAAATCAATGCCCATACGCTGTTTGACTAGCGCCGGAAACCCTCGTTTGAAAAACAGGCTATCTTTACCAATGATTTGCTTGGCAGGGACAGCCGGCGGATGATTAGGTTTTTGCCAGTATAGCGAGGGGTTGGTACGAAACACCGCCACTTCCACCGCTTTTGGAATGGTAAGCGTCACTTGCCCATCTGCGGTATCAGTCAAGCCATAACAAATAAAATCATTAAAACAGCGCTCATCAAAGTGTCGATAAAATGCTTTATGCCGCAGATGCTCGTAGGCGACTTCACGACTTGGCCATATATCACGGCGATGGCTTGATAGACCTGCAGGCGTGAGCCTATCTACTAACCGTGGGCTAAAGCGTTTTGCCCAATGTAGTGCCATCGAATAGTAGCCATGAATGAGCGGTGGGTCTAAGGCAATCACTTGGCTAAATAGCTCAGGCGCTTGATAGCTGGCTTGCAGCGTGCACAATGCACCAAGCGAATGCCCTAGCCCGATGACCTTGATTTGCCCGCGCGCGGTTAGGTGCGCTTGGATGCTATCAATCACTTGTTGGGTCAGTTTTTGCCAATGGTTATCAACCGGATAACGCGGATCAATGCCTAAGGCTGGGATATAGACAATATCAAATTCATCACTCAGCAAATCAAACAGATATTGATAGCTACGCGATGGAATCCCATTGGCGTGCGCAAAGTGTATCAGCGGTTTTTGCACTATCGCTCCTGTCTGCTCTATCCCTTCTATCGCTGTTATCCTCTCTATGCCTATTGCTAGCGTTGGCGCAGAAGGCAAACGATTGGCTAATGGATGCTGGCTCGTCTCAGATGACATGGTTATTGCATTCCTTTATCATTTGCAGCCGCGTGGGTTAATTGGCTAGCAAAGCCTTTGGATACCGTTTCGCCAAACCCATAGCCGATTTGGCTGGCAAATTTACCGAATACTTTTTTCACTGGGTCTTCTGGGTTATATTCCACTACATTGTCTAGTTTTAGCTGAGACTCAAGGGTGCTGATGCCGCCTTTTTTATCCGCCAAGCCTAGATTAATCGCTTGCTCACCACTCCAAAACAACCCGGAAAAAAGCTGATTGGCGTCAGGGTTTTTGAGGCGATTGCCACGACCTTGTTTGACAGCATTAATAAAGTGGGCGTGGGTGTTATCCAGCACACCTTGTACATGTTGGCGTTCAAACTCGGAGAGCGGGCGACTCATGCTTAAAATATCTTTGTGCGCACCGGCTGTCATGGTGCCATCTTTAACGCCTAGTTTATCCATCAAACCTTGGACATTGTAGCTTGGCATAATCACGCCGATTGAGCCGACCAAGCTTGAGGGATTGACCCAAATTTCATCAGCCGCAGAAGCGATATAATACGCGCCTGAAGCACCCATATCTTCGATAACGGCATACAGTTTTTTGTTAGGATGGGCTTTTCTCAATTCGGTCATGGTTTGCCAGATTTCATCGGATTGCACAGGTGAGCCACCCGGTGAGTTGATGCGCAATGCTACCGCTTGCGCTTGGTCGTTGTTAAACGCTTCCGTCAATGCTTCGCCCACCGCTTGACTATTGGCTTCATTGTCGCTGCTGATAACGCCTTTGACATCGATGACGGCTAAATGCGGGTTGGTCATATCGATATCACTCATGCCACTTTTGGCAGAGCCACTACAGCCTTTTGCCACCGCCGCCCCAAACAGTATCACATATCCCAAGGTGATGAGCTTAAAGAAAATACCCCAGCGTCTTGCGCGGCGCTGCTCCACAAGACTTGCCATGAGGGTTTTTTCTAGCAATTGCCATTCTTGACCTGCGTATGGCGCATTGGGTGACAAGTTTTGTGCATGGTTTGGTTGAACAGGTGGCTTTGGCTGTGAGGGTTGGTTTGGATCGGGTGGCCAATTATCTGACATAAAAGTTCCTTAGCAATATGTAATTTACCGCCCATGATAGGGGGAAGCGGTCAAAATTACAATCACTGCCTTGTAGCCAAATCGTCAAGTATCAGTCCGTATCATCTGGAGCTAGCGTGTAAATTACCGCGCCCACTTGATCGGCATACAGCCCTTCGAATGGGTGGTCTGCAGGGTTATCCACTGACCAACTAGTCAGCGATAATTGGCTATCTTCGCCCAGTTTTTGCGACTTATACGCGCCTGTCACCACATGCAGTAAGGAAGGTTTAGTCAACGCTAGCCACGATGGTTTAATGGATAACGTATAGGGCTGAATAAGTAAATGGGTCGCCGACACCGTGCATAATTTTTCAGTCATTTGCATGGGGATATCGCTATTACCTGCCAACATCAGCACATTGTAGGGTTTGCTGGTTGGCGGCTTGAAACGGATGTGAATATAACAGGTTTGGGTCGCTAGCTTTTGCTCATCAGTTAAGGCTAAATCCAAGTGCCATCCCGACACCGCTGTCACTTCCAAACCATCTTGTTGCCAACGTTGGGCAGTTTGGCAACTGCGAGGTGTAATCGCACGAAAACTTGCAGATACACCCTTATCTGTCACATCAAGCCTGCTGTGTTCGACATCATACCCTGCTAGCCAATAGGCTTTAACAGGTACATGGGTTGCCAGTTGCTGCACCAGCTCATTGACGCGGACACTGGGCGTTTGACTAATCACCCCAGTTAATCGATGAACCTGCTGATTTGCCAACAGCGGATAGATATCACGGTTCAACAGCGAACTGATTTCTTCATCAACCGCAACATTGCTGATAGCTTGTTTGGTTTTCAAAAAATTGGGTTTATCCGCCTGAGCGGCTTTTACTTGATTGTCCGACAAAATAAGCCAGCTATTATCGCCTTTCTTTAATAAACTGATTACCAGTTTAGGGTTATCACCAACTGCTAGAGTCGGCTGGTTGTTATTTAAGCTTCGCTGCTGCAGTGGCAATAATATCAATAGGATAGCCAGTGGCAACATCAGCATTTTAGGCAACAATCCTTTTAACAACCCCAGTAACGCAATTAACAAACACAGGGCAAGCTGCGTTTGTGACAAGGCGAAAAATGATTGTTTGGCAACACCCGTGTCGATAAGTTGGTTAAGCAAAAAGTGAAATACATTGAGCAGGGTTGTTAGCATCGACCAAATGATTTGGCTCAGCCAATCGCCCACCACAGGTAGCCAACTAAAGACGCCTGCCAACATATCTAAGGGTACAACAACCAACCCTAAAAATGGTACGGCTAGCAAGTTTACCAAGATGCCGATGACCGATACTTTGCCAAAAAACCACACCACGATGGGTAGCATCCAAACAAATAGCCAAATTTGTAGTTTTAATAACGCCTTGAATTGATGGCTTATGATTTTAACAAAACCACTCAGCACATCGGCGCGTGCAGTAGGCGCTAGTAACTGACTAACATCCTTAATTTCAATGGCGCTAACTGTCCCTATTGTCTCGCTAAATTTTAAAAGTAAAACCACCGCCACAAAGGACAACCAAAACCCTGCTTGCCCGACTGCCGTCGGCTCAAGCCAAATCATGCCTAGCGCAACCCAAGCCAACAGCCGATAAGCAGAAAAATTAACCAATAACTGTTTCGACAGCGTGAGTAGTAACAGCATCCAAAATGTCCGCTGGGCAGGTATTTCAAAACCCACCAGCAGCGCATAAAACCCTGCCATCACCACACTCACCCAAAGCACCAACAAACTACTCGGTAATTTGACCAACAACTGGGGCGCAAGCCATTTAACGAGCCATAATACAAAAATGGATACGATAGCGGCGAGCATCAGCACATGCGGGCCTGAAATTGCCAATAAATGGCTAATCCCTGTGACTTGATAGCGGTTCTTAAGGTCGCTATCCATCAGGCTTTTATCACCGGTTAACAGTCCCAATAAAATTGCATGGCTTTGGATAGCATTTTGAATAGAACTCTGACTAGAAGTTTGACCAGAAGTTTGAAAAGCGGGTTGGGCAATGTCGGTATTTTTAGAATTAACTATAGACGTCGATTGTTTCAGCAGGGTTCTATGCAAATTGGCGAGGATTTTTTGGCGTAGTTGCCAGCGCAATTTTTCGACAGCAATAACCGTACGGTCTTTGACATGGGATGGGTTAAATTCCCGTAGGCTCGTTTTTTCAATACCGATTATCACTCCCTTTGCTTGCACCCCACGCTGTCTTAACCAGTGCGCTTCATCAAATCCTAGCATGAGCGGTTTGGCATTGCTGGGTAAACTTGTAGGTTTACGCTGTGCAATGGGCTCAAGCTGTAACTTTACGTTAAGCTGCATGCCAGGGCTTAATTGCGACAAGGTCGCTTCCCAATCAGGGTTGTCTTTGATGTTAGCGGTAATGAGTGCCGTTAGCGGTGGTTGAGGGGTTGCTGACGATGCATGAGCATCGCCGTCCTTATCAACGCGGACTTGCAGGATTTGTTTGATGAAACCATTGCCAATTAGGGCATTATCATTTGATAATGGGCTCATTTGGCTCACCGTATCGCTGATCTGATGCGATTCAACGATGGCATCCACTGTGAGTGCTGAGGGCAATAACGCGTTTTCATACCGCTTATAATGATATAAACCATAACTGGCACTCAACATGAGCGTCAACAAAAAGATAAAACTTGCTAACAACTGTAAGGCAAAACGGTAGGCGAATGCAGGGTTTGGCGATGCTCTTTTTAGCTGTTTACGGTTGCAGCCATGGTATAAACCTACATTGATTAGCAGCGCTATCAACAGTACTACTGATAACATCTGCCAAATTTTTGCATCATAACTGGCTAGCGCAGAACCTATCATCAAGGGTTGGTTTGCTAGTGTATTTACCACTAAAAAACCCAACAAACTGGCAACCGTGATGAGCCAAATCATGTTTCATCCTTGATAAAGATAGCGATAGCTCGCTACTTCCCTTACAATTATCGAATGAACGATATAGTAAAACAAATAGCAACTTTTGGAAATTATTAATCGATGTTGACTCAATTTAGTAGCGGCAATGACAATGCCTCAGTGTTCGGCAAAAAAAGTATTCAAATCAGTCTAGGGATTGCAGGATTAATACTGGTTATTGACTGTGGGCTATTGCTGGCCAATCGTGTTTTTCATATTGGCACCCTAGTGCCATTGGGCATAGGGCTAATTTTTTTAGGCCATGCAGTATATTGGGAGCGTATCCAACTTTATTTGGCGTCACAGCCGTCATTAAAAAAACTATGGCAGCTGGTTTGGCTACTATTTTTTGTATGGTTGATAAGTTTTTGTGTCTTTGTCAGCTATTTAAAACAGCACTTTAACACCGATAACTCCCCTAAGGCAGCGCAAGCGATTATTGTGTTAGGTGGCGGAACAAAAGATAATAAGCCGACCGATGCGGTAAAACTGCGTTTGGATAAAGCATCTGAAGTCATCAAGCGTTTTGCAAACGCACTTGTGATAACCAGTGGTGGTTTTGATGCGGGGGAGGATGTCAGTGAAGCCAAAGCGATGGCGGACTATTTACATGACACCTATGGTATCAGCTTGGCGCATATTGCGCTTGAAGAACAAAGCACCAGTACCGAGCTTAACTTTGTCCATAGTAAAAAGATTTTAGCGCAGCAAGGGATTGCCCTAAATCAACCGATAATCGCCGTCACCAGTGATTTTCACACCTTGCGCGCCAGCCTTATTGGGAAACGACAAGGATATACCAATTTACAGGTGGTCGGGTCTGACACCCCTTGGTATATCCGTCCAAATGTGTGGTTTCGGGAATACTTTGCTTTTATCAGCGGTTGGCTACTCGATGAGTATTAAGCCACCCACGTACCATTTTGTAAGGCCATTTGCTTATCCGCCAACTGTGCCAGTTGCCGGTCATGGGTGACCATCAACAGCGCGGTATTAAAATCTTTTTGTAGGTCTGATAGGATTTCAAACACCGCCTGTGCATTGGCATAGTCTAAGTTCCCTGTGGGCTCATCTGCCAGTATCAACGAAGGCTTTGTCACCAGCGCCCTAGCAATCGCCACCCGTTGGCGTTCACCGCCAGACAGCTCGCCTGGGCGATGGGTCAGCCGATGCCCTAGCCCTACTTTTTCCAGTAATTCAATAGACTGTTGACGCGCCACTGCAATTGGCACTGCTTTTCGCATTAATAGCGGCATTGCCACATTTTCAATCGCAGTAAACTCCGCTAACAAATGGTGAAACTGATAAATAAAGCCCAAATGTTGGTTACGAAGCTCACCACGCTGGGTTTCATTGAGATCATTGATGCGTTGCCCATGTAGCCAAACTTCGCCACTGGTCGGCACATCTAAGCCACCCAAGATATGTAGCAAGGTACTTTTACCCGACCCACTCGTGCCAACAATGGCGATGCGCTCGCCACTGTTAATACTGATATCCAAATGATTGAGCACATTCGTGGTGGTTTTACCATCTTGATAGGTCTTGGTGATATTTTTTGCTGTTAAAATCGCCGTCATGGCTCACTCCTATTCATAACGCAATGTTTGAGCCGGTTGAATGCTAGCTGCTCGGCGTGCTGGATAAATGGTTGCCACAAAACTTATTACCAGTGAGGCTGCCACGATGATGGCTACGTCTTTCCATTCAAGTTGTGAAGGTAAATAGTTGACAAAATAGGCATCAAATAAATGTAACCCAAATAAATTATTGATACCGCCTACCACATCGCTCACGGTCAACGCTAAAATCACGCCCAAAATAGTTCCCGCGACGGTACCAATCACCCCAATAAACAATCCTTGCACCATAAACACTTGGGTGATGAGCTTAGGCGACGCACCAAAGGTTTTTAAAATCGCAATGTCCGCCTTTTTATCAGTCACCAGCATTACCAAGGATGAGACAATATTAAATGCAGCAACCAAAATAATCAAAAACAGCAACAACCCCACCATGGCTTTTTCCATTTGGATGGCACCAAATAAATTCCCATGCGTCGATGTCCAGTCACTAGGCATAAGCATATTGGGTGCAAGGCTCGCTGCTTGCTGAGCCACTTGTGGTGCGGCAAACAAATCCTTTAGCTTCATGCGAATACCTTGCGCCCCCGCAGGCAGACGCAATAGCGTAGCCGCATCATTCATCGGGATGAATGCCATAATATTGTTGACTTCAGGGCTGATGTCATACACCCCAGTGACGGTAAAACGCTTAAAGCGCGGAATCACGCCAGCAGGCGATGGTGAGGCTTCTGGCAACACCAAGGTGACCATATCGCCTTGTTTCACCCCCAGTGAATCCGCCATTTGCTTGCCAATCACAATATCAAATTGACCTGCTTTTAGACTATCGACACTACCACTCTCCATATGCTGATGAATAATCGAGACTTTTTTCTCGTAGCTTGGCTCAATACCTGTCACCATGATACCTGCAACTTGTCCATTCGCGGTGAGCATACCCTGTAATTGGATAAAAGGCGCAACGGCTTCAACTTTGGGGTTTTTTTGAATAGTTTGCGCCAGCGTCTGCCAATTTGGGATAATTTCACTGGCAGTGACGGTGGCTTGCGGCACCATCCCCAAAATACGACTCTTGAGTTCGCGGTCAAAGCCATTCATCACCGATAACACGGTAATGAGCACGGCAACGCCAAGCGTCAAACCCACCATTGAAATCAAAGAAATAAAAGAAATAAATCGGTTACTTCGCTCAGCACGGGTATACCGTAATCCTAAAAACAAAGCCAACGGTCGAAACATAGCATTCCTAAAAATTATCACTATTTTGATGATACAAGCAGGCAAAGAAATAGCTTATGTCTAAAACTATTATTTGAGCCTGCTAAAAGCGTGTTAGTCTGACACATTTTTTTACCGTTTTGGCAAAAGTTTTTTTGCAATTTTGCTAAAAATTCGCAGAATCAAACATATCTGCGCAATAAATTGTGGATGTTTTAAGCAAAATAAGGTGAAAAAATTCTGCATGTCCCCATTAACATAGCAGAATTAAATTTCATCCCTGCTTAATCAAGGGTTAATCCATTATTAACAGATAGGTTAATAGATGATACTCGTTGATTTAATCGGGATGATTTGAAGGCTGATATTAGCCTATTGATAGCTGATAATGTAATCATTAAAATTTTGATAAATATCGTGACAGCTGTTTAGTTTATTAAGTTTGTTTGCAACATAAGCCTGTTGTTACTGATAAACCTGTTGTTACTTAAAGGACGTCTTATGACCAATACTCACCAACCCCCTTCTTCAAATGCCCCCAATACGATTAGTCTAAACTGTGATCAAGTGGTTGGTCATGCAGATCACTGGTCATGTTTTACCAACAATATTCCTGATGACGTCCCAAATTGGTTGCAATCGCATATCGATACTGCCACCATGCCTACCCCACTAAAGACTACCAACGCCATGTCTTCGCATATTTTACTATCGGGTAATCAGCCAATTCATATCAATCAAGTGATTGAAATTGATAGCAATCGCTCACCCAAACGTTTGATTAATGCGTTTCCTTGTGTCAATAGTCCGTATGGGCAATGGGTCACTATTGAAGGTGTCTATAAATGTGACAATCAGATAGAGGCGATTTTGCGCTTAAAAACTGATGATAATACCGTGCTGTATGTATTTGACCAGTACTATGCCATCAATGCGCACAACTATGAAAAAAATCACCGCTACTTAATCAATCTGAGTGCATTTGCTTACAACGTAAGCTTGAGTAACCGCTCAGAAACTATTGTGGTTGATGAGCCTGAAGCCATTCGCTATCACCGCGCTTTCAATGATATTTTGACCAAAAATAATAATGTTGCCCCAAAAGACCTTGAAGCCCAAATCGCCGCTTGGCAACCTAGCGAAAACGACTTGCCGCTGGAGCCAATTGAAATCAACGTCGGTCACATGTGTGCCTATTTATTTGGTGAAACCATCGGGCAACAAGATGAGGCGTGGTGTCAAGGTCAAATTATTGGCAAACAAACTGCCAGCTTTAATGGCGTTGAATTTGTATTGCTTGATGTGGTGATACTACGTGAAAGCCTTGATAATCCTGTCGTTATTCGCTTAGCGGTCAATGCCGATAACATCGATGCGACCATTCAAGTCAACGATTATATTCAAGCCAATATTTGGCTACAGGGGACTATTTTTATGGAAAATCAGAAAAAAGCAGCCACCAATTACAGAGCGTTTTAAGCCTTTCCCCTGTAAGATTATTGAGTAATTTTCTTGAAGTCACTGCCGACTATGACAGTGGCTTTGTTATTTTGTAAATAAATGTAAATTTTACCATTTATTTTATTTAATTCATTGAATTGACTATAATTTTATATTATCGTAATTTGAAATGTTATTTTAATTAACTTTTACCCATCAACGTCATAAATTCTATAGCGGCTCAGTCATAAATCCTATAGTGGCTCAACAGCCTACCCAACATCATCCGCTAACGTTTATGAGTGTTCTATCAGTTATTTTGGGAAGATGACCCATGCCAAATCAGTCGACTAAATCCGCAGTTTCTACTTCAGACGCTATCCAAGCCCAAACTGGATTGGTAAATCACAGCCCACTCCCACTATCTGCTCAAACGACCTTAGCAGCCCAAACCACCTTAGTCACTCAAACTAGCCCAGTCAATGGTCTGATGGTTTATACCACAGGTTTGCTACTGTACCCCACTCAAGCACGCGATAAAAAAAATCACCGAATGTTATCGATGATTTTCTTTGTGCTCGGGGTGTTAGTGATATTTCGCTTAACACACGGATAATGCGCACAATATCCAAAATTATTTGATCAACCCGATTACACTTGTGTATTGGCTAAGATGTCTTTGAAAAGCTGTTTTTGCTCAGCGCTTGGGCTTGCTGTTTGGATAGACATTAATTGTCCCATATCGCCTTCAACGCGGATTTTGCCAGACATGAAGGCTTCCATCGCACGGTTCATATCACGATCTAAAAAGATTGCTTTTAAGGTATCGGCATCAAGTTTTAAGGTGGTTAAAGCGCCATCTTTTGAACCTTGATGAATCGTCCCATCATAAAAAGCTGCATTGACTTCTTGATTGTCGCTATCTGTGACTTGTAAATTAATTGACATATTTTTAATCGCGGGTGGTAGATTTAAGTCACCGGCTTTGTTGGTTAATTCGTCAACTTTATCAAACCATTCTTGTGTTAAAATTTTAGCCATTTTAAATCCTCATTATCGTTAGTTGTCTTAGAACTTGTGCATCTTACCGAGATTTTGTATGAATGACAATTCTCTAACGCATAATAAACCTATTTCTAGAGCAACGATAATGGCACTCGGTTAACCATTTTTAGCATTGTTACTAGATAGTGTATGGGGTGTTAAAAAAATCCCCACAATTTACATGGTTTTTTTTATTTTTCATATTATAATAGTTGGTATGTAATTTTTTTTTGCGCTATGAACGTTACATTAGATGATATTTAGCAAAGATTAAGTTACAATACTTGGTGAGAATCGTGAGTTTGAGCCTATTTTACTGCTTGTAAATTTACTGTTTTGCGTCAAGATTTAGCCGCTAATTTCTTTAAAATTCATCGTGAAACTAGCCACTAAACAGTTAGCCTATCTTATAAAAAAATAACTAGTGCCAACGCCTCTGACCTGATAGTTTTATTGACAGGCACAAAGGAGATTTCTGCTTAAACTTGTTGATAATATAGGCTGTAAAGGAAATCATCGAATGAATTTACAAAACACAGCAATACCTATTACCGATGATTATGAAGTGGACATCATTAAGTTGTTCTCAATCATGGCGGTAGTATATGGTATTATCGGTATGGCAATTGGGGTGTTCATTGCATCACAATTGGCATGGCCTGCCCTCAATTTTGGTATCCCTTGGCTAACATTTAGCCACTTGCGTCCATTGCACACCAACGCGGTGATTTTTGCATTTGGTGGTTGTGCGTTATTCGCAACTTCATATTATATCGTTCAAAGAACGTGTAAAACGCGTTTATTCGCACCTTATCTAGCCTGGTTCACCTTTTGGGGGTGGAATCTTGTTATTGTTGGCGCAATTATTACCCTACCCTTGGGTTTAACCTCAGCTAAAGAATATGCTGAGCTTGAATGGCCCATTGATATTTTAATTGCCGTGGTGTGGATATCTTATGCTATTGTGTTTTTTGGTACGTTATTGAAACGCAAAACCTCGCATATCTATGTTGCTAACTGGTTCTTTGCTGCATTTATTTTGACCATTGCGTTACTGCATATTGTCAATAGTATGTCAATCCCTCTGAGCTTTTGGAAGTCATATTCATTGTTTGGCGGTGCGACTGACGCTATGGTGCAATGGTGGTATGGTCACAACGCCGTAGGTTTTTACTTAACAGCCGCGTTTTTGGGTATGATGTATTACTTTGTGCCTGTACAAATCGGTCGTCCTGTTTACTCCTATCGTTTATCTATCATCCACTTTTGGGCGTTAATTGCGTCTTATATGTGGGCAGGTGGTCACCATCTTCATTATTCAGCACTCCCTGACTGGGCACAGTCTTTAGGTATGGTATTTTCTATCATTTTATTTGCGCCTTCATGGGGCGGTATGATTAATGGTGTACTTACTTTATCTGGTAGCTGGGATAAACTTCGCACAGACCCTATTATTCGTTTCTTGATTGTTGCACTGTCATTCTATGCGATGTCAACGTTTGAAGGTCCTATGATGTCAATCAAAACCGTCAATGCGTTATCCCACAATACTGACTGGACCGTTGGTCACGTGCATTCTGGTGCGTTAGGCTGGGTTGGTATGATTACCGTTGGTTCATTATATGTGTTGATTCCACGTATTTGGAACAAACAAAAAATGTATTCAACTGATTTGATCACCACGCACTTTTGGCTGGCCACGGCAGGTACTATTTTCTACATCGTATCGCTTTGGATTTCAGGTATTGGTCAAGGTATGATGTGGCGTGCTACAAATCCAGATGGAACGTTGGTGTATAGTTTCGTTGATACTGTCTTGTTCTCGCACTATCCTTACATTGGTCGTGCATTTGGTGGTTTATTGTATGTCACAGGTATGGTCGTCATGGCTTACAACGTCTACAAAACTATCACGATGCCAAGCACTAAAACTGTTGACGTAGCAGATACCACTACACCTGTAGTAGAAACTGCTACCGCAAAACAGATTTAAGGAGAGACTCATGCAAATCAATCACGAAATTATTGAAAAAAACACGGGTCTTTTAGTTATCCTAATCGTTGTAGCTATTAGTTTTGCGACTTTGGTAGAAATCGTGCCATTGATTTATACCAAAGAAGTTAACCAACCTTTGCCCAATATGAAGCCATGGACTGCCCTTGAGATGGAAGGTCGTGATATTTATATTCGTGAAGGCTGTCACGTCTGTCATACCCAAATGGTTCGTCCTCTTCGGGCTGAAGTAGAACGTTATGGACCTTATTCGCGAGCTGCTGAATCCGCTTGGGATCATCCCTTCTTATGGGGGTCCAAACGTACTGGACCTGATCTTGCGCGTGTCGGCGGACGCTATTCTGATGACTGGCAACGTGAACACTTGATTAACCCACAATCATTGGTACCTGAATCTGTAATGCCACCATTTGCTTGGTTAGCAAAAAATGACGTTAACCCTGAAGAAGTACAAGCAAAAATGCGTCTATTCCGCGACCATTTCGGTGTGCCTTATAGCGATGCTGATATTGCAGGTGCACCTGATGCGGTACAAGGTAAAACTGAGCTCGATGCTGTTGTTGCGTATTTACAACAACTGGGCACTGCAATGAAAGGTCAACGTTAATGTTGGGCACATTACACAGTATCGCAACGGTCGCAGCGTTTATCGCTTTTATTGCGATTGTTTGGTGGGCTTACTCGCCAAAGAATCGCAAACGATTTGAAGAAGATGCAAAACTTGCGTTAGATGACGAAGACCTAACAGGTGCATCACAACGCAATAAGGATAAAAAATGAGTGGATTTTGGAGTTTTTGGATAACCCTATTTTCCATCGCTTGTTGGGCTTGGATTTTGTTCTGGTTAGTCGGTGTATTGGGTTATCGCCCAAAAATGTCGGATGACGGTACTACAGGCCATGAATACGATGGTATCCAAGAGTTTGACCGTCCATTACCAAAATGGTGGTTAGTAATCTTTTGGGGTTCATTAGCTTGGGCACTACTATACATGCTATTGTTCCCATCAGTAATGCCAGGCTCATGGAAAGGTATCACTACGGTAAAAGTAGATGGTCAAGATGTTCCTTGGACCAGTGCTAATGAATTAGCATCCGATCTTGAGCGCAATAATGCCGTATTTACTGGCACGTTCAATGATAAAATCTTAAAAGACAAGGCGGTAACTGCACAAATTGATAGCCTTGCTAAATTACAATCACAGCAAGCTAAAAATGCAGAACCCAATGCTGAATTAAAATCGCAAATTGATAAAGGTATTGTAGGACTGGCACCGGCCGTTCTAAAACTTTCTCAAGATCCGCAAGCGATTAAAATTGGTCAGCGTTTGTTCTTACAAAACTGTTCAGTGTGCCATGGCTCACAAGCGCATGGTGCACCCGGTTATCCAAACTTGACGGACAATGACTGGATTTATGGCGGTACACCCGATAAAATCTTGTTAACCCTTAATCATGGTCGCGTCGGTGGCATGCCAGCTTGGAAAGCGCAGATTGGTGAGGATGGTGTACGTGCAGCGTCAGAATATGTACTATCATTGTCACCAGGCAAGGGCTCAAAAGAAAATGGTCAGTTGAACCAAACTTTGGTTAATCAAGGTAAGGCTATTTTTGATACCAACTGTGCGGTATGTCATGGTAAAGATGGTAAAGGTAACCATGATGTAGGTGCGGTGAATCTTACGGATGACACTTGGTTATATGGTGGCGATCGTGAGACGGTTCGTACTACGTTACGTAATGGTCGTGCCGGTGTGATGCCACATTGGGATACCAAACTGGGTAACGAACGTATTATGTTATTGGCAGCTTATGTTTATTCATTAAGCGATCACAAACAAGACGCTTCTGTGATGACGCCAACTACTGTTGTTAACAAAGAACGTGGTGCAGCCTCTACCCCAGTTGAAACTGCGAATGCGGTAAAATCTGCGGTTGCTAGTGCGGTAAAATAATTTTTACCCGCCACTTAAAAAAGCGAGTTTTAATCACTCGCTTTTTTATTGGCGATTGATTTGTCCCTATTTACTTGCCTAGTTTTACATGCCTAGTTTTTCAAAGGCAATTTCATCAAAACCAATGATTAACTCATTGTCTGAGACGACAATCGGGCGCTTAATCATACTTGGCTGCGCTATCATCATATCTAACGCGGCATCCACATCTTGATTCATTTGGGCTTTTTGCGCATTGCTAAGTTTGCGGTAGGTTGTACCTTTGGTATTTAATACCTTATCTATACCTGCTTGCTTTAACCAATTCGCTAATGTTGGTTTGCTTATCGCCTGTTTTTTATAGTCAAAAAATTCATAATCTAAACCCAGTGCAGTTAATTTATCAAACGCCTTTTTCATGGTGCTACAGTTTTTGATACCGTAGATAGTGATGCTCATATTGGCTCCTTTTTTTATCGCAATTTTTACGGTTTTAGGCTATGCTATGGGGCTTAATATACCTTCCCATTCAAATACTACAAATTCAGACCATTATGAGTAATTCAGCTTTAACCAGTCAATACCAACCCCAAGTTATCGAGCCTGCCCAACAACAAAAATGGGAACAGCAAAATCGCTATCAAGTAAATAATGCGGCATCTGATAAGCCGTCACGTTATTTGCTGTCTATGTTTCCCTACCCCAGTGGTAAGCTGCATATGGGGCACGTGCGTAACTACACGATTAGTGATGTGTTGAGTCGTTACTATCGGTTAAAAGGTTATGAAGTGTTGCAGCCAATGGGCTGGGATGCGTTTGGTATGCCTGCAGAAAATGCAGCGATTGCCAATGCTGTCGCCCCTGCTGCGTGGACGTTTTCAAACATTGACAATATGCGCGCACAGCTCAAATCATTAGGACTATCGATTGACTGGTCACGTGAATTTGCTACTTGTACGCCAGAATACTACAAGTGGGAACAATGGCTATTTGTACAACTGTTCAAAAAAGGCTTGGTATACAAAAAACTTTCAACAGTGAATTGGGATCCTGTTGATAATACCGTCCTTGCCAATGAGCAAGTGGTGGATGGTCGCGGTTGGCGCTCCGGTGCGCTAATTGAAAAACGCGAAATCCCCATGTACTACTTTAATATCACCGCCTATGCAGACGAGCTGTTAAATGATTTGGATAAGCTAGAAGGTCATTGGCCGCAGCAAGTGATTACCATGCAGCGCAACTGGATTGGTCGCTCTGAAGGCATGGAAATTCATTTCCCCTATACCTTAAATGGTGAACAAAAAACCTTAGATGTATTCACTACCCGCCCAGATACCTTAATGGGTGTGACTTATGTATCGGTGGCAGCTGAGCATCCACTAGCAAAACACGCTGCCGCGACCAATCCTGCCTTACAAAGCTTTATTGAAGCCTGCAAAAAAGGTTCAGTTGCCGAAGCAGACTTAGCCAAAGCTGAAAAAATGGGTATGGATACGCGTCTGACTGTCACCCACCCGTTGACCGGTGAGCAAGTGCCTGTTTGGGTCGCTAACTATGTATTAATGAGCTACGGTTCTGGCGCTGTCATGGCAGTCCCTGCGCATGATGAACGCGACTTTGAATTTGCCAATAAATACCAGTTACCTATCAAGCAAGTGATTGACCTAGACGAACACCATAAGCAAGGTCATGAGTTTGATGCGACGACTTGGCAAGACTGGTATGGCGATAAGCAAAATGGCGTGGCTATTAACTCGGGTGAGTTAGACGGTTTAAATTTTAAACAAGCCTTTGACAAAATTTTAACCCAACTTGAGCCAAAAGGCTTGGGTAAAAAAACCATCAATTACCGGCTACGCGACTGGGGAGTATCTCGTCAGCGTTAT